>Ga0126312_10000458_pt1 | contig 24117 bp, 23 predicted proteins | sample Plot104A_FD_92537 | JGI IMG/M metagenome (GOLD analysis project Ga0126312, IMG submission 92537) | Serpentine soil microbial communities from UC McLaughlin Reserve, CA, USA - Plot104A | ecosystem: Environmental > Terrestrial > Soil > Grasslands | place: USA: UC McLaughlin Reserve, Lake County...
AGGAGCACTGCGAAAAGGTTCCCCGACAAATTTTGCCTGTCCTTTTCTTCTGCCAGAAGGTTCCTTATCCCCGCCCTGACAATTTCAGATCTGCCGGAAAACCCGAGAGCCTTTTGCATCTTGTCTATTTCCTGCAAAATGTCGTCGTTGAGCGACACGCTTACTATGGTCAATATCCTAGAATATTATTAACTCATTTATAAATATACTTTATTTGTTATTAACGACCTTATATATTCTTAATAACAATACTGTGATGCATACATATTCCACTCGAGAAAAATGTGTTGCCAACTAAAGAGTTGGCCGAGGCCCTGCAGATTTTCGCCTCAGACCTGCGGGGCTCCCGTCAACCTCATTATTATTAAATTATTTATATATTCTTCATTATTTATTATTAACAAAAGTATATATTCTTAATAACATCTTGTAGGATCGTTGGATAACAAAATTGCAATAGGGATCGCAGTTGTGGCTGCCGCTGTAGCAGTCATTGTGCCGCTTGCAGTAATAGCCGTCACACAAAACAATGCAGTGCCGGCCGAAGATGCTGCCGCTGGCAATCAAAAAGTCATCAAGGTCATTACGTCATTCTTTCCGCTATACGATTTTGCTAGAAACGTCGGAGGCGACAGGGTCGAGGTAACGTCGATGATCCCTGCTGGAGCCGAGCCGCACGACTGGGAGCCGACCATAAGGCAGGTAGCCGATGCCAGTTCGGCAGACATATTTGTTTACAACGGTGCCAGCTTTGAGAGCTGGGCTCAGAACATCGAAACCAAGTTTGTAGTCAACACCAGCGAAGGGTTGAAGCTTCTAGAAGCCACAGACGAGGAAGAGCACGAAGGAAAGGTGGGGAAAGAAGAAGAAGAGGAGCACAGTGACATCGACCCGCACATCTGGCTTGACCCGATCTATGCAAAACACCAAGTCGGGCTGATCCGCGATGGGCTCGTCAAAATCGATCCTGACAATGCTCAATATTACAACGATAATGCCGACAGGTTCATGGCAGAGCTTGACAAGTTGGACACCTCGATAAGATCAAAGCTATCCGGCTGCGAAAAGAAGGACTTTATCGCATTCCATAGCGCGTTCAGCTACTTTGCAAATAGGTACGGATTGAACCAGCACAGCGTGTATAGAGGCCTTCCGGAAGGCGAGGTCCCGCCACAGCGCCTGCAGGAAATAGTTGATCTGGCAAAGGAATTAAAGATCGACACGATATATTCAGAAGAGTTGGTTGATCCGCGCCTTGCCGAAGCAATAGCAGAAGAGATCCCTGGCGGCAGGGTTCTCGTGCTGAGCCCCATTGAAGGTCTTGAGGAGAAAGAGCAGGCAGCGGGGCTTGGGTACATCGACAAGATGGAGCAAAACTTGGACAACCTGAAGGCTGGTTTGGATTGCAGGAGCAGGCAGCAGTAAACGTCGATAGGGTGTCGTACCGCTACGAGCATGGCACAGCCCTAGACAACATCTCGTTCTTGGTGAACGAGGGCGACCTGCTTGGCATGATAGGGCCAAACGGCGCCGGCAAGACCACACTATTCAGCTGCATGCTCGGACTGCTAGACGACTATCAGGGTATGATTACTATTTTTGGTGAGGACATCAGGAAAAGCCGCAAGGTGCTCAGGTCAATAGGCTACGTGCCGCAAAAGAATTCGATCGACCGGGGCTTCCCGGCGACAGTTGAGGAAATAGTATCGCTTGGCATGATGACCGGCGGCAAGCAGCCTTACTCGGAAAAGATAGCGTCAGCGCTTGAAACAGTGGGACTGTCCCGGGAAAAGGGCAGAAGGATTGGCGAGCTGTCGGGCGGGCAGCAGCAGCGTGCTCTTATCGCAAAAGCGCTAGTGAACGATCCCCGCCTGCTGATACTGGACGAGCCGGCAACTGGCATCGACCTCGAGAGCCAGAACAGGTTCTACTCGCTGATAAAAAAGCTGAACCAGGAAAACAAGATCACAATAATCCTATCGTCCCATGACCTTGACGCAGTGAACAAGCTGGCCAACAAGGTGGCATGCATCAACAGGAGCATGTTCTTCCACGGTGACGCGCACCACTTTTTCGAAGACGAGGATCTGCTGAAGAAATACTCTGAGTCGAGCATGCAGAGCCATATGCACCTTCACCCGCAGCCGAAAAACAATAGGTAGTAGAATAACAACTTGGTGCTCGACATACTGCAGGTCGTTTTTGTGCAAAGAGCGCTTGTCACCGGCATAGCGGTCGCAGTCATTTGCTCTGTGGTGGGGATGTTTCTGGTGCTGCGCAGGCAATCGCTCTTTGGCGACGCGCTGTCGCACATGGCGTTTGGCGGGATAGCCGTAGGGTTTTTCACCAACACGTACCCGCTGTGGACCGCATTCATAGTTTCCATCCTTGGCGCGCTTGGAATTGCCAAGCTGAGGCAATCAACCAAGATACCGCCGGATGCAGCAGTTGCCGTCATGCTTTCAGCAGGCCTTGCGCTGGGCGTGGTGCTTGTCGGCCTATCAGGCGGATTTTCAGTAGACCTGTTCAGCTTTTTGTTCGGTAGTATTCTGCTTGTGAGCGTGCAGGATACAATCATGATCCTGCTTGTGGCCGCCGGCATACTTGCGGTGATGGCCGCGCTGTACAAAAAGCTAATGTATATCGCCTTTGACGAAGAGCAGGCAAAGGTAAGCGGCCTACAGGTCTCAAAGCTTAGCTACCTCTTTATTGTCATTGCGAGCATCACGGTAATAGCGTCAATACGGCTTGTCGGGATATTGTTAATCTCGTCGCTTATCGTGATACCTGCCATCTCTGCCATGATGCTTGGCAAAGGCTTCAAGAAGACGATGATGTTCGCAGTATCGATCTCGGTGTTTTCGGTTGTGACAGGTATAATCGCGTCATATGCAGCGGACATTCCCCCTGGCGGGACAATAGTGCTGGTCACGATAGTTGTCTTTCTGGCAATACTTGGCTGGAAGTCAGTCAAAAAAGCAAGGCTGCAACATGAGACTCCAGCCACTACACAATAGGGACACGCTAGCAGCTCATGGAGCAGCGGAAGACTGAATACAACAGGATCAGCAGCTGCCAGTCATGCGGCGGCAACTTGTCGTGACCAGAACCTGCCACCACTGCGGCGGGCCGGTGGTGTGGTACTGCGCAAGCTGCTTCATGATGTACGATTGCGTGCACGTCCACCCCGACGACGCTGCTGCCACGTCTCGAGAGGAAAAAGCAGCAGCAGCCTGTGCCGATAAGATTGCTGTGGCAAACTAGCAACAATCATGGCAAAAACTGAATTCTTGTTACTTTAATAGGGTCCGATTTTAATACTGACAGCAAAGTGGTCTTCTTGTGAAATTTGAGCCGGCGCTGCCATCATCATCGTGATGCTCCCGCTGGCAATCCAGCAGCAGGCAGCGGCGCAGGATCTCGTCGTCACGGCGTACAACCATCCTTACTACGGCGTTACGATCCAGCACCCTTCAGACTGGTACATGGAGATAGATCCAACGGACTGCCATGCAAGCCCGTGACACCTTCCAATAATCCCGGTAAAGGAGCTCCAGCCAAGCGCAATAGACCTTTTAATTGAAGGCAGAAAAATACTGGTAATTGACCTAGAGACGAGACATCCTCCTGGGCAAGAGTTTTTGTCGAAAAGACAAGCCTTGGCACCACTACCACTACTACTCTTGATATGTACATAGCGCGTTCCATCGAGAGGCTTGAGGAAAACCACTCGGGCATCAGGATAGAAACGAGCAGCGCGACCCTCTTAGGCCAGCCGGCTGTAAAGCTTGTTGCGACAAGCGGAGGCGGAGATTTTCAAACTGTTCAGATCCTTGCCGTGTTTGACAATAATCTGGCATACATCGCCCAGTACAGCTCTGCCAGAGAAGACAACGACATTAATCTGCAGGCCATGCAGCAGATCGTCGAGTCTGTCGAGATAAATCTGCTGCAATCATGGTCGCATGTTGTAGCGACGTCGATCGGGATAGCGGCAAGCGCAATTGGCGGAGTTGTCGCGGTAAAGCTGCGGAACAGGAGCTTCATGACATCGCGACCGCTGCGAGAGACAAGGCGGCTTTTTCTCGCTGCACTTGGCATTGAAACCCTGTGCGTCGCTTCAGCAGAGATAGGCGGGATCTTGGGCTTTTACTTTTTCGGCTTTAGCGCGCTAGGCATCGTAATGTCCTACATGCTGGCCTATGGCCTTACAGGCTTTGTCACATTTGCCAGCATACCTGGAAGAGCAGCTGCCGATCACTATCATCATGCAACGATGGCGTGCAGCTGCAGCTGCGGCTCCCTGCTCGAGCACGGTGCCGAGAGCGGGTTTGCGTCAAACATCAAGCTGACGTTCCGGTCGTTTGCGTCAGGCATCAAGAGGCTGCCAACAACCCTGTACAGGGAATCAAATGCAGGCGGCATAATAAGGACGAGCCTTGTAATCTTGGTCACCGCGGAAAGCGCGTGTATACTGGTGGCTGCGACGGTCAACCTGCTGATGTACCAGTATTCGGTGATGCTCGCAATCTCTCTGGCGCTCTTGGCCGACACTCTTACCGTGGCTGTTCTAGCAGCATATAAATCAGCAAAGGCCATGCCAGTAACAGAATAATAAATGGTTCTGTTCTTCACAAGCCCAATAGGGCTTGGGCATGCAACGCGGGATATTGCAATTGCCGAGAAGTTGAGAACCGACATTTTGTTTGTGAGCGGCGAGGGCGCTTCAAGCCTTTTAACAAAGAAGGGCTTTAATGTGCTCGACGTTTACCGGCCGGAAAAATTCATCGTGGAATCGGGCGAGCTCCAACACTCGTTCAAGTGGCTGATGAATTACTATTCATACTACAAAAGGTGCAAGGTGATTGCAAAGGAAATTCTGGACAAGCACAATGGGCTCATAGTGAGCGACGAGGATTTTGCGTCAATCGCGGTAGGAGAGGAAATGAAGCGAAGATGCGTTCTTATCACAGACATCACCGAGACGCATTTCACAAGCGGCCCGGCCTCAATGATAGAGAAAAAAATGAACAAGTCGATGCAAAAGATGATGCAGGCATGCAATTATGTGATAATTCCTGACGTCGGCGATGACAAAGATAACGTCAGGCACGTGGGCCCGATAGTCCGGCAGGCAAGCGCCGACCGCGACATTCTGCGCAGGCGCTTTGGCTTTGCAAAAAGCACGATTGTCGTGAGCGTAGGCGGGACCGACGCCGGCCGCTACCTCATAGAAAAAACGATAGAGGCACACCGCAGGCTACAGGGCAGGGAGCTGGACACAGAACTCGTCATCGTTTCCGGCCCGTCGCTAAGGATGCCCGACTCGCCGGGCCAATACCGCAACTTTGGCTTTGTCGATAACCTGCACGAGCTGATATACGCGGCCGACCTCGTCATCTCGCTGGCTGGAAGGTCCACGATAGACGAGTCGATAGCGTATGGCACGCCTGGAATTTTCATACCGATAAAGAACCACTTTGAGCAGGAAGCCGGCGCCGCGCGTATGGGATACAATTACGACGACATTTTCTGGCTCGAGTCGCTCATTGAAGAAAAGCTGGGCCACAGAAGCAATGCGATGGATGCGGGCGGGGCAGAAAGGGCTGCCAAGATAATTTCTAGCTTGGGTAATTGATTTAGCATAGCAGTTCCTACGTTTCATGTGGCTGCCCGCATCTACGCCATCATAGGAGCAGGCATCATAGTAGCTGCTATTGCGATAATTATTTCTGTGTTTTCATTCTCTGCTTCTATTGCTGCTGCTCCACAACTGCAGCAGCAATCACCCTACTGGACTGAAGGCAGCCCGATGCCTACCCCAAGGACGGAAGTCGCCGGCGCTGCAGTCGACAGCAAGATCTACATTGTCGGCGGCTTTGACGAAATAGGCCGCGCTGTTTCGACAGTTGAAGTCTATGATCCTGTCGCTGACAATTGGAGCACCGTAGCGCCGCTGCCGCAGCCACTGCACCACACAACCGCCGCGTCGCATGAAGGCAAGCTGTACGTGGTCGGCGGCTACCTGCAGGACAACATGCCAAGCGACAAACTCTTGGTTTATGACCCGGCGTCAAATGAGTGGCAGGAGCTTGCTCCGATGCCCACCGCGCGGGGAGCTCTCATTGCCGGCTTTGTGAATGGCACGCTCTATGCAGTCGGAGGCGTCAATGCCAGCTTTAGCGCCCCAAGCGGCCCAGTCACAACAAACGAGGCTTATGATCCGGAAACCGACAGTTGGTCGCAAAAGGCGCCCATGCCAACGCCGAGGCAGCATCTCGCCTCGGCAGTCTATGACTGCAAGCTGTACGCCATTGGGGGAAGGATCGATAGCCTGACGTCCAACCTGGACGCAAACGAGGCATATGACCCTGCGCAGGACAGCTGGGCAGAGCTCCAGCCGATGCTGTCAAAGAGAGGAGGGCTCGCTGCAGCGACAACCTCCAGCAACGGCGGCATCTATGTCTTTGGAGGCGAAAGCCCGGCCGGCACGTTCAGGAATAATGAAAGGTACAGCCCTGACGGCGATGCATGGGAGCCGGCGCCTGAAATGCCAAATGGGCGCCACGGGCTTGCAGCAGTAGCCGTCGGCAGCGAAATTTACGTCGTAGGCGGCGGGCCGGAGCCAGGACTGACTGTAGGCGATTTCAACCAGATATTCCATACTCCTTACGCAGTGAGATAATGAGTTTGTAGAGAACTGGTTTAACAAGATAGGACAAGTATGCTGAGAAGATAGCCAAAGGCTCAAAAGCAACTGGGTTGCATATGCTATATCGTAGAGATGAACAATGATGGCAAGGGCAATAACAATAGCAAAGGATTGCACTCGTTTGTCAAACTCTCCATAGCCTCGCTACATAGGGATTATGACAGGCCTTGCAGTGCTGGGACTGGCATTTTACACAATAACTATGAGAGAAGGAATGACAATCATGAGTACTCCTCCTTTTGTTCCTTCTGATGTTTATATAATTACAACTGCATTCTTTTGGACACTGATCGCTCTTTTGTCAATTGGACTGTTTGCGCTGCTTAAGAATTTGCGGATAGGAGCGTACTTTGCATTCCTGACATTAGTTACATCATTATTTGCTCCGTATGATAACTAAAGTGAGACTGCGCCGCTCACTGTCGTATGGTGGCTAGCTATACCAAATGTCATGGCAGGAACATTGCTTCTAAAGACATTCAGTACGCTTTCACCTGCAAATGCTGGAATAGTAATTATGAAGAGATAGGATGCATATCATAGTAGTATACATCCTAAAAGCACTTCTCATAAGCTATTAGAAGTTGGATCTTGGGAATTCAAGTATCTCTATTGCGGTTAGCGATTCCTATTTGTGGATTCGTCTGCATAGAACTGCTATATCGCATGCCGCTTTCCACTTAATTATTACATCAAATCTTCCGGCTTTTCTTCATGGCCACACTGCTGGCAGCGGTAGTTCTTGAAGCCGATGTGCACCATCTTGCCACTGCATCGGATGCAAATGTCATCATCGTCGTCGTCGCCGCTCAATTTATTCAGCACAGTCGCATTCACAGGGATATTTATGAGATTCCTCTCTGCGATTTCCCCATCTTTAATATAGGGAATTGCTAGCAACTAGCCTTCAGAGAGAGAGATACTGCTAAATGACTTCTATCACAGTTGCCAAGTTCGGTGGCAGCGCCCTTGGTGTAGAGGGCGCCATGATCCCAAAGATCATCAACAGGATAAAGCAGCTGCAGGAGGAGTCCAAAGCAGTTACAGTTTTCTCGTCGCCGCTCATTGACTACGAGGGCAAGGTGAGCTCCATGACCGACGTGGCCATCAAGATCGGTCGGAGCTACGCGTCTTCAACTCCTGTCGAGATAGAAGTGCTGAGGGAGGTCTACGAGCGGATAGCGGTCAAGTACCTCGGCAGCGGCCACCAGAAAGAAGAGTTCCTTGACAGCCTCGACAAGTTTTATCGGCAGGTGATAATTTCGCTCAAGCAGGCCGCGGAGAACCGGCGCTTTGTCGATGTGATACGCTCGCGGACGCTTGCGTACAGCGGCGAAGTGACGATGTCGTACCTGATGGACTATGTGATGCAGAGCTCCGGGATAAAGTCGTCGCACGTGTCGATAGAAAAGTGGCCGATAATCACCGACGACAACTTCGAAGCCGCCAACTTTATGGCAAACGAGTCAAAGCAGAGCGCCGGCCACCTCATCGACCTGATAGAGCACAGCAACGTGGTCTCGATGGGAGGCTTTATCGGCAAGACAGTCGACGGGCTAGAGACGACGTATGAGCGCGGAGGCTCTGACAGGACGGCGGCAGATGTTGCGATTTTGCTCAACGACAATTACAATGTCAAGATAGACTTTGAAAAGGACAGCGCTGTCCTGAGCGCTGACCCGAGAATTGTAAGGGATGACCTAGAGTTCATACAGTACTTGTCGTACAACGAGGCCAAGCTTGCAGGAATGTTTGGCATGAAGATACTCGACCCGATTGCGATCAAGGAGATAGACGACAATAACCTCGACATCCCCATTGTAATAACGGACATGGCCAAGCCAGGCAGCAGCGGAGTCACAGTAATCCAGAGAAAGCTGCCAGAGGACACCGGCAAGGTCAACCCGATAAAGATAGTGACCGGCAAAAAGAACTGCGCGATGGTGCGCATGGAAACCATCGCGGCATCGCACCTTGTGGCGGCGCTCGAGCGCGACAGGCAGTATCATGATTTCGTGAAATTATCGCCTTACATGATTGACGACACTGAAATGACCCGCCTGCTATTCCTTGACGCCGACTACGTTCGGAGGCAAGAGAGGCATATCAGGGCATACTATCCCAAGGCAGACATCGTGTATGGCAGGGGCGTGGTAACACTCATTGGAGATGAGATGTGGCGGGTGCCCAAGATAGCGTCAACTGCCAGCGGCACGGTGAGCGAGCACGATATCAACATCCTCAACCTCGACGCGCAGGAAGAAACATCAAGGATCCTGATAGTGGTCGAGGACAAGGGCAGCAGCGTTGCAGATGCGGTAAAAGCGATACACTTTACAAGGACCAAGCTCCGCAGCAGTGGAATGAGCAAATAGATGACTACGACAACGACGGAAGGCAAGATCTGGCTCAACGGCTCGCTCGTCGATCACGACGACGCCAAGATCCATGTACTGACGCATGGCCTCCACTACGCCACGGCCGTCTTTGAAGGCATCCGCTGCTACAGAACAGTGAACGGCGGCAGCGCCATCTTTAGGCTGGGCGACCACGTCCAGCGGCTGCTAGACAGCGGTAGGATCTACTTTATGGATCTCGGCTACACAAAGCAGCAGCTTGAAAAGGCGGTAATAGAGACGGTCAAGGCGAACAGGATGGACGAATGCTACGTCCGGCCAATCGCCTACTACGGCTACGGTAAGATGGGCGTCAACCCGCTGCCAAACAAGGTCTCGGTGGCGATTGCAGCGTGGAAGTGGGACGAGTACCTCAAAAGCGACGGGGCGGCGGCGGACAACAAGGGAGCCCGGCTGATGGTCTCGTCGTGGACAAGGATAGACATAAAGTCGCTCCCGATGCACGCCAAGGCTACTGCCAACTATGCCAATTCCGCGCTTGCGCGCGTAGAAGCGATAAAGGCCGGCTTTGACGAGGCGATAATGCTCAACTCTGCCGGCATGGTAGTCGAGGGAAGCGCCGAGAACATTTTCATAGTCAAGGACGGCGTGCTGGCAACCCCGCCGCCGACATCGGGCGCACTCAACGGCATAACGAGGGATAGTATAATGGCGATAGCAAAGGAGAACGGCATAGCTTGCCAAGCGCGCGACATTTCACGCGATGAATTGTACACTGCAGATGAGGTGTTCCTCACAGGGACGGCAGCAGAGGTCAAGCCGGTCGGCGAAATAGACAACAGACTGGTAGGCGACGGCAGGGTGGGCAGGATGACAAGAGAATTGAAATCAATGTTCGAGGCCGTGGTTCATGGCAAGGACAAAAAGTTCAGCAAGATGTGGCTGACGTCCATCAACTGAGCAAGATCGCCTATAACCATAAAATGTATTGCAAGGTGCACGGGCAGCGCGCCTGCAAGGTACCAGCCGATTACCTTCGCGTCCAGCTTCTTTTTTGCAAAATACAGTGCGACAAGCCCCGATGCAAAGATGGCGGCATGTATCGCGCCCTGCACGAGTATTGGCTGGTAGTTGTATGCAAGGTAGAGCGCGCTTGCCGCGCCCGCAACAACTCCAATCAACAGAACCTTCAGCATAATATCTTGCTGCCTAGCCTTGCTATTTCTTTTTTGACACTGCTTTTCATCCGATTTTTCAGCAGTGTCTGCCGCAGAATTAACAGTACCTGTCTGATGCTAGCCTACCATTGCACCACACACTCTATCTGCTTCAAGTAATGGTGGGTGGGTCTTTTCGAGCCTTGGACAGCCAACCTCTTGAAAAGAAGGCAGAAAGTGTTGTCCCAATCCGTATATCCAAAGAAAGACGCCTTATATTCGTGGACATATGGCAGTAGCGAGTCACACGTCTGGAATAGTGATAACAGCGTTCATAATTGCCGTTGCTGTAAGCATTGGCTACTATCAATTTGTCTACATTCCCGAAGCAAGTAGGAGACCAGTCCTGCCGCAAGAGGTATTGGAGCCGGAAGAAACCGCCGAGGTCTCTATTGCTGAAGGCGCTTCCAACCCTGATAATGGCAAGTTCTTTGTCCCAGCAGATGTCCGAGCCACCATGGGAGTCAGCAACAAGGTAGTCTGGACAAGCGACGACACGGTTCCACACACAGTTACGTCAGACGATGACTATCAGGATCCATACAGCGGGCTGTTTGACTCGCGCGAGCGCCCAGAGGAAGAAGGCGGGCCTTTCGTGATGCCCGGAAAGGAATATGAATTTCTATTCACGCAGCTTGGTGAATATTCATACCATTGCGAACCACACCCGTGGATGACTGGCATAGTTCGAGTCGTGGAGAGCTTTGCCTAGGTCATTAGCAGGCGATTGTGCTACCAATTGTTAAAAAAGTGCCATTTGCAAACACTGCTCAATCTTCGAATGATCACGTGAAAATTCATGCTCAATATCGCTAGCAATCACCCGCAGATTTAACAGCGTAACTTTCTTTTATAATACTTGGCGCTTGTCCTCTAATACACCGACAGAAAATTAAAAGGTAGATCAGCGGCCACAAAACAACTGACACACAGCTATGAAACAGGCAAGCAAGCTCCCCATTTTGGAAGAAATAGCGAAATGACATTTTTGGCGAATTGGCGGTTTTGACAACTAGCCATTATGACAGAACGACAGAAATGCTAGAACGTCTTTTTCTCTTCTTCTTTCTTGTGGCTCCCCCTAACCAGTAGAAGATAGCCTGTGATAAATCCCATTATCGTACCATAAATTATATGGAATGGAACAGCACCTGCAAGCACTGTAGATGCTACATCAAGAGCTCTATTTTGAAGAATGATTTGATCTGTCCCTGGCGGGTGAATGCTTGCAAGAAATCGTATCAGTGACTGTTCTACCTGAAATCTAGTTATTGGAATGAACAAGAGTGAGAAAGAGATAAAGCCAGCTAAAATTCCTATCAGTGTGCCCTTGCCTAAACTTGTAATGTTGAATGCTCCAACAATCGCAGTAATGTAACCAAAGACTGTTCCTATTAAAGTGCCTGTAACCAAGTGCATACCAATACCAAAGTACAGAGCATAAGGCATGCCAAGACCTGCCATTGTAAGTCCAATTATAGAATAAAGCGTACCTGAAGGGAATCCTAAGGCCATATCCCCTGCAAATATTAGCCCCACAAGTACCCACGCTGCAATAAAGCCTGCAAGCGCACCAGATAGCAAAGACTTCTTGCGGAACCTATACTCTGCCATGTCGCGAGCCTTGTACTCTTGCTTCTTTTCTTTTTCTCTCTCTTGCTCTTCCTGTGTTAATTCATGACCTTCTCTCTTACGTCTAGGTACTAGAAGTACAAGTACAAGTATAAGAACCAAAGATATTGCTGGAATAGCGATTTCAACTGATGGCTGCGAGCCCTGTCTATTAGGGTTCAACAGATATGGGGTAAGCGAGAATACATAGATTACTGCTACAAGCACAGCAACTGCAATGATTGCAACCTTTGTTCTTGCCCCCATTACACTTTATGTTTATCCATCATATGTAATAAAAGCAGTAAATTTCAAAAAAAGCCTTAGCAGTGTGTATGTATGTAATAGTAGCATCAAAGTTACCAAAAGGGTAAAATCTTACCATTTGGACAAACGAGCAATTCACGAAATCCTATCTTGAAGAAAAAATAGCCTAACAAGGACACTGGTAACTCTTCAGATGATGATGATGGTCAATATTTCGTGCGAGAAGAAATGATAGCAAGATCTCGTCCGACAAGTTACCAGAGCCGATCCGCCCAATGTTTTTAATTTAACAACTATTGATGATATTCGTCTTTTAGGTCGTCTCCGTATTGCTTGAGCAATTTGTGGATTTTGGGGTCAATGACAAACCTGCAATAAGGGGCATCTTGATGCTGATCATAGTATTTCTTATGATAATCCTCTGCAACATAAAACTTCTTAAAAGGAGCAACTTCTGTCACAATAGGATCTTTGTAAACTCCTTTGTTTTCAAGCTCTCTTTTTGATTTCTCTGCAATCTGTTTTTGCTTTTCGTTATGATAAAAGATGGCTGATCTGTACTGTGTGCCAACATCGTTACCTTGTCTATTAAGAGTAGTTGGATCATGGGTATGCCAGAAGACTTCGAGTAGTTTTTCAAAAGATATAACATTTGGATCAAACTCTATTTGAGCAGCTTCTGCATGACCTGTCCTTCCTGTACATACCTCGTCATAGGATGGATTTTCTACCTTTCCTCCAGAATAGCCAGGTAGAACAGATTTGACACCCTTGAGTCTAGTGAAGATTGCTTCGGAACACCAGAAGCATCCATTGGCAAGCGTCGCGATTTCTATCTTATTATTATTATTGTTATTGTTATTCATGGCTTACTGTGGGAATAAACCGTATGGATAATGAATTAACACATTCTCTAGCGTTCTTGGCTGTCAAGTGTTCTCCAATAAATTCGTGTCCTAAATGAGCACCACATTTTGCACACTGTATTTCTATTCTTCTTCCATCAGGATCGGGTAGACGTTTTATTGCATTAGGGAGGCTTTCATCAAAGCTTGGCCATCCGCATCCAGCATCGAATTTGCTTTTTGAAGAAAAGAGAGGCTGATTGCACCTTCGGCACACATATGTCCCTTGTTCGTAAAAGTCATCATATTCACCACTAAAAGGAGGCTCCGTTCCTTTATGTACAATGACCCCTTCTTCTTCGGGAGTTAGCTTGTGGTAACCCATATGTATCATAACCTCAGTTTTTGTACTACATCATTGCTATATCTATTATTGAATATAGCGTTTTGCATAGTTGTTGTTTTTTAATGCATGTTTGACACTGGTAACTCTTCAGATGATGATGATGATGGTCAATATTTCGTGCGAGAAGAAATGATAGCAAGATCTCGTCCGACAAGTTACCAAAGCCCTATTACATACTGCTTATCTATCATTTGCGGCGTAACAATAGCAGAGAAAGAGAGGTGAAGATTGAAGGAAATGACCATTCTTGATCTAGTATCGCTGATAGTAGGAGGCAGTTGGACAGCAGCATCTGAAAGTACAGCTAGTCTTAATCCAATTGACTCAATGGAACTAGTATCTATAACACTCGGCATGCTCATATTCCTGTACTTCGCCGTCACTATATCTTACAGCAGTTACAAAAGGAAAAAGGAAATGGATGCTCGCATTGTAGAATGGAAGAAGGCAGAGGAAGAGCGCGGCAGGAGATTCAGAGAAGAATTGTCAAAGTTGGGATAGAATTAGATGCTATAACAGATCGCAGATAACTAATAGTAGCCCTATTATTTTCCTGGCATTTCGGTTCGTATCTCCAAGCGTCGGGTTACCTCAGCAGGACAGGCTGGGCGTCGATGCGGACGCGGAACAGTGTGTAGGGCCTGTGGCGCAGGTCGCGCCCTTTATGAAACCGCGCTTGCCGATGCAACTGGTTTGCTGTGACGTAGAGATATCCATCCGTTGCAAGCGAGAGCGTGTCCGGCCACAAAAGACGTGAGTCATGAACCACTGTCTCCCACGCCCCGCCCAGGCGCCTGCGCATTATTGAGTTATGCTCATAGTTGGTTGCGTAGATGTTCCCTGCCGCATCTGATTCAAGCCCGTCTGAGGCGCCTCCCTTGTCTCCCTCGTCAGTCACGGTGGCGCCGGCGTCTGAGTCCTCAAGTGACCGGTTGGCGAGCGCGTCCGTGTCAACGCTGTACAGCCTGCGGCTGCCAAGCGGGCAGTAGTAAAGACGCGCCCCGTCTGCGCTGATGGTGATGCCGTCTGAGCCCATGCCGGCTCCCTGCTTTACCATTCCGTTTGGCTGATGCTCCAAGAATGGTCGCCCTTCAACAATCGGAAGAAATGATGGCAACTCCTCTGCCTTTGTAGATGGATGGTCGTGCAGCCTGCGCCAGCTCTTGCCGGAAGCCAAGTCCACGACGATGATTCCGTTAGGTCCCTTTTGCGCGGAGTCGGTGATAAATGCCATGCCTTCGCTTCCTCGCCGTAAATCAAAGCGCACATCATTGAGATAAGTGGTCGGTAGAGCCACGTCCTGCGGTAAGAGAATCTTCTTGACGATACGGTTCGTTGCTAGGTCTACGCAGACGAGCTTTGGCCCGCCGTACTTGGTTGGCTGGAACAGCGGGCTACCAGTATCGAGAATCCATAGCCGGTCCGCTGGATCGACTACGACCGATTGCACCGACACAAGTGCTGCTGCCGGATCCTCTTCGTTGGTTTGATTCATCGCCTCGTCAGGGTAGGGAACTGCCTTGCCATCACGGATTTCAGCTACTGTGAATGGGACATCATCGCCCCACTTTGGAAAGTTAATGAAGATTCGTCCTTTCTGCGACACCGTCACGCCAGTCGGCATCGCACCGTTAAAGTAAGCGACCGGCTCCAATGCACCCAAGGGCTCGTCGGCTGGCAAATCCTGCGCCGCCACCGGCGGGATGGTTGTAGTCGGCGATGTCTCTTTTGGATGACCAATCGACATGTTGTCTTTATTCCTCCTCCTCCTCTTTCTCTTTTTCTGCTAAAAGAGGGCTGCCGCGCCTGCTTCGGCGATGGCTTGATCCTGCTCGCCCATGCCGCCGCTAACGCCAATGGCTCCAACAACCTGACCATCCCGTTTGAGCGGAATGCCTCCGGCAAAGATCCTTATACTGCCATCATTGGACGCATGGATGCCAAAAAACTGGCCGCCCGACTGCGCATGCTTTGCAAGATCCTTTATAGCAATATTGAATGCTCGAGAGGTAAAGGCTTTTTTGGTGAAGATATCGATGCTGCCGATCCAAGCCCCATCCATACGTTCGTGTGCGACCAGATTTCTGCCAGCGTCAATAGCGGCGATATTCATTGGCTGGCCAATCTCAGCTGCCTTTTTTTGGCTGCGGCAATGATGTTTTTGGCAGCATCGTTAAGTGTAATTGTGGGAACCTTTCCTTTCGATGCTACTGATTCGTACGAAGCATTGTTTGTTGTCATGGCAAAATCCGGCTAGCTAAATTACTTAAGACTTTGTCCAAGCCAATCCGGACCTGGGTTCCAGGGATCGTCTAATGTATATGTATGTGTGTGAACATGCCCATCTTGTTGCAGCTTCAAATAGGCTCTCACCAGAACATTGTCACTATAAGTGATGATGATGATGATGACGACGACGATGACTTGTTGAACAGATTAGTAGAGTTGGAAATCGGGGGCAAAGTTGAACCTCAGATGGTCCGCTGTGAGGAGCCTGCAAGAATGTGTGTATATTCTGTGATTGTTCGATGAATTCTTGTCGAATATCTGACAATCTCGATGATATATCATCTATGCAACACTTTCAGCATCATGTTGTGTTTGCTATTATTATCCTGCCGCCCAGCTTTGCCACTTCTTTTTCAATTATTTTGGCAATAGAGTTCAGCCTCTTCTTTACCTCTTTTTCGTTGTTGCCGCGCGACACCACCTGCACCCTTATCTGCGGGGTTTTCTTTCTGAAATAGCCCCGCGGGTGCGTCTTCAGGTAGACGGCCTGTCTCGGGTGTGACTCGACTATCCTGACGAGCGCCGGAGCAATCATGGCCTCTGTCACACCGCGCACGTCGTAGTTGATCTCTTTTATTACAAATTCGCCCACACTTTCCTTTATCGCAGGCAGTACGTGCTCGCTGAATATCGCCTGCATTTCCGACGGGACGCCGGGTAGGCAGAAAATTCTGGTGCTGCCTGATCTGTCCATGACTGCAGGCGCGCTTCCCACCGGGTTCTGGATGGGGGTCGAGCCCTCTGGGATCGTGGCCATCTTCAATCGCACCTCGTTCAGCTCGTAGTTGTGATGATGACCAAGCGAGCGCCTTCTTGCGTAGCTCTTCTTTAACATCCCAACAGCCCTGTCGTCCAGCTTGGTTTTCTTGCCAAGCGCCATCGCTGTTCCTTCAAGCGTCAGGTCGTCGTATGTCGCGCCAAGGCCGCCAGTGGTTATCAAAATATCAGGCTTTCTTGCCAGCGACTCTTTGATGGCTGACGATATTTCCTCGAGATCGTCGCGCACCACTGTGACCCGCCTGACCGTGCCGCCTGCATGCGCTATCTGGCCGGCGAGCCAGTGCGCGTTGGAGTTCAGAGTAATGCCGGAGAGAAGCTCGTTGCCCACGCAGAGGATCTCTACTATAACAATCATGCCTTGAATATCCTGCTCAGCATGATAAGCTCAGGGCCGCTTGTAAGGCTGCCTACTACTATTGCCCTAGTGTTTGCGACAATGCCTGACGACAAAAAGGGCACGCCGCCGTTGATGGTCACCGGCTCCGCTGGCACCTGCAGGATTTCAGAAACCTGCCTGATCTCGTCCTCGGTAGCTTTTGGGTGCACGCCCGCGCCGGCATTTGTAACAACGACCATCGACCCTGTCTGGACAAAGCCGCCGACCGTCATCAAGTGCGCGGGCACACCAAGAACGTCCTGCACCTGGCGGTCTGCCTCTCCCCTGAATAGCGGCGACACGATTGCCCCGTTGTCGTTTGCCGCAATGAGGTTGCCAATTGCCGTGAACTTGCTGTTTATCCTCTCCACGTTGAGCTGGCTTGACTGCCCTAGCGCCTGCACCTCCTCGTCAGATGCGATGGAGGGCAGAAGAATGCCATTGTTGTTCATGACAGTCATGGGCCCTATGAGACGGGTGCCTGCCACCGAAGCCATCACTTCCCTTACCTGCAGATACTCGGCAAGCTTTTCCGACTTTGTTTCGGCAAACCCGTGCGGCAGCAGCATGATGCTGTCGTTTGCCTTGACAAATATGCCTATGTTGGGGCTCTTGTAAACGGTATAGCGGTATATCGCCAATCTAGTGGTCAGTCTCTCTGGGTGAAAATCGCAGAGCAAAGGATATGAACCTATTGCGCGTGCGTACGCGCAGAGGCGAGAGAATATTCGCGCGCGTGCGCACGCCGCCACGTCATCATCATAGGCACACAGCAGTGTTTATTACGCTCCCTCAAACTATGGAGAGCAGGATACCTAGATGCCACCACCACCGTCATCACCTAATCCTTTCTTTGACAGGGACATAGTCTCGATAAAGGATTTTACAAAGGACGACCTTGAAGTCGTCTTTGACGCAACCGACAAGGTCAGCAGGCTCAAGCCCAGTCAGAGGGGCGAGCTTGGCAAGGGCAGGACTCTGGGCTACATCTTCTACGAGCCGAGCACGAGGACCAGGATGAGCTTTGAAGCCGCGATGGCCTCGCTTGGCGGCGCTTCCATCGGGATTGCCGACCTAAAGTCGTCGTCGGTGGAAAAGGGCGAAAGCCTTGCAGACACGATAAGGATTATTGATCTATATTCTGACGTGATAGTGCTCCGGCATCCAATGGACGGCTCGAGCAGGTTTGCCGCCGAGCTGTCACAAAATCCTATCATAAATGCTGGCAGCGGGAGCGAGGAGCACCCGACGCAGGCATTGCTCGACTTGTACACGATGCTAAAAGAGAAGAAGAGGCTCGACGGGTTGTCGATTGCTATAGTGGGCGACCTGAAGTACGGCCGGACCGTGTATTCGCTGCTGTACGCGCTTGCCAACTATAAAGTGGACACACACCTCGTGTCGCCTCCTTCGCTGCGCATAAGGAAGGAGTCGATATACGAAGTGCAGAGCAGGCTGAAGGTGAAGGAGCACAGCGCGCTTGACGACGGCGTGCTGTCAGACGCCGACGTGATCTATGTCACCAGGATACAGCGCGAGCGCTTTCCTGACATACAGGAGTACGAGAAGGTCAGAGGGACGTACACGATAGACGAAAAGACGCTGGCAAAGGCCAAGCCGGATGTCGCGGTGATGCACCCGCTGCCAAGGGTGGACGAGATTTCGCACAACGTGGACCACATGAAGAACGCCATATACTTCAAGCAGGCGGCGTACGGGAAGGAGCTGAGGGCCGCGCTACTGGCGCTCATGCTCAACGAGAGTTTACCGGGATAAGCAAAGTTCTTTCGCTTTAAAAAGGGTAAGAAATACCTAACTGGACGACCTTTCGCTCAACTAGTTTATTAATAATTCCCATCGTATCTAACTTGCTTTTTCCTACTTGCTTTGAAACTTTGTCAACAGTTTCAATTAGGCTAGCGTAATTGCTATCTGGTAGATGTTCAATAAGCTCAAACAGAACCTCAGATTCCTCGTTAGATAGAAGCTTTAGTTGGTCTATCTTGTCATAGATTATTTTCCTAAATCTGTGAATTTCTTCTAAAATCTGTGGATCAAAACAGTCAGCGAAAAATTCGGGCGGCACCGTCAGCCTGTACTGCCTGCCGTACCCGTGCCTGCTTTGCCAGAAGGTCAGAAACGCGCCTGTGTGATAACAGCAGCCCCTTCTCCTCTTTGGCTACCTTGAAGTGGTGCTGCCTGTAAAGCGCCGATGTAGAGTGCCACAGCTGCAGAGAACTGCCGCCGTCCTGCGTCATAAGGAACATCAGCCTGACATACATGCGCGTTTCCAGTCCAGAAGAAACTGTGCAAAAATTAATTCATTGTCAGGCTATTTCCGGCTAACTAGGCTGATGTACTCGTACGCCTTGACCGCGTTGTCAAACGCGTACTGCACCTGCTGGAACTGCTTCCTGAAATCAGCGACGTCCTCGGCCACCTTTCCCGGGTCCTGCCTGTCCACCACCACGCGCTTGATAAAGTTCGCTATCTCTTTCATCTCGTTCTCCTTCATGCCAAGCCGGGTCGTCTCGGGGACGCCTATCCTCACGCCCCCAGGGTGCATGTAGTGCCTGCCGGCCTTGATGTCGCCAGGTAAGAGCTGTCTGTTCAGTATGATGCCCGCCTTTTCTAGGTCCTTCTCGATGGTGCCCCCGTCGCCGAATTTCGTTATATCGACAGCAATCTGGTGCGACGCGGTATAGCCACGCTTTTCTCCAAGTACGCCAAACCCATAGCCTGCAAGCGCCTCCGCCAGCGCCTTGGCGTTCCCTATCACCTGCTTGGCATACGCCTTGCCAAACTCCAGAGACTCTGCAAGTGCTATAGCCTTGCCTGCCACGTGGTGCAGGTGATGGCTGCTTGTGTTGCCCGGAAAGATAGCTTTCTTTATCGCCTCTGCGTGCTTTTCGTACGACACAATGATGCCCCCCTGCGGGCCCCAGAGCGTCTTGTGCGAGCTCATGGTCATCGAGTCAGCTCCTTCCCGGAGCGGATCTTGAAACTCGCCTCCCGCTATCAACCCCGCAACATGGGCGCCGTCATAGTTGACGTACATGCCGTGATCGTGCATAAAGCTGGCAAGCTCCTCCACTGGGTGCGGGAACAAAAAGAGGCTGCCACCAAACATGCCTATCTTGGGCGCCCTGCCTTCGAGGCCCATCTCCTCTATCTTTTTCTTGGTCGCGTCAACGTCGATTGTCATCTCTTCCTTCGAGAACGGGTAGTGCTCAATGTTCAGGCCGTGCACCAGCCCCGCGGTGCCGGAATGCTCCTTCTTGCCGTGCGAGATGTGGCCGCCTGATGGGATGGAAGCGGCCATCATGTAGTCACCCGGATTTGAAAACGCCGCATAGATAGCAAGGTTTGCCACGACGCCCGATGTAGCCCGGCAGTCAGCAAACTCTGACCGGAAAACCTTGCGCGCAAGGTCGTTGCAGATCAACTCTACCTGGTCGATGTAAACGCAGCCTGCGTAGACGCGCTCGCCGGGCCAGCCTTCCGCATAGCGGTTGCCAAAGTCAGACATTATTGCCTCCCTTACGGCCGGGCTTGGCACGTTTTCGCTTGCAATGAGCGGAATCGACCTGTTAAACCATTCATGATGCTCGCGCATCAGCCTCAAAATGTCGTCGTATGATTTTCTGGCACTCATATGAGTGGTAGACTAACTGGGTCTGTATTAATTTAGCGCATCGCTAGCTTGCAGCAGCAAACGACTTGACCACCTCGACCCACGCGCTGGCGATGTTTGCCCTGTTGTACCCGCCGCCTCCAAGCGCAATCATCCTCCCCTTGCAGTGCTTGTGCGCCAGCCTGTGCAGCGCATCCGCGGCGTGCCTGTGCGCTCTAGCAGTATACTGCAAATGCGTTATCGGATCGCCGGCGAGGCTGTCGGCGCCGCACTGCAGTATTATGAGCTCGGGCCTGTTGCTGTCGACAAACTCTTGTACCCTGCCAAACGCCGCGATAAAGTCGTCGTCATTGGTGCCCGGCTTAACCGGCATATTGAGCTTGGCGCTCACTGCTGCTCCTCTGCCGGTCTCGGCTGCAGAGCCGGTGCCCGGGTACAGGTACTGCCCGTCCTCGTGCACGTCCGCAAAAAAGAGTTCCGGGTCGTCCTCGAACTCGTAAAAGACGCCATCGCCATGGTGGGCGTCAATGTCGACGTACGCTATCCGCCTGACGTTGTAGCTTTTCCTTGCAACCATGATGGCTATGCCGATGTCGTTGAACACGCAAAAGCCGCCGGCGCCGTCGCGCCTTGCGTGGTGCAGACCCCCTATAGGGTTGAACGCATGGTCTATCTTCCTGCCTGACGCGTCCCTGCCTGCCATGACCATGTCGAGCGCGGCCAGCGTCGACCCGACGACGTAGAGCGTCGCTTCGAACACGCCCTTGAACGCCGGCGTGTCGCCCCTGTCCAGAGGCACGCCGCCGCGCTTTGACGCCGCCTTCACAAGCTCAACGTATTCCTTGTCGTGGAACGACAGCACCGCCTGCTCGCTGCCCAGAGCAGGGTCCTCCACTACTATGTTGTCTGGATTTTCGCTATGGAGCCTTGACCCGAACGCATAGATCCTGTCAGAGCCCCATGGGTGTGAGCCTCCAAAGCCGTACCTCGCAAGCGCCTCTCCAAAGAACACGGCCGTCTGACACATATGTATAGCGCGAAAAAGGCGGCAATTGCAAATAAATATTATAACCATTGAGGAAACTTAAATAGCCAAATCAATAGAAGCCAATTATACGCAGGACCAATCCCACGAAACCCGATCTATAATTTACATGTTTATGAGGTATTTCTTGCAAATATTGTAGAATAAAAAGATACAATATTCGGTACTAATTTAATATATATATAATCTGTAAATCTTAAAAACTCAAATAAGATTCGCGATTCAATTTGGAATTCAAAAATAATTCCTGATATTGTTTATGCTTTCTATCACAAGTACATTACCAATTGACCTTACTCCTGAAATTCTAACTAACCAAACATTTGCTCAAAGTGTTGATATAAATATCAATTCGTGATGCGAATAAAAGTAGTAACAGTAACTTTAGTCGTAATGATAATAATCTTACAAGTAACCTTCCTTTTAGACCTGAATTAAATTTAAGTTCAAATCTGAGTGCAGGTCCAGGCTCTTCATCTCTAGTCTCTAGTGTAACTGTCTCGAGTGTAACTAATGAAGTGAAAGGTGACTTTAACGGTGATGGTTTTGATGACCTTGCCATTGGGGTACCACACGAAGATATAGTTACTCCAGAAGGAACTATATTAGATGCAGGTGCTGTCAACGTTATATACGGTTCTTCAAACGGTTTATCAGCGACGTCCCCTACACCAGATCAGTTCTTGGTACAGGGTAATGCAGGTGTAGATGATGATGAAGAAGAGGATCTCTTCGGATTCTCATTGGGTTAAAACAAAAACACCATTTATATCATCTAGCAATTATACACATAATTCATCTTTTTAATCTCATTTGCAATAGAGATTTTTTATAGTATGTTTCAAAGCATCTGTTGAATAAAATTCGGAATTTCAGTATTTTTTATACATCTATTCTTCTTCTCGTTCTACGTACTAGTTCAGAAGGATGCAAAGTCATATGGACCGTCCCATCTTTTAGTTGAAGAATCCATCCAGAAATGAAGTAATAATCCATCTGAAGACAGCGCTGCTACTTCTAGATTTCCCGGATTGCTGGGATGCCCAAAGTTACTCTGAATCAATGATAAAGCTACATATCTCCTTGTAGGATCTATTGGCCTTCCCTCGTTTTCTTTATGCCATTTCGGCTCTTGACCTTCTGGCACATCGCTATCACGGACATAGTGCATAAAGCCGCCTGTAATCAGCGGCACGACAAGTTGTGAAAGTTTCTTTGTCTATGTCCAAAAGTGCTTTGAATTAGTGAGTGTACACCAGTTACGCCTCCTACTTGTTGACCGTCTGCCAGCATATCCAATACTGTCCAGCTTTACAGTAACGTTTGAGCAGCCTGGCACATATGAATACTTCTGTGCATTTCATCCTGGAATGTTTGGACAAGTAGTGGTGAGAGGCGGAGAAATAAGCCAGACAGCATCAGCAACAACAACAACGCCATCTACGAGGCAGCCGCTTACCTAGAAGAGGACAAGAACAATCTTGCATTGGAATTAAGAGTCCTTTTTCCCTATTTGTCAGATCATTCATACTCTTTAGTGGGACCATCTCATTCATTCTTCTTCTTGCTCATCCTGTTCTATATGGTGGTAGCGACGGCCTGGCACCAAGAACAAGATCGATCGACATCATTTCGCCATCTCTAAGTACCATAAAAGTGACAGTGTCTCCTGCTTTCTTGTTGCTTTCGATGTATGAAAGAAGATCATCTATCTTGTTCACTGTCTGGTTATCTACTCCTAAAATTATATCCCCGCCTAATTCAAGCAAGTTACTAGTAGGGCCTTGACCTTGGAATCCTGCAATAGCTCCAATAGCAACAGGCATATCGCCTCCTCGTATCCCTGCTCTGTCCGCAGGGCTTCCCATAACAATATCAATTACAAGAAATCCTCTAGCTTCTTTTAATCCTAGTTCGATGGCAATTTCTGGCGTAACATCTGCGCCAGATACGCCAATCCAAGGGTGGACGTAGGAGCCATTTGCTATTAGGGCCGGCAAGATCACCCTCAAGGTGTCAGATGGGACTGCAAATCCTACTCCTGAAGAAGCTCCAGATTCTGAGAGAATCGCAGTGTTCATTCCTATTACCTCACCTTTTAGATCTAGCAGTGGGCCGCCAGAGTTTCCTGGATTGATTGCCGCGTCTGTTTGTATTATGTTGGGAAGGGAAAAGGCACCGATAATTGTGGTGATGTTGTCGTCATTATTAGTGTCATTATTATTATTATTAGTGTCTGGGGGAATATCTAACGACGGTATGAGCCTGCCAAGGCCACTTACGACGCCCGTGGTCATGGATCCCGTAAGGCCAAAGGGATTTCCAATAGCTGCCACCTCCTCGCCTACGGTAAGGTTGGATGAATTGCCGAGAGGCAAGGGAACGAGTTTTTCTGCAGGGACATTTTGCAATTCTAATACCGCAGAATCGGAGAATGGATCCGAACCAATCACTTTAGCTGTATAAACTGAACCATCAGAAAATGCCACTGAAACATTTCGTGCATTGGCAATAACATGGTCATTTGTTGCAACATGACCTTCTCTATCAATAACAAATCCTGAACCAATAGCAGTTC
>Ga0126312_10000460_pt1 | contig 24094 bp, 20 predicted proteins | sample Plot104A_FD_92537 | JGI IMG/M metagenome (GOLD analysis project Ga0126312, IMG submission 92537) | Serpentine soil microbial communities from UC McLaughlin Reserve, CA, USA - Plot104A | ecosystem: Environmental > Terrestrial > Soil > Grasslands | place: USA: UC McLaughlin Reserve, Lake County...
GCGACCGGACGGCACCGTGACGACGGTGAACCCGGACGGCCGCAGCTGCCGCCGGCGCCATCGCGGGCTCTGGCGTCTAGGTCAACGGCGGCCTTTAGAGGATGGTTCGGACGGTCGCATCGGCCGCCGGCGCGGTCGCGGGCCCTGGCGTTTACGTCAACGGCGGCAGTTACGGGGTCGGTCCGGACGGACGCGGGAGCGCGTCAACGCTGCACGGCCGCTCGATTCGGGATCGGTTGCAGCGTTGACGGCGATAAACGCCGTCAACGCTGCACGGTCCCTCGATTTCGGCCCGGTTGCAGCGTTGACGCGCGGAACTCGAAGGCTGGCCGACCCGCGTTGACGGCCTGATGTGCCGTCAACGCCGGTCGCGCATCGGCCGCGAGATCGCGCGCAAGCTCGCGAGCCGGGGCTGCGCCGTTGTCGTGGTCTACCTGCGCGAGCTCCGTGCAGCCCGATCACCGGCCGGGCTGCGCCACGGCCCATTCCCCCAGCCGGCGATGAAGCTCCGGCGCTGCGGCGCCGACCTCGACGATCGCGTCCGCCGGTATCTTGGTCCGCTTCGAGGCCGCGACGATCGCCTCCGCCGAGGGCGCCTCGTAGAGGCAGTAGCCGTGTCGGCGGTCGGCGCTGAGGAAGGAATACAGCCAGCGGACGCCCTCGTCCGCGACGAGCTCGTCGAGGAGCTTGACGTCGTCGCTGCTGAGCTCGATCTCCTCGGCGAACGTCCGCTCGACGACGAACAGGGGCATGTCGGCATGGTAACGGCCGGCTACTCGGCGGCAAGGCGTAGCCGGCCCGCCAACGCAGCGGCGTCCCCGCGGCTATTGCAGCCGGTCCTGCGCAGCAGTGAGCGGACGGTCTTGGCGGCCGTGTGCTCGCTCACGCCCAAACCGGCGCCGATCTCGCGGTTGCTCATCCCGGCGGCGAGCAAGGCGAGGAGATGCGCGTCGCGGAACGAGAGGCCGTCCGGCAGCTGGGAGGCGCCCAGGTCCTCGAGACGGCGGCGTAACGCCGGCATCCCGATCTGCTCGGCGAGCGTCTCCGCTTCGCCGAGGAGCGCGGCGGCGCGGGCGCGATCGCCGTCGCGGCGGGCCACCAGGGTCCTGCCGTACTGGTAGGCGGTATGGGCGAGCCATGTCCGCGCGCCCATCCGGCGGTTTAGCTCCATCGCGCGCTCGAAGTGCCTCTCGGCGCGTTCGAGGTCGCCGAGCGTGGCGGCGAGCATCCCCAGGAACCGGTCCGCGGCGCCGTAGCAGGCGACGACGTGCCCGATCACGAGGTTCGCGCGGGCGTACGGCGCCAGCTCGGGATACACCATCGCCGCCACCGTCTCGTCGCCGAGCGCGGTGCACGCGTCGGTGAGATACGTGAGCGAGGCGAGCCAGAGCGACTCACGAAAGCCGTCGAGCCCATCAGCGGCCACCTGTGCCAGGACGCTCCTGGCCTCGTCGGCCATTCCGAGCTCCACGAGCAGCGAGGCAAGTCCTGGACGCCATGCGCCGGCACCCGCGGTGCCGGCGGCGAGCACTCTCACAAGGGGGGCCAGCTCCGCCAGGCGGCCCTGCTCGCGGCGCACACCGAACATCTGCACGCCGTACACCCCGGAGGCATCCCTGCCGCTCAGTAGCCTGCTCCAATCGCGCGACCGCGATGCCGTCTGCTCGGCCTCCGCGAGGCGGCCTTGGCAAAGGGCGATCGCCGAGTCGCAGTGCTCGGCCATGTGGATCTGGAACGGCTGGGCCGTCTGCTCGGCCAATGCGCGCACGGCCCTGACCTCGCGGCGCGCGGCGTCGATGTCGCAGAGCGCGAGGAAGGCCTCGAGCCGCCAGGACATCGCCTCGACCTCCAGCTCGCGGTCGCGGAGCTGCACGGCCAGATCGCGCGCCTCCGTCAGGTCGGCAAGCGTCTGCGCCGGTGAGCTCGTGCCGCTCGCCCACACTGCGGTCACCAGCACGCTGGCCAGGGCTGCGGGGTCACCGAGGCTGCGCGCCGTGCCGACCGCCTCCGCGCGGACCGCGCCACCTCGCCGGTGGTCGCCGCGCATCTCGAGCGCCCGTGCAAGGCCGCCGAGCACCCGGACGCGCAGCTGGGAACGCTCGTCGCGCAGCGCGTCGGCCGCCTCTTCCAGGAGCTCAACCGCGACCGGGTCCGTGATCCCCGGTCGCCAGCACGCGATTTCGTATCCGATCGCCGCGCGTGCGAGCAGCTTGACGTAGCCCAGCTCGCGGGCGAGGCGGGCTGCCTCCTCGAAGGCCGCCAGCGCATCGAGAGCCCGGCCGGCCCGGTGCCTCGCGTTCCCGAGCTCGAGCAGGACCTCCGCGCGCTCGGCCGCGTCGTCGATGCCGAGCTCGAGCGCGCGCTGTAGCCGCTCCGCCGCCTCCTCGAAGGCCAGCGCGGCGCCGGCGGCGCCGGCGGCGAGGACGCTGTACTGGACGCCGCGTGCGGCTCCTCCCACCGGGGCGGCCATGGTGAAGTGGTGCGCGAGGTCTGCGAGCCGGCGCCCGGATCGCTGGGCCGAACGCTCCAGCGCCTCGCCGACGCGGAGATGGAGCTCAGCCCGCCGTATCCGGCTCAAGCCGTCGTACAGGGCACGCCGGAGCAAGTCATGCGTGAAGCGGTAGGCGAGGCTGCCCGAGGGGAGTTCCTCTACCAGCCCGCTGCGGACGGCCTCGTCGAGGGGGGCCACTGGCGGCGGATCACCGGGCCGGTGCAGGGCGTCGAGGTCGAATTCGGCTCCCGCCGTCGCGGCCAGCTCGAGCAACTCGCGCGTCTCCGGCGCCAGCCGGGCCACTCGCTGGCCGGCGACCTCGCGCACGCTGTGGGGGACGCCGAGCTCGGTGAGCGGCCGGCGCATCCGGATGGCGCCGTCAGCCACGTCCAAGACGTCGCTGTCGACGAGCGTGCGCCAGAGCTCGCACAGGAGGAACGGGTTGCCGCCGGTCACGTCGTCGATGGCGTCCGTCAGCTCGGCCGCGTCGCCGATGAGCCCCGCGGCCCGCTGCACGAAGTGGCCGACCTCCGCGCCCGACAGGCGGCCGAGCGCCAGTCGCACGACGCCCTCCGAGCGCCGCAGGTCTGCGAGCGTCTCGGAGAGCGCCTCCGGCATCTCCGCCTCGGTGTCGCGAAAGGTCGCGACCAGGAGCACACGCGCGCTGCCGCTCGTCCTGACGAGGTGGCGGAGCAGGCCGAGGGAGGGGGCATCGGCCCACTGCACGTCCTCGATGATGAGGAGGAGCGGCCGCCCGTGCCCGATCGCTCTCAGCAGGTCCGCGACCGCGGTATGGAGCCGGTGGCGCTCGGTATCAGGATCGGCGTCGACGGGTGCCGCCGGTTCGCCGATGATGGCCGGCAGGCCCGGCAGCAGCCGCACGAGCTCGCCGGCCGTCGGGCCGAGCCCCTCGCGCAGCTCCGCGGCGTCGATCACCCGTATGAGGTGATCGAGCGCCTCCACGAACGGCCCGTACGGCGGATGGACCATCACGTCGCACCCGCCGTGAAGGACCAGTGCGCCGCCGCCGACCGCCTCGCCGGCGAACTCGCGAACCAAGCGGCTCTTGCCCGACCCGGCCTCGCCCCCGATGAGCACCGCCCGGCCGCCCGCCTCCTCATCCCACCGCATGAGCCTCCGCAGCGTTTCCAGCTCGCTCGAGCGGCCGACGAACGGCAGCGGCGACGTCAGCGACAGCGGCGCAGGCAGCGCATTCCGGTCGGCCGGTCTGGCATCCACAGCGGACGACGACACGGGTTCTGGCTCGGCGCCTTCGCCGGAGAGCAGCCTGAGGTGGAGGGCCTGCAGCTCGGCGGCGGGGGCGACGCCGAGCTCGTCTCGCAGGAGCACGCGAAGCCGCTCGTAGACGCGCAGAGCTTCCGCGACGTTGCCGCGGGCGGCCAGCGCTTCGATCAGGAAGCGGTAGCCGGTCTCGCGGAACTTCGAACGGGCGATCAGCTCCCGGCTCGCACGCTCGGCGGCCGCCGCCCCGGGCCTGCCGAGCGCCAGGCCGCTTTGCGCCACGGACTCGAGCGCCTCGAGCATGAGCTCTTCGTGCTCCCATCGTGCCGCCTGGAGCCACTCGCCGTCCTGGGCCGGCAGCAGCCCGGGACGCAGGAGCTCGACCGCGGCCTCGGCCCGCCCGCGCGCCACGGACCAGCGGGCCTCCTGCACGGCGGCCCGCGCGTCCTCGACCGCCCGCGCCGCCGCCTCGACGTCGATCCACACCGGCTCGGGCAGTATCAGTCGGAGCCGCTCCCTACCCTCGAGCGTCGCCGGAGCCAGCGCGCGCCGCAGGCGCGACAGCAATGGGCGCAGGGCCGCGCCGGGATCCTTGGGCGCCCGCCGCGGCCACAGCAGGTCCACGAGCTCGTCGCGGTCGGCGGCGCGCTCCCTGCTCGCCAGCAGGTAGCACACGAGCAAGCCGGCCTGGCCGCCGGCGAGCGTCGACGCGACGTCGCGGCCGTCGATCTCGAGACCGAGCAAGCCGCACAACGTGACCCTCGTTCTCGGCGCCGACTCGCTCAGTTCGGCGCTCCCGCTGCGGGGATGGCGTTGTGCCACCCGATCATCTCATGTCGAGTCTATGGCCCTCGCGCACGCCGGTCGACAGCTGCCAGGCGCCCACGCTGCGCGACCGAAGCGCGCGCCGACGATACTGAAGCGGACACCTTGGAGCTGAGTCCGCGAGTGCCCGATCCGATACCCACCTTCATCCATCTGCTGCGCGCGAAGGACCTGATCGATCGGCACTACGCGGAGCCGCTCGACGTCACGACGCTGGCCCGGGAGGCGTACGCGTCGACGGCGCACTTCGCGCGCAGCTTCAAGGACAGCTTCGGCGAGACGCCGCACCAGTACCTGCAGCGCCGGCGTATCGAGCGCGCCCAGGAGCTGCTGCGCTGCACGCCGCTGCCGGTCACCCAGGTGTCGCTAGAGGTGGGTTACGGCAGCCTCAGCTCGTTCATCCGCGCGTTCCGCGAGCTCGTGGGAGAGCCGCCCGGCGCATACGCGGCGCGCTGGCGCGCGGTCGACGCACCACCCGTGCCGGCGTGTTTTGCGCAGATGTTCACGCGGCCGCTCGGTCGAGCAGTCCAGGACAAGCCGAACGGCGTCGGCGCGCGTACGGTCCGGTCAGCACACCGCGACTAGGAGGCACACGAGATGGGCATGCGGCTGACCCACACGACGATCTGGGTGCTCGACCAGGACGAGGCGCTCGACTTCTACACGACCAAGCTCGGGTTCCAGGTCAACATCGACGCGCGGATCGACGACTTCCGCTGGGTGACCGTCAGCCCGCGCGAGCAGCCCGAGCACGAGTTGATCCTGCTCGAGCCGGGTCCGCCGATGATGGACGAGCAGACCGCCGCACAGGTCCGCTCGCTGATCGCCAAGGGGATGCTCAGCCCGGGCGCGTTCGACACCGACGACTGCGTGCGCAGCCACGCCCAGCTCAGCGAGCGCGGCGTCACGTTCCTGTCCGAGCCGGCCCAGCGGCCCTACGGCATCGAGGCGACCCTGCGCGACAACTCCGGGAACTGGTTCAGCCTGACCCAGCGGGTCGGCGAGCAGGCCGCGGTCAGCTGACGGGGATGCGGCGGACATGAGCCGCGTCCTCGTCGTCACGTGGGCGCCGGGCGGGAACCTACCGCCGCTGCTCGCCGCGGGCACGCTGCTCGCTGCGCGCGGGCACACGGTCGCGGTGCTCGCGTCGGCGGCGACCGAGGACGCCGCCCGAAACGCTGGACTGGTGACGCGCGCGTACCGCCGCGCCGCCGACCCCGACACGACGATCGCATTCGAGCAGCAGGCGGACACGATGATGGGCGCGGCCGCCGGAGCGGCGATCGCGCTGGACGTCGCTGACGCGGCGGCTGAGCATGGCGCGCACCTCGCCGTGGTCGACTGCATGCTGCCGGCGGGACTCGCGGGAGCGGCCGCCGCCCGCGTGCGCACCGCGTCGCTCGTGCACTTCCCCTACGGCCTCGCGCGTCAATCGATCGCCGCCGGCCATGGCTGGACGACAGATCTCGCCCGCCTCGCGGCGACGCGGCGCGAGCTCGGGTTGCCCCCCGCCCGCGACGCGCTGGACGCCTGGGAGCGACACGACGTCGTGCTCGTCACCGCTCCGCGCTGGTTCGACGCGGACGCTGCGTTCCCGCCGCAGGTCGTCCACGCCGGACCGCTCGGCGTACGCCACACGAATGCACAGGGCGCCGCGGGAGCGCCACGCGTCCTCATCAGCTTCAGCACAACCGTCATGGAAGGCCAGCAGAGGCTGATCGAGCGGACGTGCGAAGCGGTCGCCGGCAGCAGCGTCACAGCAACCTTGACGCGCGGGTCGGCGGCGGACGCCGAGGCGGCGCGCGTGCCGGAGGGGGTCGCGGTCGAGCGGTGGGTCGACCATGACGCGCTGCTCCCCGGCGCTGCGGCTGTGGTCGGTCACGGCGGCCTGGGCACGACGCTGCGGGCGCTCGCCCACGGCGTCCCGCTCCTGCTGATGCCGCTCGGCCGCGACCAGGAGTTCAACGCGCGACAGGTCGCGCGGCTCGGCGCCGGCATCCACCTGCCCCCCACGGCGCCCGCTGTCGAGATCCAGGCGGCGCTCCAGCGCCTGCTCGAATGCGATGGATTCCCGACTGCGGCTCGCGCGCTCGCGCGACGGATCGCCGCCGATGAGCCGGATCGCCGGGCCGCGGATGCGCTGGCCCCGGCGTCACACCGCGAGGCTGTGCTGTGACGGTGAGCCGTGGGCGGCGGCCGCGCCTAGGCGCCACGGGGAGAGGCCGATGAGCAACCCGCTCTTGCGGTCAGCTACCGGCGCCGCGGACGCCATCAGACGAAACGAAGTGCTCTCGCGCGACTTGACCGAAGCGATCCTGGCGCGGACCGCAGACCTCGACCCGGCCATCAACGCCGTGCGGAGCTGCGCGGCGAGGACGGCCCAGTACGTGAATCCGTTCGTCGCGCGGAACAGCTGTCGCAAGTAGCTCCGACACGATGCCGGGCGCTACGACGGCATCCCGGGGTCGGGGCCCGGGTCGGCGCCGCGGGCGGCGATCGCGAGGCGTGCGAAGTAGTGCGACCAGCCGCTCTCGTGGCCCGGCAGCTCGTCCGCCGGGAGGTCGCGGTGCCGTAGCTCGACCCTCGTGCCGGCCTCGACGGCGATGAGCCGCACCTCGACCGTGCTGGCGCCGGGCGGAAGCCGTTCCGACCCTGCGTAGCCCCAGCTGATCACGAGCCGGTGCGGCGGCGCCAGCTCGACGTAGCGACCGCGCACCGGGGCACCCTTGACGTCGACCACGAAGCGCCCGTCCGGCTGGGGCTCGAGCAAGGCGTAGCCACCCATCCACCGCACCAATCGCCTCCGGCCGTGTGAAGTATTGGTACACGCGCTCGGGCGGCGCGTCGATCTCCACCGAGGCCGAGATCGCCTCAGCCGCCACGGTCGCTCTCCACCGCTCGCTTGAGCTGCTGCAGCCGATCCGGCCAGAGCTCCTCGAGGAACGCACGGACCGAGTCGAGCCCCTCGGGTCGCACGAGGTACAGGCGGCGCTGGCCCTCAGGGCGGACCGCGACGAGGCCGGCCTCCCTGAGCACCTTGAGGTGCTGCGAGACCGCCTGCTGCGTGATGTCGAAGTGCTGGGCGATCTCGTTGACCGACCGGGGCTTCTCGTGCACGAGCCGGAGCATCGCCCGCCGGCGCGGCTCGGCGAGGGCCTGGAACGCGGCATCGCTCACGCGGACGAGCATAGCGGAATCGACAAGGCTTGCCTTGTACAATTCGGTGCTTGTACAATGTCTGCATGACGACGAACAGCACGCTCTCCATCGTCCGCAGTTACCACCACGCCTGGACGCAGCGCGACTTCGAGCGCGCCGTGGCGCTGCTCGACCCGCAGCTCCAGGTCGAGGTCCCCGTCAACGAGTATCCGACGACCGCCTCATTCGCGGACGCGCTGAGCGCCTTCGGCGCGATGACGCGGAAGGTCGACCTGCTGTCCGAGATCGGCGCGGGCGACGAGGCGATGCTTCTCTACGACATGGAGGTCGACGGACTCGGCGAGCTGCGCGTCGCCGAGCACTTCACGGTGAAGGACGGGAAGATCGCCCGCATCCGGCAGATCCACGACACGGCCGCGCTCCGAGCCTGCGGCTTCATCCAGTAGCCACGGCCCTGACGATCCGCACGAAGTAGTCGGTCGCCGACGAGTTCAGGCGAAGGTGTGCTCGCTCGCCGGTCACGACGTCGCCGTCGGTGCTCCGCCAGCCGCTCTCGCCGCCGGGGGCGGCCAAGGGCCGCGTAAACCTGCTCGGGACGGGCGGCATAGTGGACGTCTGCTCGGAAGCTCTCTGCGGTCAGCGCACCATGCCCTCGACCAGGGCGGTCAGCTGCGGCACCAGGACGTCGGTCTCGAACCGCGGCTGCGGATCGGCGAGCTGCTTGAGCAGGAGTCCTGTGATCGCCGCGACGACCAGCCGGCCGTGCTGCTCGGGGGCACGAGAGCCGGCCGCTCGCACGCCGACGACGGCGACGTGGTAGTGCGCTTCGCGCTACGCGCGGGCCAGCGCGCGCAAGTCCGGATCGCGTGCGGACGCGAGCAGCAGCTCGTACTGCGCGAGGCGATACGTGCGTTCGCGCTGGAGGTCGCGCGCGAGCGCCGCTGACATCGCTTCGATCCAGGCCGTCGTGTCGAAGAGCCGGGTCTGGAGATCGAGCGCCAGACGGTTCAGGCGCCGCACCTCGCGGTCGGCGGCATGAGCGAGCGTCGCCCGCAGGAGCGCGTCGCGCGACGAGAAGTGGTGGGAGATCGCGCCGAGCGACACTCCGGCGGCCTTGGCCACGCGCCGGTGGGTCACGGCCTCGAGCCCGTGCGATCCCACCAGGTGCAGGGTCGTCTCGAGGATGTGGGCGACGCGGGAGGCCATCCTCATCGCCGACAGAACGATAGTTCTGATCTACGTGACATCCGTCTTGGCGGACGATATCCCGCCGCCCGGACATTCCACCCTCGGCTCGGAGGTCTTGCCATGACGAGCATCGCCAGCGGAGACACGGACCTGGACCATCGCGCGGCGACGCTGAACGACGGCGAGCCGGATCGATGACGGACCTCGTCACGATTCATCGCCACACGTCCGCCCCGCAGGGCGCCTTCGTCAACGCTTACCTGGTCGAGACCGCGAGCGGCGTCGTCGCCGTCGACAGCACGCTGACCGTGTCGAACAGCCGTGCGCTGCGGCAGCGGCTCGAGCGCCTCGGCAAGCCACTGCTGGCCGTGCTGGTCACGCACTCCCATCCCGATCACTACGGGGGCCTCACCGAGCTCGTCGCCTCGGACGACGTTCCGATCATCGCCACGCAGGGCGTCCACGAAGTCATCCGCCGCGACGACCCGATCAAGGAGCAGATCCTGCGACCCATGTTCGGCGACGAATGGGTGCGCGAGCGGACGTTCCCGAACACTGTTGTGGCGGATGGCGAGACCGTCACGTTCGACGGCGCCCGCTTCACCGTCATCGACCTCGGCCCGAGCGAGTCGCCGCACGACTGCCCGTGGCTGCTCGGCGACGATCGCGAGACGGTGTTCCTCGGCGATCAGATCTACGACCGCATGCACTGCTACCTCGCCGACGGCTTCTTCGACCGCTGGCTCGCCAACATCGAGCGCCTGCGCCGGGAGCTCCCGCGCGACGCTGTCCTGCACGTCGGACACGGCGGGCCGTGCAGCGTCGCCGACTTCGACTGGCAGCGCGAGTACATCGAGACCTTCGTCGACGCCGTCAACGCCGCAGACTGGTCAGAGCCCGACAGGGCGGAGCAAGCGGTCGTGGCTCGCGTCAAGGAGTTCCTGCCAGGCGAGGAGCTGCAGTTCCTCATGGAGCTCAGCGTCCAGCCGGTGGCCGGCAAACTCGGGCTGCTGCCGCGCTGACGAGCACCGTCAGCGGCGACCCGGCCGATCTCGAGCACGTGATCCGCCGGTTGGGCGCTGTCCCCTCGCTGCGCCCTCGTTCGTCGTGGGGACGAAAGCGACTCTCCACGAGGAGGACGACATGAAGTACGCACTGCTGATCTACGACATCCCGGGCAACTACGACCGCCTCTCCGATGAGGAGCGCGAGGCCGTCTTCGGGGAGTACTTCGCGATCAGCGACACGCCGGGCGTCTACGGCGGCGCCCAGCTGCAGCCCGTCGAGACGGCCACCACCGTTCGCGTACAGGAGCAGGGGACGATGACGACCGACGGGCCGTTCGCCGACACCAAGGAGTTCCTCGGCGGCTTCTACCTGCTCGAGGCCGACGACCTCGACGCCGCGATCGAGGTCGCGACGCGCGTCCCGGCGGCGCGCCTCGGCGGAGCCGTCGAAGTCCGGCCGCTGGTGGAGCAGTAGCGCTGATCGAGAACGCATTCCGCGACGAGTGGGGCCGCGTCGTGGCCTTCCTGGTCGGCTTCCTCGGTGATTTCGACCTCGCCGAGGAGGCCGCTCGGGAAGCGTTCGCGATCGCCGCTGAGAGGTGGGCGCGGGACGGCGCGCCGGAGAATCCCGGCGCCTGGCTCGTCACGACGGCGCGAAATCGCGCGATCGACCGCATCCGCCGCGAGCGCACCCTTGCCGACAAGGCCCGGCTGCTCGTCGCGCCAGAGGCGGTCGAGGAAGAGTTGAACGAGAGCGCGATCCCGGACGAGCGGCTGGAGCTCATCTTCACCTGCTGCCATCCCGCGCTCGCGACCGAGGCGCAGGTGGCGCTCACGCTGCGCTCCCTTTGCGGGCTCACCACCGATGAGATCGCACGCGCGTTCCTCGTCTCCCCGGAGACCATGAAGCGGCGGCTCTCGCGGGCCAAGTGAACTGTCGAGCTGAGCGGGTCGACGAGGACACCGTGGTGCGCGAGCAATGAGCGGCGATCGGGGGCGCTCGCGGGCACCTCGGCGCCGTCGCGGAACGCGAGGGCGGCGAGCAGGAGGCCGGCGGCGGGGCGGTCGTCGTCGAGCGCGTGCGGGTCCCCCACTGCCTCGCTCGCGAGCCGTGCGCGATCCCACGTCCTCCGGCCGCCGAGCAGCGCGAGCGCGCGCACGGCGATCGGCAGAGCATCGGGTGGGCCGCCGCCCCGGCTGTTCCGCAGGTCGGCAATCCAGGCCGCGACGCGCTCGTCGTCGACCGCCGACGCGGCGTCCCACGCCGCGTCGAGCTCGTCCCGCACGGTCGCGCGGCGCTCGGCGCGCGTGGTCAGCTCATGGCCGCCCGCACGGAGCACAGCGAGAAGGCCTCCGACGCCGGCGAGCGCAGCATCTAGCCTGGAGAGATCGACGTCGACGCAGTCCCCCGCGCGCGGGAGCCTCCGTCCGGTCACCCCGAGGTGCGCGATCGCCCGCGCCTCCGGCGAAGAGAGCGCGGTCAGACGGACCGATCCGCCGACCCGCCCAAGGGCGCGGTAGCGCGCCGCCGCCGCACGCAGCAACCCATCGAGTCCCGGGGAGGCCGCCGTCCGCGCGGCGCCGGTCATGCCGCCGGATCGAGTTCGACGGTTCGCCGGCCGTCCCAACGGAAGCGATGCAGCGGGACGATCCCGAAGTGGTCGTCCCAGCGCTTGAGGTCGTAGATCTCGACCGCCGGAACCTCGGGGTGCGCGCACCACAGGTCGTAGCCGCACAGCAGGAAGTCGAGGTCGAGCTCAACGATCGCCTGCAGCAGACCGCGCTCGCCGGTCTCGTCGACCTTGTTGAACGCCTCGTCGAGCGCGATCAGACGGGGGCAATGCGGGGCCGCGGCGTCGTAGACGGCGGCTGCCGCCGCGAGCAGCGGCAGGTGCAGCAACACCTCGCGCTCGCCGCCGGAGCCGAGGTCTTTGCGTCGTCGCGTGAACGGAACGAGCGTCCCATCCGGCATGCGGACCTGAAGGTCGAACCGGAACCACTGCCGGTAGTCGAGCGCTTGGCCGAGGAGCCGCTCGAGTGATTCATCGCCGGCTGTGGCGCGCATCGCCTCGATGCGGTCGAAGAGGAAGCGCACGAGCTCGTCGCGCTGCGAGGGCTCGAGCAGGTCGGGTGGGGTGCCGAGCAGGCGTATCGCCCGCGCCAGCCCGGGATGGTCGTCGTCGCGCTCGCGGAAGCGCAGGACGACGCCCGTGCCGCTCGACGTCCGCAGCGCGCCGTCGTGTGCGCGGTGCGGTTCACCCACTCGCGCGCGGTGTGGATGCGCTCGTGGAGATGTTCGGCGACGTCGTCGGCGAGCACGCGCCGCGGAAAGCGCCCGGACGAGAACCTTGTACCCGAACCGGCTGCACGGATCCGAGTTGCCCGGGAGTGCCGTCAAGATCCGAAGCCCGGCGACGCGGTCGGCGCAGCCGGTCGAGCGGCGCCCGATCAGGGGCGCCGCTCGGCGTGGCGGAGGGTGCTGCTCTCTTCCGGCGGACAGCGCTCATGACGACGTTGGCGACGCTCGGCCGCTTGCGGGCGCGAGTGGCCGGCCCCGCCCAGCGCCTGTACGGTGAGACGCCATGGCTCGTACTCGGGGCAAAGTGCGGCGACCGCGTCACGTGCGAGAGCGCCGTGCCGGTTTCGACCAGCGTCCTGCGCGAGTGCTGGAGGGCGCGGCGGGTGCGGGCGCGAGCGTCCTGCTGCTCGGCCTCGAGGAGCTCGGCGAGGAGTGCTGGGCGGTGCTTCGCGCTGCTGGTGTGAGACTCGCGCGGGTCGCGAGCGTCGCCGCCGCGGTGCGCGCGCTGACCGATCAGCAGGCCGAGGTTGTGATCGCTGACGCCCGCCAAGGCCCGGCGCTGGCGGCCGAGGTGCGCGCGCGCCACGAGCTCGCCTCGGCGCACGTCGTCGTCTGCGCCGCGCTCGACTCGCCCCATGAGCTGCACGCCGCGCTCGATGCCGGGGCCGATGACGTGATGCGGATCCCGTTCGAGCCGGAGGTGCTCGCCGCGCGCGTCGCAGCCGGCTTGCGTGCAGCCCGCCTGCGGGCTAACGAGGCGCTGCTGCGCTCGCTGGTCGCCAACATCCCCGGCGCCGTCTACCGCTGCGCCTGCGACGAGCACTGGACGATGCAGTGGCTGAGCGACGCGATCGAGGAGATCTCGGGCTACCCGGCCAGCGACTTCATCGACAGCAAGGCGCGCACGTTCACGAGCGTGATCCACCCCGACGATCGCGAGCAGGTCGAACGGACCGTCATGGACGGCGTCGAAGCGCGACGGCCGTTCACGTTGGAGTACCGGATCGTGCGCCGCGACGGCGATATTCGCTGGGTGCTCGAGCGCGGGCAGCTCCAGCAGGCCGGCGACGGCAGACGCTGGCTCGACGGGGCGATCTTCGACATCACCGCACGGCGTGCGGCCGAGCTGGCGCTGCGCGAGCGCGAGATCGTCGAGGCCCAGCTGGCCGAGGTCCGGGCCTCACGCGCGCGCATCATCGAGGCGGCCGACCGCGCACGGCGCGAGATCGAGGCCAACCTCCACGACGGGGCGCAGCAGCGGCTCGTCTCGGTCGCGCTACGGCTCCAGGTCTGGCTGGCGGGACAGCGCGAGCTGGCCGACGAGGCACGCGCGGAGCTCGCCGGCGTGCTCGACGAGCTGCGCGCCGGGCTCGCCGAGCTGCGCGAGCTCGCGCACGGCCTGCACCCCGCGGTGCTCAGCGACCGCGGGCTCGAGTACGCGTTGTCGAGTCTCGCCAACCGCGCCGCGGTGCCCGTCGAGCTTCACGCCGAGCTCCCGCCGGAGCGGCTGCCGGCGAACCTCGAAACGGCGGCCTACTTCACCGTGTGCGAGGCGCTCACCAACGTCGCCAAGCACGCGCACGCCGGCCGCGCGTGGGTCTACGTCGAGCTACGTGACGGTCACCTTGAGCTGGAGGTGCGCGACGATGGCGTCGGCGGAGCCGGCTTCCACTCCGGCTCGAGCCTCCAAGGGCTCCGCGACCGGGTCGCGGCCGTCAACGGGACGCTCGACATCGACAGCGCGCCAGGCGATGGCACAATCGTGCGGGCACGATTCCGGATCGACACCTCGGGAACCAGCGCCGGCCAGCACGACGCTCCCGGCATCTCGCCACAGGTCGGCGCGCCGCCTCAGCGCTGATGCGCTCGTCGGCATGAGACGACTGCAAGCGCGTGCGGCTCTCGCCGGCGACGCGCGCCCTCATGACGCTCGCCGAGCAGCACCTCTCCAGCGTCTCCGGTTCAGCGTGACCGGTCGAGCTCGTCGGCGACGGCGCGCATGTGGTCCTCGAGCTCGCCGAGCAGCGTGCGGACCGCGGGTGAGATCCGTGCACCCGCACGGGTGATCGCTGCGAAGGTGTCGTAGAGCGCGGGGCTGAACGGGGCAGTGCTCAGGCCGTCGGGGTAGTACGCCGCGCGGGTGTAGGCGCTTGGTAGGTATGTGTCGCCGATACCGACCGCGACGAGGCGTAGGGCGATGTCCTTGAGCTCCACCTCGACCTTTGGCTGCAGGCGAAGCCCGTGTGCTTGCGCGCGGTCGGCGAGCTGGCGGCGGATCGGGTCGTCGTTCGCCGATTCCGCGTCGTAGAAGATCAGCGGCGCCTGGGCGAGCCGCTCGATCGTGGCCGGCTCTCGTGTGCGCTCGCGCGACGCGCTCACGTAGACCACCTCGTCGCGGACGATCGGGCGGACATCGAGCTTGTCGTCGTCGATCGGCAGCAGCACGACGCCGGCCTCGAGCTCGCCGCGCCGAACGCGCTCGGCGATCGCGGAGGAGTTGCGGCCTACGAGCCGGAGCGACACGCCGGGGTGGCGGCGCAGGAATCTCGCGACGAGCTCGTCGACGCGCCAGGCGGAGGGCTCGCCGAACACGCCGACGGCGGTGGTCCCGCTCCTAAGCGCGTTGAGCTCTCCGACGGTGTCCGCGGCATCCTCGATCGCGCGGAGGCTGCGGACGGCGTGTTCGGCGAAGGCGCGACCGGCCTCGGTGGGGACGACACCGCGCCCGCCCCTGACGAACAGGTCGGCGCCGAGCGCCTGCTCGAGCTTGCGGATCTGCTCCGCGACGGCCGGCTGCGAGACGCGTAGCGAGGCGGCGGCCGCGGTGAAGGAGCCCAGCTCGAGCGCCGCGCAGAAGCAGCGGACTTGCTGCAGTGACAAAAGCTCAGCTTTGGAGTCCACCAGGCAGGCAAGGCTACCCTGATGGCTCTTCGCGCTCGATCATGGTGAGCGTGACGCGCGACGTGGTGATCGTCGGTGGCGGGATCGCCGGCCTCGCGGCCGCGTGGCGGCTCCGCCACCGCGACATCCTTGGCAGTGGGCTCCCGGATCCTCGACCGCGGACGCCTCGAGAGTTATCCGTTCCGGCTCCCGCTCTCCGTACGCGAACGAGTCGCGTTCGCCAGGGCAGGGCTCAGGGTCCAGCGCGCCGTCGCCCGCCACCACCGATCGGGCCGGCGCCTCGACGTCGAAGACGACCGGACCTTCGAGGCGTTCCTCGGCCCCCTGCCGCCGGCCGTCCGCGAGATCTTCTCCTGCGCGGCCCACCGCGCCACCGCGGAGCTGGATGAGCTCTCGGCCGGCTGCGGAATCGGCCTGTTCGCCCTCGTGTGGCGTGGCACGGGCTCGCTCAGCGCGCGCAACCTGCTCGGCGGGACCGGCCGCCTGCCGGCGGCGCTCGGGCGCGAGCTCGGTGAGCGCGCCCGCACCGGGAGCCGCGTGCGCGCGATCCGCCCCGACGGTTCCGACCTCGTCGTGCGGTTCGACGGCGGCGAGGTGCGCGCGCGCCATGTGATCGTCGCGGCGCAGGCGCCCCACGCCGCGCCGCTCGTCGCTCCCGTCGCCGAGCCGGCCGCCGCCGCGCTGGCGCAGCTGACGTACGGCGCATTCCTCACCGTCGCGGTCAAGACGAGCGAGACCACGGCCATGCCCTACGACGACGTCTACGCCCTGGCCACCCCCGGCCGCGCGTTCGACATGTTCACAAACCAGGCGCACGCGCTCCGCCGCGACGGTCCGCGGGGGCCCGGCGGGAGCCTCATGCTGTTCGCGGGCGGCCGCGCCGCCGCCGCGCTGATGCGCGAGCCCGACGAGGTCATCGTCAAGCGCTTTCTCTCCCACCTGCACGAGCTCTATCCGCAGACGCGGGGCGTCGTGGCCGGCGCCGCCGTGCACCGGTGGGAGCTCGGCAACGTCTACGCGCGCCCCGGCCGCAGCGCCCTCCAGCTGCAGCTCGAGGGCCCGCTCGGCGCGCACAGCAACCTGCACCTGGCCGGCGACTACTTCGCCGAGCTGGGGAACCTCGAGGCGGCCGCCCGCACCGGGCTCGTGGCCGCCGAAAACGTCGACGCCCGAATCCGAGAGGTCGCCCATGTCTGAGCCCTTCCACGGAGTGCTCCCCGCGCTCATCACCCCGTTCACGGACGACGGTGAGGCCATCGACACGCATGCGCTGGCCACGAACGTCGACCGGCTGATCGCCGGAGGCGTGGCCGGGCTTGTGCCGGGCGGCAGCACCGGCGAGTTCACGGCGCTCTCGCACGGCGAGCGTCGGCAGCTCGTCGAGGCCACCGTCGAGGCGGCCGCCGGCCGCGTCCCCGTCGTCGCCGGCACTGGCGCGCTGTCCACGCGCGAGACCGTGGAGCTGAGCGTCCACGCCGAGCAGGCCGGGGCGGCCGCCGTGATCGTCGTCCCGCCGTTCTACGACCGGCTCTCGTGGCGCGAGCTGCTCGCCCACTACACGGCCGTCGCCGACGCAATCGGGATCCCGATCATGTACTACAACCTGCCCAGCGCCTCGGGCATCACGCTCACCGCGGCGCAGCTCCGCGAGCTGCCGATCAGCAGCCTCAAGGACACCGGCGGCGACGCAGTCGCGGCGACCGAGGTCATCCAGACCGATGGCCCGACGCTGCTCAACGGCTGGGACACGCTCACCTTCGCCGCGCTCGCCGCGGGCGTCCGCGCGGTCGTCTGGGGCGTCGCCTCGATCCTGCCCGGGCAGTGCGTCGAGCTGCACCGGCTGCTCATCGACGACATCGATCTCCCGGCCGCCCGCGACCTCTGGGCGCGCCTGTGGCCGCTCTCTCAGTTCCTCGAGAGCCAGAGCTATCCGGCCGCGGTCAAGGCCGCCTGCCGGCTCGTCGGCGACACCACCGGGCCCGTCCGCGCACCGCTCCTCCCGCTCGCCGACGACGCGACCGGCGAGCTGGCCGGCCTGCTCGAACGCGCGACCCTCGCCGAAGCCGCACGCTGAACGACTATTCGGCCGCCCGGTGGAACCGCAGAGCCGCGGTTGATTACCCGTCCAGAGGCCGAATAGGATCGGTGTCTCCCGACAATCTGCGGTGCACGCCATCGAGCGCGGCGAGCGCCACGCCTTCGCGCCGGGCGAGCGACTCGATCGCGGCGACGAGCGGAGCGGCGCCAAGCTGTCTCGCCAGATCGTCGGCTTCCCGCAGGAGCGCCGCTGCATCGGGCTCGGGGCGCCGCGCAGCCACGGTGCTCGCGGCGGCGCGGAGCAGGCAGTACGCGCGCGGGTACGGCTGCTGGAGCGATGTCCACGCATCCGCGGCAGCGGACCAGAGCCGCGGGTCTGCACGACCGGTCGCGCGCACGAACTCGGCCTCGCAGCTGGCGCGCAGAGCGGGGAACTCGGCGCCGACCGCCGTGCCATCGCGAACGGGCTCCAGCAGCCCGGCCGCGACGGCGACTGCGCGGTCCGCCTCCGCTGCCCGCTCCGCGGCGCGGGCCCGCTCGGCCCGATCCGCCTCCGCCTGAAGGCCGCGCCAGCGCAGCCGGGCCTCGGCGTGGACGTCGTCCAGCGGAGCGAGCACGGCCAGCCCGTGCGCGACGTGCTCCCGCGCGGAGTCGAAGTCGCCACGCACGACGGCAAGCGAGGCCAGTACGTCGAACAGCCTTCCGGCGAACGGCTGGTCGCCGCGGACGGCGTGCTGTCCGTCGTCAGCGCTCTTGCCGGCGCCGGCCGGATCGCCGCACGCGAGCTGCAGCTCGGCGCGTAGGAGCTGCACCGCCCGCCGCGTGATGCCGCTCGGCCCGCGGCCGAGCGCGGCCTCGAGCGTCTCGCCGGCCTCGACCCAGCGCCCGAGCTTGATCAAGGAGGACGACGCCATCGCCTCGAGCCAGCCGCGGTGGTTGCGGTGCATGCCGTGCTCCCGGGTGAACTCGACGCCGCGGCGCGCAGCTTCGACGGCCTGTTCGAAGCGACCGGCGTCCTCGAGCACGCCGCACTCGAACGCGTGCGTGACGAAGACGAAGTCGGGCGCCGCGGCCGCGCGCTGCAGCAGTGCCCGACCCTCGAGCACCATGCCAAGCCCGTCGTCGCCACCGGCGAGTCTGGCCATTGCCGCTCCGAGCGTCGCCAGTGCCCGGCCCTCCTCGAGCTGCGCTCCCACCGCACGGGCGATCGCGAGCGCCTCGCCGGAGCGCGCACGCGCCGGCTCCGAACGGTTCGAGATGACCAGCGCATGCGCCAGCGCTGCGAGAACGCGCGCCCGCTCGAGCGATGGAGGAGCGGCCGGGACGGTGGCGACGGCCTCCTCGTACGCCGCGAGCGCGCGCTCGGTGTCTCCCCGGATCCAGCGGTAGCGGCCCAGCCGCTCGCCCAACGATCCGGCGCGCGTCGGGTCCTGCGCCGCATCGACCCGCTCGAGCGCCTCTTCGACAAGGCGCGCTGCGCGCTCCGGCTCACCGAGGCAGCTGGCGGCTTCGGCGGCGCGTTCGCCGAGTTCGACGCGGTCGATGCCCGCGAGTCGCTGAGGCTCGTCCACCAGGTCCCACAGCTCGAGGGCGCGCTCGTACTGGGTCAGCGCCTCCCCGTGCGCGTATCGCTCGTCGACGGCGGAGGCCGCCTCGATGCTGGCGGCGAGTGCGCGGCGATGGTCGCCCGCGCAGTACCAGTGGTGCGCGAGCTCGGCGACCGCGGTGTCGCGCTCGGTCTGCTCGATCGCCTGGCCGGCCAGGGCGTGCATCCGCTGCCGGCGTGGGCGGCTGAGGCCGCCGTACAGCGTCTCGCGGACAAGCGCGTGTGTAAACGCAAAGGCGGGACCGCGGCGGCGATGTGCCTCGACGATCAGCTGCGCGGCGACCGCCTCTTCCAGCGCCGAGATCAGCGCGTCCTCGTCGGGCCACGCCATCGCGCGCAGGACGTCGAAGGAGAACTCGCGCCCGAGCACGGCGGCCTGCGAAAGCGCTGCGCGGCAGCCGTCGGACAGGCCTCCCAAGCGCGTGGCCAGCACCTCTTTGACGCCCTCCGGGACGCCGATCTCGTCCGGCGTGAGAGCGGACGCCCAGCGCCCGCCGCGCTCGAACAGCACGCCGGTCTCGATCAGGTGACGCATCACCTCCTCGACGAAGAACGGGTTGCCGTCCGTGTGCTCGTGGACGGTCTCGACGATGCCGGGCGGTGCCTGGTGGCCCGCGTGCGTGGCGATCAGCTCGCCGACGCCGCGCTCGTCCAGGCCGTCGAGCGAGATCCGCTCGAAGAGCCGGTCGCGGCGCAGGTCGGCAAGCAGCTCGGCGAGCGGGTGGTCGGCGCCGATGTGCGCGTCGCGGTACGTCCCGACGATCAGCAGCGCCGCCTCGCGCGGTGCCCGCATCACGTGCCGGAGCAGTTGGAGGGTGGCGCGGTCGGCCCAGTGGAGGTCGTCGAGCACGAGCATGACCGGGGCGCGCGCCGACGCCTCGGTCAGCAGTGCCGAGACCGCGTCGAACATCAGGTAGCGGCGAGTCTCGGGTTCGCCGGGCGTTGTCGCCGGGCGGGCGGGCAGCGCCGAGGCGAGCTCCGGGATCAGCCGTGCAAGCTCACCGGCGCCGGGACCGAGCGCGCGCGCCGAGTCGAGCTCGGTGCTGCGCGCGTAGTGGCGCAGCGCCTCGATGAACGGCTGAAAGGACACCAGCGCCTCCTCCTGGCACGCGGCGTACAGGACGGTGCCCTCGTCGTGCGCTTCGCGCGCGAGCTCGCTCGTGAGGCGCGTCTTGCCGATCCCCGGTTCACCGGCGAGCAGGACGAGCCGGCGACGGGCCGAGCGCGCGTGCCGCCAGGCTCCCCGCAGGACCTCGAGCTCCCCCTTGCGGCCCACGAACGCCGACCGCTCGCGCGGCGACAGGACGCTCGGAAGCGGTACGCGCGTCGGCGGGCCGCTCGGCTCGCGCGCCCCGCCGAGCGGCGGGACGGCGGCGTCGCTGCCCAGCAGCCGTTGGTGCAGCGCCTGCAGCTCGGCCGCGGGCGCCGCTCCGAGCTCGTCGCGCAAAAGGACGCGCAGCCGCTCATACACGCGCAGAGCCTCGGCGACGTTGCCGCTGCCGGCGAGCGCCTCCATCAGAAAGCGATAGCCGGTCTCGCGGTAGGGCGAGCGCTCGATCAGCTCCCGGCTCGCCCGCTCGGCCGCGCCGAGCTCCGCCCCGCCGAGCGCGAGCGCGGCGCGTGCCAGCCACTCGAGCGCCTCCAGCTCGAGCTCTTCGAGCTCGCGCCGGCGGGCGTCCAGCCAATCGCCCAGCTGGCCGGGCACGAGACCCGGGCGCAACAGCTCGAGCGCCGCCTGCGACTGCTCGCGCGCGCTCTCCCAGGCCGCGCCCTTGGCCGCCGCGCGAGCGCTCTCGATCGCCCGGGTCGCTTCCGCGACGTCGAGCCATACCGGCTCGGGCAGCGCCAGCTGCAGCCGCTCCCTGCCGTCGAGCGTCGCGGGGGCGATCGCGCGTCTGACGCGCGACAGGATCGGCCGCAGCGCGGCCTGGGCGTCGTTCGGCGGCCGCTGCGGCCAGACGACGTCGATGAGCTCGTCGCGGTCGGCGGCCCGCTCGGGCTGCGCGAAGAGGAAGCAGAGCACCGCGCCGGCCTGGCCGGCCGGCGGTTCCCGGTGGCGACCGTCGATCTGGAGCTCGAACCGACCGCAGAGCCGGATCGTCGTTCTCGGCTCCGGCTCCCGCCAGAGCAGCTCGCACACGCGGACCGGACCGCGCACGCCGTCGAGATCGAGCGCGCCCAGTTCCCTGAACTGGTGCTCGGCGCGACCGTCAGCGAGCGAGCGCGCGGCGTCCGAGACGAGCACCTGGCCGCGTTCGGCACGGTGGCACAGCCCCGTTGCGACGACCCGTGGCGGATCGGGACGGTCGTCGTGGCCGACATCGATGCCGACCCTGGCGCCCGGGCGGTCGACGTACATCTCGTGCTCGCGTTGGATCCGCTTCGCACACGCCAGCGCGGCGAGCACGCTCGGGAGCGCCAAAGATCGCTCGGCGCCCGAGCCCTCGAGCTCGCGGCCGCCGTGGGCGGCCGCGGCGTCGCTCCACCACCCCTGCGGCTCGCCGGACAGGGGCGCGTCCGCCACGAGGATCGTGATGCCGGCGCCTGCCATGGCGTGCGCCGAGTCTATGCGGTGCAACGTTGCTCCTCCGCCCCGGCAACCCCGCGAGCGATTCCTCCGCTACGGGCCGCGGGGCAGTAGCGCAGCGCGCGGCGCCTACTGCGCGATCCACCACGATGCCGCGTAGTCTCCGGCGGACGTGGGCCTCACGATCGCCGCGCGGCGCGCGAGGCGATTCCCTCCATGGCGAAGTCTCGAGCCGCCGTGTACGCCTCGCTGAAGAGCTTGCGCGCCTGTCTGCGGTCGGCTCGCGTACCGGTCAGAAGCAGCTCGCCGTAGTCGCACCGCGTCCGCGCTAGCAGCGGTCCGCAGCCGAGCGCGGCGTGTCGCCCCAGAGCTTCCTCGAAATGCTCCCGCGCGCGCTCGCGCTGCTCGGCAACGGCCGCCGTTCGGCCCAACAGGCGGTGCACCGATCCGGCGTTGCCGGTGAAGCTCCACTGCACGAGGAGGTCGGCGTGCGGCTCGAGCGCGGCGTGGAGTTGCGCTCCGCCTTGGGCGTCTCCAACGAGGGCGGCGGTCTCGGCCAGCGACGCGACCGTGGTGAGCCAAAACATGGTGCGCGGCACGGCGCTCACTCCGCCGGCGAGGGCTCCGTCATAGGCGGCTCGCGCGCGCGCTTGGTCGCCGGCGTCGAGATACGCCAGCGGCAGCACGCCATGCCACGGGCCGACGGTCGACTCATCGCGCGTCAAGCGCTCGAGCTCGGGCAACAACTCGTCAAGACGGCCCTGCTCGCGCCGCAAGGCCACGAGCTGGGCGGTGAAGTGGGTGCGCGCATCAGGCGCTCGCGCTCGTTCGGCGAGGGCGAAGGAGTCACACGCAAGCCGCTCGGCCTCCTCGAAGCGGCCGGCCAGCGCCGTCAGTACGCACCGCCACACAAGCGACGAGTGCCGGTACAGCGGCTGCTGGAGGTCGGCGGCGAGTAGCTCAAGTTCGCCGTGCCGCCGCCGCGCCTCGTCCAGCACTCCGAGCTCCGCGAGATCGTAGAGCAGCCAGTGTCGCCCGAGCGCGGACATCTCGAGCGCCCGAAGCTCGCCCGCCACGGCCAGCGCCTCCGCCGCGAGGCGGCGGCGCTCCTTGGCATGATCGGCATGCAGCAGCGCCGCGTGCAACCCCATCAACGCCGCCGCGAGTGGCTCCGGTTCGCCGAGCCGGCGCGCCATGTCGCGGGCCTCGTTGGCCAGCTCGCCGGCGCGCGCCGCGGGCTCGGCGAACACGAGGTTCTCGGCCTGGCGGGCCAGGACCCGGACGCGAAGCGCGCTGTCGCCCGGCGGAAGTCCGGCGAGCGCCTCGTCGAGCAGCTCGATCTCGGGGCGATCGACGGCGCCGGGGGCGTAGAAGCGGCCGCCCGCTCCGAGCGCCGCCCGCGCGAGCCGGTCTGGCGAGCCGAGCCCCCGCGCCAGTTCGATCGCCTGCGTGAACGTCGAGGTTCGGTCGGGCCGGCTGGCCTGCCAGCGCGCGGCGCCCAGAGCCAGCATCACGTCGCAGCGCGCAGCGACGTCGTAGCCCCTGACGATCTCCAGCGCCGCAAGCGCGCGCTCGTATTGGTCCGCCGCCTCCTCGTAGGCATTAACGGCCAACGCCGCCTCGGCGGCTCGCAAGCCGTGCACGACGGCCTTGGCCGCGCCACCGACATGCCGCGCCTGGAAGTAGTGATACGCGAGCTCGCCCGGGTGCACCGGCAGCGGCGCTGCCTCGAGTGCCTCCGCCACGTGCCGGTGCAGGCGGAGCCGGCGACTCGTGATCGGTCGCTCGTACAGCGTCTCGCGGACGAGCGCGTGCGCGAACGAGAAGCGGTCGATCTCGGCGGGATCCTCGACCACGAGCCGGGCCGCCACCGCAGCCTCCAGCGAGGCGATCAGGTCGTCGGTCGCGAGCTCGGTCGCAACGATCCGGAGGGTGGAAAACCGGAAATCGGTCCCGAGCACGGCCGCGAGCGTAAGCGTCTCCAGCGCCGGCGGCGGCAGTCGAACCAGGCGTCGGCCGATGATGTCCTTGACGCCTTCCGGCACGCTCGCGGCCGCCTCCGGCGCCTCGGCCAGGCTGTGCATCAGCTCCTCGATGAAGAAGGGATTGCCCCCGGTCTGGTCGCACAGCCGCTCGACCAGCGCGACGTCGCCAGCGTTCTCACCGATGCGAGCAGCGACGAGCGCCGCCGTCTCCGGCTTGTCGAAGCCCGCGAGGACGACGCGGTCGACAAGGCGCTCGCGTCGCAGGTCCGCCAGCGACTGAGCGAGCGGACCCGACGCGTCCGTCTCCAGATCGCTGTAGGTGGCGACGACCAGGACCGGCGATCCCGCGGCGCGGCGTGCAAGCTCCCGGAGCAGCCGAATCGTCGGCACGTCAGCCCAGTGAAGATCGTCCAGGACCACCAGCAGCCGGCACTCTCCCGCGGCGTGCAAGAGCAGCTGCAGCACCGCCTCGAAGAGCCGCTGGCGGTCGTGCTCCTGATCGGTGAAGCAGACGGCGGCCGGTGCGGCGGGGCAACCCAGCTCCGGGATCAGCCCGCCCAGCAGCCGCGTAGCGGTGTCGAGGCGCGGCGCATCCGCCAGCCGCGGCCGGTGCGCCGCGTAGTGCCGCAGCGCCTCCACGAACGGCTGATACGGCCACACGTTTTCCTCGTCGGCGCGTCCGTACAGCACAGTGCTGCCCTCGGCATGCACCTCGGCGGCCAGCCGCGCCGCCAAGCGCGTCTTGCCGATGCCCGGTTCACCCCCGAGTGCGACCAGGCTGCCGTGTTGGCGCGACGACTCCAACCAGCGCTCGCGCAGCCGCCGCA
>Ga0126312_10000462_pt1 | contig 24088 bp, 18 predicted proteins | sample Plot104A_FD_92537 | JGI IMG/M metagenome (GOLD analysis project Ga0126312, IMG submission 92537) | Serpentine soil microbial communities from UC McLaughlin Reserve, CA, USA - Plot104A | ecosystem: Environmental > Terrestrial > Soil > Grasslands | place: USA: UC McLaughlin Reserve, Lake County...
CCCGAGATAACCGGTGTCCGTGAGCGTCGCGGAAAGGCCAGAGTCTTCGTCGACGGGGAGTTCTGGGCCGAGGTCGACGCTGGCGTTGCGATAGAGATCGGCCTGCGCGAGGGGGCCATTTTCTCTTCCAAGGTGTTGGATAGCGCGCGGGTCGCGGGGGAGAGGCCCGTTGCGATGGGCCGCGCGCTCAATTTACTGGGGTACAGGGCCAGGTCCGAGGCCGAGGTACGCGACCGGCTGCGGCGTTATGGTTACGTCGATGGGACCATAGAAATGGTCGTCCATCGTCTGGAGGAGCTGGGATATCTCGATGACGCCGAGTTCGCGCGTCAGAAGGCCCGTGAGAAGGCGCGCAGGTACGGACCACGGCGGGTCACGGTCGAGCTGAAGAAGAGCGGTGTGGGGGAGGACCTGGCGCGGGAGATCGTCGAGGAGGAGTTCGCGGGCCGCTCCGAGGTGGAGGAGGCTCGATCCGCCGCCGAGCGGCGGTATAATGGGCGTGGGTCCGACGCAGAAGCGCGTAGGGTCTACGGCTTTCTGGTTCGCCGGGGTTACTCGGCGGAGGTATGTGCCCAGGTTGCCAGAGAGTACCGGGAGCCTCCAGAGGCCCAGGGATAGTCGAGCTAGCTTGATGCCGGGCCGCCGTTGCAGGCCCGCTGGAAGGACAACCTGTGAATGTTTTGTTACTGGTCCTGGGACTGGTCGCCGGATTCGCTGCCGGCGCTGCCCTGGGCTACTACGTCTCCAGGTCACGTGTGGATGCGCGTCAGGCCCAAGCCAGGGCCGATGCAAGGTCCATCCTCGAAGATGCCGAACGCGAGGTCGAGACCAAACGCCGTGAGGCAGATCTTGCTGCCAAAGAGTCGTCGCTCAGGATCAAAGACGCCGCCGAAGCCGAAGTGCGTAGCAGGCGGGCCGAGATCGCACGCATCGAAGAGCGCCTGGATAACAGAGACACTGCCCTGGAGAGGCGGGAAGGCGAGCTCGACGAACGCAGGCGCCGGCTCACGGAGACCGAAGAGGCGATGCGCCGCAAAGAAGAGCAGCTTAAAGAGAGGGAGGCGGAGCATCTCAGAAAACTCGAGGAGATCTCCGGCATGACGCGGGAGGAAGCTGAGAGGAGGCTGTTCTCCGACCTGGAGTCGGAGCTCGAGGGCCGACTCGGGCGCATGGTGCGCGACCGCACCATGGAGGCCGAGGAACGGGCTGATACGGAGGCGCGGCGTCTGATCTCCACCACGATGGAGCGCCTCGCCTCGGACCTGACCTCGGAGTCGACGGTCAAGGCGGTGTCTCTACCCTCTGACGACATGAAGGGCAGGGTCATAGGCCGGGAGGGGAGGAACATAAGGGCCTTCGAGGCCACCACGGGGGTGGACGTCATCATCGACGACACGCCCGAGACGGTGGTTATCTCCAGCTTCGACCCGGTAAGGCGCGAGGTGGCGCGGGTCTCGATGGGACGGCTCGTGCAGGACGGCCGAATCCACCCCGGACGCATCGAGCAGATCGTCGCGAAAGCCCGCAAGGACGTGGAGAAGGAGATGAAGGCCGCAGGCCGTCAGGCGCTCTACGACGCCAAGATCTCGGGCGGTATGCACAACGACCTGCTGCGCCTTCTTGGCGCGTTGAAATACCGGACATCCTACGGCCAGAACGTGCTTGCCCACTCGGTCGAGGTGGCCAACCTCTGCGGCATGATGGCCCAAGAGCTCGGGGCGAACGTCAAGGTCGCCCGCAGAGCCGCCCTGCTACACGATGTCGGCAAGGCCATAGACCACGAGGTGGAGGGCACCCACGCCCTGATTGGGGGCCGCTTCGCGAAGAAGTGCGGGGAGTCCGACGACGTGGTGCGCGCCATAAGCGCCCACCACCACGAGATCGAGATGGAGACCGTCGAAGACGTGCTCGTGGCCACCGCAGACGCGGTCTCGGCGGCCCGCCCCGGTGCCAGACGCGAGACCACGGAGACCTACATCGAGCGCCTGCGCTCCCTGGAGGACATCGCCCTAGGCCACAGGGGGGTAGACAAAGCCTACGCGATCCAGGCCGGAAGGGAGATCAGGGTCATGGTCCAGCCCTCCGAAGTCGACGACCGCATCGCCGCCAAGCTGGCCTACGACATCTCCAAGCAGATAGAGTCGGACCTCGAGTACCCGGGCCAGATCAAGGTGACCGTTATCCGGGAGAGCCGGGTCAGCGAGGTGGCCAGGTAGTTAGCCGGTGGAAGGCCCCTACAGAGACCTCGGAGCGGGCTTCGCCCGCCTCACCGGCGTGGAGGGGGCCCGCCGCGGTCCTTCCCGCATCACTCATGTCGAAGACGCCCTCCTCGAACTGGTGCGTAACGCCCGCGACGCCGGAGCAGCCCGCATCTACGTGGCCTCGACCCTCAGAGATCGCCGCTACAGAACCCTCACCGTCATCGACGACGGCCAGGGCATCCCACAATCGCATAAGGACTTGATCTGGGAACCCGGCGTGACTACCCGCCACCTGAACCCCGTCACAGAAGCCGGAGACCCCGTCGTCCACGGCGCGGGACTCTCCCTTTACCAGATCCAAGCCCACTCCATAATGACCAGCGTCCTCTCCACATCCTCCCCTACCTCGATTCAGGCCACCTTCGATACCTCCATCCTCCCCGAACGTACCCTCCAGTCCACCACCCGCCCATCGAAGAGCAACCTTCGCGCCACCCTCGAACGCTTCACCGCAGCCACAAACGCCCCCAGCCCCAGGCTCCACTCCTACTACGGACCCCCGGCCCGTATCCTCGCCACCATCCTACATCACCGCATAATACCTGATCAAGGAGAGAGTGCGAGTTTGCGGGAGGTGGCTTCCAGGCTCGGGCTTGGCGTATCGGTGAGGAGCGTACAGAGGATTCTGCGTGGTGAGGTGCGTCCTGTGGAGGGTATTTCAGGGGAGGCAGGTGATGAGGCGCCCGAGGGCCGGCGGGTTGGTAGGAGGGTAGACGGGGGGCCTGTGCTGGAGCTGGGGGAGGAGGAAAGTGCGCGCATAGCGGATATACTCAGGCGGGCGGCGCGGGCCGGGTATCTGGAGGTCGAGGATTTGAGGCTAGAGAGCCGTCCGGGGGAGATCTCCCTCAGGGCCAGGGTCTACGAGCCGGAGGAAGAGTATGAGTAGCACGCCACAGACAACGCCCATACCGCTCTCCAAGAAGCCCTCTGGGCGGGCCGATCCTGGGACCAGGACCGCCTGCATAAGGACCTTCGGCTGCCAGATGAACGTGCATGATTCAGACCGCATAAGGCGCATGATCCAGGACGCGGGATACGCGGAGGTACAGCGATATGAGGATGCGGATCTCGTAATCCTGAACACGTGTTACGTCCGTGAGAACGCCGTGGATCGCGTGAAAGGACACCTCGGAGAACTGGGTCGTCTGCGCCGCGAAGGGCGGGTGAAGAAGGTAGCCCTCACGGGCTGCATCGGCGCTGCCGAGGAGTCGGCAACGCTACAACAGACCTATGATATAGACCTCGTACTGGGCACCCATAATACTTACGAGTTGGCGGAATTCGTAGGGCTACCTACGATGCAGGAGACTTACACGCCCGAGTTGCCTGGCACGGAGGGCGAGCACAACGCCTTCGTCACGATAATGACCGGGTGCAACTACCAGTGCAGTTACTGCATAGTCCCGACCGTGAGGGGACGTATGATCTGCCGCCCGATGGGGAGTGTGCTCGGGGAGGTAAGAGGGCTCGTCGCCGGGGGCACGGCCTACATAACGCTTCTTGGCCAGACGGTGGATGCGTGGAGGTACGAGGGCAAGAGGTTCTGCGACCTCCTGGAGGCGGTCTCGGAGAGCGCGCCGCGCGTGTGGTTTACGACGAGCCACCCTTCCAACATGGAGGACCGCACGCTGCGGGCCATCGGGGAGCGCGATACCATCGTGAAGCGTCTCCACCTGCCCGTGCAGTCGGGGTCGGACAGGATGCTAAAGGTGATGCATCGCGGGTACAAAGCCGAGAGGTACAGGCGCAAGATCGATGTTTTCAGGGAAGCGGCGCCGGGTGGCACGCTAAGCACCGATATCATCGTGGGCCATCCCGGCGAGACGGAGGAGGACCACGAACAGACGCTCAGGCTCGTCGAGGAGTGCGCATTCGACTCGGCCTACATCTTCAAGTTCTCCCCGAGAAAGGGCACCGAGGCGGCGCAGTTACCAGGGACCGTACCAGAGGCCGTGGTCCAGCGGCGCTTCCTCGAGGTGCTGAGGCAGGTCGAACAGAACGCGTTCGCGAGGAACCAGCGCAAAGTCGGAGCCGAGGAGGAGATCTACATCCGTCACGGCAGCACGGAGGACGGCAAGGCTATCGGAGAGACGTGGAGCGGCCACGCCGTGCATGTCAATACAGACGTTGCGCCGGGGAACTACGTGAAGGCCAGGATAGAGTCCGCGGGACCCCACGTACTTTACGCAGGTGAGCCAACAGGGTGAACCTGGCATGAGGCCCAGCGGCTGTCACAACATCTGACAGCGAAGAAGACCGCACTGGTAGTCTGCGGGCCGACGGCGGTCGGCAAGAGCGACCTGTCCGATGCCCTGGCCGAGAGGCTCACTGCGGCAGAGGGTCGTCATGTACCCACGCTGGCCGTCGACTCCATGCAAGTCTACAGAGAGCTGCCCATGATAACAAACCAGGCCCGCAGGCGGCCTGCAGAGCTTGTCGGCATCGTCTCCGTGACCGAGGATTGGACCGTGGCCAGGCACAGGGAGCGCGCCGAGGAGATAATCGCAAAGGAGGCCACCTTCGTCATAGATGCGGGTACCGGGATGTACCTGAATGCGATCCTCCTAGATATAGCACTGGCGCCCAAAGTCTCTCCTGAGCTGCGTCAACAGGCTCAGGAGGCGGCCGCAGGAGAACCCAACCCCCGCAGGGCCGCGCGGGCGAAAGAGCTCGAGCTGGCAGGTGCCGGGGATCGCGGTTCGATCTGGGAAGGAGATCTCCGTTACGACACAGCCATCATCTACCTGCGTCCCGAGAGACACGAGGTCGACGCCGCCATCGACGAAAGAACCAGGAGAATAACCCAGTACGGCCTGCACGAAGCCGAAAGACTGAGAGATATGGCCGCGGCAGGAGTCAGAATAAGTCCCCAGGTCATGGACTCCGTAGGAGTGCGCGAGCTCGCCAGCCACCTCTCAGGGATGCTCTCCCTGCGGCAGGCACAAGAACGCATTTCTCTCCGGACCAGACAGCTTGCCCGACGCCAGATGCGATGGTTCGACAAGCTCGTGCGTACGCTCGATGGCCGCGCCAGAGTGATCGTGGTGAACAGTCCTTATCAGACGGACTTGCATGATATGCATGATATAATCGGCGTATGAATGAGGAGCGTGCGGTACTCGTAGGCGCCGGGGAGCGGCGTCACATGGCGGAGTTGGGGCGGCTGGCGAGCACCCTGGGGATCGAGGTCGGCGGTATGCTCGAGCAGGGCCGCAGGGACGGCACCGGTTACCTTGGGCGTGGCAAGCGCGAAGAGTTGCGGGAGTTGATAGAGGAGACGGGAGCGCGGTTCGTGATCTCCGACGATGAGTTGACCGCGTCCCAGGCCAGGGTGCTCGAGAAGGCGTGTGGCGTCTCCGTCGTGGACAGGACGGAGTTGATCATTCGCATCTTCGAGGCGCATGCCAGGGACGCGGCGAGCCGCCTGGAGGTCGAGCTCGCCGATCTCGAATACCGTCTGCCGAGGGTCAAAGGCAAGAACCCGGAGTTGAGCCGCCTCGGAGGTGGAGGGGTTACCACGAGGGGTCCCGGCGAGCAACAGCTGGAGTACGACAGGCGGGTCATCCGCGAGCGCATAGCCACCATAAACCGCAAGCTCGAGGAAGAGAAATCAGGAAGGGCCGTCCGGGGCACACGGCTGAAAGAAGAAGGACCACCGACCGTCGCGCTGGTGGGCTACACGAACGCCGGCAAGACCACCATCCTGAACGCTCTCAGCGGGGCGAGAAGATCGACGAAGGACAGGCTCTTCGAGACGCTGGAGACCACCACGCGTCGTGTAGAGGGGAGCAGGAAGAACGGGCACGCCGGCATGTGGCCCGACTTCGTCGTTACCGACACCGTGGGGTTTATCAGGAAGTTGCCAGCGCAGCTGGTCCACTCCTTCGCCTCCACGCTCGAAGTGGCGCGTGACGCCGATGTGACGGTAGTGTGCGCTGACGCCTCGAGCGAGGAGTTAGAAGAGGAGATCCAGACGGTCACGCGCACGCTGTCCGATGCGCTCGAGAACGGGGTTGGCTCGGGGCCTATGGTGATGTGTATCAACAAGTTGGACCTGGTCTCCGAGGAGCGTGCCGCGGAGCTGCGCAGGGACCACCCGCACGCGGTTACCATCAGCGCCATCGAGGACTGCGAGCCTCTGGTAGAGCAGATCTACCGCGCGATAGGCTCGATGAGGGACAGGATGAGGGTCTTTATCCCTCACGCTGAATACGCTGCGGCGAGTCGCCTCTACGGCCTCGCAGAGATCCACGCCCAGGAGAACACCGACTCCGGCCTGTGGATGGATGTAAGCCTGCCTCGCTCGGCCTCGGGCAAGTACGCACCCTACAGAATTTGAAGGTACTCAGGATCTACCCGCCCCCAGGGCAGGAGGTCCCCGCCGTCTACGAAGATCTTGACCTGCCGCCCGCCGGGCACCAAGGCGCTGAGAGGCCGTACGTGGCCCTCAACATGGTCAGCTCCCTGGATGGGATAACCGCTATGGGGGGGAAAGCTGCCGGTTTAGGGAGCCCCACCGACCGCCGGACGATGCGGACCCTCCGATCCAAAGCCGACGCCGTGATGATCGGCGCCGGCACGCTACGCGCCGAGAGGCTCTCGCTCGGCCTAGATGCGTCGGAGGGCCGATCGCAACCGCTCGCGATAATAGTCACAGATTCGGGCGATGTACCGCTCGAGGAACACCTGATCGTCCCCGAAGGCCAGGAAGTCCTGATCCTGCTGTCCGATGCGGCTCCTGAAAGGGTAGTCGAAAGGCTAGGCAATCTCGCTCTGGTGCTGAGGATGCCCACGGACTCGTCAGGTGCCGTTGACCTAGAGGAAGCCTTGCGGGTCCTCACAACCGAGCGTGGTGTCGAGGTAATCGTGGTAGAAGGCGGGCCCGGACTCAATCATGCCCTGATCTCACGCCACCTCGTCGACGAGCTCTTTCTCACTGTAGCGCCTGAACTGCTTGGCGGAACCGCGGACCAGACTCTTACAATGCTCAGAGGTCCCGAGATCCCGGCCCGCGACCGTCCGGCGCTCGACCTGGTGTCTATCCACCTGGCGGAGAATGAGTTGTTCTTGCGATACTCTGTGACGTAAACGCCACCAGGTTCTGCGTAAGTTTTCGCACTCGCTACCAACGGATGTATCGCGCTTCAAGTGATTCGCGTATCAGGCTACCCCCGTTTGCAGAGACCCTGTGCCCCCGCAGGGTGATCACATTGTTCCTCGACACCGTAGTATCGGATTGGGAGCCAGTGTACGGCGCATTGGGCGCAGGGGTCTTCGCGGGCTACAGCCCGCCCCACTATCCGGACATGCGGGCCGCTGTGGAAGCATTCGCCGAGCGAAAGTTCGGTCCGGGAGGCCCGTTTCACCCGGATACGCCCGGTCCTTGGAAGGAGAGCGCCAGGGTGCGGAGCAGCGCACAGGTCCACAGCGAGGAGTTCAAGGAGTGCGTGGTGATCATGGCACAGTACATTTACGACTGCTTCAGGAATGTCCCCGGCACGGTCCCCAGCATCTTCGTGTTGACCTACCTGCAGGCGCACCACCTGGAGCTGGAATTCTACGACCACCACTTCGGTCCGGGAGCGTACCTGCGAACCCACGCCGACCACATGGCCCGCTGGCATGGAGAAGGCGGGGCATCGCCCGAATAAAGCGGGTTGCAGAAGGATTGCCCTTCCGCAACCCGCGCTTCTCAGCACTTCAGCATGTCATACGGAATCCGGTAGATCACTTCCCCACGGTCTACGAGCTGCACGAACACAAGTGCTACCCGTTTGCTCCTGGTCCAACCGTCATTCCCGCGCAAGCGGTAATCCACTGCGGCAGCCGCTCCTCCTATCGGAGGTGATCTACCGGATTTCGTATCAGCCCATCAGCACTCTGGTTGCCAAACCGTGATAGCTCGTCGTGCGTGACCGTTCCATCACTATGCGCGGCGCTATAACCATTTGCTTTATAGAGGTCCGAAGGAGCGAAGAGTTTCTTCGAGGCCCACACGGATGTTGGTCTGCGCGTACCAGTCGAAGGTACGTCCTGCGAGGGTTGGATCTATGCAGCTGCGCAGTTGCTCGCCCCGTTTGGACGGGCCGTGCCGGGGTGGGAGTCCTTTGTCGGCGATCTCGAGTAGCAGTTCGTAGAGGCGGTTCACGCTGGTCTCGACGCCCGTGCCGATGTTGTAGGCGCCGGAAGGTGCTTCATTTTCGAGGGTCAGGACGTTCGCGCGGGCTACGTCATCTACGTAGACGTAGTCGCGGGTCTGCTCGCCGCCGCCGTTTATCGTGGAGATCTTATCCTGGGCCAGGTTACCGCAGAAGATCGCCACGACCCCTGCTTCTCCGTGGGGGTCTTGCCCCGGCCCGTAGACGTTGGCGTAGCGGAGTGAGACGTAGGGCAGCCCGAACTCGACGTGGAAGTAGTGCATGTAGCGCTCGCAGGCGAGCTTGGAGACCCCGTAGGGTGAAAGAGGGTACATCGGGTGGTCTTCGGAAGCGGGGAACATCTTCTGCTCGCCGTAGATGGCTCCGCCGGTGGAGGCGAAGACAACCTTCTTCACGCCATGCTCGGCGCAGGTCTGGAGGAGGCGGACCGTACCGAGGACGTTGACCTCGGCGTCGAAGTCAGGCTCCCTGACCGAGCGCCTCACGTCCATCTGGGCCGCCTGGTGGCAGAGCGCCTCCGGCGCGAATTCTCGGAAGATCTCGGCGCACCCGGAGCGGATGTCGGCCTCGTGGAATCGCGCTCCTTCAGGGACGTTCTCCCGAGAGCCCGTCGAGAGGTTATCGACTACGACAACCTCGTGACCACGACCGAGCAGACGCCTCGCCACGTGTGATCCGATAAACCCGGCTCCCCCGGTCAGAAGGACCCGCACCTCAGGAGCCCTGTCCTGCGGACGACGCCTCTGCCAGGGACGCGAACCAGGTGAGGGTCTTCGCGAGGCCTTCGCGGGCCGGGGTCTGCGGCTCCCACGCGAGTGATTCTCTGGCGCGGGTTATGTCGGGACGGCGCTGCCTGGGATCGTCCTCGGGCAGGGGCTGGTAGGAGATCTCGCTGCGCGAGCCGGAGAGCGCTATGATCATCTCGGCGACCTCGCGCACGGAGTACTCGACGGGATTGCCGATGTTTACCGGGCGGGTCTCCTCGCTCCTCATCAGCCGGATCACGCCTTCGACCAGGTCGTCGACGTACTGCAGGCTCCTGGTCTGGGTACCGTCCCCGTAGACGCTCAGGGGCTCGTCTTGGAGGGCCTGCCGGATGAAGTTAGGCACCATCCTGCCGTCGTCTTCCCTCATTCTGGGGCCAAAGGTATTGAAGATGCGTACGATCCTGGTGTCCAGGCGATGGTATCGGTGGTAGGCCATGGTAATGGCCTCGGCGTAACGCTTGGCCTCATCGTAGACGCTCCTTGGGCCCGTGATGTTTACGTTGCCCCTGTAGTCCTCGTGTTGTGGATGCACGAGCGGGTCGCCGTAGACCTCCGAGGAGGAGGCGAGCATGAAACGGGCTCCCTTGGCGACGGCCAGCCCGAGGGAATGGTCGGTGCCCAGGGCGCCGGCCCTGAGGATCTGTATAGGTATGCGCCCGAAGTCGGCCGGGCTCGCCGGGGAGGCGAAGTGGTAGACTTCGTCGAGCTCTCCTGGAACGTTTAGGGAGGTACTCACGTCGTGGTCTACGTACTCGAAGTTCGCCTCGTCGGCGAGCAGAGGGGCCACGTTCTGGAGAACGCCCGTGCTGAGGTTGTCCATGCAGACGACCCGGTAGTCTTCAGCGAGCAACCTCTCGCAGAGGTGGCTCCCGATGAAACCCGCCCCCCCCGTAACCAGGGCCCGTGGCCTTCGGGCACCGGGGCTAGCCCAGGTCATAGCCACGTCCGAACCCCCTGTACAGGAGCCCTGCCTCCCTGCAGGCGGCCGGATCGAGTGCGTTACGGCCATCCACGATGAGCTTCGGGTCCCGCATCAGCGAGGCGGCCTTCTTCGGATCTAGCCCCCTCACCTCCTCCCACTCGGTCACCACCACCGCTGCGTGGGCTCCATCAAGCGCCTCGTAAGGGCCGAAGACGGAGTGGATGTCGGGGGCAAGCTTCGCCGCGGCTTTGCCCGCCACGGGGTCGTATCCTACGACCCTGGCCCCGAGAGAGCTCAGCGCGCCGGCTATTTCGAGGCTCGGGGCTCCTCTGAGGTCGTCGGTGTTGGGCTTGAAGGAGAGCCCTAGCAGGGCCACGCGCCTGCCTTTGAGGGAGTGCAGGTCCCGCTGGAGCTTGTGGATGACCCTTCTGCGCTGCCTCTCATTTACGGAGGCGACAGCGTCGAGGAGCGGGGTCTCGTGCTCGTACTCGCGGGCCGTGGCGCGCAGGGCGGCCACATCCTTGGGGAAACACGAACCGCCCCAGCCGAGCCCTGCGGAGAGGAAGCGGGGCCCTACTCGGTCGTCGAGGCCGATGCCGTAGGCCACCTCTGACACGTCGGCGCCGACCAGCTCGCAGAGGTTGGCGACCTCGTTTATGAAGCTGATCTTGGTCGCAAGGATGGCGTTGGCGGCGTATTTGATCATCTCGGCGCTCGCCAGGTCCGTGGTCACGAAAGGCACGGCCACCTTGGGGCGGGGATCCCATTCCGTGGGGAAACTCTGCTCCACTATCGGGGTGTAGAGGGCCCTGAGGGCGTCTAGGGCCTCCCTGGAGTCCGTCCCTACCACCACGCGATCGGGGAAGAGGGAGTCGTGGACGGCGCTGCCCTCCCTCAAGAACTCCGGGTTGGAGGCTACCCTGAACTCGGCGCCCTCTCCTCCTGCCTCGTCTATGCCGTCGCCGACCAACGTGGAGACGTAGTAGGCGCTTCCCACGGGCACCGTACTCTTGTTGACGACGACCAGCGGAAGCTCGCGCGGTGGTGACCCGGCGAGCGCGCGTCCTATCGCGCGCGCCACGTCGGCCACGTTCGAGAGGTCGGCGGATCCATCGCCACCCTGCGGTGTGCCTACGGCAACGAACAGAACGTCGGCCTCTCGCACGACCTCGAACAGCCTCTCGGAGCCGGCGAAACGGAGCCTTCCTGCGCTCCTGGCGATGAGCGCCTCGAGGCCAGGCTCGTAGAACGGAACCTTTCCCTCTCGGAGGCCACCCACCCGCTCCTGGTCGTTATCCAGGCACGTCACCCTGTGCCCCACGTAGGCCAGGCAGGCCCCCGTCGCCAACCCGACGTAGCCCGTCCCAATGACACCGACGCTAAATTGCTCCATGCGACCCGTGTCCTCCCCACACGCCTTCGGCCGTTGGCCCAGAGCTCATAACAAAGATGTTACACGAAGGCGAAATACGCGACTAGCCTCGCCCTCGACCCCTACTTATCCGTCCTCGTGCGTCGGGCGAGCGCCCTCGCGCCAGGTACGCGAAGAACGTTTCTCGTAACTGCATCAGCCAGCTTGTAGCGGCCGGCGCCACGAAACTCGCCGAGTTGCGAGTCGAGCCGCAACTTTTCCTCTCTGAGCGTGGTATTACGCTCCTGCAGCCTGGCGTTACGCTCCTCCAGCCTGGAGCGGCCCTTGTCGAGCTGGGAGACTCGACTCTGGAGCCCCTTCTTCTCTCCTTTGAGCCTGGAGTTCTTCTCTTCCAGCTGGGAGATTCGCTTTTCGAGTTGTGAGGTTCGCCTTCTGAGCTGGGAGTCGCGTTTCTGGAACTCCTTCTTCTCGTCTTTGAGGCCGGCGGTGCGCTCCTCGAGCTGGGACTTTCGCTTCTCGAGCTGGGAGATGCGCTTCTGGAGGTCTGTATTGTGACCGGCCAGGAGCTGGTGTTCGTCGGACAAGTCCTGAAGTTGCCCGCTAAGACTGTCCGCCTCGTCCCGGTACGCATTTACGGTTGAGATAAGCTCTTGCTCCCGACTCGCCAGCCACAACGGGTCGAGCCGTTCACTAAAGAGATGACCGAGCTCCTCCAGGCACTTCTGTACCTCAGCGGAATCCGCATCGGGATAGACTATCCCCAGGTTGCTCGTCGCCATTCCCGAGCTCAGGTCGCCGAATAGCCGAAAGTGGTACTCAGTCTGAGATCCCTCCATAAAGTGTGCGATTCCCGCCTGTACGAAAGGCCCACCGGCCCCCCTGCAGTGGTCGAGAATCGCAATGGCGCGGGGTCGGACTTCGAAGATAGCCTGCAGGTCCGCGCCGACCGCCTCCCTCGTACGGGCTCCGTTCACGAATGCCAGCAACGGTTGGTCTTCCGAGAGCTCCTGCGCTGGCATCTTCTCTGAACCGTCCGGAGGGTCACTTTGATCACTTCTCAAGGCACTGCCTACATCACCGGTTCGAAGCTCTACCTTCGCGCTCTCATCGGCGAACTCCGCGATGGCCGCCCGCGCGACATCTATGAATCTCAGCTTTTGTAGCGGCGCGGGTTCACCGTCCGAACTCAAGCTTTTGGACGTCTCGCCAGGCTCCCCGTCCTCCGGAAGCTCCGAGTCTACCCCGAGCACCCTCGACACGCTCGGCTGGTTAGCCAAGTGGAAAGTGGATGCCCCGAGGGATGTGCCCACGTTGAGAACGCTCACCTCGTGTGGATAACATCGTAAAAACAGCGCCAGGACCAGAGCATCCACATCTCTTATCGACCGCGAGTCGACCAGGTCCCTCGGCAGGGCAGGAAAGAGCCTGCTTACGGTCTCCTTATACTCTTCGAGCTTCCTCTTATGGTCCAAGACGTGTGTGATCCACTCCCTGCTTGTAGTAGTCATCGTGCCTCCCGGTAGAGCCTACCATCAATCAAGGTAGCCTACCGCCGGGTGATAGATGCGGCCCACTCGGACGGTATCCCACTCCCTGGTCCCCGTCTGGGCGAACATGCGCTGCAGCAAGGCCACCACCTCCGGCGCCGCAGAGCGGGGGCGCGGTCCCTTGTCCTCCGCGGTCTGTGCGTACATGGATCCAGGAGCCAGATGATAGTAGCCCATAACCACGGGCACGAAGACGACCTGTTCTTCCTCGGCGATCAAATGCAGTACCATCTCCCAGTCTTCATGCGGCAGCCGGGTGTCCGCGAGGTAACCTCCCAGACGCAGCAACTTTACCGCGTCAACGAGCGCGAAAGCATCTATGTAGTTACCGGCGGTTAGACGCATGCTCGCCACGTTGTCTGACCTGATGCCCGTCATCCGCCCATCTCGCCTGTCTAGAAGTAGGCCATGTAACAGGGCTGCGTCCGTCTGGACCGCACTCCGCAGAAATAGGGGCAGGTTCTCCGCTACGAGCTCGTTATCAGCGTCCAACATGCAGACGCGCCTGTAGCGCGACATCCGCAGGGCCAGGTTGCGCAGCCTCGGGAGGCCGAGGTTGCGCTCCAGGAACACCGTTCTTAGCGGCGCATCACCATAGAGGGCCTGGACGGTCAGCAAGAACCTCTGCGAACCGTCGCGGGAGGCATCGTCGATCACGAGGACCTCTCCGGAGAGACCGGCCTCCTTCAGGCGTTCGATCGCCTGGAGGGCGCTGCGTATTGACCGGGGAAGATAAGGCCGATGGTTCCAGTTCGGAATGAAGATCGTTACGCCGTTCTCCGCCTTGCTCTCTGTGTATAGATTGCGCAAACCCGGGTCGGCGAGAACACTTGACTCTATGCGGTTGGCGCTCTGCAGTATTTTAGCCTCAGACAAGATGCAGCGCCTCGGACAGATGTTCCCCCAGCCCGCCTCGGGAGACGTAGAAGTCTCTGGCCCGACGATACATAGCAATATACCCTATGTCCCGCGCCTCCGTCTCGAAGGCCGAGACCGAAGCGTAGATGCCGGGGATATCGAGCCCTTCAGGGGCGAGATCAGGATCTATCTTGCATGGTACCGTCCCCGCCACCAGCGATTCGATAAAACGAAAGCTCTCATAATACGGGACGTCACTATCTCCACCCCACAGGTAATATCTGGCCTTCGACAGCACGGCCGAGAGTTGCGGGCCACCAAGCATCGGCCCTGGCGAGGCCATATTCTTCAAGCGGGCATGCAAGAGGCAGAAGCCCCCCGGGTCGACTTCGTGTTCGAACAACTCGGCAAGCAGATTCCGGTTCCTATCGCTTTTTGGTCCAACCAGCACCCATGGGATCGTGCGCTCCGCCGGATGAGTCGGCTCCTCAGCCAGCGGTCCTTCCTCCCGGATCGGGCCGTTCAATACGAAGTGGTAAGGCGCATCGGACACCTCAGCGTGTCCTTCTCGCTGGGAGGTGAAGCCAAGGTCGAGTACGGCGTCAAAGATGATACCTTTCTTCAGGCGGCTCCCGTATCCCGGGTGATCTACCCTACCGACCGACCCCAAGATGCGCTTCTGGGCTAAGGCTACCTTCGAGAGGAAGGCTGGCCCGTCGCCGCTAGTCTCGATGCACTGCCCCGGACTCACTACAAGGAGCGTAGTGCTACCCAGCTCTTCCGCGTCCAGAGCGCACAACTCGGGCGACGAGTACACAGCAACACCGTGCGAGGCGTCTCCGAAGCCCTCTATCAGGCGCGAAACGAGTCTCTGGTCGCCAGCGGTTGGTGGATGTACGATTGCGATGGTCTCCGTCTGCATGCCTCATCTAAGATATCAGGACTCGAGTTCCAATTCTATTGGCCTGAGGTGAGGGCCGAGCTTCCTTCATTATTCCCGGCGTCTTTGCTCTATCGGCACGAATCTCCTCGGCAACCCCGACGTTTGGCTGGAGAACTCTACTGAGGAGGACCTCGCTACCGGACCAGCCACCAAGGGCGGCAGGTTCCACTCGCTGCAGGATCTGGGATTCTCGCTGGCCGGCGGTCCGACCGGGGACGAAGCAGTCCCCGGTTACGACTCACAGATACGGGGGCTCCGGTCAAGTGTGGAAAACCCACCGTTCTCACATATACTGCGACCCTATGACCGCACCGGTATACATCTCGGTCTTGGCCGAGGGAGCGTGGCAGGAGACTTGGAGCGTCCGTGACCAAGTGTCTGGTGACGAACGCAAGACGAAGCTGCCAGGGTGAGGTCCACACAAGAAACCGACAAAAGGTCGTTCCTCCGAAAACCGAACTCGCGGTTGCTACCCCTGGGGATTCTACTCGTGGCAGGCTTCTGCATCAGACTCTATGGGATCGGTGAACCGCCCATGGATGTCTCGGGCATGCGCCAGTATCACTCCGCGCTGCTCGCAAGAGGGTTCTACGAATGGTTGCTTACCGGCAACCTCAAGACCATGCCGCCCGACGGAATAATAGAACCGCCTGTCCTCGACTTCCTGGCTTCCCTTGCCTATGCGATTACCGGAGGTGAGCACCTCTGGATCTCACGGCTTCTATCCGCCACCTTCTGGATGGTCGGTGGTGTTTTCCTGTATCTGATCGCCAGGAAGCTTGTCTCTTCAAACGCCGCCTTCTTCTCGGTTGGTTTCTATTTGTTCGTTCCTGCGGCAGTGCTACTGAGCAGGGCATTCATGCCAGACCCCCTGATGATCATGATGTTAATCATCAGCGTGTTCACGATATTGCGCTATCACGAACGGCCTACAACGGGGAGGCTAGTGGTCGCCGCTGCGGCTTCTTCTGTGGCGCTGTTCGTCAAGCCCGGCATCTGTTTGTTTCAGATTTTCGGTGCGTTTGTGGCGTTGATGGTTTACAGAAAGGGATCGATCAGAGCGCTCTTCAGCTTGCATCTGCTCGTGTTCGCCGTATTGACCCTCATACCAATGGGTCTCTACTATGCATGGTTCCTCCAGGAAACAGCGAATAGGATCGAACCGGAGCAATGGGTGACCCTCAATTTCTGGAGGGGTTGGCTGTGGCAGATCGGGTACATGGTAGGGTACGTCGCCTTCGTAGGCGCTCTGCTTGGGGTGCTGCTCTCGCGCCCGGGATCTCCGAGAGCGCTGACGGCGGGTCTGTGGGGAGGCTACTTCTTGTTCGGGTTGGTTTTCGCAAGGCACGTACACACCCATGATTACTATTCTCTACAACTGATCCCAGTGGTCGCCCTGTCCCTGGGGTCCTTATGGGACTCGCTCGCACGCATCCGGTGGGGCGAAACGTCAGGTCGGTTCCTGCGAGTGATCATCATTGGGGTATTGTTGTTGGCCGTGGCCCTGTCCGTGGTCGAGCATAAGGAGACTGTCCTTCTCATCGCGCGACAAGGTCATGGCGCAGCTTTCCCGGGTAAGTATGTATCCAATGGCACCATCGCTGACTACGAGCGTAGGGCGGAGATTTACAGGGAGGCTGGAGAGATCGTCAACCATAGCCCCAAGACGATCGTGTTCGCCCCCGACTATGGATACTCCCTCGCTTATCACGGGCGGCTCGATCACGGACAGTTCCGGTACCTCTCGCCGGAGAGTAAGACGGTCCGTCAGGATTTCGCTGCTCTGTACGAAGAGAATTCGCTCAGGTACGCCATCGTCATCAAGCGCTTTGCGTACTACCCCAGGCAAGTGGATTGGGGCGGAAGGGGGAAAGGACACAAGGGTCTGCGCGCTTTGCTAACCAGGAAATTCGGTGTGATTGCAGAAGATCACTCCTACATCGTGTTCGATGTGAGCGAGACCGGTGCCGGTAAATCCAAAGTTGCGGGGCGACCTGCGGCTACAGGCAACAGATCTCAGCGTTCATGAAAAACTGGAGGAGCCGCCGCCACACCAGAGGTCACTCGACATGTAAGAGATGCCGGTCTACCAGATCCAGAATGTCAGAATCCACCGTCGTGTCGAACTTCTTGGCGAAGAAGTGTTCTGAGGAGGCGGTTTTCAGCTCGTCCAGATTCTCCTTGCCGAACGTCGCGCCACGGCCGGTGGGCGGGATGTAGCGCGCATACTGCAGGTTGGTGTTTGAGATCTTGTTCTCGAAGGGCGAATTGAGCAGCATGGTGTGCCAGAAGTATTCGTCTGCGAAGTGTGTATGCTTGAAAAAGCGTACGTAGCGAGGATTGCGCTTGACAAACTCGGAGGCATACTCAGCACAATCTCTGGAGAGGGTGAAGAACGCCCAGCCCTTGACCGGCCTAAGTCCCCCCGGGATCCTTCGCTTTATCCCGACCTTCTTTAGTAGCTTGGATGGAACCACCCACCACTTGCCTGCGAAGTACACGTGCCAACTCTTGTACCTCTGCCTCTGCAGCTTCTTCTTATCCGCCTTTGTTATTCCGGGATTGTGCCAGATGAAGGAAGTCTGTGGGTGCTTAGCGAAGAACAAATCTATTTCGTGCGGCGGTTTGATGGGATAGTCTTGCCCTGTCAACAGAGTGAGGTGCGTGAACGGCACGCCCGCTCTCAAGGCTGCCTCAATCCCCGCTCGCTGCGCTTGGACAACTCCGAATGTTGCCCAGGAGCTGCGGTGGCGTTCTACCCAGTGGACGTTCGGGATCCCGCGGAGTTCGTCTATCTCTCGCTCGTACGCAGCAGCATCCGTGTTTCTGTCCAGATGCAAGAAGAAGGTCGCAGCGCCGGTGTCGAGCCTGTCGATCAAACGGGGGAGCTGGTCGAGGTTCTTGTGGGCGAGGATCACGTACGCGTGCACCAAGTGTCCTTTTGGCGGTAACAGTATCCGGGCGCACATACTCTCATCGCGGACTAAAATCTTCAAGCATTGTCGCAGCTCTTGGAATGGAGGTTTTCACAGGCGACCATCGTTGGAGTTCGACGCTATAACGGAGTGTCTATGACCACCGAAGAGGGCGAGGTCACGCCGCCCGCAGATCTCAAGGCGGACGCTCATCCGAAGTCTTGTCCCGCACAAGAAGCAGCAAGACCCAGAGAAGCACCAAGAGGAGGTTGCGCGCGAGGAGCAGATCCGGCGCTGGGAAGCGCAGTTCCAGGAGGTCGCTGTAATGGAGTAATAGAAGCCTGGTAGACGCGCAGGCGGCGAGGAAGACCGCCGAGATGATGATCTTCACGAATCGCTTTCCAGCCAGAGGTACGAGCGGAAGGAGCCAGAGCATAAACTGCGGCGAGAGGACCCTGGAGCCGAGCATGTAAGCGAGTATGAGCGCTGCCGCGTAGCGCGGATACTGCTCCAGCTTCAGGTAACCCAAACGATACTCTCTGTACATCACGAGTGCCGTAATCACCAACAAAACAGCAGTGATGGGGAAGCTGAGGGAGCTGACGAACTCGACGTCGGGCCCTCGCACCTCGTAGGCGCCGTGGCCAAAGCCGATGCGGCTGACCCGGCCGAGTTTCAGCAATACAGATGCGGCGAGGCTCTCGACCTGCAACCCGCGGTCCGCCTGGTATACGAAGCTCTTGATCAGCCCTTCGCTGGCGAGCATTAGGGGAGGTGCGAAGAACAGCAACAGGACCGCGAAAAATGCCGCGTAGCCACGGGCCGCTCCCTTTCGCAGGGTCGCCAGCGGCAAGGTCGCGAGCGCGGGTATGAGCTTGGCGGCGGCGCCGAAGCCGAGTGATGCGTAGGCGATGAGCACGTAGCGTCCACCGAGCGCAACGCAGAGGGTAGAGACGGCCAATGTCAGGGTGACGACCGCGTCATAGCGGGCCATGATGAGGTTGTAGAACGGGATCGCGGCTGCCGTGAACGTTGCGGCAGGAATAATGTAAGCCCAAGGCCCCCAGAATCGCCTGGCTGCGAGTGCCAAAAGGACCAGCGACCCTACTACAGCCAGGGCCATCTCGATTGCGAACAGCTCCGAGTAGGCGCCCCTGTTCGAACTGAAGAGGGCTGGCGGCACGAAGGCGAGCAGACTGCCCGGCGGGTACTCTATAAAGTAGTCCCGGTAGGGAATTTCGCCACGCAAGAGGGCTTCCCCTGCGTGATGGTAGATCGTGAGGCCGGTGGAACCTGCTTTCTTGGCCGGCGGAAGCTGTGCAAACATGGCGAACAAGCGCCAGTACAGGAACGCCCCCAATGCAGCGATGGTCGCCCAGAAGACGACCGTTCGTGGGTTCTCCCCGGTTGCTCTATCGGTTGCTTTTACACCAGTGCGAAGAGACCATCGCTGCGTAGCCACGGCTATGGACTGTCGCAGAAATGGCGGGGCCTGTAAAGGCGCGGCGCCAGGCAAAGTCGATCGACCTGGGTCCGCGAAGCAACCAGCTCCAACGGCATCACGTGGGCGGGCTCTCGTGGCTTCGACTGTGCGAATACAGCGGGTATCACATACACTAGCACCGTATGGCAAGGCCGGGATCTCGCAAAGCATGGGTCTACCGGGCAACTCAGCGCCGGGGCATCGAGTCGAGCTGTTGAGTCAAGCAGACGCGACCAGTGTGAGGACCAAAGAAGCGATCAAGGCATCGTCTTTCCGGCCCGAATCATCGCTGCGGCTGGTGGTTCTCGTCACCATGTTCGTAGCGGCTTTCTGCCTCAGGCTCTATCGCATCGGCGAACCACTCTTCGATTTTGTGCCCGTCCGCCAGTATCATTCCGCTCTGTTAGCACGAGGGTTCCACGAGTGGCTGCTTACTGGCAACCTCAAGACCATGCCGCCCGACGGAATAATAGAACCGCCCATCCTCGAAGTGCTCGCCTCCCTTTCTTACCTGATCACCGGTGCAGAACACCTGTGGATTCTGCGCATGCTCTCTGCAATCTTCTGGATGGTTGGCGGTGTGTTTCTGTACCTGATTGCCCGCAAGATCTTCTCTTCTTATGCTGCCCTCTTCTCGGTCGCTTTCTTCCTGTTCGACCCGGCGGTAGTGCTCCCCAGCAGGGCTTTCATGCCCGATCCCTTAATGATCATGATGTTAATCATCAGCGTGTTCACGATCTTGCGCTACCACGAGCAGCCTACAGTGGGCAGGCTGATGGTCGCCATTGCGGCCTCGTCTGTAGCACTCTTTGTCAAACCGAGCATCTGTTTGTTCCAGATTTTCGGTGCGTTTGTCGTGCCCATGGTCTATAGGAGAGGCTTGATCAGAACTATGAGCAGCGTGCATCTGCTCCTCTTCACCTTGTTGAGCCTTTTGCCTATGGGACTCTACTATGTCTATGGGACGGTGATCCGTGGGTTCCTCCAGGGACAGGCACAGGGCAAAGTCGTGCCTCACTATCTCTTGGAGGGCTACTTTTGGAAGGGCTGGCTCCAGCAGATCGACGCAATGGTGGGACTGCTCGTCTTCCTTGGCGCGGTCCTTGGAGTAATCCTGTTGCGCCCAGGGTTGCCAAGGGCGCTTATAGCCGGCATGTGGGGGGGCTATATTTTGTTCGGATTGGTCTTCACCTATCATATCCACACCCACGATTACTACTCTTTGCAGTTTGTCCCTGTGATTGCCCTTTCCCTGGGGTCCTTATGGGACGCAATCGAGCGTCACACTGCGCGGCCAGATCGACGGTACCTCAGAAGGACCGGTCTCCTGGGGTTGATCATTTTTGTTGTGCTTTCGGCCCTGGTCGAGCAACACTCCACTATCAAGGGCATAGCGAACCAGGCAAGTGGCGAGAAGCCTTTCCCCGGGAGGCTTAAAGGGACGGCCCTGATCGCTGACTATCAGGCGAGAGCCGAAACTTATAAGAACATCGGGGACATCGTCGAGCACAGTTCGAGCACGATCTACTCGGCTCCAGATTTCGGAGCCCCTCTGCGCTACTACGGACGCATCGACGGGGAGTACTGGCCCACACCCGGGATGTTGGCCTGGTGGCGAAGCCGTGGGAGGGAGTCAAAACAGCTCGGCGGCGCAAGCTCAAGGAGGGAACTCTTCGATCAGTGGTACTCTGAGGCCTCACCCGAGTACTTTATCGTCATCAGATCGGAGGGCTGGGGCGATGACAGAATGCTGAGAAGGTTACTCAAAAGGCACTTTACCAAGGTAAAGAAAAACAGATACTACCTGATATTCGATCTGCGACATGGCGATTACCGACCGAGATCTGGCTGATCCCCTTTCATCTAGGAGAAGCGTAAGGCCTGGCGCTGAGACGCACAGCCGCCGTTCGTCGACTCCGGGGACAGAGCAACTTGAAGTCTGGCTTCCTTGTCCCATAGAATCTCGCACAAAACCGGGCGAGAGTGAAGAAGGGTGCCTAGAACGAAAGACGAATCCATGCAGCCGCTCGTGCACATCGGTTACCACAAGACCGGCACGACCTGGCTACAGCGGGAGGTCTTCAGCAGTTCCGCGGCGGGTTTCTCCCAGTTGGGGGGCGCCCAACGCCTCATCGCGGTCAACGCGTTCAGTTTCAAACCGAGGAAGGTCCGCAAACAGATGGAGCGCCGGATCGGCGAGGTGCTTGATCGCGGCCTTACGCCGGTGCTTTCCTCTGAGCGTCTCTCGGGAGCTCCACACTTCGGGGGCTACGATAGCGAGATCATCGCCGACCGTCTTGCCGCAGTGTTTCCGAACTCGCGGATAATGGTCGTGATTCGGGAGCAGAAGGAGATGTTCCTTTCCATCTACAAGCAGTATATCCGGAGGGGAGGAGCGGCCTCATTGCGGCAGTATCTCGCCGCGCCGAGGGACGGGTACTGGATGCCCCAGTTTCGCTTTGAGTATCTAGAGTACCATCGTCTCATCTCCCGATACCAGGACCTTTTCGGGGCCAGGAACGTGTTGGTGCTCCCGTACGAACTCCTGCGGTCACGACCAGGGGATTTTCTCGCAAAGGTCAGTGGATTCATGGACATGCCTCCGGCCGAGCCCCGGAATCGACCGATGAATGTCTCGCTGTCGGCGCTGTCCCTGTCGCTCAGACGACACGCCAACCGTTACGTCGTTCTAGATCCCGTCAATCCAGCCCCCCCTTTCGATTTCCCGAGATCGCATGAGATCCTCGAGAGATCGTGCCGTGCGGTGGATGCCATCGCACCTAAGAGCCTGCTGGAAAGACACGAACGCCGCTGGCGTCAACGGGCCGCCCGCGAGGTTGGCAATCGCTACTCGCACAGCAACGCCCGCACGGCTGCGCTGACCGGCCTCGCTCTGCGAACGTTCGGCTACGATTGTGACTAGAGGCAAGCCATGCAGCGTCGAGAGAGATCTTCGGTCCACCAGGCTAGGGGAAGTATGACCGAGAATGCCTATGCGACGACGGACATGAGTAGCGCAGGCACCTACTCCCACGGTCGTCCTGAGGCAGGGAGGGTAAGCGTTGTGATCCCCTGCTACAACCAGGCCCACTTCCTGGGCGAGGCTATACGGAGCGTCCTCTATCAAACCTACCAGGACTTCGAGGTAATAGTCGTAAACGACGGCTCCGAAGACAATACCGAAGAGGTCGCCTCAGCCTATGTCGCTGGGGATCCCAGAGTGAGGCTTATAACGCAGCAGAACAGGGGCTTGGCGGAGTCGAGAAACAGGGGGCTGGCAGAAGCCAGGGGAGAGTATGTAGTGTTTCTGGACTCCGACGACCTCTTGCTCGGGGAGGCGTTGGAGCTAGGGGCGAGGGAGCTTGCGGCACATCCTGGGTGTGCCTTCGTCTCGGGCCAGTACAGGGCCGTAGCGGCTGACGGCTCGTTTTTCTGGAAGCCGTACGATCCGCCACTCGAGAAAGATGGCTACCTGATGTTGCTGCAATACTGCTTCGGGATGCCCGCGGTGGTGATATTCAGGAGGTGGGTGTTCGAGGAGGTAGGGGGCTTCGACGGCTCAGTCGACGCGGCTGCAGACTGGGACTTGTATTTGCGCATAGCGAGGCGTTTCCCTATCCACCATCACGGCCGGGTCGTCGCCGAGTATCGCCAGCACGGCACGAGCATGAACCAGAACCCGGCGCTAATGCTCAAGTCCACGATGATAGTGTTGCGCTCACAGCAACGCTTCCTAGGGGATGACAAGCGGCGCGAAGAGGCGCTCGACATCGGTATGAGAAGCATGCAAGCGGACTACGGCGTGCCGCTTGCCAAGGATATACGGAGCGCTTGGCAGCAACGCGCCTGGCGTCGTGCGCTCGGGGGCATACTCATTCTGGCGCGCTACTACCCGCGGAGCCTCGTTCTCCTGTCCAGCCGCCGGCGTCTGGATCGCGCCAGGCTGGCTCGTCACCTGCAGGTAACCGAACACAAGCTTGACGCGAGCGAACGGCGGGTGAGATCTTACAGACGCCGTCTGCAGTCCATCCGCAAACAGCACCACAAGCATCCGCGCCGGAGACGAAGCCTTAGAAACGCCCTGATCCAGGAACGACGGGAGGCCGTAAGGCTGCGGAAGCGCAAACGGCGACTGGCGCATGAGTTTGACGACCTTGGCCTGCTGTCAAGGTACGGACCAGGCCTGTCTCTTCGAGGACTACTGATGAGGGCAGGACGGGTGGGCGCCAGGGCCGTCGACACCTTGCGGAAGCGACAGAAGACGGACCCGAAGGTCGCATTGCTGCCGTGGGGCGATGTGTACGAGGATTATCTCGATGCTATCGGGGTTTCCCTCGACGAGTTCTGTACCGAGATGAACGGCGGCTACCTGTTTGGCTACGTGGACGCGCTGGAGCGCTTTGGGGTGCGTACGGTGCTCGTCATCTGGTCGCGCAACGTCAGTAAACCGGAGCGGCGCATGCACGTGCCCACAGGGGCGACCGTGTGGGTATTGCCCCCCACCCGTACCCACGTAACGGCCCGCCGGCTCAACGAGCGCCTGAATGCCACTGGTGGCCGATGGACACGGCGCTTGGAGCGTACCGCCCGACTTCTTGTTCGCTACAGCGCCGCCACGCCTCGGGTCCTGACCAGGGTGCTTAAGGAGGAGCGCTGCTCGGCTCTGCTGGTCCAGGAGTACGAGTACCCCCGCTTCGATGTGTGCCTGCTTCTCGGCAAGCTGATGGGTCTTCCCGTGTTGGCGACCTTCCAGGGGGGGCGTCCCGAGAAGGACGGGTCTGTGGAAGGCTGGATCAGGAAGCGGACCGTGCCCAGGGCCTCGGGACTCCTGATCGGGCCTCGTAGGGAGGCTAAGGAGGTGA
>Ga0126312_10000463_pt1 | contig 24058 bp, 24 predicted proteins | sample Plot104A_FD_92537 | JGI IMG/M metagenome (GOLD analysis project Ga0126312, IMG submission 92537) | Serpentine soil microbial communities from UC McLaughlin Reserve, CA, USA - Plot104A | ecosystem: Environmental > Terrestrial > Soil > Grasslands | place: USA: UC McLaughlin Reserve, Lake County...
CTTCTTGAACTCGGTGGAGGAGTAGAGCGTGCGCCGGTCCTCGATGCCGGTGTCCGCGGCGATCGAGTCGAGGATCGCGTCGCACTCCTCCTTCGAGCGCCCGTGCGCCATCGTGAAGACCGAGTAGGGCCAGTCCGCGTAGGTCGGCCGCTGGTAGCAGTGCGAGATCCCGCGGAACGACGCCATCCGGGGCCCGAGCTCGAGGATGCGCTCGTCGGGCACCCGCCAGACGCCCATCCCGTTGGCGGAGAAGCCGGCGCGGCGGTGGAAGAGGATGGCCGCCACGCGCCGCAGCGCGCGCCGCTCGCGCATCGACTCCAGGTGCTCGAGCAGCTCCTGCTGCGAGATGCCGAGCTCCGCGGCGGCCGGCGCGAACGGCTCCGGCGCGACGTCCATCGGCCCCTGGGCGGCGCGGATCACGGCCAGGTCGAGCTCCGACAGCTCGATCGCCTCGGGCTCCCTGTGGTCCACCGCCTCCGCTGCTGCGGCCAGCGTCTCGGTGCCCTTCTCCATCTCGAGGTCCATGCGGATCTTGAAGAGCCGCAGCGTGGGCAGCTGGCGCACGGACTCGGCGCCGGTGAGCCGCTGCAGCACGTTGAGCGTCCCTTCGAGGCCCAGCGCCGACTGGGGCTCCGTAGCGATCGTGAACCAGATGTTGAAGTCGTGGTCGCGCAGGTAGTTGTGCGACACGCCCGGGTGCGAGTTGATGATCTTCGCCGCCCGCCAGGGGTTGGCCGGGTCGACCTTCGCGGCCACGAGCATCGAGCTGTAGCCGAGCACGCGCGTGTCGAAGATAGGCGTGACCTCGCGGATGATCCGCTCGTCGAGCAGCCGCTTCGTTCGGGCCAGAACCTCCTCCTCCGGGACGCCCGCCGCCTCGGCCACGTGGGCGTACGGCCGCGGCGCGATCGGGAAACTGCCCTGGAGCAGGTTCAGGAGCCGCTTGTCCAGCTCGTCGAGCGGGACCGCGGACCCGTCCCTTCGGCTCCGAACCTTCGCTACCGGCTGAGCCAACGGGCCACGTCCTTCGCGTGGTAGGTGATCACGACGTCGGCGCCCGCGCGCCTGATCGCGGTGAGGCTCTCGACGACCGTCGACTCCTCGTCCAGGTACCCCGCGGCGGCGGCGGCCTTGACCATCGCGTACTCGCCGCTCACGTTGTAGGCGGCGACCGGGACGCGCGTCGCGTCCTTTACGCGCCGGATCACGTCGAGATACGGGAGCGCGGGCTTAACCATGACCATGTCGGCGCCCTCCTCCACGTCGAGGCGCGCCTCGCGCACCGCCTCGTCCGCGTTGGCGGGGTCCATCTGGTAGCTGCGCCGGTCGCCGAAGGACGGCGCGGACCCGGCCGCCTCGCGGAAGGGCCCGTAGAACGCGGACGCGAACTTCGCCGAGTAGGCCACGATCGGGAGGTCCTTGTGCCCCTCCGCGTCGAGCTGGGCGCGCAGGGCGCCGACGCGGCCGTCCATCATGTCGCTCGGCGCGACGGCGTCGGCGCCGGCGCGCGCGTGCGAGATCGCCGTCTTCGCCAGCAGCTCGAGCGTGATGTCGTTCTCGACCGTGCCGTCATCGAGCACGACGCCGCAGTGGCCGTGCGACGTGTACGCGCACAGGCAGACGTCCGTGATCGCGAGCAGGTCGGGATGCGCCTCCTTGATGGCCCGGACCGCGAGCTGCACGACGCCCTCGTCGTCGTAGGCGCCCGAGCCCTGCTCGTCCTTCTCGGCGGGCACGCCGAACAGGAGCACGGCCGGAATGCCCAGCGAGTGGGCCTCGCCGGCCTCCTCGACCGCGTGCGAGATCGACAGCCGCTCGATGCCGGGCATCGCCTCGACCGGCGTCCGGCCCTCGCCGAGCTGGACGAACATCGGGTAGACGAGGTCGGCGGGCGTGAGCGTGGTCTCGCGGACGAGCTCGCGGAGGACGCCGGTCTTGCGAAGGCGCCGCAGGCGTGTGGCCGGGAAGGGCATCGCCAGTCAGTCTACGTGGCCTCGAGAGCGGCGATGGCGTCGTCCCTGTCCTGGAAGGCCTCGAGGCGCCTGATCATGCCGTCGCGGACCTCCACGAGGTGGTACAGCGCGTCGTCGATCACCACGCCGCTCGCGCGGCCGCGTGCGTGGACCTGGACGGTGAGGAGTGCGCGATCGCCGTGCTCCTCGATCCGTGTGACGGTGGTCTCGAACGTCTCCCACTCCTGGTGGAGGTCGTGGAACCACTCGCGCAGGCCCTCGCGCCCGCGGTAGACGCTCGTGCCGATGTTCGCGCCGAGTATCGGGCGCGCCACGCTCTCGGGGTGCACCACCTCGAGGAGCGCATCGACGTCGCGGCGGCTCCACGCCTCGTACGCGGTGTGGATCGTGTCCTCCAGGGTCACGCGAACCGTTGGAGCGCGAGCCGGCCGAGAGCGCCGAACGCGAGCGTGAGCCCGGCGAGGTGGAGCAGCGGACCGCCCAGGCCGCCGGCGTCGTTCAGCGCGGCGTCGAGCGCGTCGAGGGACGGCTTGAACGGGAAGACTGCCGAGACCGCGCGGATCACGTCGTAGAGCGCGGGCGCCACGGCGCCGGAGGGGACGAGGGCGAGGAACGCGAGCGGCAGGCACAGCATGAAGGCGAGCAGCGAGGCGGCGCGCACGTCTTTGGTGAGGCCGCCGATCGCGAGGCCGAGGGCAGCGAACGCGAGCGCGCCCACGGCGAGCGCCGCGAGCCAGAGCGGGAAGCGGCCCCAGTCGAGGTCCACGAACAGCCCGAGCCCGGCCATCATCACGAGGCAGACGACGACCGAGCAGCCCGCGGCGAGGCCCGCCTTCTCCGCGAGCAGGCCGGTCTTCGAGACGAGCCCGCGCACCAGCCTGGCGAACGCGTTCTCCTCGCGCTCGAGCGCCAGCGTGCCGGCGGCGAGCAGCAGCGTGATGAACATCAGCGAAACGGCCACGGCGAGCGCGACGGCGAACGATGTGAGCGAGGTCGTGCCGCCGTCGAGCGCGGTCGCCTTCACCCGGATCGGCTCGCCGACCACCGCGAGTACGTCGTCCGAGAAGGAGAGGTTCTCCCGTGCGAGCTTCCCGAACGCGATCACGCGGTCGAGCTCGGCGCGCTCGGGCGACCCGGCGGGCAGCTCCGCGCGCGCCCGCGTGAGGATCGACTCCGCGCGCTTGAGGCCGAGCACGTCGAAGCTCTGACCGAGGAAGGTGTACTGCCCGCCGGTGCTGATCAGGTCGAGCAGCTGGAGCGCCTCCTTCGCGACCCGCTTCGTCAGCGCCGCGTTCGCGGTCTGCACCTGCGCCTTGATGGTGTTCTCCACGTACTGGCGCTTGGCCGGGTCCTCCGCGTTGTAGTAGACCTCGACCGTCCCGGGCTCGAGCGACGACTGGATGTTCGTCGCGAGGTCCTTCGGGATGATCAGCGCGCCGAGCACGTCGCCGTCGCGGACCTTCTGGATGGCCTCCCTCCTGCTGTTGACGCGCACCGGGTCGATCGCGTCGAACAGGCGCTGGCCCTGCCGGGCGAGGTCGATGCGGTCGCCGCCCAGCTCCACGACGGCCGATTGGCCCGCCAGCCCGTTGTAGAAGGCGACCTCGGGCTTGTCCGGGCCGCGCGATAGCGCGAAGCCGATCAGCACCGCGATCACGATCGGATAGAGCACGAGCAGCGCCACGAGCAGCGGCGAGCGCCGCAGGATCTGGAGGTCCTTGAGCAGCAGCCAGCGCATCAGTGGCCGCGCCCGTGGAGGAACTCGACGAACGCCTCCTCGAAGTCGAGGCCGGTCGTCCCGACCTCCTGCTCGAGCTCGCGCGGCGAGCCGTCGAAGAGGCGCTCCCCGTCCGCCAGCACGATCAGCCGGTTCGCGTAGCGGTCGGCCTCCTGGACGTTGTGGGTGGCGTAGATGACGGTCGTGCCCTCGCCCGCGAGCCGGAGGATGAACTCCCACAGCCGCGCGCGCTGGCGCGGGTCGAGCGCGGCGCTCGGCTCGTCGAGCAGCAGCACCTCCGGCTCGGCCAGCAGGCCGATCGCGATGTTCACGCGCTGGCGGTTGCCGCCCGACAGGGTGCTGACCTGGTCGCGGGCGCGCTCGCGCAGGTCGCTCAGCTCGAGCATCCGGTCCACCGTCGCGCGCGGGTTCGGGCAGCGCTCGAGCCGGGCGAACAGGAAGAGGTTCTCCGCGACCGTGAGCTTGCCGTACAGCGCCGGCTGCTGCGGAACCCAGCCGACCCCCTTCGGCAGCACGGTGAGCTCGCCCTCGTCGGGCTGCTGGATGCCCGCCAGGATCGAGAGGAGGGTCGTCTTGCCGGCGCCGTTCGGCCCGATCACCGCAACCAGCTCGCCGGGGCCGGCGGACAGCGACACGCGCCGCAGCGCGACCCTGTCGCCATAGCGCTTGACGAGCTCGCGCGCAGCGAGCGCTACCGTCGCCGTCTCCACGGCGCGCAGGTTGGCAGAATCGCCCGCCGTGAAGCTTCTCTTCGTGGGCGACGTGGTCGGCGGCATCGGGCGCCGGACGCTCGCCTCGCTACTCCCGGAGATACGCGACGCCCACCAGCCCGACTTCGTGGTGGTGAACGGCGAGAACTCGGCCGGCGGCGTGGGGATAACCCAGAAGACCGCGCGCGAGCTGCTCGACCTGGGCGCTGACGCCATCACGCTCGGCAACCACGCCTACCGTCACCGCGAGGTGTACGACCTGCTCGACCGCGAGGAGCGGATCGTGCGCCCGGCGAACTACCCGAAGGGCAGCCCGGGGCGCGGTCACACCGTGGTCGAGCGCGACGGGATGCGGCTCGGCGTGACGAACCTGTCCGGCCTCGTGTTCCTGCAGGCCGTGCGCTCGCCGTTCGCGGAGGCCGACGCCGTGCTGGCGGAGCTGCGCGGCCGCGCCGACGCCGTGCTCGTGGACATTCACGCCGAGGCCACCAGCGAGAAGGTGGCGATGGGATGGCATCTCGACGGCCGCGTGACGGCGTGCGTGGGCACGCACACGCACGTGCCGACCGCGGACGCGCGCGTGCTGCCGGGCGGCACCGCGTACATCACCGACGTCGGCATGACGGGACCGCGCGGCGGAGTGATCGGCGTGAAGCGCGAGCAGGCGCTCGAGCGCTTCCTGGCGCTCACGAACGTGCGCTTCGAGACCTCCGAGGAGGACCCCTGGCTGAACGCCGTGCTAGTCGAGGCGGACGGCGAGGGCAGGGCGACGGCGGTCGAGCAGATCCTGTTGCCGGCGCGGCTGTAGCTCGCGGACGGCGAGCGCGACCACGGCGGCGAGCGCCAGGTTCCTCAGAGCGACGAGCCCGATCGCGAGCGGCTCGCGCGCGACGACGTCGAAGTAGTGAGCGGGGAACTCGAGCTGAGTGAGGGCCGCCGCGAGGGCGACGGCGGCCGCAAGGGCGTGCATGCGCCAGGCGAACGCGAGCGCGCCAAGCGGAAGCACCCAGATCACGAACTGCGGCGAGAGCACCTTGCCGAACAGGGCAAAGCCGGCGCACGCTGCGAGGCCGGCGATGACGAGCGGGCGTGCGCCCCGGTCGTCAACCGTCTTCGACCGGGCGGCGGCGGCGCACAGCAGCGCCAGGAGTACGACGAAGGCGGTCACGAAGACCGAGGTGACCGCGTCGGCGGCCGGGTGGACCAGGCCGTCCGAGCGGTGGCTCGACACGCTCTTCGCCTCGCCGGCCCCCGCCGCGTCGAACCCGAGCAGCACCAGCGCCGGCGAGCTCTCGATCTGAACGGGACGGTCGACGTGGTAGCGCACGGCGTCGAGGGCGCCGCCCGGCGAGGCCACCACCGCGACTGCCCCGATCACGGCGATCACGGCCGCGCAGGCCAGCGCTCCCTGCCACGCGGCGCGGCGCCGGCCGCGCCCCACGAGCCACGCGAGCGCGACCGGGACGACCACGAGCGGGAACAACTTCGTGATGGCGCCCAGCCCCAGCACTGCGAGACCCGCCCGCGGGCGCTCACGGGCGAGCAGAAGCAGGCCAGCCAGCAGGAGCGCGACCGGGAACAGGTCGAAGTGGGTGCGCAGCAGCGCGCCGCACAGGAGCGGCATGAGCGCCGCGGCGAGCAGCGCCCGCCGGCCCGCCCGCGGGTCGCCCCCCGCCCGGGCGAGCGCGCCGCAGAGCAGGACCACCGCGGCCGCCGCGCCGAGCGTCCAGAGCGCGAACGCCCAGCGGAAGGCCTCCTCGCCGGTGCCGGCGAGACCCGGGAGGGCGATGGCCGGCGCGGCGAGCGGGGGATACTCGAAGGCGATGTCGCGGTAGGGGAGCTCGCCCGCGAGCACCGGCTCCGCGAACGTGCGGTAGACGAAGAGATCGTTCACCCGCTCGTCGGACCAGGGGGCCACCCAGAGGGTCAGAGCCCAGCCCGCGACCAGCAGGGCGAGCACCGGGAGCGCCGCTCGCCTCATGCGAACGCGGGCTCCCGCTCCGGCTCGCGCTCCTCACGGCCCTCGCCAATCGTCCTGCCGTGGGCCGCGAACAGCGCCACGAACGCGAACGGCACGAACCAGACCACGTACAGGTAGAACCAGTGCGTCATGGTCAGCTCCACCGCGATCAGGATCGCCGCGCCGAGCGCCGCGGTCTGCCGCAGGTCGGGCCGCCGCGGCAGGAACGCCGCCAGCAGCGCGAGCCCGGCGGCGGCCGCCTTCGTGACGTCCTGGAGCCATCCGAGCGACTCCACCTGACCCCAGATGCTGAAGGGAGAGGGGCGGCTCGCCTGGTAGCCGACCGTCCGGTCGTAGAGCTCGCGGAGCCCGCCGTCGGGGATGAACGGCGCGACCGCGAGCGCGACCAGCAGCGCCAGCGTGCCCAGGAAAACGAGCGGTGAGCGGCGCGCGAACAGCGGCGCCAGCGCCGCGGTTATGAACTTCGACGCCGCTCCCAGCCCGATCGCCAGCGCGCCCGCCGCGGCCGAGGCCCGGTCGCGGGCGATCGTCGCGGCGAGGAGCGCCCCGACGCAGGCCACGGCCACCAGCGTGTCGTTCGAGTTCGACTCGAGCACGAAGGCGGTGTACGGGTACGCCACCCAGGCATACCCGAGCGCGAGCGCGAGGGCCGTGCCCTCCCGTCCCGGGCGGAGCCGCCGGCCCAGCAGCAGCAGCCCTCCCAGCGTCAGCAGGTCGAACGCGATCGCCGCGCCGTGCGCGGGCGGCACGTCGTCCCAGCGCCCGCCCCACGGAAGCGTCTCCACGAACGGGACGTAGAGGAGGTAGTTGACCGGCCCGTAGGTGTCGCCGCGCTCGACGTCGGCGGAGAACCCGTCCCCGTAGAGGTGATGCCCGTCGACGATCCGCTCCGCGCCGACTGCGCCCGCGTAGCCCACGTCGATCACGTTCGAGTCCGCCACGTTCAGGCCGATCCGGAAAGCGGTCAGGAACACGATCCCGACCACGAGCAGCGTGAGCGGGGCGTGCGGTACGAGCGCCCCGGCGGGCCGGCGCGGGCGGAACGCCGCCAGCAGCACGCGCGCGAGCAGGTAGAGCAGCACGGGGTAGGCGAGCGGCACCGCCGCGCCGATCTCGCCGCGGTTGAAGAACACGTGCGACGCGCCGAACGCCAGCAGCACGAGCAGGTCGAGGTGCAGGAGCCTGAACGGGCGCCGGACGTCGACGAACGGCGCCAGGAACAGGAGGCACAGCGGGATCCAGACATAGGGCGCGTTCAGCTTCCGGCCGAACGCGCCGGGATAGCCGCGGGCCATCGTCCAGGCCACCTGGTCGCCCGACCACTGCTCGAGCACGGCGCCGCTCTTGTCGTCGACCTGCACCTGAACGACCTCGTCCCGGTGGCGGAAGAAGCTCACCTGCCAGCGTCCGACGCCCTTCGTGTACGCCGTCGGGTGGAGCGGGCCGTCACGGCGGGCCTCGCGCACCTTGTCCGCCCGGGACGCGATCGCCTCGACCTCGAGCGCGCTGCGCTCGTAGAAGCGCGGCGGCTGCGTCTCGGACGCCGGCCGCTGGAGGTCCGACGCCGCTGCCGCCCCGGGGAGGCCGGCACACACGAGGAGCGCCAGCGCGAGGGCGGCTAGTCGCGCGACAGCTCGATGCGGAAGCTCCACATCTTGTTCCCGATGAAGTTCAGCGGGGTGGCCGAGACGATCGAGATCGCCTGGGCGGGCAGCTCCGCGACCCCGACCACGCTCACGAGGAGCTCCAGCATGGCGGCGGCGAACAGGAACGCGGCGATGCTGACCGTGAAGAAGCGCGCGGCCTGGAAGCCGGCATGCCCGCCGCGGGCGCGGAAGGTCCAGTGGCGGTTCCACCAGAAGTTGTTCATGACCGCGACCACGAACGCGGCCGTGGCGGCGATCAGGTGGTGGAGGTCGAGCAGCTCGACGCAGGCGGCGAACACGGACAGGTTCACCACGTAGCCCGAGGCGCCGACCGCGCAGAACTTGAAGAGCTGGACCCAGTTGTGGGGCTTGCGCAGGCCGGCCCGCACGCGGAGGTGCACGGCATGTGGGCGGTCGGCGATGGCGGCTCTCGCCTCGTCGGTCACGTGGCCAACGGTACACAGAAGTGGTCGAGCACCAGCGGCGTCACGTCGGCGAGCGTCCATTGATCGCGCTCCGGCGAGTCGAGGCCGCATAGCAGCAGCACGCCCTCGGAGTCGTCCCTGTGAAGCGAGCCGTGGCTGCCACCGCCGACGTGGTGGGCGCCACCCCAGTCCACGAACTCGAAGCCGAGCTCGGCCGAGGCGAGCACGTCGCCGGAGTGCGGGCAGCGCAGGGCCGACCAGAGGCGCCCGAGCGCGTCGGGGTAGGTCGTGCTGTCCACCAGCCCGCCGCCCGTGCTCAGCTCCAGCACGGCCTCGTCCCCGGTGAGCGTCCAGCTCCGCCCGCGCCGGTCGGTCAGGTCGTCCCCGGGCGCGAAGCGCAGCTCGCCGCGGTCCGAGCGCACCACGGCCGTCCCGTCGTCGCGGGTGATCACGAGCTCGACGCCGTCCGCCTCGCGCAGCGTGTCCGCGGCGCGGCCGGCGAGCTCCTCGCGGCGGCCGTCATCGAGCGCGTAGACCATCGCGGAGCGCGCCGAGGGGCAGGCCGCCAGCTCGGCCTCGGTCGGCGCCGGGTCGCTCGGTGTGAGGAAGCGCGCGTCCGCAAGCACCTCGGACAGGTTGATCCCGCTCTCGACCGCCGTCTGCGAGTGGTCCGACATCACGATCACAGCGTGCTCGTCGAGGAACGCCTCGGGGCCGCCGGCCACGTGCATGATGCGCTCGAGGGCGCGGTCCGCCTCGGCGATCGAGCGCACCTGGCCGTCCGGGCCGACCTTGTGAGAATGCGTGTCGTTGTCGGGCAAGGAGAAGAGGAGGAAGTCGAACAGGGCGTGCTCGACTAGGTAGGCACCGACGCAGGCCGTGTGGCGGTCGCGCTGGCCCGGCATCCCGAGCGCCGACGTGCAGCCCGTGTCGCGCGTGTCGAACAGGTCCGCGTAGAACAGCTCGCGCGCGCCGTAGACCGCGTGCCGGAACTGCGCCGCCTCGGCGATCCGCCTGTAGACGCTCGCTCCCGACGGGTCGTGCCGCGTGCGGCCCCGGTAGATCAGGTAGGTGGTGCAGGCCGTGCGGAGGCCGGCGTCGTCGAGGTGCTCGAAGACCGTCCTGTGCGCCCGGGTCAGATGGGCCAGGTTCATGTTGTAGACGGTGTCGTAGAGCGAGCGGACGATTCCGAACGCGCGCGTGGCCGGGAGCGAGGAGCCGTACTCCACGTAGCGCTCCTCGCCGCGGTGGAACCAGTTCATCGAGGGGATGTGGTGCTCTCCCGGGCCGCAGCCGGTCGCTATCGCCGCCGACGCCACCGGCGTGACCGACGGGAAGGTCGAGACGCAGTCGCGGATGTAGGTGCCGCGCTCGAGCAGGGACGCGAGCGCGGGCGCGTGGCCCTCGGCCACGGCCTGGTCGAGCATGTCCGGCTTCAGCGAGTCGATGACGGCGAGGACGAGCTTCTTCGGCACTACCTGAGGATCCTCAGCCCGGCGTACTTCTCGCCCTCGCGGCGGCGGCCGCCCGCGAGGAGCACGACGAACGCCGGAATCGCGAGGAGCGCGAGCGGCGGAACGAAGACGGCGATCGCCGCGAGCGCAAGCGCGGCCAGATCCGCATAGGCGGTCAGGAGCGCGTCCTGGTCGGGCGCGAGGCGAGCCCGGACCCGCTCGACGAGCCCTCCGATCGCGAGCCAGCCGAGCGCGGCGCACAACGGGCCGAAGAGGAGGCCGACCCATGCGGGATGCCCGTTGTCGGCCAGGGCCCCGGCGAACAGGAGCGCGCCGAGAGCAAGGGCCACGACGGCGGCGAGGATCTCGACGGGTCCCCTCCCGACCCTGCCCCCGAGGTCCGGGGAGCGGCGGTTCGCCGCCGAACGCTCCACGAGGAAGACGACCACGCCCATGGCGACGAGCGCACCCAGGAAGCCCGTGGACTCCAGGAAGCTGAAATCGGTGCCGTCGAAGTCGATCCCCACGTCGCCGCGCGCGAGCGCGCCGGCGAGTAGCGGCGGGAGGACGGGACGGACGCCGGTCGCGGACGCAAGTCCCGCGCCGGTCCCGATGTCGACGAAGAGGCTCATGGGCAGGTGGGAGGGTCGGTACCCTGCCGCGGAGGAGGTTAACGCCGCGACCCCGGCGAAAGCCTCGCCGCAGGGCATGAGCTCCTCTCGGGACATCGAGCGCTACGCCGGCCTGTTCGCCTCGCGGACGAAGGTCATGAAGTCCTCCGCGATGCGCGACCTGATGGCGGTGACCGCCCGGCCCGAGATCATCTCGCTCGCCGGCGGCCTGCCCGACACGAGCACCTTCCCGCCGGACACGTTCGCGGCGGTGGCGCAGCGGATCGCTTCCGAGTCGTGCGCCAAGGCGCTCCAGTACGGGCCGACCGAGGGCCTCGAGGAGACGAAGACCTGCATCGCCGAGGTGATGGAGGCCGAGGGCATGCGCGTCGACGCCGAGGACGTGCTCGTCACGACGGGCGGCCAGCAGGTGATCGACCTCGTCACGAAGACGCTGATCGACCCGGGCGACGTGGTCGTCGCCGAGGGCCCGACCTACCCGGGCGCCGTGCCGGTCTTCACCGCGTACCAGGCCGACGTCGTGCAGATCGACATGGACGCCGACGGCATGCGCGTCGACCTGCTGGAGGAGACGCTCGACCGGCTCGACCGCGAAGGGCGGCGGCCGAAGTTCATCTACACCGTGCCGAGCTTCCAGAACCCGGCCGGCGTGACGATGTCGCAGCCGCGCCGCCGGCGGCTCGTGGAGGTGGCACACGAGCGCGAGCTGCTCGTGCTGGAGGACAACCCGTACGGCCTGCTCCGCTACGAGGGCGACCCGCCGTCACCGCTGCTCTCACTCGACGGCGGCATCTACGTGATGTACCTCGGCACGTTCTCGAAGATCCTCTCGCCAGGCATCAGGCTGGGCTGGGTCGTGGCGCCGCCGCCGGTGCTCGAGAAGATCAACCTCGGCAAGCAGGCCGCCGACCTGTGCACGTCGACGCTGTCGCAGCTGATGGTGCAGGCCTACTTCGCGGAGGGGAACTGGCGCGACTACGTCGACTCCCTGACGGAGATCTACCGCGGCCGGCGCGACACGATGCTCGACGCGCTCGCCGACCACTTCCCGCCCCAGGCCGAGTGGACTCGGCCCTCGGGCGGGCTGTTCATCTGGGCGACCCTCCCCGACTTCATCGACACGACCGACCTGCTCGCGCGGGCGCTCCACGAGAACGTGGCGTTCGTGCCGGGCGAGGCGGCGTTCCTCGACGGGCGCGGCCGCAATGCGATGCGCCTCAACTTCTCGGGCTCGGACGAGGACGCGATCCGCGAGGGCATCCGCCGGATCGGCGAGGTGGTGACCGAGCAGGTGCAGCTGTACGGCACGCTCACCGGCGAGCTGCCGGCGGTGGAGCTGCCGCCCGTCGAGGAGGGCGGCGCCGACATCCTTCAGATGCCCGACCGCTCGGCTACTGCTCCTCGCCGTTCGCGAAGTCCTCGGGCGTGACGTTGTCGAGGAAGTCCTTGAACTTCTCGACGACCTCCTCCGTGTCCTCCACCTCGTGCTCGAACTCGATGGCGGACTCGGAGATCACGTCCTCGGCGGCGAAGATCGGCGCGCCGGTGCGGACCGCGAGGGCGAGTGCGTCGGAGGGGCGCGAGTCGATCGGGATCTCGCGGCCGTTCAGCTGGAGGGTGACCTCCGCGTAGAAGGTGTTCTCGCGGAGCTCGGTGACCGCCACGCGGGTGCAGCTGACCTCGAGCTCCGAGAGCATCTCCGAGATCAGGTCGTGCGTCATGGGGCGCGGCGTGTTGGCTCCCTGGAGCTTCATCAGGATGGCCGCCGCCTCCGGGTGGCCGATCCAGATCGGGAGGAACTTGTTGCCGTCGCGGGTCTTCAGAAGCACGATCGGCTGCTTGCCGACCATGTCAAAGCTGACGCCGTAAATCACCATCTCCTGCATCCGCCTCGACAGTCTAGAGCGGGATGGAAGCGGCGACGCCGACGCTACAATCGTCGTCCGCCGGGCGATTAGCTCAGTCGGTTAGAGCGCGTCTCTGATAAGGACGAGGTCCCTGGTTCGAGTCCAGGATCGCCCATATAATTCGCTGCAACAGGCGAGTGCCAGGAGCCCCCGGCCGGGGGCTCCTGTCGTTCTAGACCGCCCGCAGGTGGGCGCGCGACAGCAGCCGCTCGGCCAGCGCCACCGCGTCCGCCGTGGTGTCGAAGTCGAGCTCGGCGCGGCAGCCCTCGCCGCGCGGGCGCACCTTCACCGCCTGGCCGAAGGCCGCGGACAGCGTGTCCTCCGCGGCCGCCAGCGCCTCGGCGAGGTCGGGGTGGATCTCGCGTGCGAAGCGCTTCAGCTCAGGCTCCGGCTGACCTTCGGCCTCGCGGGCTCGGCGCTCCGTCTCGCGCACGGACCAGCCGCCGTCGCGCGCCTCGAGCGCCAGGCTGCGACGGCGCGCGTGGTCCTTGCAGAGGAGCAGTGCGCGGCCATGGCCCTCGGTGAGGTCGCCGCGCTCGATCAGCTCGAGCGCCTCCTCGGGCAGGTCGAGCAGCCTGACCAGGTTCGAGATCGCCACGCGGCTGCGGCCGACCCGGCAGCCCACCTCCTGCTTCGTCAGGCCGAGGTCGTCTACGAGCATCGCGCAGGCGCGGGCCTCCTCCACGGCGTTCAGGTCGACGCGCGCCATGTTCTCCGCGAGCGCAAGGTCGAGGCGCTCCCAGTCGTCGGTGTCGCGCACGAGCGCGGGGATCGTCTCGCGCTCGACCATCTGCGCGGCGCGCAGCCGGCGCTCGCCGGCCACCAGCTCGAAGCTCCCGCCCGCCAGCGGCCTCACCACGATCGGCTGGAGGACGCCGCGCGTGCGGATCGACTCGGCGAGCTCCGCGAGCCGCGCCTGGTCGAATGTCCGGCGCGGCTGGCGCGCGTTCGGCTGGATCATGTCCAGCGGGATGTCGCGCAGGCCGTCGTCGATCTTGCCGCCCTGCGGGAGGATCGCCGCGAGCCCCCGGCCCATCCCGCGCTGCTGTGCCTCAGCCACGCGCCGCCACCTCCTTGGCCAGCTTCAGGTAGGCCGCGCTGCCGGGGCTGTGCGGCGCGTGGCGCAGCACCGGCAGCCCGAAGCTCGGCGCCTCGCCGAGCCTCACGTTGCGCGGCACGACCGTGTCGAAGACGAGCGTCGGAAAGTGCTCGCGGACCTCGCGCTCGACGTCGCGCGCGAGCCGCGTGCGCCCGTCGTGCATCGTGAGGATCATCCCGAGGACCGTCAGCCGCGGATTCAGCTCGCGCTGGATCAGCGACAGCGTGTCGAGCAGCTGCGCGAGGCCCTCGAGGGCGAAGTACTCGGTCTGCACCGGGACGATCACGCGGTCGGCCGCGACGAGCGCGTTGACCGTGAGCGGACCGAGCGACGGAGGGCAGTCGAGCAGCGTGAACAGGTAGCGCTCGCGCACGCTGCCGAGCCGGTCGCGCAGCGTCGTCTCGGAGCCCTCGATCCGCGGCAGCTCCACGTTGGCGCCCGCGAGGTCGGGAGTCGAGGGGACGACGTCGAGCCCGTCGATGCCGCTGGGGATCGCCGCCGCAATGATCGTGAGCTCTCCCGAGAGGCAGTCGTAGACGCTCCCGCCGCCGTCCTTCGGCAACCCAAGTGCAACCGTAGCATTGCACTGCGGGTCGAGATCGACCAGCAGCGTGGGATAGCCGGCGTCGGCGATGCTCGCGCCGAGGTTGACGGCGGTGGTGGTCTTGCCCACCCCGCCCTTCTGGTTTGCGACTGCGAGAACGGTGCCCATCGAGGCCGAACCTACGGTTCGGGTCGGTCGGAAAGGCGTTCGCGGGCGAACGGTGGAGTCCTGCTTTTGGTCTCCGCCGTCCGACCACCCGCTGCCGGCGAACAGCGGCAGTGAAGGGTGTGGGTCGGGGCCGCGCGGGGTCCTCTACGGCTTTCCGGTCCATACGCACGGAAAGTCGGAGAACATCCCTTCACCGCTGCCGTTCGCCCCCGAGCAGGGGGCGGCGGGGAGCGGGCGGGGCGCCTCAGGCCAGCGGGCGCTTCCGCGCCATCCCGGCCCGCCGCGGCAACTCCGGCGGCGTCGGCGCGATCTTTCGGAACACGTGCAGGTGGCGGTTCGCGGAGGTCGGGTACGGCTGCACGGGCAGCACCTCCTTCACCGCCATGCCCACCCTCTCGGCCGCCACGGCGCCGGCGGCCTCTTCGACCGGATCCCGCTCTCCCTTCCACGCCACCAGCACGCCGTCCGTCCGGAGCAGCGGCGCCGCGTACTCCACCACCAGCGCCAGCGGGCCCACCGCCCTCGCGGTCACTGCGTCGTACGCCTCGCGCCCGCCCCCCAGCGCCGCGGGAGTGCGCGCGTAATCCTCCGCGCGCGCGGTTATGGAGCGCGCGTTGCCGAGCTCCGCCGCCTGGATCAATCGGTCTATCACGGCGGTCTTCCGACCCGACGATTCCACGAGGTCAACCTCCGCTCGAGGGAGAGCGATGGCCAGCACCAGCCCCGGAAACCCTGCACCCGCGCCGATATCGGCGATCCGGCGCGCGGAGGCCAGCTCCGCGACCTCCAGCCCCGAGAGGCCGTCGGCCACGTGAACCTCTAGTGCCGCCTCAGGTTCGGCGACCGTGGTGTGCGGATCCGGCTCCGCGGCTAGCGCCGCGAGCAGCGGCTCGAACGTTTCACGAGAAACGCTCAACGGGACTTACCACCAGCCGGCGGTCCGGCTCGTCGCCCTCGCTGTGCGTCTCCACGTCGCTGCGCTCGCTCAGGTAAGTGTGCACGATCTTGCGCTCCGCCGCCCGCATCGGCTCGAGCTCCACGGGCCGCCCGTAGCGCAGCGCCTCCGCCGCGGCCCGGTCAGCCATGCGGTGAAGGGCGCCCTCGCGGCGCTCCCGGTAGCCGGCGGCGTCGACGGTCACCTGCTTGCGCAGCTCCTCGCCGCGGAACGCCGCGCGGTAGGCGAGATGCTGGAGCGCGTCGATCGTCGCGCCGTGCTTCCCGATCAGCAGCCCGAGCTCGTCGCCGTTGACGGTCGCGCGGATCTCCTCGTTCGACTCGTCGATGTCCACGGTCGCGTGCAGCCCGAGCGCGTTCACCACCCGCGCCACCATGGCGCGCACGCGCTCGGCGGGCTCCTCGGGGATCGCCTCGGCCACCGCGCGCCAGGCGTCGTGGTCGACCTCCGCGCGGACGCGCGCGGGTCCGTCGGCGCCGCCGTCCTCCGCGACGTCGAAGCGGACGCAGTCGGCGGTGAGCCCGGGAAAGCGGACCTCGAGCTCCTTCATCGCCGCCCACTTCGCCTCGCCCAGGGTGTCGCCCTCGGCCTCGGCGACGAGCTGCTCCGGACGCGGCTCCTCGCTCACCGACACGACGATCCGTGCCTCACCGCCGGCGCCCCGAGCGCTTCTTCTTCTTGCGCGGCGACTGGGGAGGCGCCTTGGCGGGGCCTCCGTTCCGGCCGCCGCCTCCGCCGGGCTTCGGAGCCGTTTTCGGCTTCGCGGCCGTTTTCGGCTTCGCGGCCGGACTCGGCTTCCCGTCCCCGCTGGAGCCGGGCGCGCTGGCCGGCTTGCCGCGTGCCGGCTTCTGCTCGGGAATAGCGTCGCGCGGATCGAGCGGCTCCGGCTTTGGATAGAGCTTTCGCACGAGCAGCTGCTGGCCGATCGTCCATATGTTCGTCGTGATCCAGTAGACGATCAGGCCGGCCTGGAAGTTCACGATGAAGATCACGAACACGAACGGGAGCGCGAACATGATCCGGCGCTGGGTCGGGTCGGCGCTGATCGCCGTGACCGCGCTCGCCGCGAGCTGGGTGCCGACGTAGAGCACGATCAGGACTCCGAGCAGGACCGGCTCGCTGACGGTCTTCGCGAGGTTGTCGATCGCCAGGAAGCCGGGGTTGTCCGAGATGTCCGACTTGAACGTGTCGGAGCGGAGCAGGTAGAAGAGCGAGATGAAGAAGGGGATCTGCAGGACCAGCGGGAGGCAGGACCCGAGCGGGTTGACCTTCTCGCGCTGGTAGAAGGCCATGACCTCCTGGTTCATGCGCTGCCGGTCGTCCTTGTAGCGCTCCTGGATCTCCTTGATCTTCGGCTGGAGCACCTGAAGGCGCTGCATCGACTTCACGCCCTTGAAGGTGAGCGGCAGGATCGCGATCCGCACCGTGAAGGTCATGAGGATGATCGCGACGCCCCAGCTGCCGTCGAGCGCGTCGTTGTTGTCGATCAGGTCGTGCCAGAACTCCAGAATCCACTGGCAGGCGTCGATCAGCGGCTGTAGGACGTTTGCGATGTACATGGGCTAGCGCTCGGCGCGGGGGCGCGTGCGGAACAGCTTCTGATCCTCGACGAAGTCGAGGCCGCCGTGGCTCCAGGGATTGCAGCGCAGGACCCGCCAGGCGGCCAGAACGGCACCGCGCAGCACACCGTAGCGCCGGATCGCCTGGACGGCGTATTCGGAGCAGGTCGGATGGTACTTGCAGCGGGCCGGCAGCCCGGGCGAGATCGCGCGCTGGTAGAAGCGGACGGGGGCGCTCGCGATCGTCCGCATCGCGCTCACGCCGCGCCCTCTTCGCCGCTCGCGAGCCCGGCCGCGCCGAGCACCTCGCGCAGCTCGGCCTCGATCGCCTGCTCGCCACCCTGGCGCGCGAGCTCGCCCGCCGCCGGACGCGCCACGATCACGAAGTCGTAGCCCTCGCGAAGTCCCGCGGCGCTCGACCAGAACGCCTCGCGCAGCAGCCGCTTCATGCGGTTGCGCTCGACCGCGCCGCCAAGCTTGCGGCCGACGGAGACGCCCAGCCGAGGCTCGGCTTCGTCTCCCTCAGCGCGCGGGAAGGCGTAGACCACGAGATGCCGGCTCGCGTGCGAGCGGCCCTCGCGATAGACGCGCTCGAACTCGCCGCTCCGCGACAGCCGGCGGCGCCTTCGACGCGCACGGTCGGTCATCGGCTAGGGGCTGAGCCGCTTGCGGCCCTTGTCGCGGCGCCGCTTCAGAAGCGCACGGCCGGCGCGGGTCCTCATGCGCGCGCGGAAGCCGTGGGTGCGGGCGCGCTTGCGCTTCTTGGGCTGGTAGGTGCGCTTCATCTGCTCGCGAGCCAGGGTACAAGATCGCCCCGACTCCGCCCCGGCCTTACCGCCCGCGACGGGTCCCGGTCCCGGCGCGACGCTTTTTCCGCGTTTTGCGGAGCCGCCCCCGGGCGCGTGCTCCCCCGCCATTTTCGCCGTTGTACACTCGCCGGGCCGAGGGCGGCGGGGGGTAGTTTTTCCCGCCCGGCCCTTCCTCGTTCAGTGAATACCCCTTCGAGTTGGCCCCCGAGGAGGGTCGCGACCGCCCGTGCCCACACAGCCAGAGGAGATTTGGGACGCCATCCGGAGTGAGCTCCGCCGGGAGACGCCGGACTTCAAGTTCCACATCTGGCTCGAGCCGCTCAGCCTCGCAGCGATCCGCGGCCAGACCGTCTACGTGCGCGCTCCCGAGCACATCCGCACCTCCGTCGCCGAACGCTACCTGCCGCTGCTGCGCCGCGCGGCGGCCAGCGGGTTCGACGAGCGCGCGCTCGTCGAGGTGGTCGGCGAGGACTGGGAGGCGCCGCCCGACGACGCCGCGGCGGGCGCCAACGGCGCACGTGCCCACGGCTCCGGCGCCGGCGCCGGCGTGCCGGACGGCCACCACGACCGGCTCAACCCGAAGTACACCTTCGACCAGTTCGTAATCGGCGCCGGCAACCGCTTTGCGCACGCGGCATCGCTCGCCGCGTCCGAGCTGCCCGGCCACTCCTACAACCCGCTCTTCCTGCACGGTGCGCCGGGGCTCGGGAAGACGCACCTCCTCCACGCCATCGGCAACTACGTCGAGCGCTACGGCTCCGGCCTTCAGGTGCGCTACGCGACGATCGAGGAGTTCACCTCGGAGTTCGTCGAGGCGGTGCGACGGAACGCCACCGCGCCCTTCAAGCAGCGCTTCCGCGGCGCGGACGTCGTCCTGATCGACGACGTCCAGTTTCTCGCCGGCCGCGACCGAACCCGCGAGGAGTTCTTCCACACCTTCAACTCGCTGATCGACTCCGGCCGCCAGCTCGTGATGACCTCCGACCGCGCCCCCGAGGACATTCCCGGCGTCGAGGAGCGCCTGATCGAGCGCTTCGGTTCTGGGCTCGTCGCCGAGGTCGAGACGCCGGAGCTCGCGGTGCGAATGGCGATCCTGGCCAAGCGGGCGCGCCTCGACAACGTCGACACCGATCCCGAGGTGCTGGCCGAGGTCGCGAGCCGCGTGACCACGAGCGTCCGCGCGCTCGAGGGCGCGCTGATCCGCGTGGTGGCCTACTCGTCGCTCAGGGACGAGCCGGTCACGCCCGCCCTCGTCCGCCACGTGCTCCGGCGGCTCCAGGCCGACGAGGCTCCCGATGCCCGCAGCATCCACGAGATCCTGGAGGCGACCGCCCAGGAGTTCGGCGTCGAGCTGGACGACCTCAAGGGGAAGAGCCGGCGCCGGCCGGTCGCGAGGGCCCGGCACGTCGCGATGTACCTCGCCCAGGAGCTCACCCAGCACACTCCCGGTGAGATCGGCCGGGCCGTGGGGGAGCGCGACCGCACCACCGTGAACCACGCCGTGAAGCAGATCGACGCTGCTGTGAACAACGATCAGGTTGTGCGCAACTCCGTGAACAATCTGCGCCGCCGCCTGGCCCACGCCTCTTCATGACCGGCTGAGATGGAAGAATCCCCACTTCATCCCCAGCACACATTCCGCGCCACGACTGGATCGGCGCAGGATTTCCCCTCATTCACACCCCCCAACAACTCCTACTCAGATAGGCAGCATCTTTTGAAGCTCTCCGTTTCCCGTGAAACGTTCCTTGCCCGTCTCGGCGTCGCCGTGCGCGGCGCCTCGACCCGCGGCCCCGTTCCTTCGCTCGCCGGAGTCCTGCTGCGCGTGGACGACGACGGCGCGGAGCTCCAGGCCACAGACATGGAGCTGGGCGTGCGCGTCGCGCTCGAGACGTCCGACTCGTCACCCGGCCAGGCGGTCGTCCCCGGCCGGCTGCTCCTGGATGTCGTTCGCTCGCTGCCGAAGGACGACCTGACGCTCGAGTACCGAAGCGCCGAGCAGGACGTGGAGGTCGTGTCGGGCCCGGCGAAGTTCCATCTGCGCACGCTGCCCGCCGAGGACTTCCCAAAGCTTCCGGAGCCGCCAAGCGAAGGCAGCCTGAAGGTGCCGGCCGCCGCGTTCGTGGACACGATCGCGCGCGTGGCCCGCGCGGCCTCGCGTGACGAGACGCGCCCGCACCTCACCGGCGTGCTCGTCACGGCCAGCGGAAACGAGCTGCGCATGGTGGCGACCGACTCGTACCGTCTCGGCGTGAAGGAGACGAGGCTCGACTCCGAGCTGAGCGGCTCGCTCGAGGCGAACGTGCCCGCCCGGACGCTTCAGGAGCTGGGCCGGATCGCATCGGCCGGCGGCGCCGAATCGATCGACGTGGCCGCGCTCGAGAACCAGGTCGTCTTCACCGTGGACGACATCGTCCTCTCGTCGCGTCTCGTGGAGGGCCGCTTCCCGAACTACCAGCAGCTGCTCCCCGAGGCCTACGAGCATGAGCTGCGCGTGAGCCGCGACGAGCTGCTCGACGTGGTGAGGCGCGTCGGGCTCCTGGCGCAGAAGAACGCGCCGCTGCGCCTGCGCTTCACGGAGGGCGCGCTGGACGTGTCGGCGCAGACGCCCGACGTGGGCGAGGCGAGCGAGTCGCTGCCCGTGCCGTTCGCGGGCGAGGCGCTCGAGATCGGCTTCAACCCCGAGTTCTTCCGCGAGGGGCTGGAAAGCGCCGAGTCCGAGGAGCTCCTCCTGAAGCTGATCAGCCCGCTGCGGCCCGGCCTGATCCAGTCCGGGGACGAGGGCGCGGGCTTCCGGTACCTCGTCATGCCCATCCGCCTGAACGTCTGATGCGCGCCAGGCGTCGCATCCCGGTGTCCTCGGCTCGCGGCTTGCCCTCCTGCTGGCCTTCGAGCCCGCGTCCTTGGGCTGCTCGCCTCTCGCGCATCAGGGCGAAGTAGGTCGCGCCATGCGCGTAAGGCGCCTCCGGCTGCGCGACTTCCGCAACTACGCGGCGGCGGAGGTCGAGCTCGGGGAGGGGCTTACCGTCGTGGCGGGACCGAACGGCGCCGGCAAGACGAACCTGCTGGAAGCCGTCTACTTCGGGTGCACCGCGCGCTCGCCGCGGACCTCGAACGAGCGCGAGCTGGTGCGCCGCGGCGGCGAGGGCGTCGCGCGAGTGGTGCTCGATCTGGACGCCGACGACGGCGAGCACCGCATCGAGGTCGGCTTCCAGCCCGGCGAGCCCAAGCACCTGCGCGTCGACGGCAGCGCCGTCGAGGGACTGCAGACGGTCGAGGCGCGTCCGCTCGTGAGCGTGTTCATGCCCGAGCGGCTCGAGCTCGTGAAGGGGGCGCCGGCCGCGCGCCGAGCGCATGTGGACCAGGTCGTGGCCGCCCTGTGGCCGAGCCGGGCGGAGACGCGAGCCTCTTACTCGCGCGCGCTCGCGCAGCGCAACGCGCTCGTCGGCCGGATCCGCGCCGGGGCGGCCGGCCCAGCCGCGCTCGACGCCTGGGACGCCGAGCTCGCCCGCCACGGCATCCGCCTGATGGCCGACCGGGCCGAGGCCCTGGAGGGCCTGCGCGCGCCGTTCGCGGACCTCGCCCGCCGCCTCGGCCTCCCCGGGGCGGCCGAGCTCCGCTACCGACCGCGCTCGGCCGCGACCGACGTGGACGGCCTCGCCGCCGAGCTGGCCGAGCGGCGCAGCGCCGACCTCGAGCGCGGCTTCACTGCCCACGGCCCGCACCGCGACGAGCTGCAGCTCATGCTCGAAGGCATGCCGCTCCGCGCCTACGGCTCCCAGGGCCAGCAGCGTGCCGCGCTGCTCGCGCTCCTGTTCGCGGAGCGGAGCCTGCTCGCCGAGCGCCGGGCGAAGCCGCCGCTGATGCTGCTCGACGACGTGATGTCCGAGCTCGACACGGAGCGCCGCGAGCTGCTCGCCGGCCTGCTGCGCGCGGGCGGCCAGGCCGTGATCACGACGACCGAGCCCGAGCACGTGCCCGGCACCGCCCTGGCCGGCGGCGGCCTGGTGCGCGTGGAGAACGGCGCAGTGACCGGAGCGACTCGGGCGGTGGCGGCGTGAGGGGCGCGGTGGCGGCGTGATGCGCGCGGTCACGGCGCGTGATGCGGACGAACGGCGGCGTGAGGCGCGCGGCTGCGGCGTGCTGCGGGCGAACGGCGGCGGTGAAGGGGGTGGCCCTGCGCAACAGTCCTGTTTAAGGGTTGCCAGGCAACACCTAGGCAGGATTGCTGGCCCGACGGCCTTAAGCAGGATTGCTGACCCGACGGCCCTCTCCAGGATTGCTGGCCCGCCGGTCCCGCTTCCTCAATGCCGTCGTTCGCCCGAGCCGGCGCCAACCCCATGAGACGCCTCGCCCCCCGCCCCCTCTCGGTCGCCCTCGACGGCGTCGTGGGCGACGTCGCCCCGGCCACCCTGCTCGCGCGCGTCCAGGCCGTCTGGGGGAGCGTGGCCGGGCCCCACCTGGCGGCTGCCGCCAGCCCCGTCTCCGAGCGTGACGGGGTCGTCACGGTCGCCTGTGAATCGAGTGTCTGGGCGCAGGAATTGGAGCTTCTCGCGCCGGACCTGCTGGCCGGCCTCGAGACCGCTCTGGAGGGCCGCCTCGCGACGAAGCTCCGCTTCGTGGTGGGTTCGGGTGCGAACCCTTCCTAAAGGTAGCCGTTTTGTCGCGATTTGCGGGCATTTTGTGGCTCTCCGAGCCGTCCGGGCGGAGGGGTAGCCTGCTAATATCTAGAGCGGTCTTATGTACCGCCCCGACCCGGTCGACAGGGGACCCGGAGTCGGGGTTTTCGCGGTAGCAGCCCGGCGCGGTCGCGCCGGCGGAGGCGGGCGCCAGAGCGCCTGCGGAATAGGCGCCTGAGGGCGTCGCGGAGGGGTGCCACGGCGGCGCCCGGGAGATGGAAGGAACGACTTGGCGAAGCAGCCCGAGAAGAACGACGGCGAGCCACGGAAGAGCGGTCGCGCAAAGAAGAGCGGCGCCGCGGGCGGGAACGGCTCGTACGGCGCCCAGGACATCACCGTCCTCGAGGGCCTCGAGGCTGTCCGCAAGCGGCCGGGCATGTACATCGGCTCCACCGGGCCGCGCGGGCTGCACCACCTGATCTACGAGGTGATGGACAACTCGGTCGACGAGGCGCTCGCCGGAGAGGCCACCGAGGTCGAGATCGTCATCCACCCGGACACCAGCGTCACGGTCACCGACAACGGCCGGGGAATCCCCGTCGACATCATGAAGAAGGAGAAGAAGCCGGCCGCCGAGGTCGTGCTCACCGTCCTTCACGCCGGCGGCAAGTTCGGCGACGGCGGCGGCTACAAGGTCTCGGGAGGCCTGCACGGCGTCGGCGTCTCGGTCGTGAACGCGCTGTCCGAGTGGCTCCACCTGACCGTCTGGCGCGACGGCCACGAGCACAAGCAGTCCTACGAGCGCGGCGTCCCGACGGGCCCGCTCGAGAAGGGCGAGCCGACCAAGCGCCGAGGCACCAGCATCACGTTCCTCCCCGACCTCGAGATCTTCGAGACGATCGACTACGACCGCGCGACGCTGGAGCAGCGCTTCCGCGAGATGGCCTTCCTCACGAAGGGCCTCAGGCTCGGCTTCCGCGACGAGCGCGGCTCTGAGCGCTTTGAGACCAGCTTCCAGTACCACGGCGGCATCGTCGACTTCGTGAAGTACCTGCACAGCCAGGGCACCCGCGCGCCGCTGCACCAGAAGATCGTCTACATGGAGGACTCGAGCGAGATCGGCGAGGTGGAGGTCGCGCTCCAGTGGAACGACTCCTACCAGGAGGCGCTCCTCTCCTTCGCCAACAACATCAACACGCACGAGGGCGGCACGCACCTGTCCGGCTTCCGCTCGGCGCTCACCCGCACGGTCAACGCCTACGCGCGGCAGGTCGGCGAGCTGAAGGAGAAGGACCCGAACCTCCAGGGCGAGGACGTCCGCGAGGGCCTCACCGCGATCATCTCGGTGAAGATCGCCGACCCGCAGTTCGAGGGCCAGACGAAGACCAAGCTCGGGAACCCGCCGGTCGAGGGGTTCGTGCAGGCCGCCGTCAACAAGGGCCTGGCCGAGTTCCTCGAGGAGAACCCGGCCGAGGCGCGTCAGGCGATCCGCAAGGCGGTCGACGCGGCCCGCGCGCGTGACGCCGCCCGCAAGGCGCGCGACCTCACCCGGCGCAAGTCGGCGCTCGAGAACTCCACGCTGCCCGGCAAGCTGGCCGACTGCTCGGTGCGCGATCCGGCGCTGGCGGAGCTCTTCATCGTCGAGGGCGACTCGGCGGGCGGCTCGGCGAAGCAGGGCCGCGACCGCAACACGCAGGCGATCCTCCCGCTGCGCGGCAAGATCATCAACGTCGAGAAGAACCGCATCGACAAGGTGCTCTCGAACAAGGAGATCCAGGCGCTGATCACCGCGATCGGCACCGGGATCCGCGAGGAGTTCGACCTGACGAACGCCCGCTA
>Ga0126312_10000465_pt1 | contig 23992 bp, 26 predicted proteins | sample Plot104A_FD_92537 | JGI IMG/M metagenome (GOLD analysis project Ga0126312, IMG submission 92537) | Serpentine soil microbial communities from UC McLaughlin Reserve, CA, USA - Plot104A | ecosystem: Environmental > Terrestrial > Soil > Grasslands | place: USA: UC McLaughlin Reserve, Lake County...
CCGCCGTGCGCGCGAGCGCACGCGGCTGACCGCCGCCGAGACCCGCGAGCTGACGCTCGAGCGGGTCGAGGCCGTGTCGACCGACGCCGAGGCGCGCGTGCGCGCCGCCGAGGACCAGGCCGAGGCCGCCGCCCAAGATGCCTACGAGGCCCGTCGCGCGATGCGCGCGGCGGACGCGCGGGCGTCCAGCACGGAGGCCCGGGCGGTCGCGGCGGAGCGGCTGGCAGCCGCGGCGCGCGCGGAGCTCAGCTCCGAGGGCACGAGCAAGGCGTGGGCCGCGACGCGGGCGGCCGAGGACCGCGCGGCGGAGGCCGAGCGGCGCGCGCGCGAGCTCGCGTCGCTGGTCTGCGGCGAGCAGCGGCGGCTCACGGCGACCGAGCTGGCGGCCCTGCGCGAGGGCGGCCCGTCGGGCCCCGCGGTGCTTGCCTCGGCGCTGAAGGCGCTGGGTACCGCCCGCGCCTCCGGCGACCGCTCCGGCCTCGCGAGGGCGCTCGGTGAGCTCGCCTCAGCGGCCGTGCGTTGGCGGGATCGGCTCTAGCTCGAGCCGGTCCCGCCGATACCTCTAAGGAATGCTTGCGCAGACGGCCAACATGGTGACCGAGGGGCAGGTCGTCCAGCTGGACCTCGGCGGCAAGACCTCGGCGCTGCCGTGCTGCGTGATCGGCTTCACGGGCCCCGCCGTGCTGCTGGCCCCGATCGTGCCGCCGACAGCGCCCACGGCGGAGGCCATCCAGGCCGGCCGCGAGGCCTACGTCGTCATCGACGACGACCAGCAGGTGCACGCGCTGCGCGCGACGGTGCGGCCCGGCTTGGAGCCCGGCGAGGTGCTGATCAACGTCACCGACGCCTTCCGGCTCGGCCAGCGCCGCCGCTACTCGCGCGCCCCGCTGGCGCTGCAGGCCACGGTCGCCGTGCCCGGCGCCGGGCAGCCGTGGGAGACCGTCACGCGCGACATCAGCGCCGGCGGCGCCCGCATCGCCCGCACCGGCAACGACGGCGAGCAGGCCGACCGGCTCGCGGTCACCCTCTCCTCGCCGGCCGCGGGCCTGCGGATCGAGACGCAGGCGGACGTCGTGCGCCGCTCGCAGCGCGACCTCGCGATCTCCTTCTGCGAGATCTCCGACGGCGATGTGGCGTTGCTCACACAGATCACTGTCGCCTACTACCGGCTGGCTCGCTAGACCGTAGGCTCCCGGCGTGGCCGTCGCCCCGCCGCCCCCGGTCTCGTTCAACCCGCTCAAGCGGGTCGCGCTCGAGCTCGCGGCCGAGCGGCGCGCCGGCAGCATGCCGCCGGGCGACACGTGGCCGAGCGTCTCGCGCACGCGCGCGGTCATCCGCAACCCGCTCGGGCTGCTGCTCGACCTCTACGAGCGCCGCGGCCCGGTGTTCAGCATCCGGGTGCTGCACGCGAACAACGTCTTCGTCCTCGGCCCGGAGGCCAACCACTTCGTGCTCGTCTCGGGCGCGAAGCACTTCGGCTGGCGCGACGGCGGCTTCGGCGACCTGATCCCGCTGCTCGGCGACGGCCTGCTGACGATCGACGGCGAGTTCCACCGGACCTCGCGCAAGACGATGCTGCCCGCCTTCCACCGCGAGCGGATCGCCGGCTACCGCACGACGATGGAGGAGGAGGCACGGCGCGCGCTCGCCGGCCGCTACGACGGCGAGCTGCTCGACGTCTACGCGTGGGCCCGCGCGCTCGCGCTGCGCGTGGCGATGCGGGCGCTGTTCGGCTTCGATCCAAACGCCGGCCGCGGCGCCAACGACGCGGCGCGCGACTTCGAGCGCGCGCTGTCCTTCTACGGCGAGGACTACTGGCTGCAGGTGCTGCGCGGTCCGCGCACCCCGTACGCGCGCCTGACGGCCGCGCGCCGCCGGCTCGACGAGCTCGTCTACGCGGAGATCGCCCGGCGGCGCGCCTCGGGCGCCCGCGGGGAGGACGTGTTGTCGCTGCTGATGGACACCGAGCTCTCGGACCGCCACGTCCGCGACCAGGTGATGACGCTGCTCTTCGCCGGCCACGACACGACCACGGCGACGGTCTCGTTCCTGTTCTGGGAGCTGGCGCGGCGGCCGGAGTGGGACGACCTCGACTCGGCGCTCGACGAGACGCTGCGCCTCTACCCGCCGGCCTGGATCGGCCCGCGTCGCTCGCTCTCGTCGTTCGAGCTGCACGGCCACCACGTCCCGGCCGGCGTGCCGGTCAACTACAGCTCGTGGGCCTCGCACCGGCTGCCCGACGTCTGGGAGGACCCGCACGAGTTCCGCCCCGAGCGCTTCCTGCCGGGCGAGCGCGAGAAGATCCCGCGCGGCGCCTACGTGCCGTTCGGCGGCGGCTCGCGGATCTGCCTCGGGATGCGCTTCGGCCAGCTCGAGATCGGCATCATCGCCGCCGCGATCCGCGAGCGGTTCACGCTCGAGCGACTGCCCGGCCACGAGCTCGAGATCCGCCAGACGCCGACGCTCGGGCCGCGGGGCGGGCTGCCGATGCGAATCCGCACGCGCCGTCGGTAACAGCTTCATTCCCCGCGCAAGCATCGTGCAATAGGCTCCGCCCAGAGCCGTTCCCGACTGGGAGGAGAACCGTCGCATGGCAACGCCTGTCCGCGTCACGATGACCGTGAACGGGGAGCAGCGAACGTCCGAGGTCGAGCCTCGGCTGCTGCTCGTCCACTACCTCCGCGACCATCTCGGGCTGACGGGCACCCACGTCGGCTGCGACACCTCCAACTGCGGAGCCTGCACCGTCCACCTCAACGGCGACGCCGTGAAGTCGTGCACGGTCCTCGCCGCGCAGGCGGACGGCGCCGAGGTGAAGACGATCGAAGGCCTCGCGAGCAACGGCACCCTGCACCCCGTGCAGGAGGGCTTCTGGGAGCACCACGGCCTGCAGTGCGGCTACTGCACGCCGGGCATGATCATGGCCGGCGCCGACCTGCTCGCGAAGAACCCCGACCCGAGCGAGGAGGAGGTCCGCGAGGCGCTGGCCGGCAACCTCTGCCGCTGCACTGGCTACCACAACATCGTCAAGGCCGTGATGAGCGCGGCGAAGGCGGAGGTGCGGGCATGACCGCCGTCGAACCGGCGCCGGGCGCCGAGAAGTGGGTCGGCCAGGCGCTGCGGCGCAAGGAGGACCCCCGCATGATCACCGGCCGGGGCCGCTACGTGGACGACCAGGTCGTCCCGGGCATGCTCTACATGGCCGTCGTGCGCTCACCCGAGGCGCACGCCAAGATCACCTCGATCGACACGTCGGCGGCCGCAGCGCTGCCCGGCGTACACGGCGTCTTCACCGCGTCCGACCTCGACCTCGCGTCGCCGCTGCCCATGGCGTGGGTGCCGCCCGGCGTCGAGATCAAGACCCCCGAGCACTGGCCGCTGGCCAAGGACGAGGTCAAGTACGTCGGCCAGGGCGTCGCCGTCGTCGTCGGCGAGGACAAGTACGCGGTCGTCGACGCTGCCGAGCAGGTGATCGTCGACTACGACCCGCTGCCCGTCGTGGTCGACCCCGAGAAGGCGCTCGAGGACGGCGCGAACCTCGTCCACCCCGAGTTCGGCACCAACCAGGTCCACGAGTGGACGATCGGCGGCGGCGACATGGACGCGGCCTGGGCCGAGTCCGAGGTGATCGTCGAGCGCCGGATCGTCAACCACCGCACCGCGGGCGCGCCGATCGAGCCGCGCGTGTGCATCGCCGACTACCGCGGCGACCAGCTCACGCTGCACCTCACGAGCCAGAACCCGCACCTGATCCGCCTCTTCATGGCCGGCGAGCTGGAGATGAGCGAGGACCGGATCCGCGTGATCGCGCCCGACGTCGGCGGCGGCTTCGGCGTGAAGATCTCGCACTTCCCCGAGGAGCTGCTCGCGGCGTGGATCTCGCGCAAGGTCGGCCGCGCCGTGAAGTGGACCGAGACGCGGACGGAGCACATGAGCTCCACGATCCACGGCCGCGACCAGATCGACTACGTGAAGGTCGGCGCCAAGCGCGATGGCACGATCGTGGGCCTCGACTGCACCGCGATCTGCGACTTCGGCGCGTACTTCACGCTGCTGACGCCGTTCATCCCCTCGTTCACGGGCTTCGTGATCTCGGGCTGTTACAAGATCCCGAACCTCAACTTCACCGCCCGCGGCGTCTTCACCAACAAGATGGCCACCGACGCCACGCGCGGCGCCGGCCGGCCCGAGGCGACGCACCTGATCGAGATGATGATCGAGCAGCTCGCGCACGAGCTGGGGATGGACTCGCTGGAGGTCCGCCGCAAGAACTTCATCCCGAAGGAGGACTTCCCGGCCGAGGTGGCGATCGGGATCGTCTACGACTCCGGCGACTACCACGGCTCGCTCGACAAGCTGCTCACGCACGTCGACCTGGACGCGTTCCGCCGCGAGCAGGAGGAGCTGCGAGCGAAGGGCGTCTATCGCGGGATCGGCTTCTCGACCTGGATGGAGATCTGCGGCCTCGCGCCGTCGCGGGCCGTCGGCCCGGCCGGCGTCGGCCTGCAGGCGGGCTTCTACGAGTCCTCGACCGTGCGCGTGCACGCCTCGGGCTCGGCGACCGTCTACAGCGGCACCGCGCCGCACGGCCAGGGTCTCGACACGGCGTTCGCGCAGATCGTCGCCGACCAGCTCGGGATCACCCCGGACATGGTCGACGTCATGCACGGCGACACCGGCACCGGCCCGTTCGGCCTCGGCACGTACGGCTCGCGCTCGCTCGCGGTCGGCGGCGAGTCGATCGCCCGCTCGACCGGCAAGCTGGTCGACAAGGCCAAGCAGATCGCGGCCCACAACCTCGAGGCGGCGCCGGAGGACATCGAGCTCGTCGACGGCAAGTTCTCCGTCAAGGGCTCGCCCGACAAGGGCCTCACGCTCGCGGAGGTCGCGGGCGCGGCCTACGTGACGATGGACATGCCCGACGGGATGGAGCCCGGGCTGGAGGCGAGCACGTTCTACGACCCGGAGAACTTCGTGTTCCCGTTCGGCGCGCACGCCTGCATCACCGAGGTCGACGTCGAGACGGGCAAGGTCGACATCGTCCGCTACGTGGCCGTCGACGACTGCGGCCCGGCGATCAACCCGAAGCTGATCGACGGGCAGATCCACGGCGGCATCACGCATGGCGTCGGGCAGGCGCTCTACGAGCGCATCCACTACGACGACGACGGCCAGCTCGTGACGGGCACGTTCGTCGACTACGCGCTGCCCAGCGCCGCCGACGTGCCGAGCTATGAGACCGACCGCACGGAGACCCCGTCGCCGGTCAACTCGCTCGGCGTCAAGGGCGTGGGAGAGGCCGGCACGATCGCGGCCACCCCGGCGATCGTCAACTCGGTGATCGACGCGCTGCGGCCGCTCGGCGTGGACTTCCTCAACATGCCGCTCTCGCCGCAGCACGTGTGGTCGCAGATCGAGCTCGCGCAGGGCCGCGGCGCGCCGGGCGACCCCGGCAAGCAGGGCGGCTCCTGGGGCGAGCACGGGAGCGGCAGCGCCGGCTCCGGACCGACCAGCCCGAGCGAGGGAGGTGCGCTGTGATCCCCGCGGAGTTCGACTACGTCCGGCCCGGCTCGGTCGACGAGGCGCTGGCGGCGCTGCGCGAAGGCGGCGAGGACGCGAAGCTCCTCGCCGGCGGGCACTCCCTGCTGCCACTGATGAAGCTGCGGCTGGCGGCGCCGACGCTGCTCGTCGACCTCGGCGGCGTGCCGGGGCTGTCGGGCATCGAGCGCGCCAACGGCGGCTGGCGGATCGGCGCGATGACGCGGCACGTGGCGATGGAGCGCGAGACCGCGCTCGGGCTGGCCTCGAAGGTGGCCGGCACGATCGCCGACCCGCAGGTCCGCCACCGCGGCACCATCGGCGGCTCGCTCGCCCACGGCGATCCGGCCTCCGACCAGCTCGCGATCCTGCTCGCCTACGAGGGCTCGGTCGTCGTGCGCGGCGGCTCGGGCGAGCGCGAGATCGCCGCCGCCGAGCTGTTCCAGGACTACCTCACCACCGCCGTCGGCGACGACGAGGTGCTCACGGAGGTCCGGCTGCCGGCGCTCGACGGCTACGGCTTCGGCTACCACAAGTTCAACCGCCGCCAGGAGGACTGGGCGATGGTGGCCGTCGGAGCGCTCGTCAAGAAGGCCGCCGACGGGACCTGCGAGGACGTCCGGATCGGGCTCACCCACATGAGCTCCGTGCCGCTGCGGGCGACCGCGGTCGAGCAGGCGCTGCGCGGGCAACCGCTCGACGCGAACTCGATCGCCGCGGCCGCCGAGCAGGCCGCCGAGGGGACCGAGCCGCCGGCGGACCTCAACGCGTCGGCCGACTACAAGCGCCACCTGGCGCGGGTCCTGACCAAGCGCGCCCTCGCCGACGCGGCGGCGTAACGGCTGTTACGCGGCGAGCGCCTCGGCGCCCGCCGCGCCGCCGACGGGCGGACCGCTTGCGATCAGCGATCGTGCGCCGCGGTGGCCAGGCGGTTGAGCGCGAGCGCGCCGGCGAGCAGCCCGAAGTCGCGCATCGCGATGTCGCCGTAGCCGCCCACGAGCAGGAGGTTGAGGATGATCCCGGCGAGCCAGCCCGCGACCAGCAGCGCGCCCCAGCGCGGCGTGAGCAGCACGATCAGGCCGGCGGCGATCTCGACGATCCCGACGATGTGCATCGCGGTCGCGGCGCTGCCGGGGATCAGGTCGTTGAACTCCGGCGCGAGGTAGCGGGTCCAGTCGTCCGTCAGGACGCCGGCGAACTTGTCGAGGCCGAAGACGATCGGCGCGAGGACGAAGACGACCCGCATCAGCAGGTACGCCTGCGCGGCGGGATCGCTGCGGACGGCGGTGGTGGCGCGGACGGGTGCGGCGGCGGTGCTCATGGCATCTCCTCGGTGCGTGGACGTGGCACCCTGTGAGCGCGCGCCCGCCGGCCGTTCTTACCGGGGTAAGAAGCACCTGCGCCACGACGCCAACCATCAGATGACCGCGCTCGCGACCTATCCTCGCCCGTCCATGACGGACGACTCAGAGGCCTGGCTGCGGCGGCTCCGCGGCCCGGCCGCGGAGCGCGACGCGGCGGTCGCGGACCTGCACGCGCTGCTGCTGCGCGCCGCCCATCACGAGCTCTCCCGCCGCCAGATTGCCGGCCCCGACCGCGACGACCTCGCGGTGCAGGCCGCCGGCGACGCGCTCGTCGCGGTGCTCGCCAAGCTCGACACGTTCCGCGGCGCGAGCCGGTTCACGACGTGGGCATACAAGTTCGCCCTCCTGGAGGCGGGGGTGAAGGCTCGCCGCCGCGCATGGCAGGGCCGCGAGATCCCGCTTGCCGACGACGCGTGGGGCGCCTTCGCCGACCCCGGGCCCAGCGCCCACGACAGCGCCACGACGGGCGAGCTGCTGCGGGCGATCCGGACCGCCGTGGAGACCGAGCTCACCGACCACCAGCGAGAGGTGTTCGTCGCGCTCGCGCTCCAGGAGGTGCCGATCGACGTGCTCGCCGAGCGCCGCTCGACCACCCGCGGGGCGCTCTACAAGACCCTCCACGACGCGCGGCGGCGGCTGCGCGCCGCTCTCGCCGACCACGACCTGGGAGCCATCTCATGAACGATCGAGACATGCTCGCCCGGATGCTCGGCCGCGACGGGCCCGAGGTCACCTGCGAGGAGTGCTTCGAGCGCCTCGACGAGTACGTCGACGCCGAGCTCGCCGGCCGCGATCCCGAGGGCGCCGTCCCCGGGATGGCCGCGCACCTCGCCGGCTGCCCCGCCTGCCGCGAGGAGCACGAGAGCCTGCGCGAGCTCGTCAGCGACGAACCGTCGTGATCTTGGTCGCGAACGTCAGCTCCACCTCGGTCACGCCGTAGCGTTCGAGGACACCGCGGGCGTCCGCCAGGGCGGCGTCGAGGCGGTCCGGTGGCAGGCCAGCGAGGCCGCTGAACGACGAGAACAGGGCCACCATGCCGTCGGCGTCGAGGCGGTGCACGTTCTCGACCGCATCGTCGTGGATCTCGCCGAGCGTGGCGACGGCGGCGCGCCAGGTGGCCTCGTCCTGCGGGTCGACGTCGTCGGGCGGGAGCCGGTGGCGCTCGAGGACCGCATCGGCATCGGCCCGCCATGGCTCCTCCCGGCTCTTGGCGTCGAGCCGGTTGTAGAGCACCGCGACGCCGCCGGCCGGCCGCAGCACGCGCCCGAGCTCGGCGACCACGCGCGCGGGATCGAACCAGTGGATCGCCTCGCCGACGAACACCGCGTCGACGCTGCGGTCGGGGAGCGGGATCGCCTCCGCGGTGCCGGCCAGCGCTCGCACGAACGGGATCGCCTCCTCGAGCACGGCGCGCATCCCGTCGAGCGGCTCGACCGCCGTGACCGAGCCGAAGCGGCCGGCGAGACGCCGGGTCAGCTTGCCGGTGCCGGCGCCGAGGTCGAGCACGGCGGCGCCGCGCTCCAACCCGAGCCGGCGGGCCGCGATCTCGATGGCCTCCGGCGGGTAGCCCGGCCGCGCCCGCTCGTAGGCGTCGGCCGCCGCATCGAAGGCGCGGGCGCGGGAGTGGACGTCGTCAGCGCCGGGCACGGGTCCGGTTCGGGGCGTTGTCCTCCTGGATCCGGTCGGCCACGTCCCGGGCGAGGGTACGTACGGAGCCGTCGGCGGTCAATGACCGGCGGGGATCCCTTGAGGCAGAGCGCCATGCGTCACAATGTTGCACGTGCAATTCAGCACGACCGACGAGGTCGCCGGCACCCTCGCCGGCGAGGGCTACCTGGCCGACCGGGCGCTCGCCACGAGCGTCTACCTCGCCGCCGCGCTCGAGCAGCCGCTGCTGCTGGAGGGGGAGGCCGGCGTCGGCAAGACCGAGGTCGCGAGGACGCTCGCGCGCGCCCGCGGCGCCCGGCTGATCCGGCTGCAGTGCCACGAGGGCATCGACCTGCACCACGCGGTCTACGACTGGGACTACCAGCGCCAGCTGCTGGCGATCCGGGCGGCCGAGGCGGGCGCCGAGTCGCGCGAGCTGTTCGGCCGCGAGTTCCTGCTGCGCCGCCCGCTGCTGGAGGCGCTCGAGAGCGAGGCCGACGAGACGGTCCTGCTGATCGACGAGGTCGACCGCGCCGACGACGAGTTCGAGGCGTTCCTGCTCGAGTTCCTGTCGGACTTCGCGATCACGATCCCCGAGCTCGGCACCGTCACGGCCCGCCGCCGGCCGCTCGTGGTGCTCACCTCCAACCGTACGCGCGAGCTGCACGACGCGCTCAAGCGCCGCTGCCTGTACCACTGGATCGACTACCCGACGCTGCAGCGCGAGGCCGAGATCGTGCGCGCGCGGCTGCCCGGCGTCCCCGAGGCGGTCGCCGAGCGGGTCTGCGAGGCGGTCGCGCGGCTGCGCTCGGAGGAGCTCTACAAGCTGCCCGGCGTGGGGGAGACGATCACCTGGGCGCGCGCGCTGCTGGCGCTCGACGGGGACGGCGACCTCGAGTCCACGCTGGGCGTCGCGCTGAAGGTGCGCGAGGACATCGACCGGGTCATCGACCGCGGGGTGCTGCGTGGCGTCTGAGGCCGCCGTCCGCGGCGTGCAGGAGCGCGTGAGCGCGCTCGCCGCCGTCATGCGCGCCGGCGGCGCGCGCGTCGGGGTGGGGGAGCTGCTGGCCGCGCACCGGGCGCTCGCCGCCGTCGACGCCTCCGACCGCATGGACGCCTACTTCGCGCTGCGCACCACGCTGTGCTCCACGCGCGCGGAGCTGCTGCTCTTCTCGCAGGCGTTCGCGGTCGTGTTCGCATCCGAGCCGCAGGAGGACCCGCTGGCGGCGCTCGGCGAGATAGAGAAGGCCGCGCTGCCGAAGATGGGCGTCCCGCAGGCGGGCGCCGCCGGGCTCGAGCCGGACCCGAGGGCGGACCACGTCCCGGCCGCCTACAGCGACGAGGAGCTGCTGCGCGAGAAGGACTTCGCCTCCTACACGGACGCCGAGCGGGCGCAGGCGCGCCGGCTGCTGGCGCGGATCGCCGCCCGCGCGCCGCAGCGCCTGAGCCGCCGTACGCGGCCGACCCGGCGCCGCCGCGACGCCCACGACCTGCGCGCGACGGTGCGCGCCTCGCTGCGCCACGGCGGCGAGCTGATGGAGCGCCGCTACCGCGAGCCGGGGCTACGGCCGCGCCGGATCGTGCTCGTCTGCGACGTCTCCGGCTCGATGGCGCCCTACGCGCGCATGCTGCTCCAGTACCTGCAGGCGTCGGTCGCCGCGCGCACGCGAGTGGAGGCGTTCGTGTTCGGCACGCGGCTCACGCGCGTGACGCGGGACCTGGAGGGGCGCGACCCCGACCGCGCGCTGCACCGGGCCGCCGAGCGGGTGAGCGACTGGTCGGGCGGTACGCGGATCGGGGCGGCGCTGGCGGAGCTCAACCGCGAGCACGGCCGCCGGATCGGGCGCGGGGCGGTCGTCGTGATCCTCTCCGACGGCTGGGACCGGGGCGACCCCGACCTGCTCGACGCCGAGATGGCGCGGCTGCGCCGCACCGCGCACCGGCTGCTGTGGCTCAACCCGCTCGCCGCCGACCCCCGCTACGAGCCGCTCACCCGCGGCATGCGCGCCGCCCTGCCGCACGTCGACCACCTGCTGCCGGGCAACTCGATCGCTTCCCTGGAATCCCTTGCGGACCTGATGGAGGAAGGACTGTCATGAAGGACGTGCTGAAGGACATCGACGCCTGGAGCGAGCGCGGCGACGCGATCGCCTTGGCGACCGTGATCTCGGTCAAGCGCTCGGCGCCGCGGCCGCCGGGCTCCAAGATGGCGGTCAACGAGCACGGCGAGATCTCCGGCGCCGTCTCCGGCGGCTGCGTGGAAGGCGCCGTCGTCGAGGTCGCCGAGCAGGTGCTGCAGGGCGCGCAGCCGCAGCTGCTGCACTTCGGGATCGCCGACGAGGAGGCGTGGGACGTCGGACTGCCGTGCGGCGGCGAGATCGACGTCTGGGTGGAGCGCTACCAGCCGTGAGCGCGATCGGCGAGTTCACCGAGCTGGCGCGCCGTGGTGGGCGCGGCGCCCTCGTCACCGTGCTGTCGGGCCCGGCCGCGGGCGGCAAGATGCTCGTCGGCGCCGACGGCTCGCGCTCCGGCTCGCTCGGCGACGAGGCGCTCGAGGAGGCCGCCGCGCGGCATGCCGACGAGCTCATGTGGCTGGAGCGCTCCGAGCGCCGCGACGAGGCCGAGAACGTCCTGTTCGTCGACACCACGTTCCCGCCGCCGCGGCTGTTCGCGTTCGGCGCGGTCGACTTCGCGGCGGCGCTGTGCCGGCTGGCGCGCGCGGCCGGCTGGCGGCCGTACGTGGTCGACCCGCGGGCGCGCTTCGCGCAGCCCTCGCGCTTCCCGGACGCCGAGGAGGTCGTCGCCGCCTGGCCGGAGGAGGCGTTCGCGCGGCTCGGCGGGATCGATCGCGCGACGGCGATCGCCGTCTTGACGCACGACCCCAAGCTCGACGACGCGGCGCTGATCATCGCGCTGCGCTCCCAGGCCGGCTACATCGGCGCGATGGGCTCCCGCCGCGCGCAGGAGAGCCGCCGCGAGCGGCTGCTCGCCAAGGGCGTCACCGACGAGGAGCTCGAGCGCGTCTCGGCGCCGATCGGGCTCGACCTGGGCGCGCTGACCGCGGAGGAGACGGCGCTGTCGATCATGGCCGAGATCGTGGCGATGCGCTATGGCCGCAGCGGCGGGCGGCTCGCGCACGCCAAGGGCCGGATCCACGAGGTCGGCGTGTGAGCTCGGGCGCCCCCGTCGTCGGCGGCATCGTGCTCGCCGCCGGCGGAGGCTCGCGCTTCGGCGGGACCAAGCAGCTCGCCGAGCTGCGCGGGCGCCCGCTGCTGTCCTACGCGGTCGAGGCGATCCTGAGCGTCCCCGCGGTGTGGCCGGTGGTCGTGGTGCTCGGCCACGACGCACAGGCGATCCTGCGCGAGGTCGAGTTCCACGACGCCACGGTGGTCGTCTGCAACTCCTGGCAGGGCGGGCAGTCCGCATCGCTTCGCAGCGGTATCGAGGCGCTCGGCGACGTGGACGCCGCCGTGGTCACGCTCGGCGATCAGCCCCGGATCACGCCGCAGGTCATCGCCGCGACACTCGACTACGACGAGGACTACCACGATGCGGTCCGTGCCACCTACGGCGGCGCGCCGGGACATCCCGTCCTCATCGGGCGGCGGCTGCTCGCGCGCGCGGGCGAGCTCAGCGGCGACGTCGGCTTCCGTGACCTGCTCGCCGGGCAGCGGGTACGCCGGTTCGAGGCGGGTCATCTCTGCGACCCGGTCGACATCGACACGCGGGAGGAGCTGGCGCGGCTATGAGGCTCGAGCAGGCATTCGAGGTGCAGGCGCCGATCGAGCAGGTGTTCGAGGCGCTGATCGACCTCGAGCGCGTCGCGCCGTGCCTGCCCGGCGCCACCATCACCGACCGCGACGACGACGGCACCTACCACGGCGAGTTCAAGGTCAAGCTCGGCCCGACCACCGCCGCCTACCGCGGCACCGTCAAGATCGACAAGGCCGACGCCGCGACCCACACGTCCACGATGCGCGCCAAGGGCACCGACAAGCGCGGCCAGGGCGGCGCCAACGCCACGATCGTCAACACCCTCACCGCCGACGGCGACGTCACGCGCGTGCAGGCCGTGACCGACTTCACGATCACCGGCCGGCTCGCCCGCTTCGGCCGCGGCGGCATGATCGAGGACGTCTCCAACCGCCTGATGCGCGACTTCGCCACCTGCCTGCAGAGCCGGATCACCCCCGAGGCCGCCCCCTCCGGCGAGGCGATCACCACCGGCGACGAGCCACCCGAGGCCGCCGCCAACGCCGACCCGGACACCTGACGCAAGAAAGGTGTCAGACACCTTTCTTGCGCAGCCGCCGGCAGACGGTTGACTCGTGGACGCCGAGGTGATCGGCGATCTCGCGGAGCCGGTAGCCGTATGCGCGCGCCGCGGTAAGTCCGTGGTCCTGGCCGTTCTCGAGCAGCACTTCGAGCGTCGGGCGCCAGTCCGCAGGGTCCGCCGTGCCGAACTGAAGGGCGAGTGGGTTGGCCGGCTCGAACAGCGCTGCATACCGATTCGCGGGTTCGCCGCCCCAGACCTCGAGCAGCTCGGCGACCCGGTCGGCTCGCGCCAGCCGCCCTCCGTCGGGTTGGCGGAGCCCGCGATGAGCGCTCCAGGGCCAAGCCTCGGCTGTTGCGCATAGCCCGGCCTTCACGGGATTGAGGGCGACATAGCGCAGGAGCTGGGCGAAGTACCGGTCGTCGAGCGCGAGACGCGACTTGAAGCGTCCCTGGAAGACGTGACCGAGCTCGTCGTGCCGGGCATTGCGGCGGCGCGCGTAGAGCCCGAGGAGGTCCCGGCAGCCGGCGCCGAGGTTCGGAGCCGGCGTCTCGATCACGAGGTGGACGTGGTTGTCCATCAGACAGTACGTGAGAGGCACCCAGCCGTAGCGCTCCGCGACGTCGCCGTATCCGCGCAGGAACCGCCGCCGGTCACCGTCGTCATCGAAGATCCGCTCGCGGTGGTCGCCTCGCGAGATCACGTGATGTATCCCGCCCTCCATCTCGATCCTCGGTCCGCGTGGCATGCCCTCACGAGTCCCGGCCATCGATTCCTCGCCCCCACGCGCAAGAAAGGTGTCAGGCACCTTTCTTGCGGTGGGTAGCCTCGGTGCGGTGGCTGATGGCTGTGACACCGGGGTCTGCGGGGCGGACGTGCCGCCGGTCGTGGGCTCGATCCTCACCGGGACCGGGCTCACGCTCGACCAGGCGGTTGCGGCACTGGAGCGCGGCGAGTCGCCGCCGCTGACCGATGTGCAGCGGCGCATCGTCGAGGCGCACGCGGCCGCCAGGCTCGGCTGAGCGGTACCCGGTCACCTGGTCCACCTCGGACTGCGCGCTCGCAGGGACTGGGCGCGCGAGCGCAAGAAAGGTGTCAGACACCTTTCTTGCGAGCGGGGTGCCGATCGCGCCCGGCGCCGCCGCCATCGCCTCCCCCCAGCGCACGCCCCCACGGTGTCCGGAATAACCACCACGCGGTGGCGTCCTGGACTTCTATGCGCTACCTGTTCGCGACGACGCGCGGTGCCGGCCACGTCGGCCCGCTGATCCCGTTCGCCCGTGCGGTCAAGGCCGCCGGCCACGACGTGCTGTTCGCCGGGCCGGAGCCGGCGGGGCGCCTCGTGCGGCGCGCCGGGTTCGCGTTCGCGGCCGTGGGCGCGCCGGGCCGTGCGGAGGCGGAGCGGGCGTGGGCTCCGGTGTGGTCGCGGGAGACGTCGCCCGGGATGGCCGCGGTGGTGCAGGACCTGTTCATCGGGTTGCACGCGCGGATGGCGCTGCCCGGGATGCTGGCCGCCGCCAGACGGTTCCGGCCCGACGTGGTCGTGCGCGAGACGCTGGAGTTCTCGTCGGCGCTGGTGGCGGAGTCACTGGGGATCGCGCAGGTGCGCATCGGGATCCACCTCGACTCCGACACCGACGCGAACCCGCTCCTGATCGGCGTGGCGACGCCGGCGCTCGACGCACTGCGGCCCGCGCTCGGACTGGCAGCGGATCCAGAGGCGCTTGCGATCCGCGAGTCGCCCGTGCTGACGCTGGCGCCCGCGTCCACGAGCGGGTCCGCCCCGGCGCTCCGCTTCCGCGACACGATCGCCGCGGCGGCGGCGTCGCTCCCGCTCTGGGGCGACCCTGCCGACCCGCTCCTGTACGTCTCGTTCGGGTCGGAGGCCGCCGCCTCGCACCACTTCCCCGGCCTCTACCGCCACGCGGCGCGCGCGCTCGCGGAGCTGCCGGTGCGCACCCTGCTGACGATCGGCGATCGCCGCGACCCCGCCGAGCTGGGCGCGCTGCCGGGGTCGGTGCGGGTGGAGCGCTGGGTGCCGCAGGCCGCGGTGATGGCGCAGGCGTCGGCGATGGTCGGCCACGGCGGCTCGGGCTCGACCCTGATGGCGCTCGCCGCGGGCGTGCCGCTCGCGCTCGTCCCGCTGTTCGTCGACGGCCCGTCCAACGCGCGCCGCGTCCAGGCGCTCGGCGCCGGCATCGCGCTCGAGCACGGGCCCGACGGCCTCGGCGAAGCGGTCGGCGCGCTGCTGACGGACGCGGGCCACCGGGCGTCGGCGCGCGCGGTCGCCGCGGAGATCGCCGCGCTGCCGCCGGTCGAGGAGGCGGTCGCCGTGCTCGAGGCGGCCGCGGAGCGCGACGCCGTCGTGGAGCGCCAGGCCGTCAGGCTCGCGCCGGCACGCTGAGCGTGCGCCGCCGGGCCGCGGCGATCACGGCCCCCAGCACCGCGATCGCGCCGGCGCACAGCGCGCCCGCCTCGTAGCTCCAACCCTCGACAATCGCGCCGCCGAGCGCATTGCCGAGCGCGGTCCCGGCGACGATCCCCATCACCATGACGGCGAACGCCTCGGTGACGGTGCCGGGAGGGGTCGCGGTGTCGAGCAGGGTGGAGGCGACGACGGTCGCCGGGGCGAGCACGAGCCCGCTCAGGATCAACAGCAGGCCGAGCACGGCCGGCGCGGTCGCGGCGGCCAGGAGCGCGAACCCGGCGCCGAGCGCGAGCAGCAGCACCGGCAGCCGCCGGGCCGGCTCGCCGGGCCACGAGCGCGCGCCGTAGATCAGCCCGCCGGCCAGCGAGCCGACGGAGAGCAGCGCGAGGTAGAAGCCGCCGGTCTCGGCCGAGCCGCGCTCGTCGGCGAACGCCGGCAGCAGGACCTGGACCACGCCGACCGCGGTGCCGAAGGCGCCGAGCGTCACGAACACGGTCCGCATCCCCGGCGCGGCGAGCGGGCCGAGCCAGCCGATGTCGTGCGGCGCGCCGCGCCAGCGCAGGGACGCGTCCGTCCACGAGAACGCCAGCGCGCCGCCGGCGGCCACGGCCGCGCCGGTCACCACGGCCGCCGCCGGCGAGAACAGCGCCACGATCGCCGCCGCCAGCGCCGGCGCGGTGATCACGGAGACCTCGAAGACGATCGAGACCATCGCGTAGGCGGTCTCGCGCTCGTCCTGGTCGCGCGCCAACGTGCTCCACAGGGAGCGCATGGCGGCCGGCAGCTGGGGGAGCGCGAGCCCGCCCGCCGCTGCGCACGCGTACAGCACGCCGGTGCTCGCGCCCTCGAGCGCGGCGACCACCAGCGCCCCGCAGGCGAGCGCGTGCACGAGCGCCGCCGGCCGCAGCACGCGCGTCTGCCCGAGCCGGTCCATCATCCGGCCCTGGGCGACCGCGCCGAGCGCGTTGCCGATCCCGAACGCGCCGACGACCCGCCCGGCGACCGCGAACGAGCCGGTCGCGTCCTGCGCCAGCAGCAGGATCGCGAGGCCGAACATGCCGATCGGCATCGAGCCGACCGCGGAGGCGATCACCGGCCGCCGCGCGCCCGGCAGCGCCAGCAGGGTCGCGTAGCGCCGCGCGCCGGCCCGCGCGTGCTCGAGCGCCGCCACGTCAGCCGAGCAGCAGCAGGTCCACGGGGTCCCCGGCCCGCAGCGCCGGGGCGCCGTGCGGGGCGATCGCGAACCCGTCGCTCTCGCCGAGCGCGCCGGTCATGTGCGAGCCCTGGCGCTCCGTCGGCGTGGCCTCGAGCACCCCGTCCTCGGCGGCGGCGATCGCGGCCGTGAGGAACGTGGTGCGCCCGTCGGAGGCCTCGGCCGGCGCGGCGATGCGCCCGCGCACGAGCCGCGGGCGCGCGTCCCGCTCGCCCTGCAGCCTCCGCAGCGCCGGCTCGATGAACACGCAGAAGCAGACGATGCTCGACAGCGGGTTGCCCGGCAGCCCGAACACCAGCGTCGAGCCACGCCGGCCCGCCCACATCGGCTTGCCCGGCTTGATCCGCACGCGCCAGAGCACCTCCTCGACGCCACAGGCCTCGAACGCGGGCTTGACGTGGTCATGCGGGCCGACCGACACGCCCCCGGAGACGACCAGCACGTCGGCGGCAAGGCCGCGCTCGACGGCCTCGAGCGTCGCCGCACGGTCGTCGGGCACGACCTCGGACCCGGCGAGCGAGGCGCCCGCGCGCTCCGCGAGCAGCGTGACCATCAGGCCGTTGGACTCGTGGATGCGGCCCGGCTCGGGCGGCGCGCCGAGCGGCAGCAGCTCGGAGCCGGTGACCAGCAGGTGCAGCCGCGGGCGGCGGTGCACGGCGACCTCGCCGACCCCGGCAGACGCGAGCGCGGACAGCCGCGGCAGCGTCAACCGCTCGCCGGCGCGCGCCAGCACGTCGCCCGCGTGCACGTCCTCGCCGCGGAAGCGCACGTGGCGCCCCGGCTCGATCGCCCGCTGCGGCGTCACCGTGCCGTCGCCGACGGACGCCAGCTCGGACTGCAGGATCGCGTCCGCGCCCGGCGGCAGCGCCGCGCCCGTCGAGATCGCCACGATCGTCCCCGGCTCCAGCTCGGACGACGCGACCTCGCCCGCGGCCACGCCGCCCGCGAGCCGCAACGCGACGCCCGGCGCGGTGTCGGCCGAGCGCAGCGCGTAGCCGTCCATCGCCGAGCGGTCGAACGGCGGCAGGTCGACGGCGGCGGCGGCATCCGAGGCCGCCACCCGCCCCGCGGCCTCGTCCAGCGGCGCGCGCTCGGCCTCCAGCGGCGCGACCGGCTCGAGGATCGCCGCCAGCGCCTCCTCGATGGAGAGCATCAACCGCCGATGCGGGACATCGTCCGCTCCGGCTGGACGAAGCCCGGATCGTTGACGTGGTGCTTGAGCTCCTTGCGCCAGACGGCGTCGCGGATGATCGCCTCCAGGTCCGAGTCCGTCGCGCCCGAGCGCAAGGGACCGCGCAGGTCCGTCTCCGTCATCGAGAACAAGCAGGTCCGCAGCTCGCCCTCGGCCGTCAGCCGGATCCGGTTGCAGTCGCCGCAGAACGGCTCGGTCACGGGGGAGATGAAGCCGATCTCGCCCTGCCCGTCGGCGAAGCGCCAGCGCCGCGAGGTGCCATGGCGTTCGCGGCCGACCGGCTCGAGCGGGTACACGGCGTCGATCATCGCCCGCACCTCCTCGTTGGGCAGCACGCGGTCGCGGCTCCAGGTGCGGTCGGCGTCCAGCGGCATGAACTCGATGAAGCGGACGACGTAGGGCTCCGTGCGCGCGAACTCGGCGAAGCGCACGACCTCGGCCTCGGTGAAGTCGCGCAGCGCGACGACGTTGACCTTGATCGGGCGCAGCTCGGGGTGGCGCTGGGCGGCCGCCAGCCCGTCGAGCACCTGCTGCAGCGAGTCGCGGCGGGTGAGCTGGAAGAAGCGGTCGGGGGCGAGCGCGTCCAGGGACACGTTGATGCGCTTCAGGCCGGCCCGCACGAGGTCGCCGACCTGGCGCTCGAGCAGGTAGCCGTTCGTGGTCAGCGAGAGGTCATGGACGTCGTCCAGTGCGGACAGCTTCTCGACCAGCCGCCACAGCTCGCGGCGCACGAGCGGCTCGCCGCCCGTGAGGCGCACGTCGTGCACGCCCATCGCGCTCAGCAGCCGCACCAGCCGCTCGATCTCCTCGTAGCTCAGCAGCGCGTCGCGGTTGAGCCACGGCAGGCCCTCGGCCGGCATGCAGTACTGGCACCTGAAGTTGCAGCGGTCCGTGACGGAGACGCGAACGTCGCCGATCGGGCGCCCGTGTCCGTCGACCAGGGGCTTCATGAGCGGTGGAAATCCGCCTTCCCGCCGGTCTTGTCGAGCAGCTCGGTGCGCTCGATCACGACGCCCGGCTCGATGCCCTTGACCATGTCGTAGACCGTCAGGCCGGCCACCGAGCAGGCGACGAGCGCCTCCATCTCGACCCCCGTGCGCGCGGTGGTGCGCGCCTCGGCGGTCACCGTGACGGTGCCCGCGCCCGGCTCGACGTCGATCTCCACGCCGACCTTCGTCAGTGGGATCTGGTGGCAGAGCGGGATCAGCTCGTCCGTCCGCTTGGCGGCCTGGATCCCGGCGATACGCGCCACCGCGGCGACGTCGCCCTTCGGGGCGTCCCCGGCAGCCACCTTGGCCGCCGTCTCGGGCGACATCCGCACGACGGAACGGGCCCGCGCCCAGCGGTCGGTCGCCGTCTTGGCGCTCACGTCGACCATCGTGGCCCGGCCGGCGGCGTCCAGGTGCGTGAGAGAGGCGCCCTCCATAGAGGTCATCCTAGTCCTCGGCTGCTTCAGGATCGGGCGTGGGAGGCCGATGCCCCGGGTGTGAGTCCGACGCCGACGAGGACCTCCCCTGCCATCGAGCAGATGCTCGCGCGCACCGCGGAGGTCGGCGGCGCGCTGGCGAGCGACGTTCGCGTGAGCGTGCTGCTCGTCGTCGACCGCGATCTGCGGGTCCGCTTCGCGGCCGGCTCGCGCTGGGACAGGCTCGGGGTGGATCCGGAGCGGCTCCGCGACCGCAGCCTGCGCGACATCGTGCCGCTGCCGCTCCACGCCGAGGTGCTGCCGCACTACGAGGCGGTCTTCGCCGGCGAGACGCGGCGCTTCACGGCTAGCTACGACGAGGAGTACCGCAACACGGTCGTGCCGATCCCCTGCGACGACGGCGAGGAGCTGCGGGCCGAACGCGAGGCCCGCCGCGAGCTGTCGCGCCGCTTGACGCAGCAGTCGGCGGTGGCACGGCTGGGAGAGCTGGCGCTGCGGCGCGCACCGCTCGACGACCTCATGGACGCGGCCTGGCGCGCGGTCGCCGACGGGCTCGAGGTCGAGCTCGTGCACGTGAGCGAGCACCTGGGCGCCGGCCGGATGCGCGTCGCCGCGGGCACGGGCTGGCCTGAGGCCTTCATCGGCTCCGAGCATGAGATGCGCTCGTTCAAGGACGAGGCCGGGCGCGAGCAGTACTCGCGCGGGCCCGTCGTGATCGAGGACCTCCCGAGCGATCCGCGCTGGCGCGCCCGGCCGCTGCGCCAGCACGGCGTCGTCTCCACGGCGATGGTGCTGCTCGGGGCGCCCCAGGCGCCCGCCGGCGTGCTCGGCGCGAGCAGCCGGACCCGGCGGAGCTTCGGTGAGCAGGACCTCGACTTCCTCACCGCGGTCGCGCACGTGCTCAACGGCGCCCTGGAGGGCCTGCGCACCGAGCAGCAGATCCGCCACGACGCCCTGCACGACGCCCTCACCGGCCTGCCGAACCGCGCGCTGCTGATGGAGCGCCTCAGCCGCGCGATCGAGCGCGCCGACGCCGAGGGCCGCCGGCTCGCCCTGTACTTCCTCGACGTCGACCACCTGAAGGTGCTCAACGACTCGCTCGGCCATCACGCCGGCGACGAGCTGCTGCGTGCGATCGGCCCGCGCCTGCGCGCCGTGCTGCGGCCCGACGACATGATCGCCCGCTTCGGCGGCGACGAGTTCGCGGTGCTGTGCGAGGGCGTCGGCGACGAGGCGCACGCCCTGCGCGTCGCCGAGCGGCTCGTGCGCGCCTTCGCGCAGCCGTTCGAGGTCCGCGGCGAGCCGCGCTTCTGCTCGACCAGCGTCGGCGTCGTCGTCTCCGACCCGGACGGCCCGCGCGGCCCCGCCGAGCTGCTCTCGGACGCCGACGCGGCGCTCTACCGCGCCAAGGAGCGCGGCCGCGGCCGCCACGAGGTCTTCGACGTCGGCCTGCGCGATCGGACCACCGCCCGGCTGCGGATCGAGGCCGACCTGCGGCGCGCGATCGAGGCCGGCGACCAGCTGTGGGTCGCCTACCAGCCCTACTACGCGCTGCCCGAGGCCACCATGTCCGGGGTCGAGGCGCTGCTGCGCTGGGACCATCCCGAGCGCGGCCCGGTCCCGCCGTCGGAGTTCATCCCGGTCGCGGAGGACTCGGGCCTGATCGTCGACCTCGGCGAGCTCGTCCTGCGCACCGCCTGCGCGGACGCCGCCCTCTGGCCCGGCCTGTCGGTCAGCGTCAACGTGTCGGCGCGGCAGATGGAGCTGACCGGCATGCCCGGCCTCGTCGGCGCCGTGCTGCGCGAGACGGACCTCGAGGCGGAGCGGCTCGCGCTGGAGATCCCCGAGGGGCTGCTGCTGGAGGACACGCCCGCGATCACCGAGACGCTGCTGTCGCTGCGGCGGCTCGGCGTGCGGCTGCTGCTCGACGACTTCGGCACGGGCTACTCGTCGCTGGCCTACCTGCGCCGCCACCCGATCGACGCGATCAAGATCGACCGCGCCTTCGTCGCCGACCTGGGGGAGGACGGCGCCGGCGACGCCGCGATCATCCAGGCGATCATCGGGATGGCGCAGGCCCTCGGGATGCGCGTCGTGCCGGAGGGCGTCGAGACGGCCGGCCAGCTCGCGCGACTGACCGAGCTCGGCTGCGACTTCGCCCAGGGTTTCCACCTCTCGCGCCCGCTGCCCGCAGCCGCGCTCGAGGCGCTCGCCTTCACGGCGACACTCAGCACTAACCTCGGGGACCATGAAGGTCTCCGTCCGCCTGTTCGCCGGCCTGCGTGAGCGGGCGGGCGCCCAGCACGTCGAGCTGGAGCTGCCCGACGGCGCGGTCGTCGAGGACCTGCTGGCGGCGATGGGGCAGACGGCCGTCGGCGCGCTGCACCCCGGCGAGTGCGTGGTCGCGATCAACCGCGAGTACGCCGGCGCCCGCGAGCCCGTGCGCGCCGGCGACGAGGTCGCGCTCGTCCCGCCCGTGAGCGGCGGCGCGAGCGACGCGGTCGTGCGCTCCATGCGCGTGACGGAGGAGCCGCTCGACGTCGCCGCCGTCTCCGCCGCGGTGCGCGACCCGCGCGCGGGCGCGGTCGTCGTGTTCGAGGGGGTCACGCGCGACGTGGGCGAGCTCGACTACGAGGCCTACGCCGAGATGGCGCTCGAGAAGCTGCGCGCGATCGGCGAGCAGGAGGCGGCGCGCCACGGGCTCTGCGCGGTCGCACTCGAGCACCGCGTCGGCACGGTCCCGCTGTCGGAGCCGAGCGTGCTCGTGGCGGCGAGCGCCCCGCACCGAGGCGAGGCGTTCGCCGGCGCCCGCGCGCTGATCGACCGCGTCAAGGCCGAGGCCCCGATCTGGAAGGTCGAGGTCGACGGCGCCGATCGGCGGCGCGTCGAGGGCACGCTCCCACCGGCACCCTGAACCTATGCAAAACTTAGGCGCATGTGGAGGGCGATTCCGGTTCTGGCCGCCGTTTGGGCGCTCGCGCTGGCGGGCTGCGGCGGCAGCGGCGACGACACGCTGACCGTCTCCGCCGCGACGTCGCTGAAGACGGCGCTCACGCAGTACGGCGGACGATTCGAGGACGCGAAGGCGCGCTTCTCGTTCGCCGGCTCGGACGAGCTCGCGGCGCAGATCCGCAAGGGGGCCAAGCCGGACGTGTTCGCCTCCGCCAACACGAAGCTGCCTGACGAGCTCTACGACGAGGGCCTGGTCGAGCGGCCGGTCACGTTCGCGGGCAACCGGCTCGTGCTCGCCGTGCCCGCGTCCTCGGATGCGGGCATCGCGTCACTGCGGGACCTGAAGAAGCCCGGCACGACGCTGGCGATCGGCTCCGAGACGGTGCCGGTCGGCTCCTACACGCGCACCGTGCTCTCCAGGCTGCCGGAGTCCGAGAGCTCCGCGATCCTCGAGAACGTGCGCACGCAGGAGCCCGACGTGGCGGGGATCGTCGGCAAGCTCACGCAGGGCGCGGTCGACGCGGGCTTCGTCTACGTCTCCGACGTGCGCGCGACGGGCGGGAAGCTGAAGGCGATCGAGCTGCCGGAGGCGCTGCAGCCGACGGTCGCCTACGGCGTCGCGGTCGTGAAGGGCGCGAAGAACGGGGACGCCGCCGAGGCGTTCGTCGACGGGCTGCTCGACGGCGACGGCAAGCAGGCGCTCGACGAGGCGGGCTTCGAGCCGCCGCCGGCGCAGTGAGGCCCTTCCCGCTCGTCCTCGCCGGCTCGCTCGCGGTCTCGCTGCTGTTCCTCACCGTGCCGGTCGCGGCGATCTTCCTCGACACCTCGCCCGCCGAGCTCGTCCGCAGCCTGGGGGAGGAGGGGGCGCTCGACGCGCTGCGTCTGAGCCTGATCTGCTCGACGATCGCGCTCGGGCTGATCGTGCTCTTCGGGACCCCGGCCGCGTGGCTGCTCGCCACGCGCCGCTTCCGCGGGCGCGCGCTCGTGATCACGCTCGTCGAGCTGCCGCTCGTGCTGCCGCCGGCGGTGGCAGGGATCGGCCTGCTCGCGGCGCTCGGCCCGCAGGGCGTCTTCGGCGGCGCGATCGGCAACCGGCTCGTGCTCACGACGGCCGGCGTCGTGTGCGCGCTGACGTTCGTCTCGGCGCCGTTCTACATCCGGCAGGCGCAGGCGGCGTTCGAGTCGCTCGACCGGACCTGGCTCGACGCGTCGCGCACGCTCGGCGCCACCGAGGCGCGCACGTTCGCGCGGATCGCGATCCCCGCGGCCGGGCCCGGCCTGCTGGCCGGCTTGGCGCTGGCCTGGGGCCGGGCGCTGGGCGAGTTCGGCGCCACGCTGATGTTCGCCGGCTCCTTCCGCGGGATCACGCAGACCGTGCCGCTGGCGATCTACGAGCGCTTCGGCACCGACTTCACGGGCGCGCTGGCGCTGTCGGCCGTGCTCGTCGGCGTGTCGGCGGCGCTGCTGCTGTCGGTCAAGCTGCTGAGCGGCGCAGGATGGCTCGGCGGTGCTGCGCGTTGAGGCGCGGGCGCGGCTCGGCGCCCTGGCCCTCGACGTCGCGCTCGAGGTGGAGGCGGGGCGCTGCCTCGCGCTCGCCGGTCCATCCGGGGCCGGCAAGACCTCGATCCTGCGCGTGGCCGCCGGGCTGCTGCGCCCCGAGCACGGCGCGGTGGCGTGCGGCGAGGAGGTCTGGCTCGACACCGCGCGCGGGATCGACGTCGCGCCGGAACGCCGCGGCTGCGGCTACGTCTTCCAGGAGTACGCGCTGTTCGGCCACCTGCGTGCGTGGCAGAACGTCGCCTACCCGCTGACGGGCATCCCGCGTCGCGCCCGCCGCGAGCGCGCGCAGGAGCTGCTCGAGCGCTTCGGGATCGGCGCGCTGGCCGACGCGCGCCCGCGCACGCTCTCGGGCGGCGAGCGCCAGCGGGTCGCGCTTGCGCGGGCGCTCGCGCGCGGCCC
>Ga0126312_10000466_pt1 | contig 23988 bp, 25 predicted proteins | sample Plot104A_FD_92537 | JGI IMG/M metagenome (GOLD analysis project Ga0126312, IMG submission 92537) | Serpentine soil microbial communities from UC McLaughlin Reserve, CA, USA - Plot104A | ecosystem: Environmental > Terrestrial > Soil > Grasslands | place: USA: UC McLaughlin Reserve, Lake County...
CCGCGCTCCGGCAGCAGCTCATCCAGGTTGTAACCGGAGACCCGTCGGGGGATGTCGGGATACCGATCGCGGATCAAGCCGGCGTACCTGTCACTCAGATCCCGAAGGCGACGATAGATCTCGCCGCGCCGCCCGCCCCCTTCGATGATCCGCTGGAGCTCGTCCGGTGCGGTCTCCCCCACCCTCATCCGCGTGCCGTCGTACAGCACCACGTCGAGCTCGTGCGTGTTGTCGGCGGTACGGCCCGCCATCACGGAGTGGGTGCCGCACGAGTTGTTGCCGAGCATGCCGCCGAAGGTCGCGTACTCGTGTGTCGACGTATCCGGTGCGAAGGTCAGGTTGTGCTCGTCCTCCGTCCGGTTCGAAAGCTGATCGCGGATGACGCCGGGCTGGACCCGCGCCAGCCGGCGCCGCGGGTCCACCTCCACGATCTCCCGCATGTGCTTGGAGTGATCGATGACGACGGCGACGTTGCAAGTCTGGCCTGCCAGGCTCGTGCCGCAGCCGCGTGACGTGACCGGCGCTGCGAGCTCGCGGCAGATCGCCATCGCGACGACGATGTCCTGCGCATCGCGAGGCAGGACGACTCCGATCGGCGCCTGGCGATAGTTCGAGGAGTCATGCGCGTACGCGGACCGGTTGCCGCGGTCGAAGAGCACCTCGCCCCGAACCTCGCGCTCAAGCCGTCGCCGAAGCTCGTATACGTCGATCTGCTCGATCCCTTCGGGCTCGAGCAGGCCGTGCCCGCCGGCGGGGCCGATTCCACTGGCCCGAGCCGCGCGAAGCCGCTCCGGTCCGGTCCTGCGGTCGGGTTCGCCGGCGCGTGACTTGCCGCGTGTGACCACGTCGGTCACGCGACTTCGAACTCCGAAGCATCGGCCCGGCGCAGCTCGATGCCGAGTCCCGGCCGAGCGCGGTGGGGCTCGAGGAACCCGTCGCGAGCATCGGCGACGCCGTCGAAGAGGATGCCCTCGAGCCGGGTGTGGTCGTGGAAGTACTCGATGTGGAGTGCCGTCTCCATCCCACAGCAGGCGTGGGCGCTGACGGCCGGCGCGCAGTGGGCCGAGAACGGCACGTTCCGCGCCGCGCAAAGGCCATCGATCCGAAGGAAGGACGTGATGCCGCCGCACCGCGTGACGTCCGCCTGCAGGATGTCCACGGCCCCGGCGCGCAGCATCTGCTCGCATATGGCGAGATCCCAGGCGTACTCGCCCGCGGCGATCGCCAGCCCAGCCGGAGCGCGGTCGCGCAGGAGCCGCAGGCCATCGAGGTCGTCGGAACTCAGCGGCTCCTCGAGGTAGGTCACTCCCCATTCCTCTCTGAGCCGGTGAGCCCATTCCCGTGCCTGGCGCCTGTCGTACGCGCCATTGGCGTCGACCATCAGCTCCGCCTCGGAACCGATGGAGTCCCGCGCCGCGGCGAGCCGCTCCGCGTCACGAGCCGGATCGCGCCCGATCTTCATCTTCACCCGCTGGATTCCGGCTTCTACCCAGCCAGCGAGCTGCGAGGCCAGGCGTTCGTCGGTATACGAAGTGAAGCCGCCGGAGCCATAGACGGGGACACGGCGGCGGAATCCGGGCAAAAGATCAGCGAGCGCCACTCCGAGGATTCGCGCCTTCAGATCCCACAGAGCGATGTCCACTGCGGAGAGCGCCATGGCCCCCACTCCCTGCTGCCCCGCATTTCGCAGCGCGGCATGCATCCTCGCCCACGATGCGGCCGGCGCGAGCGGCTTTGCCCCCTCGACGAGGTCGGCGAGCTGGGACCGGATCAGCGTCGCCACGGCCACGTCCCCGTAGGTGTAGCCAATGCCGCGATGGCCTCCGGCGGCGACCTCGACCACGACGATCGTCGTCGAGTCCCACTCGAGGGTCCCGTCGGACTCGCGCTGATCCGTCGGGATCGTGTACGCGCTGACGTCCAGGCCGTCGACTGCTGTGTCCGGCGCGCGGGTGGCCGTTGCCATGGCCGTGCTCAGCCTCGAACCAGGAACTCCTTGGCCTTGCCGGCGAACGAGCGCTTGATCACATCCCACGCATGCGGCTCGCCCGCGGAGAGGGCAGACGCGAGCTGCTTCGCCTGCTCGACCGTGATGTGAGGTGGCAGCGGGGGCACCGTCGGGTCCGTCAGCGCCTCCAGAACCACCGGACGATCCGCCGCGAGGGCCTCGTCCCACGCAGGGCCGACATCACCGGGGGCATCGACCCTGATCCCCTTGAAGCCGATGAGCGCCGCGTATCGTGCGTACGGGAAATCCGGCATCTCCTGCGTGGCGGGATACATCGGATCGCCCTGCAGGACTCGCTGCTCCCAGGTCACCTGATTCAGATCGCGGTTGTTGAGGACACACACGATCAAGTGGGGATCGCTCCAGCGCTCCCAGTACTTGGCCGCGGTGAGGAGCTCGGCGCTTCCGTTCATCTGCATCGCCCCATCGCCGACCAGGGCGATGGCGGGTCGGTCGGGGTGCGAGAACTTCGCCGCGATCGCGTACGGGACGCCCGGTCCCATGGTCGCGAGCGTGCCGGAGAGCGATGCCATCATCCCCTCGCGCAGCCGCAGGTCTCGCGCGAACCAGTTCGCCGCCGATCCCGAGTCCGAGCTCAGGATGCAACGGTCGGGCAGCCGCGCCGAGAGCTCCCAGAACACGCGCTGGGGATTGATCGGATCCGCATCCTGCATCGCCCGCTCCTCGACGATCTGCCACCAGCGTTCGACCCCGGACTCGATCGCCTCGCGCCAAGAACGATCCTCCTTGCGCTCGAGCTGGGGCAGCAACGCCCGCAGCGTCTCGGCGGAATCACCCAGGAGGTGCACGTCCATCGGGTAACGGATACCGATGAGTCGGGGATCGATGTTGATCTCCACGGCCTTGACGGAGCCCTCCTCCGGAAGGAATTCGGAGTACGGAAAGCTCGACCCGACCATGAGCAGCGTGTCGGCACCCTGCATCAGGTCCCAACTGGGCTTGGTGCCCAAGAGGCCGATCGAGCCAGTCACGTACGGGAGGTCGTCGGGCAATGCCGCACGGCCGAGCAAGGCCTTCGCAACCCCGGCGCCGAGCACGTCCGCGACTTCGGCGACCTCCTCGGCGGCCCCGATCGCGCCCTGGCCGATCAGCATTGCGACGCGCTCGCCCTCGTTCAGGATCTGCGCGGCCGCGCGCAGGTCAGCCCCGCGCGGAACCATTCGCGCCGAGGCATGCCCGACGCTCGAGTGCACGCTTCCGTGCGTGTGCGGGGGGACCTCGACGGCGTCGGCGCCTTGGACGTCGTTGGGAATGATGATGCAGGTCACGGAGCGCTCCGCCGCCGCGATTCGCATCCCGCGATCGACGGCATGGCGCATCTGGGCCGGCTCGGTCACGAACGCCGTGTACTCCGACGCGACATCCTTGAACAGCGTCACCAGGTCGACCTCCTGCTGGTAGGAGCCGCCCAGCGACATCTGTTCCTGTTGACCGACGATCGCGAGGACCGGCTGGTGGTCGAGCTTGGCGTCGTACAGGCCGTTCAGCAGATGAATCGCGCCGGGCCCGGATGTCGCGAGGCAGACGCCGACCTCATCTGTCCACTTGGCGTGGCCGCAGGCCATGAACGCCGCCATCTCCTCGTGGCGCGCCTGGATGAACTCGATCTCCTCGGAGTGGCGATCGAGGGCGCCAAGCGTGGCGTTGATCCCGTCGCCGGGGTAGCCGTAGATGCGCTCGACGCCCCACTCGCGGAGGCGACCGAGCATGAAGTCGGCGACCGTCTCGGCCATGTGCTCTCCTCTCGTCTAGCGCTTGCTGCCGCCCTTGCGTCCTCCCTTCCGCTGGCCTTCCTTGCTGCCGCCGCCGCTGCCGCCGGTCTGCTTCTTGCCGCCCCTCTTCGAGGCGCCCGACGTGTTCGAGATCTTTGCGGCGCGCTCCTTGCTCATCCCCTTCTTGCGAAGGCCCTCGTACTGCTTGTCGTTCTTGACGCTGGATCCGTGGTTCTTGGCCACTGTGATTCACCTCCTCGGTGTGAACCCCGCATTCCCGCAGCGAGGAGGCCCAAACGGACACGATCGGTCAGTGAGGCGGATTTGTCGTCATGAAGACAGAAATCCGCCCCGTTGGCGTTCAGCCGAGCGGCGGTTTCCGTGCCCAGCATGCGGGGTATTCACCGCCCACCATGAGCAAGGTCGTCGTCGTCACCGGCGCGTCGGCCGGTGTCGGCCGGGCTGCGGCAAAGGCCTTCGCCGAACGGGGCGACCGCGTCGCGCTCATCGCGCGGGGCGGCGACTCGCTGCAAGGTGCGGCGCGGGACGTCTCCGAAGCGGGTGGCGAGGCGCTGGTCGTCGCGGCCGATGTCGCCGAACCCGGCCAGGTCGACGATGCCGCAACGACGATCGAGGCCGAGCTTGGCGAGATCGACGTGTGGGTGAACGATGCGATGGCGACGGTGTTCGCGCCGTTCGCGGAGATCGAGCCCGACGAGTTCGAGCGTGCGACACGCGTTACCTATCTCGGGGTCGTATGGGGCACCCGGGCGGCGTTGCGCCGGATGAGGTCGCGCGATCGCGGCGTCGTCGTCCAGGTTGGATCGGCGCTGGCATACCGCGGAATTCCGCTCCAATCGGCGTACTGCGGGGCCAAGCATGCGATCAAGGGCTTCACGGAGTCAGTCCGCTCCGAGCTTCTACACGACCGGAGTGGCGTCCACCTGACGATGGTCCAGCTCCCGGCGTTGAACACGCCGCAGTTCGATATCGGCCGCGCGAAAGTGGATCGTCACCCGCAGCCGGTGCCGCCGATCTATCAGCCCGAGGTCGCGGCGAACGCGATCGTGTGGGCATCGGAGCACCGCCGCCGCGAGATCTACGTCGGCGGGGCCACCGTGAAGACCATCTGGGGGAACAAACTCGTGCCGTCCCTCGCCGACCGGTACTTGGCGCGAGACGGCTATGACGCACAGCTCACCGACGAGCCGATCGCCGGCGGACGCGAGGGCAACCTGTTCGCCCCGGTTCCGGGCGACCACGGGACACGTGGCCGATTCCCGGACGCTCGCGGACGGAGCGTTCAGCTCGCGCTCGCAAAGCACCGGGGGGCTATCGGGGCTGGGCTGGCGACCGCCGGACTGGTGGGCCTGGCCGCCATCGCGGGTCGTGCCCGCAGCTGAAGGGTGTAAGTCTGCCCCGGAGACCGTTGCGGGCCCGCTCAGCCGCGGCTCGTCACAGCCGGCTCCGCGGCCGCCCGCTCGGCCTCGTGCTCGGCTTCCTCCTGTTCGGCCTCGATCGCCTCGGCGCGCTGCAGGGCGAGGCATACCTTGCGCGTCACGAGCAGGACGGCGAACGGCGCGACGATCACCAGTGCGCGATAGGCCCAGATCTGGCTGATGTAGCTGATCCCCAGGAATACGTAGATCCGATCGGCCGCCCCGGCGAAGAAGATCAGGAACACCCAGGTGAGGAAGCCGGCGCCGATCGCGGTGCGCCATGGCGCGTCGCGTGGTCTGTCGAGGACGTTGTGCGCGCGTCGGTCCCCGGACACCCGTCGTTCCAGCCACGGCCACGCAAAGAGCGCGGCGAACACCACCATCGGGAACAGCGCGCCGCCCCAGAAGGGATTCGGCACGAGCGTCCGGTCCCCGATCACGACGTCGAAGTCGGGCACCAGGCGCAGCGCCCCGATGAGCCATCCGAGATACCAGTCGGGCTGGGCCCCGTTCGTGCTCTCGCCGACGTGGTATGGGCCCCAGAGCCAGACCGGGTTGATCTGGATCAGCCCGCCCATGAGGAAGAGCGTCGCGGCGACGGCGAAGAACAGGCCCAGCGAGCGGGGCGTCTGGCCGGGGAACGTTGGAACGCCCAGCACCTGGCGCTCGCTCTGCCGCCCTCGGCGGCCGAACTGCGTGTGGTGGCGCGACGCCACCAGCGCCAGGTGAACTGCCAGGAGGGTCCCGATCAGGATGGGAAATACGAAGACGTGGGCGATATACATTCGCGACCAGAAGGTCTCATCGCCGGGGAACGGCGCTCCCCAGAGCAGCAGGGCGAAGTTGCCTCCGATGACGGGGATCGACAGCGCGACCGCGTACCCGATGGCCAGGCCCATCCCCGACAGCAGGTCGTCCGCGAGGGAGTAGCCCAGGTATCCCTCCGGGAGCGTCAGCAGGAGCATCAGGACGCCGATCACGTAGGTCAGCTCGCGCGGCTTGCGGAACGCCCCCGTGAAGAAGATTCGCATGAGGTGAAGGACGATCGCCGCCACGAACACGTCCGCTGCCCAGTGGTGCGTCTGGCGGATCAGGAGACCGGCCTTGACGTCGAAGGAGATGTCGACGACCGACTTGTACGCCTCGGTCATCTCCACCCCGCGAAGCGGCGCGTAGGAGCCGTGATAGGTCGTGGTGGCGGTATTGGGCTCGAAGAAGAGCGTCAGGTAGACCCCTGTCGCGACCAGCACGATGAACGCGTAGAGAGCGACCTCTCCCAGCAGGAACGCCCAGTGGTCCGGAAACAAATAGCGAAGCGCCTTTCGAGCGAACGGAGCCGCACCCGTTCGCTCGTCGAGAAAGCCAACCGCGCGCCTCAGCATCAGCTTCGGACGCCCCAGAACGAGGGACCGACGGGGCCCGAGAAATCGCCGGCGGCTCGCAGGTCACCGGCATCGTCGATCATCAGCGGCAGCTGCGGAAGGTTGCGCCCCGCCGGCCCGTAGATGACGGAGCCGCCGGTCGCCGGGTCGAAGGTCGAGTAGTGGCAGGGACAGACGAAGGCCGGCTGCGGTGAGGTCGGGGGAAACAGCGGCTTCCTGTACTCCGAGACCGCGCAGCCCGCGTGGGTGCAGACCTTGGAGTAGGCGAGGATGCCCTCGGGCGCCCAATCGTCGCGGCCGGGGGGCAGGTCAAGGCGATCCGGGACCACCCTCACGACCACGATCGGGGCCGCCAGCACCTCATGGTCGACGTTCTCCGGATATGCCGTGTAGAAGGTGGTATTGGAGATATCCGTGGCGCGGTACGGCCGTCCCTCCTCGTCCACCAGGCGGCGCCCGCGCCGCCAGGGCGAGTAGTAGAGCGACTCGGTATCGAGCACGGGCCCAATCGAAGCCGCCGGGACGATGAGCGCCGCGCCGAGCGCTGCGCCGGCCGCGCCCGCCGCTCCCTTGAGGAAGCGCTTGCGCGTCATCCGGCTGCCGGTCTCGGTGACGATCTGGGTCACGTTCAGCTGCTCGGCTGGATCGCCGACCTCGGGGTATTCCTCCTCCAGCTCTTCGGAGACCACGAGCTGCTTGCTCGCGATGATCAGCGCGGTGGCGAGCAGGGCGAACGCCCCCCCGATGGCAAGCCCAAGGAGCTGTGTCTGGCGCCTCCAGTCGGCCGCGTAGATCACGATGAACATGACGGCGAAGCAGGCCGCGCCGACCAGAAGCGCGATCACCGCGAGCTCCCAGCGCGGCGACGGCTCCCCCTCCGCGACGATCCGCTGCCGCCGCCGCGGCCGCACTGTGTGGAGCAGGGCGATGAGCACCGCGAATGCCTTCGAGAGCGCGTGCAGCAGGCGGAGAAATGCCCTGCCTATGAATCCCACGGGACCTTCTCGGTCATGACTTCCTCAACCTCGAGCCCAGCACCGCGCAGACACCGACGAGTACGAATCCGGCGACGGCCCAGGCCACCATTCCCTCGGGTACGGGACCGATGTGGCCGATCCCGAGCCCGCCCGCGTCCGTGGGGTGGCGGCTGTGCCGGACGTAGGCGACGATCGCGTTCAGATCGTGGTCGGTGATGTCCCTCTTCGAGAAGCTCGGCATCAGGTAGGGCCCGACGCGGACCGCCTCGGCGATCTCGCGTGGCGTGGCGTGGTCGAGCACCGGCACGTTCGTGTCGGTGACGTAGCCACCCTCCCCCACCACCTGGTGGCAGCCGGCGCAGTGGTCGGTGAACAGGTCCAGCCCCCGTGAGAGGCTCTGCCCGTGGGGCCGCGGCCGCGGGATCGGCGGCCCCTTCCCGAGCGACGCGACGTAGGCGGTCAGCGCCCGAATCTCGCGGTCATTGAAGAACGGGGCATGGCGCTCGGGCTTTTCGCCTGGGCTCGTGAGCGGCATCCGGCCGGTACGCAGGTAAAAGTCTGGAGCGATGGCTCCAACCCCGCGGAGATCCGGACCCTGGCCGGTCGTATTCCCGGCGCCGGTGTTGGGACGCGGATTCTCGATCCCCTGACCAACGGAACCGTGACAGGAGGCGCAGTTGCCGGCGAACAGCTGCTCGCCGAGCTCGTGGAGCGACATCCCGCGCTGATTCTTCGGATGGACGATGCCGCTGGGCGGCTGCCCAGGAGCCGGCTGGGCGAGGAGCGCGAGCGAGACGACGACCGAGATCGCCACCGCCGTCGCGCAAGTGAATCCGGGTGCCCGAGGGATCTCGCTCGCTTTGCCACTCATGACTGGTGGCAGTCGGGCAGGATCACGATGCCCAGCCCGGTCATCACGATGACGAAGATGAACAGGGCGGCGACGGTCATGCCGACGGCCGCGAGGAAGTGCATGCGGCCGGCGGGTGGCGCGTCGTCCTCCTCGGAGTCACGCGTGCCTCGGAACATCGCCACCGCCGTCAGGCCGGCGGCGACCGCCACGGTGAAGGACAGCGCCATCAGGACCACGCCCCAGACGTTCTGATCAAGGCTCCAGTCGCGGCCCGGCACGCTGCAGCTCGTCTGCGTCACCCAGTAGCCGATGGCGAACTCGACGCCCCACGCTGCCGGGGCCCCGAGGACCGCAAACCACATGAGGGGCGAGGTCGCCGATTTGGGAGGCTCGAGCCTCATAGCGACGGGTAGATCTGCGTGATGACGACTGCCACACCGATGAAGGCAACGAAGTACCAGTACAGCGCGATGACCCGCAGTGCGAGGAAGCGGTAATTCGTCAGTCCGAACGCCAGCGCGCCGAGAAGCCACAGGTCCAGTGCGAGGCCCACCGCGACGTGCACGTGATGGACCCCCAGGAGGGTGAAGTAGATCGAGCCGTAGGCTGTGGCCGACGGGCTGAAGCTGTTCATGTCATCGGCGAACAGCCAGATCTGGAGCCCCAGGTAGGCGCCCTGAACCACCATTGCGAGGGCAACCAGCATCCAGGCGCGCCAGCGATGCCCGGCTCGGCCGGCCGCCACCGCGCCGAACATCGGGACCGTGGTGAGGACGAGGATGCCGGTCAAAGCGAGTGGCAGGGCGAGCGACGGGTCCTCGATGCCGGCCGGCGGCCACTGGTCGTTCTGGAATCGGAGGTAGAAATAGGAGGCGATCAGCGACGCGAAGAGCGTGAACTCCGTCGCGATCAGGAGCGCCATCCCCCACCATCCGCTGGCGAAGGTCCGGCGCTGTCGGACCACCCGCGCGGTGGCATCGGCGGTCGTCGCCTCCATGCTGCGCGTGACGTCGCTCATGCCCGTTGCGGCTCCTTTCCATGCCACGCTGCCAGCACGACAAGCGTCGCAACGACGAAGACACCGGCGGCGATCCACTGCTTGAGCAGCACGAACGCGAAGATCCCGCTGATCGCGACCGCCAGGACGACCGGCCACGGCGAGGATGACGGCATGTCCAGGATCTCGTCCCAGTCCGCATCCACGGCGGTGCTGGCAGGGGTCTCGTGCCCCTGCTCGAGGACCATGCGCCCGCTCGCGAGATTGGCGACGTCCTCGTCTCTGTCCTCGGCGTCCCACATCGGGTACGGGCTCGAGACTTTCGGGATCACCGCGTAGTTGTAAGCCGGCGGCGGAGAGGATGTGGCCCATTCGAGCGTGGCGCCGCCAAAGGGGTCCCGACCCGCGGCTTCCCCGCGGAACGAGCTCACGATCAGGTTGGCGACCACCATGAGCAACCCGGCCGCGAGCAGGTAGGCGCCGATCGACTCGATGATGTTGTACCCCGTCCACCCGAGATCCGACGGGTACGTGTACTGGCGGCGGGGCATGCCGAGCAGGCCGACGATGTGCATCGGGAAGAACGTCAGGTTCATTCCCGCGAAGCTCACCCAGAAGCTCGCCTGTCCCCACCGCTCGAAGTACATCCGCCCGGTGACTTTCGGGAACCAGTAGTAGAGCCCGCCCAGGATCGGGAACACCGCCGCGCCGAAGATCACGTAGTGAAAGTGGGCGACGACGTAGTACGTGTCGGTGAGCTGCTGGTCGAACGGGATCGCCGCGAACGTGATCCCCGAGAGGCCGCCGATGATGAACAGGACGATGAAACCGACGATCCACAGGAGCGGCGTCTTGAACCTCGGGGTCCCGGTCACGATCGTCGTTATCCAGGCGAATAATTGAATCCCGCTGGGGATCACGATGATCAGGCTCGCCGCGGCAAAGTAGATGTTCGTGACCTGCGACAGACCAACCGCGAACATGTGGTGGGCCCAGACCCCGAAGCCGATGAACGCGACCAGGATCTCCGCGAGCGCAACCATCGGGAACGCCACCATCCGGCGTCGCACGAACGTCGGGATGATCGACGTCGCGATGCCGAACGCCGGCAGGATGATGATGTAGACCTCCGGATGCCCGAAGATCCAGAAGAGGTTCTGCCATAGGATCGTGTCACCGCCGGCCGCGATGTCGTAGAAGTGGAACCCGAGTAGGCGATCGAACTCGAGCAGTACGAGCGCGCACGTGAGCGCTGGAAGCGCGAACACCAGCGCAAACGCGACTGCCAGGAAAGCGAAGCAGAACAGCGGCATCCGGTTGATCGACATGCCGGGAGCCCGCAGCTTGAAGATGGTGACGATGAGATTCACGGCGGTAGCCGTCGAGGAGACGCCCGTGAAGATCAGGCCGAGCGCGTAGAAGTCGATGCCTGGGCCGGGGCTGTAGGTGTTCTCCGCAAGCGGGACGTAGTCGAACCACCCCGCGGTGGGGGCGTTGCCGGAGAACACTCCGACGTACATGAAGATCCCCGCCGCCAGGAAGACCCAGAACGAGAAGGCGTTCAGGCGCGGGAACGCCATGTCGCGCGCCCCGATCATCATCGGCACCAGGTAGTTCCCGAACGCGCCGATCGAGATCGGAACCACGAACAGGAAGATCATCGTGACCCCGTGCATCGTCATGGCCTCGTTGAAGCCATTCGGGCCCAGCACGGTGCCGTTCGGCTGGAGCAGCTGCGTTCGGATCAGGAGCGCCTCCACGCCCCCGGCGGCGAAGAACGCGAGCGACGTGAAGAGGAACATGAGCCCGATCCGCTTGTGGTCGACGGTCGTCAACCACCCCATGACTCCCGGGCGCTCCGCCCAGATTCGCTCGAGGCGATCGATGCGGGCATCGGCAGCTTTCGGGACCGCGATCGCCATCGCTAGCGAAGGTGATCGAGGTAGGAGCCGATTGCCGCAAAGTCGGTGTTGCTCAAGTCGAGCGCCGGCATCTTGGTACCGGGCTTGACGTGCTGCGGATCGCGGATCCACCGCTCGAGCGCGTGGTTCGTGTTGGGCAGCGTCACCGCCGCCAGCGTGCTGCGGCTTGCCACGTGGGTCAGATCGGGTCCGATGCTGCCCTGGGCCGACGTCCCACGAATCGTGTGACAGCCGGCGCACGCGTTCTGGAGGAAGAGCTGTCGTCCCTCACGCTCCTCTGGGGTCGCTGGCGTGACGGCGCGCTCCTCCTGGTCCTTCAGCCAACCCTGGAACCGCTTGCGAGGCTCGGCAAAGACCTTCATCGCCATGTGAGCGTGCTGAAGCCCGCAGAACTCCGCGCACTGCCCACGGTAGATGCCCGGGTTGTCCGCGTAGAGGAGGACCCGGTTCTCGTTTCCGGGGATCATGTCGATCTTCCGGTTGAGTTGCGGGACCCAGAACGAGTGGATCACGTCCGCGGTGGTGGCGATCACCTGGACCCTGGTCCGGGCCGGAATGTGGATCTCGTTCGCCGTGACGGCTCTGGTCCCCGGGTAGCGAACCTCCCAAAACCACTGATGTCCGATCACCCTGATCGTCATGGACGTCGTGCCCGGGTCCGGGGCGCCCGTCCTCTTGACCAGCCAGAGGTCGGACACGGCGAACAGCGCGACGAGGACGATCACCGGAATCACCATCCCGAACGTGACGACCAGGCCGGTGGTCACGCCCTCGTTTTCACCGATGAACGGGAGGCCGGGCCGGTCGCGCCGAACCCAGCCGATAGCGAGGAGCGCGACGGCGCCGAAGAACACAACTGCGGCGATTCCGAGCATCCACCACCAGAGGACCGCGATGTCGTGCGAAGCCGGACTCTGCGGTTCCAGTGGCGACTGCTTGCCGCAGCCGGAGAGGAGCAGCGCACCGAGGGTGATGCCCCACCCCCACTTCTTCACATCACGCCTCGCAGTAGGGGCATATCAAGCCCTCGCTCGGGCCCGCTCACGACGTCTTCGAGTTGGACGCGCGATTCGCTCCGCAAGGTCGGGCGCATGCTGCCAGACGCCTCGCCGGTCCATGCTGGTTCTCCGGCCTCCGAGTCATTTCGCTGACGTCCCCACCGGATTCATGGGTCGCTACCCGGCGGGCTCGGTGCCCCGGGGCTTGCTGTTCCTCTCCGCGGCGGCAAGCGCCAGGGCCGCCTCGAGATGTGAGAGGTGGCTCAGCGTCTGCGGGAAGTTGCCCAGCATCTCCTTCGCTTCCGGGTCGTACTCCTCGGCCATGAGTCCAAGCTCGTTCGCGGTCGCGATCGCACGGTCGTACGCCGCGCGGGCCTCGTCGCGGCGACCCTGGCGAGCGAGGCATTCGACGAGCCAGAACGTGCAGGCGACGAACGCGCCCTCCTCGGCCTTTGTGCCGTCGTCGACGGTGTAGCGGCGCAGGAGTCCGTCGAAGGCGAGTTCCTCGCGCACCCCATCGGCGGTGCGGATCATCCGCTCGTCGTCGTAGGCCACGAAGTCGACGGTGGGCAGCCGCAGAACCGCGGCGTCCAGGTCGCTCGAGCCGAAGGCCTGGACGAAGATGCCGCGGTCGCTGTCGTAGCCCTGCCGCTCGATCGCCTCTCGGATCTCATCGCGCGCGGCCTTCCAGCGCCGCTCGGGCGCCTTGCGCATGCAGTGCTCGGCCAGCCTGAGACCCCGGTCGACGGCGGTCCAGCAGAGTGCCTTCGAGTGGACGAAGTGCTTCGGCTCGCCGCGCCACTCCCAGATCCCGGCGTCGGGCTCCTTCCAGTGCTCGATCGCCGCTTCCACCAGGTCGACCAGGAAGCGCCAGTAGTCGTCGTCGGGCTCGTGCCCGCGCTCGTACCACCGCCAACTCTGGTCCAGGAGTTGGCCGTAGGCGTCGAGCTGGAGCTGTCCGGCGGCCGAATTGCCGATGCGGACCGGCGACGCGCCGCGATACCCCTCCAGGTGGGAGAGCTCGAGCTCCGGCAGCCGCCGCTCCCCCCCCACCCCGAACAGGATCTGCAGGTCCTTCGCGTTCCCCGCCGCGCTGCGCTCGATGAATCGCCGAAACCCCTCGGCCTCCTCCTCGCAACCGAGCCGCGCCATCGTCCGCACCGCGAGGGCCGAATCGCGGATCCAGGTGTAACGGTAGTCCCAGTTCCGCCCGCCGCCGCCCCCACGGCCCTCGGGCAGCGACGTGGAGGGCGCGGCAACGATCGCGCCCGTCGGCGTGTAGGTGAGTGCCTGGAGCACGATCGCCGAGCGGGCCGCCGAGGTGGCGTCGGCGCCCCCGAGGTTCAACCGGGACGACCATTCCCGCCAGGAGGCGACGGTGTCCTCGACCCGCTGGTCGACGCCGCCGGCCCCGCCAATGTCCGGCACGTCTCCCACATCGATCTCCGCCGGATCGAGGGACGTCAGCGACAGCCTGATGCGCTCCCCGGGGCGAATCGTCGCGTTGGCCTCCAGGCTGTGGCGGTCCGCGCCTGACTCGAACTCCGCATCGCTCCAGAGGAGAAGCGCGTCGTCGCCCCCGATGGCACCGAAGGTCTGCGGCCCCAGGTGGCGGATCCACGGGTCGACCGCGCCGTAGTCGAATCGCGGCACCACTCGGATCTTGAAGTCGAATGTCCCCCGGCCCCCCTCGACGATCCGTGCGAGCTCGCGCCAGTGCCGCGGCCGGCCGGACTCGTCCCCGTCACCGGAGATCGTGAAGCAGTCGATCAACCGCGCATGGCCGCCCGGAGCGTTGAACGTGGTGACGAGCACGAGTGTCTGGTCCATGTACTCACGGGATGAGGGCAGCGTCGAGGGCACGTCGGGCAGGACCTCGCAGAAACCACCGCGCTCCCAATCGAGCATTCGCGCGAAGCACGCTCCCGAGTCGAACCGGGGCAGACAGCACCAGTCGATCGAGCCCGAGCGGGACACCAGGGCGGCCGAGTGGCAGTCTCCGATCAGGGCGTAATCGGCAATCGGGGGATAGTCGGCCGCCACAGGAGTTGAAAGCGGTGCGCCCGGCGAAATCGCCGGGCGCACCGATGCCGATCAGGTTTCGCGTTCGAGCTTTCCGACCTCCTGGGCCTTCTCCTCGACCCGATTCTCGGCGCGGTTCAGCTCATCCTTCTTTTTGCCTTTGCTTTCTTCCTTCCGGCCTTGGCGGCGAAGGGACGAATCGCCGGCGAGATCGCCGGCGGCCTTCTTCGCGCGGCCGGTCACCTTGTCTATGAGGCTCATCGAATCACCTCCGGGGCGCTCCTACCCTCGCGTCCCGGCGGGCAAACGGCTACTCCGAGGCGGATACGCCCCCCGCCTGCACGGCCTCCAGCAGCTTGCGAAGCGCCTTTCGCATGATCCGCGAGACCTGCATCTGGGAGACCCCCAGACGCCGGCCGATCTCGTACTGGTTCAGGTCCTCCTCGAACCGAAGCCGAAGAACGGTCCGCTCGCGCTCGGTGAGCGGAGCCCCCTCGGCGGCGATCTGGGCCTCCACGCGGTCATATCCGGATTCCGCCCCGCCCACGGTCTCGACCATGGGCACCGAGTCGGCGTCCTCGCGGCTTCGGGGGACGTCCAGGGACAGCGTCCTGCGGGCCTCCTCGGCCTGAAGGGCCTCGGAGATCTCCTCCTCGGTCAGCTCGAGCCGCTCGGCGATCTGGCCGACGGTGGGGGTGTGTCCCAGCTCCTCACCCAGCTTTTGCGCTGCCTCCTGGACCGCCATCGTTCGCTCCTGAAGCCCCCGGGGCAGGCGAAGCTCCCAGACACGGTCGCGAAAGTGCCGTCGAAGCTCGCCGAGGATCGTGGGTGCGGCGTAGGCGATGAACGAGCGGCCGCGCTCGAGGTCGAATCCGTCCAGAGCCTTGACGAGGCCGAGGCTCGCAACCTGGATCAGGTCCTCGAGCTGCTCGGAGGCACCGCGGTAGCGAAGCGCCAGCGAGCGCGCAAGCGGCAGGAACCGCTTGACGAGCTCCTCCTTGAGGCGCGGATCGTGGGTCTCCGCGTAGCGGCGAAGCAGCTCGGTTTCGTCGGCGAGGTGTGGGTCCATACGAGTCGCAGTCGCGGCATCCAGGTTGTCCTTGGGCGGCCGGCCGTTGCGCTGACCGGCTGACCGGGTGACAGTGCGCCTGGTGCTGGAAGTCGTGGGCATGTGCCCTTTCTCCTCACATGGGCTCTGTAGCACCTGGGCGGCGAACCGCGCGATTGGGCGCACGCCATGCTGGCAATGGGCCCCTCGCGGCTTAACCGCTGACGTCGGGTCACTGGGCCTTGGCGAGCTCGCGTGACCGGGGTCGATGTTAGCGAACTGCTACCCAGCCTCCGGTAAGCAAAACAACAGAATTGGGGCGGTCAATCCGTTGTGTCGTTCTCGAGTCCTGGCTCGAGGATGAACGCCTCCACCGCGTAGTCCGGGTCGACGGCGTGATCGCTCAAGAACGCCAGTACCTTGCGGCCCGTCAGTCTCTCGACCACCGCGATCGCCTCCTCCCGGAATGTCCCCTGGAAGATCCGGCGAAGGCTGCGCACGTGATCCTCGAGGTTCTCGTCCTTCAGGGTTCGCTCCGCCTTCGTCATCGTGTCGTGGAGGATTGTGATCACGATGCCGTCCTCGATGTAGGTCCGGGCGCGCCCGGGGCCGCGCCCCATCGCCTTCTTGAAGAGGGCCACGATCGCACGGGAGATTTCCCGATTCAGCGTGCGCGTAGTGGATCTCTGGTCTGTTGTGGCCACGCTCTCGTGCGCGCCGTAGCTCGGTCGCGCCCTCACACGGTTTTCTAGCGTACATCCTGGGTATGTGCTCCGGGTGGAGGCAACGAAGCAGGTCCCGGCTGGGACGAACGGCGAACGCGTCGACTTACTCGAGCGGGACTCCGAGTTCGCGCGGGTCGTTTCCAGCGCCGAGGGCGGGCAGCCGATGGACCGGCTGTGGGCGTCCGGCCTGAAGCTCCGGCGCGGACCTTGGCAGCCGGCGACCGAGCCCCCTGGCATCCACCTCGGCTTCCTTGTCCTGGACGGTCTCCTCGCGCGCCGGGTCGTCGTGCCGGACCGCGGCAGGAGCCTCGAGCTGCTCGGGCGGGGCGATCTGTTCAGTCCGTGGAATGAGGACTCGCCATCGTTCTCCCAGGTGGCGTGGACCGTGATCGAACCCAGCTGGATCGCGGCACTCGATCAGGCCTTCGCCTCACAGGTGAGGCAATTCCCCGAGCTCCTCGAGGCGCTGACCGATCGCGCGCTGCGCCGATCGCGGCGGATCGCCGTCAGCGCGGCCATCGCCAACACCGTGGGCGTCGAGGAGCGCCTGCTGCTGCTCCTGTGGCAGCTCACCGAGCTGTGGGGTCGAAAGGCCCGCGGCGGAGCGGTACTTCCCTTCCGGCTCTCGCACCAGACGCTCGCGGACCTGGTGGGCGCCCGGCGGCCAACGGTAACGCTCGCGCTGCGCGGCCTCACCGACCGGGGGCTTCTGGAACGCGGGTCGGCGGGCGAGTGGATCCTGTCGGGCGACCCGCCGTAAGGCGACGGTCTACTGCCGCTTCCAGCCGCCCCCGAAGAGGCGCCCCAGGCGCCCCGTGCGAACGTTCGGGCGAAAGGCGGCCGCCCCGGCGGGCGGCGGCGGCAGCGACTCGACATCCTCGGAGGTGATCGTCAGGGTGACGCCCCGCGCGGCCGTTCTCGCAACCTCGGGGGCATCGACGAAACGAAGCCCACCGCGCGTCCGGATCACGAACCCGTCGAGGATGTTCTCGCGATAGTTGTCGAGCACGCGGTCGATGGTGCCGACCTCCGCCCCACCGGAGTCGTACACCGGCGTCCCGCGGGGCACCGCCGAGTAGTGGATCGCCTCGCCGTCGTCGACCATCGCCGCAAAATCATACGGGCCGAGGGGATCGGGTCAGCGGGCGGCTACGCGCCCTGGCGCGACCGAACGGAAGCTGACGCGCAGAATTCGGCAATCGCTCGCGACAGCCGTCCGCCCTGCCAGGCGAGGGGCGAGGTCCCCTCCGGCTCGCTGACGAGCCTGGCGCTGGGCAGCCTCTCGGCGTAAGCGGTGGCCACCGCGTATGGATGGCCCGGATCCGCGACGTCGTGGCTGGCCACCACGAGGGCCGGCACGTCGATGAACTCCAGCTCCGACATGGCCTCGAACGGCGCCGAGCGGGGCACCTCCCGCAGAGCGCGGGCCACCGCCTCCGGGTGTCGATGCTCGTTCATTCTCTCGCGCGTGAAGCGGAGGACGGTGTCACGCCAGGCGGGATCGAGGTCGCGGTCGAATGCCTGCATGAAGCCATCCACGCCACCGCGCTCCAACCCGTCGGCCAGCCGATCCCACGCGGCGAGCACCTCCGGATCCACGAACCCCATATAGACCGGGCCGATGACCACCAATCCGGCCAGGCGATCGCCGTGCTCGATCGCATAGGCGACGGCGGTATGAGCACCCATCGAGTGGCCGCCGACGACGAAGCGGCCACCGCCTGCCTGCTCCTGGACGATCGCGTGGAGGTCGGCGACGAGCTCCGCATAGGCGTAGCCCGCTCCCGGCGGGGCCGGGGCAGAAAGGCCGTGACCTCTTGCGTCATAGGTGAGCTGGCGATGCCCCGCACGGGGCAGGGCCTTCGAACCATGGACCACGTAGCGACGGGTCGCCGTGATCCCGTGGAGCAGCACTACCGGCGCCCCTTCCCCCATGGCCTCGCCGGCGAGCGTACCCCCCGGCCGCTGGACCGTGTACTCGACCGGCTTGATCGCGGCCATGGTGCGATCAGGCGGGGGTCTGTGATCGGGCCCGCTCGAGGGCGTCGCGAAGCGAATCGACGTCCCTGTAATGGAGGCCCAGCAGGGCGACGTGCCGGTAGCGCACTATCCCCTCCGGGTCGACCATGAAGATCGACCGGCGTACCAGGCCGCCTGGACCCAGGACGCCGTAGGCACGGATCACGTCCCGCTCGGGGTCCGCCAGCAGGGGTACGGTCAGCCCGTACTTGCTCCGGAAGCGCTCATGGGATTCGATCGACTGCGGGGAGATCCCCCACACGGTCGCGGCAAGCTCGTCCAGGCGATCGGCCGCGTCGCGGTAGGAGCAGAACTGGCGTGTGCACACCGGCGTGAAGTCCCCGGGATAAAACGCCAGCAAGAGCCACTGGCCGCGGCATGACTCGAGCCGGTAAGTACGGTCGCCAGTGCCGCGGAGCTCGAACTCCGGGGCATTGTCGCCGACGTCGATTCGCGCCATCTATTGCTCCTGAATTGTGATCCGGCGGATGACGACCGTTGCCAGCGGCGTGCCGTCACCGTTCGCACGATCCCCCAAAGACCCGATCCGCTTGACCACATCGAATCCGGAGCTCACCTTCCCAAGGATGGCGTATTTCGGGGGCAGTCCCGCATCCGCTGCGGTCACTACGAAGAACTGGCTGCCGGACCGGCCCGCGGGTTCCACCGACGTCTTCGCCATCGCGACGGTGCCCATCATGTAAGTGGCGTTCCGAGGCGGCGGCTCCGTGACGTAGTAGCCAGGTCCTCCCTGCCCGTTCTGCAGGGGATCGCCCCCCTGGACGATGAAACCGGGCACGATTCGGTGGAAGATCGTGTCGTCGTAGAACCCCTTCCGCGCGAGGTATGCGAACGAGTTGACGGTCCGTGGGAACTGCTCCGTGTCGAGCCGGATGTCGAACCGGCCGCAGCTCGTGTCGACGACGGCGGTGAGGGCCTCGCCTCGCTGCACGGTCTGCGGTGGGTGCTTCAGCTGTCGGTCCTTCACAGGCGGCATCGCCACCCCCTGGCAACCCTGGGGCAGGGACGCGGTGGTCGAGGTGCCCCCGTCCGCGCCTCCACACGCCGGGAGGGCAGCGATGGCCCAGGCGAGGGCGACCGGGAGTGCACCACGGCGGAGCATCGGCGGGGCACCCTAGCGATAGCGCCCGTCGGTGCGAGCAGGCAAGATTGGGATGTGTCCGATCCCGCCGCGCCGACGAACGATGACGGGCCCAGTCGCGCGCGGCCCACTCCCACCCGGATACGCGTTCTCGGTCGCATGCTCAACTGGCTCGTCGTTCGGGCGCCGTGGGCATGGCCCGTGATCCGTGGGCCGATGCGGCGCTTCTTCGACCGCGCGGCTCTCGGCTGGGACCAGCGGACGAGCGCCGGATCCGTCGCCCACCTCGCGCCACTCGCGGCCGCGCTCTTGCACGTGAACCCCGCGCCCGAGCGGGCGCTCGAGGTGGGGACCGGCACGGGCGAGGGAGCGCTTCTCATCGCTCGCGAGTTCCCGCAGGCCGGCGTCAGGGGAGTCGATCTGTCGGAGGAGATGATCCGCGGCGCCAAGGCCAAGGTTGGGCTCGACCCCGAGGGCCGGGTGGCGTTCCGCGTAGCCGATGCGGCCGCCCTGCCATACGGGGACGGTTCGTTCGACCTCATCGCGCATCTCAACATGCCACCATTCACCGCCGAGGTGGCGCGGGTGCTGCGTCCCGGCGGTCACGTCATCGTCGCCTCGAGCTGGGGAAGCGCAACCCCGTTCTTCACTCCCACGGCGGCGCTCGACTGGGGGTTCGCCAAGCAGGGCATCGAGCTGGCGGCGGCCGGCGAAGCGGGCGACGGCACGTACTGGGTCGGCCGCAAGCCGCTCGATGGGTAGTCCGCGCGAATCAGTACCACTAGATTCCGCGTAATGGGCCCCGACCGGCGGCACCTGGTCCTGGTAAACCCGTCGGCCGGAGGGGGTCGCGCCCGCGACCTGCTTCCCCGCCTGGAGGGCGCGCTTCGCGACCAAGGGATCTCCTACCGGCTTGTGCTCACCACGAGCCTCGACCACGGGATCGACGAGGCACGCGCGGCCGCCACCAACGGCGAGGTCCCGGTGGTCATGAGCGGCGACGGGCTGATCGGACAGATCGGGGGCGCGCTGGTGGGCGCGGGCGTTCCGATGGGGGTCATCCCCGGCGGCCGCGGCAACGACCTCGCGCGAGTGCTCGGCATACCGATGGACGTGCCCGAAGCCGTCGCACTGATCGCGCGCGGAACCACGCGCCAGATCGACATCGGAGAGGTGAACGGCCGCCGATTCGTCGGGATCGCGAGCTGCGGTTTCGACTCCGACGCGAACCGCCTGGCCAACCAGGCTCGGCTGGTGCGGGGCAACCTCGTCTACCTGTACGCGGCGCTGCGAGCGCTCGCCGCTTGGAAGCCGGCGCGCTTCGAGCTCATCCTCGACGGCGAACGGGAGGCGTTCACTGGCTACAGCGCCGGCGCCTGTAACAACAAGGCCTATGGCGGCGGGATGTACGCGGCGCCCGATGCCGAACTGGACGACGGTCTATTCGACGTGGCGTGGGTCGAGGAGCTCCCGAAGCGGCGCTTCCTGTTTACCCTCCTTCCCAGATTGTTCAACGGAACCTACGTGGCTCTCAGCGAGGTAGTAGTTCGCCGCGCGCGTGAGGTCGAGATCCGGGCCGATCGCCCCTTTGCGGTTTATGCCGACGGAGATCACGTCACGGACCTGCCGGCGACCGTCCGGCTGTTGCCACGCGCGCTCACCGTCATCGCGCCGCCAGGCGCCCTGGTGGGGCCGCGCGGGACGTGAGCCGCTTCTTGCGCCCGAAGCTCGCCGTTGCGCGGGCGGCCGGGATGCTCAGTCGGGCCACCGGGCGGGGTGGCGGAACGACCCTCCCCGGGCGGGTGTTGCTGCGGATGGCCCCCGACGCCATCGCACGCCTCGGCTCGAGGCTCGAGGGCCGCGCGACGATCGTCAGCGCGACGAACGGCAAGACCACCACCGCGGGAATGATCGCCGCAGCTCTCCGAGCGACCGGGCGCACTCCGATCCACAACCGGGCGGGTTCCAACATGACCTGGGGCGTGGCCACCGCGCTTCTCGACCAGAAGGGCGATGAGGGGCTGTTCGAGGTAGATGAGGCTTGGCTCCCGCGCGTCGCCGCCCAGCTCGAGCCCCGTTTGGTCGTCCTGGGGAACCTGTTTCGCGACCAGCTCGACCGCTACGGTGAGCTCGAGCACCTGGCCGACGAGTGGGCCGCCATGGTGGCTCGGTTCTCCGGCGCCACCGACTTCGCATTGAACGCCGACGATCCGCTGATCGCCGACCTGGGACGCGATTCCGAGCTCGCGCGGCGGCCCGGCGTCACGTACTTCGGGATCGAGGACCAAAGCCAGGCGATCCCGGAGTTCCAGCATGCGTTCGACGCCAAGCACTGTCGCCGCTGCGGGACGCCGTACGAGTACGAGCGTGCGTTCGTTGGTCACCTCGGCCACTACCGGTGCCCGTCATGCGGGGCCGACCGCCCGGCCGCGGACGTTGCGGCCACGCGAATCGAGCTCGACGGCATGAGCGGGTCGAGCATCCACGTGCGCGCCCCGCATGCCGAGGTGCAGCTTCGACTGCCGCTCCCGGGCCTTTACAACGTCTACAACGCGCTCTCCGCCCTCACCGCCGCCCTCCGGTTGGGACTGTCCCTCTCGGAAGCGGCACGCGCGGTCGAATCCATGCGGGCGGTCTTCGGCCGGGTCGAGACGGTGCCCGTCCAGGGGAAGGATCTCTCGATGCTCCTGATCAAGAACCCGGCCGGCGCGAACGAGGTGCTGCGAACGCTGCTGCTGGAGGCTGGATCCAATGGGGCGCCCACATTGGACCTATGGGTGGCGCTGAACGACAGGATCGCCGACGGTCGCGACATCTCGTGGGTATGGGATGCGGACTTCGAGCTGCTCGCCGGCCGCGTCCGGCGGGTGACCTGTGCCGGGACCCGCGCGCCCGAGCTGGCCGTGCGGCTGAAGTACGCCGGCGTGGCACCGGAGGCGATCGACGTCGAGCCGAAGATCGCGCGGTCGATCGACCAGGCCCTCGACTCCGCGGACGGCAGGCTCTTCGCCCTCCCCACTTACACGGCGCTCCTCGAAATGCGCACCCTGCTCTCCAAGCGGGGTCTGGCCCGCGACTACTGGGCCTAGCGGTGCTGAGCTCGAACGTGATCTGGCATGACGTCGAGTGCGGCGCCTACGCGGCCGACCTGGAGTCATGGGAGGAGCTGGCCTCGACCATCTCGGGGCCCATCCTCGACCTCGGGTGTGGCACCGGACGCGTCTCACTGCATCTGGCCCGGCTGGGTCACGAGGTGTGGGCGGTTGACGTCCGCCGCGAGCTCGTGAAGGAGCTGGAGGCGCGGGCAACCGCCGAAGGGCTCCCCGTAAACGCGGTATGTGCCGACCTGGCAAGCATGGATCTAGGGCGGGAGTTCGACCTTGCCATCGCGGCCATGCAGCTCATGCAGATGGTCGGCGATGAGCGGGCGCGAGGAGCGGTGCTCGCCCGCGTCGGGGCACACCTTCGTCCTGGCGGGTGCCTGGCCACGGCGATTCTGGATGGAGTGCCCGAGGATCTGCGGGGAGCCCCCGCACCGCTCCCGGACGTCCTCGAGCTCGCCGGCCGCGTGTACTCGAGCCTGCCGGTCGACGTCGCCGCCGACGGCGGGCGGCTCGAGCTCCGGCGCCTGCGTCAGGAGGTCACGGCCGACGGTGAGCTGAACGAGTCCGAGCACGGCGAGTCGTTGTGGGTGCTCGATGCCGGCACTCTGGAGTCCGAGGGTGAGGCCGCGGGGCTGACGGCCCGGGACCGACTGCCGGTCCCGGCGATGGACGGTTACGTCGGATCGGTGATCGTCTTGATGGAGCGGAAGTGACCGAGCTTCGCCTCTGCGCGCTCTACCCCGAGCAGATGAACATCTATGCCGACCGCGGCAACATCCTGCTCCTGCAGCGACGCTGCGAGTGGCGCGGCATCGACTTCAGCTACACCGCCGCCGGCCCCGGCGACTCGTTCGCCCCCGACGCTCACGATTTCCTTTACATGGGCGGCGGCCAGGACCGCGACCAGAAGATCGTCGCCGCCGATCTGCTCAAGACGAAGCGCCGCGCGATCGCCGAGGCCGTCGACGACGGCGCCGTGCTCCTCGCCGTCTGCGGCGGCTACCAGCTTCTCGGGCACAGCTATCAGCTGGGCGACGAGCGGATCGATGGCCTGGGCATCGCGGACCTGGAGACGGTGCGTGCGTGCGGGCCGCGCCTGATCGGAAACGTGGAGATCGAGGTGGATCTCGGCGGTGGCCCCAGGCGGCTCGCCGGGTTCGAGAATCACGGCGGACGCACACACCTAGGGGCCGGGGCCATCCCGCTGGGCCGCGTCATCCGCGGCTTTGGGAACAACGGCCACGATGGCCACGAAGGCATACGGCGGGCGAACATGATCGGGACCTACCTGCACGGCCCGCTGCTGCCGAAGAACGCGTGGCTGGCGGACCGCCTGATCCAACTCGCGCTCGCTCGCCGGGACGGATCCCAGCCCGAGCTCCAGCCGCTCGACGATGCGCTCGAAGCGGCCGCCCACGAATCGGCCCACCGGGCAGCCATGCGCGGCTGACAGGCCTCAGCCCCGCCAGCCTAGGACTAGCGCCCGCTCGAGCCGAAGCCGCCCTCGCCCCTGACGCTCGCCTCCAGCTCCGTCACCTCGACGGGCTCCACGGTGGTCACCGGAGTCAGGACGAGCTGCGCGATGCGGTCTTGAGGCGCTACCTCGAATGTCTCCCGCCGATCGGTGTTCAGCAGGAGCACCCGGATCTCGCCTCGGTA
>Ga0126312_10000467_pt1 | contig 23959 bp, 24 predicted proteins | sample Plot104A_FD_92537 | JGI IMG/M metagenome (GOLD analysis project Ga0126312, IMG submission 92537) | Serpentine soil microbial communities from UC McLaughlin Reserve, CA, USA - Plot104A | ecosystem: Environmental > Terrestrial > Soil > Grasslands | place: USA: UC McLaughlin Reserve, Lake County...
GAGGAGAAGGCCGAGCAAGACGGCGCGCCGCATTGGACGTTCCTCGCCCGACGCGGAAGCCGATAAACGGGAGACGCGTCAGTGCGCGACGCCGGCCTTCAGGGCGACGATCATCAGGCCGAGCGCGAGGTTCGTCGCCACCGTGACCGCGGTGCCGGTCCGGCTCAGATGCTCGAGGCGCGCGTAGCGAACGCCCTGCGCGGTCAACGTGGCTACTCCAGCCGCTACCGCAAGCCACAGCGCGGTGCTCTCGCGAAGGAGACCGAGCGCACCGAGCGCGACGGCGCCGAGCGGCACCGCGGCCGCGAGGAGCATCGAGAACTCGCGCCGCGCGATCGCCGCGAGCTCGTCGGTCGTAAGACGGCGGCCGAGGGAGAGGCTTTCGCCGAGCCCATGGGAGTACACGTGCGCGAGCCACAGCACGAGGACGGTCCCACCCGCCAGCCCGAGGAGCCGCCACAGGTCGTCTCTGTATGCGTCGGCGCCGGCCGTCAGCGACGCGAGCACCACGATCGTGCCGTAGACGGTTCCCGCGATGTGCGGCGAGCCGAAGACGCGCCACTTCAGCGGCCGCTCGCCGTCGGCCCCCGGCCCTGCTTTCTCCGAGGCGGCCGGCGGCCCTTCCCTCAACCCGACAGGAGCTTCTGCTTCGCGGCGTCGAACTCGTCCTGCGTGAGCACCCCGGCGTCGAGCAGCTTCTTGAGCTCCGTGAGCCGCGAGACGAGGTCGGTCGAAGGCGGCGCGGCCTGCGGCGGTGGCGCCGCTGCCGCTGGCATGGCTGCTGCCTGCTGCGCCTCGAGCTGCCTGATCCTGTCCTCCTGCTGCTGCTGATAGTCGGCCTCGTCCTGCTGGCGAGACGCGGATCGCTGCCCCGCCTTGCCGGCAGCGTACGCGGTGCCTCCGACCATCGCTGCGCGCATCAACGGCCTTCGCCGGACGAGCGGCATAGCTTCCTCCCCGTTAGGTGACTCACCGATCGTCGAGGCGCGGCGAGTGATGCACCCTCATCCGGCGCGGGTGAACCGGCGCAGCGCGGCTCAGCCAGGACCCTCGGCAGCGGGCTCAACGACGAGCACGAGGTTGTCTCGGCCGACGATCCGCACCATATCGCCTACCCCGGCGCCGCTCGAAGACGCGCGCGCGGCCCAGATCTCGCCGTCGACCTTCACCTGGCCCTCAGGGTCCAGCGCACGGATGACGGACGCCGTTCTGCCGACCAGTGTCTGCGCGCCGACGACGCGGCGCCGGTTCTTGACCGTGCGGTTCCAGAAGGCGAGCTCGAAGAACCAGAGGACGAGAAAGACCGCGGCGCCGATCAGGTTCCAGGGGGAGTCGAGAACGAAGAGCAGCAGCAGCGCGACGAGGATCAACACAGCCCAGTTGCTCTACGGCGCGGCGGAGTGAGCGCGGATCATCCGCGCGGGGTGAGGGTCCGGCGGGGAGGCAAAGCCGCGGAGCGGGCGAACTCGGCCGCAGTGCACAGACTGATCCTGCGGATCGAGAAGTGGCTTTCGGCGGCGCCGATCACCGTGCGGCGCGCCGGAGCCGCCATCTTCGCCGTCACGATTGTCGCGACGGTGGCGAGCGGAATCCTGATCAGCGTGTTCGACCGTCGCGATTTCCCGACTGTCGGCGACGGCCTGTGGTGGGCGGCGCAAACCGTGACGACGGTCGGGTACGGAGACGCAGTGCCGACGAGCACGAGCGGAAAGCTCATCGCGGTTCTGCTGATGATCGGCGGCATCGCGTTCTTGACGGTCGCGACCGCTGCGATCACCGCCGCGTTCGTCGAGTCGGTGCGCCGGCGGCTCGAGAGCGAGCGGAGCGGCGGCGTCGAGCAGAAGCTGGACGAGATCAGTCGCCGCCTGGCTGCGCTCGAAGCGGCCGCGACCGATCGGCCGCCGCCGTACTAGCGCAGGCCGCCGCCCTAGGCCTGATCGCCCGACTCGCCCGCCTTCTTCGCCTCCCTACGCGCCTTGCGCTCCGCGGACTGCTCGGCCGCCTTCTCCTTCGCGCCGGAGTACGACGACCGCACGAGGGTCTTTCCTCCGGCCCACCCGAACACCCACGTGAGCAGGACGATGCCGAGGATGATGTTCCACGCCGTCGTGAACAGCTGCTGCCCGACGGAGTATGCGGTCGCGTTCTCCGTTGTGGTCACGTCACTCAGCGACGCCACGTTGAACGCCTGAGTGACGCCGACGCTTCCCGGCGTCACTGCCGTGACGTTTGCGACGCTGTTGCCGCCGACGACGCTCATGACCGTGTGGAACGTCACGGGGATGCCGTACGCGGCGAGGAAGACGGCGATCACACCGAGGCCGGCGGACCAGCCGAGGAATTGTGGAGTGAAGACGCGTGTGAAGTACGCCCGGGGCTGGGAGAGGATCGCGCCGCCCTGCTTGGCGTTCTCCCAGATCTTCTTCAGCTTCTGCGAGATGATGCGCACGGCGATCAGGACGATGAACGCGCCGCCGGCGACGATCAGAAGCGTGAACCACGGATGGTCGTGGATCCAGGAGAACTTGATGTCGAACGAGCCGGCGACGGACGCGAAGAGATAGATGTAGACGGCGGTGCCGATGACCGTGAAGAAGATCTTCTGCACGAGGTACGCGGCGAAGACCCCGCTGAAGGTCGCCCCGGGGATGATCGCCACGAACATCAGCAGCATCGCGAAGGTGCCTGCATTCGCCGGCAGGAAGCCGTTCATCGCGGTCGCCGCGGCGTAGCACGCGAGCACCTCTTTCCGCTGAACGTTCCCGTCCGGGTACGCGTACCGGAGGATCCAGAGCCACGCCTCGGCCTTGAAGAGCGTCTGCACCGTCTGCAGCGCGACCCCGCCCAGAAGGTACTGGAACGAGATGCTGGTGACCGTGTCCCAGAGGTCGCTGAACCACGCGCGGAGGTCCCAGCCGAGCGCGTACGACACGAGGCCGACGACGAGCACGACCGCGGCGATCGTCAGGATCCGCTTCGCCCGGAGCCGCCCTCCCGGTGCAGGCTCGAGGGTGACTGCTGCTTCGGTCATGACGGCGTGGTTCGTCGGCGCACGGGGAAATCCCCCAGTCCCTACGGGAGCGGCTCGGCGTTGTCAAGCATCGGCCGGGGCGGGCGGAAGCCGCATCGCCCGGACCGGGGGATTCGCGGCGCCACGGCGAACGGAGATGGTTCGGGGGCGATGGCGAACGAGTTGACATGGCTCGGCCACAGCACGGTGCTGATCGACTTCGACGGCACGCGCGTCCTCACGGACCCAGTGCTGCGCCGAAGGGTGATGCACCTGGTGCGGACGGCCAAGGTCCGACCGGACGCGCTCGATGCCGTCGACCTCGTCGCCGTCTCGCACGCACATTGGGACCACCTCGACTTGCCGTCGCTCCGGCAGGTCGGCCGGAAGCTGCCGGTCGTCGTGCCGAAAGGCGTTGGACGGTTGCTCGCGAGCCGCGGCTTCCACGAGGTCGTGGAGGTCGATGAGGGCTCGGAGATCGAGGTGGAAGGAGTGACGGTGCGCGCGACGCACGCGGAGCACGACGCCGGCCGGGGACCGCTCGGCCTGAAGGCGCCTGCGCTCGGGTACGTCCTCGAAGCCTCGCGCCGCGTCTATTTCGCCGGCGATACCGACTTGTTCGATGGAATGACGGGGCTCGCGAGCGACCTCGACGTCGCGCTCGTGCCGATTGCCGGCTGGGGGCCGCGCCTCCCGGCCGGGCATCTCGACCCGGAGCGGGCCGCGGAGGCAGTTCGCAGGCTCCGGCCTCGGTCCGTCGTCCCCGTGCACTGGGGCACCTACCGTCCGATCTACCGGCGCGGTCCTTCGGGCGACGCCGCGAGCGCCTCGCGCTTCGCCGCGCGCGTCCGGGAGCTCGCACCGGACGTGGACGTGCGCGTACTCGGCCTCGGCGAGAGCTGCGGGATCTGATCGCGGGTGGCCGCGAGCGTCAGGCGACGGATCCTCTTCCGGGTCGGGCTGCTCGCGCTGACGGGAGTCTCGATCTATCTGCTCGCGCCGAGCCTGCTCGAGATCTTCTCCGAGTGGCCCCAGCTGCGGCGTCTCGACCTGCTCTGGGTCGCGCTCGCGGTCTTCTTCGAGGTAATGAGCTCGGGCGCCTACTGGTCTCTGCAGCGGATCGCGTTTCGCACGCGGAGCTGGTTCGCCGTCGGGACGTCGCAGCTCGCAGGGTCGGCTGCGGGCAAGGTCGTCCCCGGCGGCTCTGCCGCGGCCACCGCGCTCCAGTACCGGATGCTCGTGCGTGCCGGCATTCCCGCACCGCGCGTCGGGTCGGGCCTCGCTGCGAGCTGGGCGGCAACGACGGCAGCCGCGCTCGCTCTGCCCGTGCTGGGGCTCCTGGCCGCGCTCGGAGGCGCGGCGGTGCCGAAGGGCCTGCGTAACGTTGCGTACCTCGGCGGCGCCGCGTTCCTGTTGCTGGCGGTGTTCGGGCTCCTCTCCCTCTTCTTCGACCGGCCGCTCCGGCTCGTCGGCAACGCGATCCGCGCCTGCGCGGGACTGTTCGGGAAGCGCCGGCGGTTCGAGGAGCTCTCGGAGCGTCTGCTGCGCGAACGGGACGCCCTCCGCCACACCTTCGCCGCGCACCCGCTGCTCGCGATCCTCGGTGCGGTCGGCAAGTGGGGCTTCGACTACGTCGCGCTCCTGTGCGTGCTCGCCGCCCTCTCGCTCCGCCCCGAACCCGCTCTGGTGCTGCTCGCGTTCGCGTCCGCATCGCTGCTGGGGATGATCCCGCTCACACCCGGCGGCCTCGGCTTCGTCGAAGCGGGTCTCGCCGGCCTGCTCGTGCTCGCCGGCGTGGAAGCGGGAGACGCGGCCGTCGCGACGCTCGCCTACCGCCTCGTGTCCTTCTGGCTCCCGTTGCCGGTCGGCGCCGCCGCGTGGTGGCTCGCGCGCCGGCGCTACGGGCCTTCGGAGGCGGCGCCGAGCGCGGCCATGACCGCAGCGTCCAGCTGAGACACGGCGACCTCACCGCCGTACGGCGCGATCAGGTCGTACAGGCGGAGCCAATCCGCAACGTCGGCCACGAGCGCGAAGAGCGCTGCGCGTCCGGGCTCCAGCTCTGCGCCGAACCGCTGCATCCGCTCGTCCGAGATGCCACGGTCGAACGCGGCGACCGCTCCGCCGCCGCCGAGCCCCGCGAGCGCGCCCGCGATCGGCACCCCGAGCACGAGCCCGACGAGGAACCCGATCGTGCCGCCGCCGACGACGCTGTCGCCAACCGCCGGCTGACGCGTCTGGCGGAGCTCGACGTGCTCGTCGGCCGTCTTGACGACCACGGCCGCGTCCTTCAGCGCGAGCCCCTGCTCGTCCGCGAGCTTCCCGACGGCCGTGAGCGCGAGCGTCGCGTCCCGCTCGGACTCATAGGCGACCGCGATCAGGTGCGCGCCCTCCTCCGGCTCCTTCCGCGATGTCACGCTGAACCGCCGAGCCCGCGCAGCGCGAAGGCGGACACGATCTCCAAGATTCCGCGAGTCAGCGCGGTGACTCCGACCCAGACGACGAGCAGGATCGTGCTGTGCCCGAAGTCGTCGGCGGCCCAAAAGCCGAGCAGGACGAACGCGATCCCGCACGCCTCCCGCGGAGCCGCGCCGCCGGACGTGCGGCCTCAGTCATCGCGCGTGCTCTCGGGGCCGGGGTGAGCACGACGCCGCCCCGCGAACGGCCGCGAAGCGACGTCTTGCCCATTCACTCGTACGCGCGGACCGCACCGGGCCGGGTCAGCGACCAGATCACCCAGATGTCGACGGCGATGATCAGCAGCGACCACCACGGGTAGTAGGGGATGTAGAAGAAGTTCACGATCGCGCTGAGCATCGCGAGAAAAATCCCGGTCACGCCCGCCCAGGCTGCACGTGAGAAGAGGCCGAGGCCGACCAGCACGATCGCGATCCCGAGGATCAGGTGGATCCAGCCCCAGGCGGTGACGTCGAGGTCGAATGCGTAGTTTCTGGTGAGGACGAAGTAGTCGTCGTTGATGATGGCCGCCAGACCCTCGAGCGCCTGGAAAACGCCGACCATCATCAGCAGCGCCGCGGCGAAGCTGATTCCGCCGACCGCCCAGCCGGAAACCCGCTCCGGATCGTATTGACTCAACCGAGCCCTCCCTCCGTTGGCTTGACGGCGCGGAATCTGCGGCGGGCGCGGGTGACGACGCATCACCCGATGCGGGTCGGACACCGTGCTCATCACCCCGTCGGAGTGACGCCGACTCACTCGCCGCGGAGCGATCGTCGCGCCGGTGAGCGAGTTCTCGGAGGGGCCGCAGCAGACGCCGTTCGTTGCGCCTTCGGTGTCGGGCGACGTTCAGTATTCGCCGGTGCGGGTGGTGGTGATCGCCTTCGCAACTCCCGCCGAAGCGCAGTCCGCGCTCGCGGATGTCAAGTCGCTCGTCGCCGCCGAGCAGCTGCGGGTCGCAGACGCGAGCGTGGTCGAGCCTCGGGAGGACGGAACGCTGCATGTGACGGAAACCGCCGACATGGGCGGTCGAGGCGGCGCGGTTCGCGGCGGCGTGGCCGGCGTCCTCGTCGGAACGCTCGCGCTCGTCCCGGTGGCGGGCCTCGCGATTGGCGCGGCCGCGGGCGCGCTCCTCGCACGGCGCCGCGATTCCGGCGTCAGCCGTCAGTTCCAGCAGAGGATCGGTGAGGTCCTGCGTCCCGGCGCGGCCGCGCTGGCGCTGCTGGTGGAGGGAGGCGCCGACGCCGACGCGGTGAACCAGACGGTGTCGCGCTGGCACGGCCAGGTCGTCACGACGGATCTCGACGAAACGACGGAACGGGATCTGCGGGAGGCGCTCGCCGCCGAGGCGGAGTGAGCCAGGCCGCGGACACACTCGTCGTCGCAGTCTTCGACGACGCGGGCTCGGCCTGGGAGCTCGTCGTGCAGACCCGTACGGAGGCCGCCGCGCGCGGGCTCGTCGTCCGCGACGCATGTGTCGTCGCACGTGACGCGCAGGGCAGGGTCGACGTGCGCGAGACGGAGGACGCGAGGCCGGCGAAGGCCGGAGGCTACGGCGCGGCCTGGGGGCTCGTCGCAGGCGCCCTCGTCGGCCTTCCGCTTGCCGGCTCCGCGGTTGCGGCGGGGGTGAGCGCCTATGTTGCGAAGCGCCGCGATTTCGGGATCAGCGACGAGGTCGAGCAGGAGATCGCGGCACGCCTGCAACCGGGACGTGCTGCCGCCGTCGCACTGGTCGGCGGCGTCGCGGTCGCGGAAGTGGAGAACGCCGCGCGCCGGCGCGGCGCGTGGATCAAGAGCGTTCGCGTGGGCGACCTCGAGTTGCCGCCGCGCCGCACGTGACAGTCGTCACTCCGCTCGGGTGATGCTTCCTCACCCCGCCTTGGCTGATTGTCCAGCGGTGCGATCGACCCGATACGAGATTCGAGTCAAGGGTCGGATCGGTAGGCGGACGCTCGCGCGATTCGAGGGCTTCGAGTCGCAGTTCGAGCCCGCCGAGACGGTCCTTCGCGGTCAGATCACAGATCAGGCGGCGTTGCACGGGCTGCTCGACAAGATCGAAGGGCTCGGGCTGGAGCTGGTGGAGGTGAGGCAGGTGGACGACCGGAGGCAGCCCGCGGGCTGATCGTTCGGCCACCACCCCGTTCGTCGACGGCCGCGCGGTGTCCGCCGAAGCGGCAGACACATGCACGCGCCGTTGCGGTGGAGTCGTGCCGTGTGCGAGCCTTCCGGTGACGGAGGGAGGCAACACGAGCGCAACCGGGTCGCTCCAACGTGTTCGCGACCGCGTAGAGCCGCCGACCGGCGGAGCGAGTGGGGCCGATAGCCGACCTCGCCACGTCGTCCTGCGCCCGCGCCTGCACGCCCTCCTGGAAGAAGGGATCCGCGGCCGTCTGACCCTCGTCTCGGCGCCGCCCGGGTCGGGAAAGACCGTCCTCCTGCAGACGTGGCTCGCGTCGAGGGAAAACCTGGAACGCGTGGCGCTGGTCTCGCTGGCGGACGTCGACCCGACCGCGCAGGCGTTCTGGTCGGTCGTGGCGGGAAGCCTCGTCGGTGCAACCGACGCGCCGCCGCCGCCTGACGATGCGAATGAGGCTGCGCTCGTCGCGACCCTGGTCGCCGCGCTCGACGGCGACGAGCCGCTGCTGCTCGTGATCGACGATTTCCAAGCCGTCGCGGGCGAGGCCGTCCTCCGCCCGCTCACCCGGCTCCTCCGCCATGCGCCGAGTCAGCTGCGGGTCGTTCTGGCGACACGTCGCGATCCGGACCTCGAGCTCCATCGGCTCCGGCTCGAGGGCGTTCTTCGCGAGATCCGCGCGCGCGAGCTTGCGTTCACGGAGGAGGAGGCCGGCGAGCTCTTCGTCGACGCAGGGTGCATGCTCGACGGCGGTCAGCTCTCGTCACTCGTCGAGCGCACGGAGGGATGGGCGGCGGCGCTGCGGTTCGCGGCGCTCTCGCTCGCAGAGCGAACCGACGTCGACGTGTTCGTCGACGCGTTCGAGCGCAGCGAGCTCGCCGTCGGCGACTACCTCGTGCGGGAGGTGCTCGACGGCCAGACGGAGGCGATGCGTTCCTTCCTCCTGCGTACGTCCGTGTGCGACCGCCTCTGCGGCCCGCTCGCGGACGCGATTACCGGCCGCACCGACGGCGACCGCATCCTGCTCTCGCTACAGCACGAAAACGTCTTCCTCGAGCGCGAGCGGTCCGGCGGCTGGTTCCGGTATCACCCGCTGTTTGTGGAGCTTCTCCGGACGGAGGCGTTCCACGATCTCGCCGGCGAGCTGCCGGCCGTGCACGAGGCCGCCGCCCGCTGGTCCGCCGCCAACGCCCTCCCGCTCGAGGCGCTCCGCCATGCCGTCGCGGCGGGCAACCACGTGCTGGCCGACGAGCTCGTCGGCTCGTCGTGGCTCGACATCGTCGCGCGGGGCCAGTTCGAGCTCGCATCCGATCTGCTCGAGCGCTTCGACCCCGCGGCTGTTCGCTCGCGACCACAGCTTTGCTTGCTCGTTGCCTGGCAGCGGCTCGTGATGGGCGAAGGCGACGAGGCGGCCGGATGGATGGAACTTGCGGAGGACGCCGCGGCGGCGCTCGAGATCGATGCCTCCCGGCGCTACGCCTTCGGGCGAAGCGTCGTCTCTCTTGTCGCGGCCCGCCTCGAAGCCGATGTCGAGGCGCTCGAGCGGGCGGTCGAGTCGCTCGCGGCGCCGGAGGCCCTCGTGATGTCGGCCCGCGAAAACGAGCAGCGGCGCGCGCTCGTCCTGTGCGCCCGCGGTGCTCTCGCGCTGCTGCGCGCGGACCTCGAGCGCGCCGAAGGCGACCTCGAGGCGGCGCTCGACATCTCGCGAAGGCTGAAGCTCTCCGATTGCGAGATCGATGCGGCTGCCTCTCTCGCGCTCGTCAACGCCGTGCGCGGCCGGCTCAAGCGCGCGAGCAAGCTCGCGAACACGCCGCTCGCTCTGGCCCGCCCTTCGCGCCGGCGCGCGACCGGATCACCTCACCGCGTGCCGGGTTTGACGGCCCTGGCGCTCTGCTCCTTCGAGTGGGACGACCTGGCCGCCGGCGAGCGCTATCTGGCCGACGCACGCGAAGCCGCCGCACCGTTCGGGAACCGACTCGCGCGCCTCGTGACGACGATCGCATCGGCGTGGAGCATCGGGCGTCGCAGCCACGATGCCGTGCAGCAGGCGCGGCTCGACCTCGCTGGGATCGGCATCGACGGCTCCGAGCCGCCCCTGCTCGCGATCGCGCTTCGCGTCCTGCGCGCGCGACTCGAGCTCGAGGAAGGCAACCTCGAGGCGGCCGAGGAGACGCTTTCCGGAGAGGGCGGTGAGCTGCTGGTCGGCCAGGCGCGGATCCACCTCGCGCGCGGCCGCGTCGAGGAAGCCGCCCGGCTCCTCGAGCCGGTCGCGACCGGCGAGGCTCGAGTGGCGTTCGGGCGGGTGCGAATCGAAGGTGCGGTTCTGAGCGCGCTCGCCGCGGCGCGCCAAGGAGACGCGGAGGGCGCGCGGACGCGGATCGAGCAGGCTCTCGAGCTGGCAGAGCCGGACGGCGTCCGCGGACCGTTCCTGGACGCGGCCCCGGGCGTCACGGAGCTGCTCCGGACCGCCGTTCGCGGCGGGACCGCCCATCGCTGGCTCGCTGCCGCGCTCCTCGCCTCGCTCGACGGACGGACGTCCCGGAGCGGCGATGTCGTTCCGCGGGAGCTTCTGGAGCCCCTCAGCGAGAAGGAGCGGGTTGTCCTGCGCTACCTCCCGACGATGATGTCCAACCAGGAGATCGCGGGCGAACTGTTCGTTTCGGTGAACACGGTGAAGACGCATCTCAAGAGCATCTACCGCAAGCTCGGAGCGCCTCACCGGCGAGAGGCCGTTCGCCGTGCGCGGGAGTTGCGACTGATCGCCTGAGCAGGGCGAGAGAGGTCGCAGCCGCGTGTGGCGGCCGCTGTGCGGCTCGACTAGCGTCGCGGCCAATGCCGCGCGTGATTCTCGCCGACGACAGCCTGCTGATTCGGGTGGCGCTTCAGCACATCCTCGAAGCTGAGCCGAGCGTCGAGTTGCAGGAGGTGTGCGAGGACCGCCCATCGCTGCTCGCGGCCGTCGAGCGCAGCCGCCCGGACGTCGTGCTCGCGGACATCCGGATGCCGCCCTCGCAGCGCGCGGAGGGAATCGAGATCGCGAACCTGTTGCGCGAGTCGCATCCCGAGGTGGGGGTGATCGTCCTCAGCCAGTTCCGCGAGGCTCGTTACGTGCTGTCGCTGCTCGAGCGCGGCTCCGAGCGGCGCGGCTATCTGCTCAAGGACAGGCTCGCCGATCCGCAGCAGCTGGTCTCGGCGATCCTCACCGTCGCCGGCGGCGGGTCGGCGATCGACCCCGCGGTTGTCGACGCGCTCGTCGCGGCCCGCGCCGGCAACAACGGCTCGCCGCTCGATCGGTTGACTCCCCGCGAACGCGAGATCCTCGGCGAGGTCGCCACGGGAAAGAGCAACGGCGCGATCGCCGACTCGCTCGTGATCACGAAGCGCGCAGTTGAGCGGCACGTCGGCTCGATCTTCACGAAGCTGAATCTGCCGGACGAGCGCGACGTGAGCCGACGCGTGCAGGCGACGCTCGTCTTCCTCGCCGAGACCGGCACGCGGGCGCCGCCCCCGTAGCAGCGCCGCCGCGATGCCCGGGGGTCGCGGACGACGCCCCACACCGGACGGGTGAAGCGCGCTCACCCCGCAGGGCCGCACGCTGCGTGCGAAATCGGTGCTCGTCCTCGAGATCATCCTGGTCGTCGTCCTGTTCCTCGCGTGGCTCGTCGCGCTGTTCCTCCTCGTCCTCGATTCGATCTCGATCGGCGCGAAAGTCCTCTGGTTCGTCGCGCTCACCCTCCTCGCGCCGATCACGATTCCCGTCTACCTGATCCTGCGCCGGAGGCGTACGCAGAGCGCCGACCCGCGCGGAGCGGTCACCGCGATCAGGTGATGCCGGCTTGACACGTCGCCGAAGCACCTTCGTCAACGAAAGGAGACAGTGATGTCGCTTGGCCCCGTTCAGATCCTGGTGGTCGGGTTCGAGAACGCCGAGTTCAAGGGCACGATCCGAGCCGAGCTCGATCGACTGCGCGAAGCCGACACCGTCCGTTTGATCGACCTCGTCGCGGTGCGCAAGAGCGAGGACGGAACCCTCGAGCGGCTGGTGCACAGCGACCTGACGCCCGAAGAGGCGGAGGAGTTCGGCGCGATCGTGGGCGCTTTGATCGGCTTCGGCGCCGAAGGTGAGGAGGGAGCCGAGGCGGGCGCAATCGCGGGCGCGCAGGCGATGGAGGACGGTCACCTCTTTTCCGAGACCGAGTCGTGGTATGTCGACGACGCGATCCCGCCCGGAACGGCAGCGGCGGTCGCCCTCCTCGAGCATCGTTGGGCAATCCCGCTCCGCGACGCGATCCGCGAAGCCGGCGGCTTCCACCTCGCCGATGCCTGGATCCACCCCGCCGACCTCGTCGCGATCGGGCTCCTTGCTGCCGATGCGGCGGACGCAACAGAGGCGGCCGGCACGACGAGCACTGCCGACACGACGGAGTAGGGTCCCCGTCCGATGGAAAACCGATTCGAACTCCCGCCGATTGCGCTCGCGGGGCTGACGCTCCTGGCCGGTTTCGTCGTCGGCCTCATCCTCATGGTGGTCGGGCACGTCTTCATCGGAATCATGGTCGCGGGCGTCGCGATTCCGGTCGCGCTCGTGGTCTGGATGGTCGCAGGCGATTGACGTGACGGCGGAGATCGGCAAGCGTGCGACGCCGGCCGATCCGATGCCGGGCACGACAACCGACGCGAGCATTCCCAGCGCGACCGCGCGATCGCTCCCGCCTGAGCTAGGCCCAGACGCGATCGCCACGCTCGAAGGGCGTTCCTTCATGTACTCCGATATCGCGGGCGACGTGCCCGAGGGGTCGATCGGCGGGCTCGTCCACGCCGACACGCGCTTCCTCAACCGCTGGATACTGACGGTCAACGGCGCTCGCCTCCTCGTGCTGCGCGCCGGCGTCGTCGACCACTACTCGGCCGCGTTCTTCCTCACCAATCCGAACCTGCCGGGACTGAGCGCCAACAGCGTCGGCGTGCGCCGGCTGCGCTTCGTCGGCGACGGAATGCACGAGCGGATCGAGCTGCAAAGCTTCGCGGCCGAGACGGTCCAGCTCGAGGTCCGGCTGCAGGCAGGGAACGACTTCGCGGATCTCTTCGAAATCAAGGACTTCGTGCGCAACCGCTCGGAGCAGATCACGCGCGAGCATGCGCAGGACGGATCGTCGCTCTGGTTCCGCTACCAGAACGGCGACTACGAGGCCGCGACGCAGGTCGAGGCGTCTCCGGCCGCGAAGCGCGTCGAGGGAGACGACCTCGTCTGGGCGGTCGAGCTCGACCCGGACGCCACGTGGAGCTGCGAGCTGCGCGTCCCGCTCCGCGTCGGCCCGCAAGAGGTCGTTCCCTCGCATCGGGACTTCGGCGAGGCCTTCGCACCCGAGGGCGACGATCGCGTCAGCCAGTGGCTCCAGCAGATGCCGAAGCTGGACAGCGACTCGCACACGGTCAGCCGCGTTGTCGCGCGCTCGGCGCGGGACCTCGTCGCGCTCCGCATCGAAGCGAAGGTCGGTGACGGGGTGATCATGCTGCCCGCGGCCGGGCTTCCCTGGTTCCTGACGCTGTTTGGGCGCGACACGTTGCTCACCGCCTACCAGACCGTCAGCTTCGGCCCGGCGTTGGCGAAGGGCGCGCTGCTCGCGCTGGCGCACTTCCAGGGCACCGAACGCAACGACTTCAAGGACGAGGAGCCCGGAAAGATCCTGCACGAGATCCGTACAGGCGAGCTCACGCAGCTCGGGCTGAAGCCGCACAGCCCCTACTACGGCACGGCTGACGCCACGATCCTGTGGCTCATCCTCCTCTCCGAGTACTGGCGCTGGACCGGCGACGACGACTTCGTCCGCTCTCTCGGCGACAACGCGCGCGCCGCGCTGCGCTGGATCGACGAGTTCGGCGACCGCGACGGCGACGGCTACGTCGAGTACCAGACGCGGTCGCCGCAGGGCCTCGGAAACCAATGTTGGCGCGATTCGTGGGACGGCGTGCAGTACGCGGACGGCACGATTCCCGCGCTGCCGATCGCGACGTGCGAGATCCAGGGCTACGTCTACGACGCGAAGCGACGGCTCGCAGAGCTGGCGGACGGGCCGCTCGAGGACGCGGAGCTGGGAGAGCGTCTGCGCGGCGAAGCGGAGACGCTCCACCGGCGCTTCAACGACGACTTCTGGATCGCCGACCGCGGCGGGTACTACGCCATCGGGCTCGACGGCGACAAGCGGAAGATCGACTCGCTGACGTCGAACATCGGGCACCTCCTCTGGAGCGGGATCGTTCCGGAGGATCGAGCGGCTGTCGTCGCGCGGCAGCTGATGTCGGACGGGCTCTTCTCCGGCTGGGGGATTCGCACGCTCTCGACCGGCGACACGAGCTTCAATCCGATCGGATACCACCTCGGCACCGTGTGGCCGCACGACAGCTCGATCGTCGCGCTCGGTCTGACGCGCTACGGGTTCCGCGACGAGGCGAACCGGATCGCGCTCGCGCTGCTAGAGGCGGCCGAGTACTCCGACTATCGGCTTCCGGAGGCGTTCTCCGGCTACAGCCGAGACGTCGCGCGGTTCCCGATCCCGTACCCCACTGCCTGTAGCCCGCAGGCCTGGGCGACCGGGGCGCCGCTGCTCCTGCTGCGGGCGATGCTCGGCCTCGAGGCGAAGGACCGGCGCGTCACGCTCGACCCGAACCTGCCGGACGAGGTGGGGCGGGTCTCGATCGGCGGCTTGAGGGCCTTCGGGACGCGGTGGGACGTTGAGGCGGTCGGGCGCAACGGCTACGTCCGTCTGGCGAAGGACCACGCGGCGTAGCGTCGCGGCCAAGCTCGCCGGCCAAACCTGATAGTCGTCTACGCGACAGGATCCGAGGGATCGAAGCGAGGCCGGAGGGGCGTATCGCGTGGGTCAGCTTTCATCCGAGATCGTTGGCCATTCGGACAACACAGCTTGGCGGCCGTTGGCGCTGGTCCGAGACGCGCGCGTTCGATACGTGCTCGGCGTGCTGGCGCTGGCAGCGCTGTACTACGGAGCGGCTCGGGTCGGCTACGAGCTGGAATTCGCAGGCCCCGTCGCCGCAATCGTCTGGTTTCCCGCCGGCGTCGGCATCGCGTTCCTGTATCTCGGCGGGCTGCGGTTCTGGCCGGGGGCGCTCATCGGCGATCTCTTCGCGAACGACTACGCGGCGCTTCCGCTCGGATCCGCACTCGGCCAGACCTGCGGCAACGTGCTCGAGGTCGTCCTCGGCGCCCTGATCATCCGCCGGCTCGTGCGTCAGGGCTCGCCCCTCGAGAGCGTCCGCGGAATCGGAGCCATGTTCGTGGGGATCTCCGCCGGCACCGCCGTCAGCGCGACGGTCGGGCCCCTCTCGGTGCTCGCGAGCGACGTGCTGGCGCGCGACGAGCTCGCGGACGTGTGGAGGACGTGGTGGCTCGGCGACTTCTCGGGGGCGGTCGTCGTCGTGCCGTTCGCGCTGGCGTGGTACGGGCCGCCGGGGCGCCTCCCTCGGGGTCGTCGCGCGGTCGAGGCGGTGGCGCTCCTCGTGTGTGCGGTGGTGCTGAGCGGGCTGGCGCTGCGTTCCGACCGGCCGCTCGCGTACCTGATGTTCCCGGCTCTCATCTGGGCGGCGCTCCGGTTCGGCGCGCGCGGCGCGACCTTTGCAGTCGCCGCCGGGGTCGTGCTGACGGTCTGGAACACCACGCACTACATCGGCCCCTTTGCGTTCGACTCCGTCACCCGGAGCGTGCTCAACGCGCAGTTGTTCATCGCCGTGAGCGCGTTCTCGACGCTGTGCCTCGCGGCCGTCGTGTCCGAGCGCGAGCGGTTCGCGCAGGGTCTCACGGCCTCGCGCGCGCGGCTCGTCGAGGCCGCCGACGCGGAGCGCAGGCGCCTCGAGCACAACTTGCACGACGGGGCGCAGCAGCGTCTGCTCACGCTCGCGTACCGGCTCCATGAAGCGAAAGAAACCGTGGGTGCCTCACCCCAGCAGGCGGCGACGCTGTTGGCGGACGCGGAAGGAGAGCTCCAGCGCGCGATCGAGGAGCTCCGCGAGCTCGCGCACGGGATCCATCCGCCGATCCTGACCAACTTCGGGCTCGCCGCAGCGATCGAGGAGATCGCTGCGCGCTCGCCGGTGCCCGTCGAGCTGGTCGAGCTGTCGACTGAGCGCTTCGACGACACGATCGAAGCCACCGCCTACTACGTCGCCGCCGAAGCCGTCACCAATGCGCAGCGACATGCAAGCGCGTCGTCGATCAGTGTTCGCGTGAGCGCTGTGGGCGATGTTCTTCTCGTCGACGTTGCGGACGACGGCGGCGGCGGCGCCGACGAGCGAAGCGGCTCCGGCCTCCAGGGCCTCCGCGACCGGGTCGAAGCGGTCGGCGGGGTGTTCGGCGTGACGTCGCCGCCCGGACGCGGCACGCGCGTCACCGCGACGATCTCCGTCGTCGGCGCGCGCTGACCGCCGGGTTCGAAACGGGGCGGCCGGACGCCGCGCGAGGAGCCGGCCGAACCGGTGCTCGCGCGACGTCGGCGCGGTCCTACGTCACTTCGCGAAGACAGCCCGTCTCGACCTCGTAGACGAAGCCGCGGACCTGATCCTTTTTCGGGATGAACGGGCTGGCCTTGATGCGGGCGACCGACTGGCGGACGTCGTCGTCGAGATCGTCGAACGCCTCGGCGGCCCAGTCGGGCTTGATGCCGCAGTCCTTCTGCACAAGGCGGCGGAACTCGTCGTCGCTGAACGTCAGCATCCCGCAGTCCGTGTGGTGGATCAGCATGATCTCCTCGGTTCCGAGGAGACGCTGCGAGATCGCGAGCGACCGGATCTCGTCATCGGTGATCACGCCGCCGGCGTTCCGGATCACGTGTGCCTCCCCCTCGCTCAGGCCCAGCAGGCCGTACGGGTTAAGACGCGCGTCCATGCACGCGACGACGGCTACGCGCTTGGAGGGCGGCAGCGGCAGGTCGCCACTGTCGAAGGAATCCGCGTACGAGCCTGCGTTGCGAACCAGCTCGTCGATCACGCTCACGGGCGTACCTCCTCCGCTTTGCTTCTTGAAGCGTCGAGACTATACAAACTGAAGCTCCTCACGCCTGCGACCGCCGGACGGCGCCGTTCGTATCATCCGGCGCGTGCGAGCGGTAGTCGTCGTGCTCGTTGTTGCGCTTGTTTGCGCCGGCGAGGCCGCCGCGCGCACCGCACCTGCGCAGGTGCTCGCGGCGGACGGCAGCGTCCTGTCGGCGGCGACGTCGTTTCCGTACGCGTACCCCGCCGACGGCTCGCTCGTGCGGGTGCGGTCGGCGACGACCGGGGCGGACGGCGTGACGCTGAACGGTGTCGCGGCGCTGAACGGCCGTATCCTCGCCGATCGTGTCTTCGTTCCGGCGCGCGGTGACCACGGCGCCCGCATCGAGGGCCTCGTCGTCGACGGGCTGGCCGAGGACGGCGAGACGAACAACCTGGTTCCGCTCGGCGCGGGCGATTACATGATCGTGTTGCAGACGGCGCGCATCGGAACCGGCACCGGCCTGGTCGGGCTCCGGGTCGCGAGCGCCGGGACGGAGATCGTGCTTGCGCCGTCGGCCGCGGCACAGCGGCCGCGCGGGCGTGTCGAGCCGAAGTGGTCGCTGCTCGGCTTTTCGGCGTTGCCGACGAACCACGGGCCGGCCGTGCTCGAGCCGTTCCCGACGATCCTGCAGCCGAGCCCGAAGGGCCAGCGCGCAATGCAGCTCGCGCTCCAGTTCCTCGGGATCCCGTACGTGTGGGGCGGGGCGAGCCCGGCCGGCTTCGACTGCTCCGGGCTCGTGATGTACGTCTACGCGCAGCTCGGGATCTCGCTGACGCACTACAGCGGCGCGCAGTTCCACGAGGGGACGCCCGTGCCGCAGGACGGGTTGCTGCCCGGCGACATCGTCTTCTTCCATCCGAGCAGCAACGGCCCGCAGCACGAAGGGCTCTACATCGGCAACGGCCAGTTCGTGCACGCCCCGCACACCGGCGACGTCGTGAAGGTCTCCAGCCTCTCCGACCCCGCGTACGCGTTCAGCTACACCGGCGCCGTCCGTCCCGGCTGACCCGGCGGCGTTGCTGTGCTGTGCGCGTGGTTCCTGAGTTAGTGGCTCTGAGCCACTAAGTCCGAGTCGCGAAAAACGTGCGTGCTGCTCGTACACTCGGCGCGTGAACGAGCAGGCACTCGCGGCGCTCGAGTTCCCGGCGATCCTCGACCGGCTCGAGGCTGCGACCTCCACCGCCCATGGTGCGCAGCTCGCGCGCGGCGTCGTGCCGTCGGCCGACGCCGAGGAGGTGTCGCGGCGCCAGGCGCTGACCGCCGAGGCGGTGGCGCTGCTCGACGTCGCGGAGGAGCCGCCGCTCGAGGGGATCGACGATGTTCGCACCGCGGCCGCACGCGCGGCGCGGGGCGGGCTGCTCGCGCCCGACGCGCTCGCGCGGATCGCCGCCGCGATCCGCGGCGCGCTGCGTGCGCGGGCGGCGCTCGAGTCGCAGGTGGAGCTCGCGCCTCTGCTCGCAGAGATCGCAGCCGTGATCGACCCGACGCTGTCGCCGCTCGCCGACGGCATCGGCAGCTGCATCGAGGAGGACGGCTCTGACGTGCGCGACAATGCTTCGCCGCTCCTTCGCCGCCTGCGTCGCGAGCTGCGCAACGGCCAGCAGCGCGTGATCGAAGAGCTCCGAAAGCTGGCGCGGTCGCCCGCGCTCCGAGAGCACCTGCAGGAGGACTTCATCACGCAACGCGGCGGCCGGCCGGTCCTCGCCGTCAAGGCGAGCGCGCGGCGAAGCGTCCACGGCATCGTCCACGACGCCTCGGGATCAGGGCAGACGCTCTTCGTCGAGCCGTTCGACGTCGTCGAGCTGACCAACCGTCAGTCGGAGGCTGCGGCGGCTGAGCGCGACGAGGTGGAGCGGATTCTGCGCGATCTCTCGGACGCGGTCGGAGCGCGCGCCGACGCGCTCGCGACGCTCGTCGAAGCGGCCGCGGCGATCGACGTCGCCGTCGCGTGCGGCACCGTGTCGAGAGCCTGGCGCGGGACGCCCGTCGAGGTCTCGGACGAGGTCCGTCTCGAGGCCGTCCGCCACCCGCTGCTCGATCCCGCGACCGCGGTCCCGATCGACCTCGACCTCGGGCCGCTCCGCGCGGTCGTGATCAGCGGGCCGAACACCGGTGGCAAGACGGTCGCGCTCAAGACGCTCGGCCTCGGCGCACTGCTGCACCAGTCCGGGCTGCGTCCGCCTGCCGCGACGGCGGCGCTGCCCGTCTTCGACGAGCTGCTCGCCGACATCGGCGACCAGCAGTCGATCGAGATGAGCCTGTCGACGTTCTCGGCGCACATCGCGAACCTGGTCGAGATCCTGGAAACGGCGACGGAGCGCACGCTGGTCCTCGTCGACGAGCTCGCTGCCGGAACCGACCCCGTGGAAGGCGCAGCGCTCGCGCAGGCGGTCCTCGAGCAGCTCGCGCGTCAGGCGAGGCTGACGGTCGTAACGACGCACCATCCCGAGCTGAAGGAGTGGGCAAGCGCGGCGGACGGCGCCGCGAACGCCGCGACCGCGCTCGATCCGGAGACGCACGCGCCGCTCTACCGGATCGCGCTCGGACGTCCTGGGACGTCGCACGCGCTCCACACGGCTGAACGTCTCGGCCTCAATGCGGCGGTCGTGGCCGATGCACGAGGGCGCGTGGCGCCCGAACGGCTGCGGACGGCCGATCTGCTCGCGGAGGCCGAGGCCGCCGAACGCGCCACGGCCGCAGAGCGGGAGGCAGCCCAGCGCGAGCGGCGCGAGGCGCAGAGAGAGGCGGAGCGCGCGCGGAAGCGGAACGAGGCGCTCGAGGACGAGATCGCGGCCGTGCGCGCCTCGGCAGCGAAGGCGCGCGAGCAGGCGATTGCCGAAGCGGAGCGCGACCTCGCGGGGGCGCGCAACGAGCTGAAGGCGCTCCGCGAGGAGATTCGCGTCGCGCGCCGCCACGAGCAGGACGCGCGACGGCACGCGCGAGCCTCCAAGGTCGGACGCGCCGAGAGCGAACGCGACCGGAGGCTTGCTGCGGCCTCGGCGCGTGCCGCGCTCGCCGAGCAGTCGCTGCGTGCGCTCGACGAGCCGCTGCCGCTCCAGGCGCCGCTCGCGCTCGGCGATCCCGTCGAGGCGCCCGCGGTCGGGCTCCGCGGCACGATCACCGCGATTGACGGAGACGAGGCCGAGGTCGTCGGCACGCGCGGCCAGCGCGTCCGGATCGCGCTCGCCCGGTTGCGTCCGGATCAGCGTGGAGCGCGCGACGACGAGACCGGTCGCGCGGCGGTGCAGGTCCTGGCGAACGCGCGCAGCGATGTCTCGGACGAGCTCGACGTCCGAGGGTCGCGCGCCCAGGAGGCGCGGGAGGCGGTCCGAAGCTTCATCGACGAGGCGGCGCTCGCCGGGCTGCCGAGCGTCCGCGTCATCCACGGCCGCGGGACGGGCGCGGTCCGCACGGCGGTCCGCGACGAGTTGGACAAGCACCCGCTCGTCGAGCGCCGCGAGAGCGAGTCCGCGGACGGCGCGACCGTGGTGCAGCTCGCGGCGAGCCGCCGCGCTTGAGTCAGTCGCGCCGGCCGCGCCTGCGAATAGCGATCCCCGTCAGGATCTCGCGCACGACGCGCTCGGCCACCAGCGCCGTGACATCGGCCGAGCCGACCGCCGTCGGGATCACCTCGACGACCTCGGCCCCGACGAGCTCGAGTCGCGCCGCGGCCTCGCGCGTCGCCCGAAGCAGTTCGGGGCTCGTCATCCCTCCCGGCTCCGGTGTTCCGGTGCCGGGAGCGAAGGCGGGATCGAGGACGTCGACGTCGACGCTCAGGAAGGCCGGCCGGTCGCCCACGACCTCGAGCGCCTCCCGGAGCACAGCGTCGAGCCCCCGGTCGCGTACGTCGTGCATGAAGTAGCTTGTGATGCCGCGCTCCCGCTGCCACGCGAACTCCTTCGGCCCTGGCCAGTAGCCGCGCAGCCCGATCTGGACGTAGCGCTCCGGGTCGACGACCCCGGCCCCGACGAGCCGGTACATCGGCGTCCCGTGAGAGACCTCCACGCCGAAGACGTCGGTGCCGGTATCGGCGTGCGTGTCGAAGTGGATCAGGCCGAGCGGCCGGTGCGCCGCCGCGCATGCGCGGATATCCGGTTCGGCGATCGAGTGGTCGCCGCCGAGCACGATCGGGATCGCGCCCGCCGCGACGATCTGCGCGACCGTCTCCTCGATCGCCGCGTGCGACCGCGCGGGATCGGCCGGCAGCACGGGTGCGTCGCCGAAGTCGCACAGCCGCAACTCGGCGAATGCGTCGACTCCGGCCTCGAGGTGCGGGCCTGGGGGGCAGCTCGCCGCGCGGATCGCGCGCGGCGCGAACCGCGTGCCCGGCCGGTCGGAGACGAGGTCGTCCGTTGGTGCGCCGACGATCGCCGCGTCGATGCCGCTGAGCTCCGCGGGATCCTCTGTGTACGGGAGCGCGCCGAATGTCAACAGCCCGGCGTAGTCCGGCTTCTCTCCGTACTGCCGCCAGCGCGCGAGCGGATCGATCACCTCGTGCCGGTCGCCAGCCGCTCGCGCGCCGCCTGGCGGATCGCCTGCTCGACGCCGCTGTTCGTCTCCACGAGGGCGTTCAGTAGCTCGGCCGGGACGCGCAGCAGCCTCACCTCGGTCGAGGCGACAACAGAAGCGAGGCGCGGGTAGCCGAAGCCGCTTCCCCAGTCGAGCGCGGCGAGCTCGCCGAAGAACTCGCCCCCGGCGAGCGTGCGTACGATCCGGCCTTCGACGATCACGTCGACCTCGCCGGCGAGGACGACGTAGAAGTCCTTCGACGTGTCCCATTGCTCGACGATCGGGTCGCCGGATGCGGCCTCGATCACGTTCGTCCCCGTCGCCAGGCGTGAGAGCTCGTCCGGCGAGAGGGACGCAAACAGCGGCAGGCGGTTCAGGTCTGCCACGCCCTCGGCGGTGCCGGCGAGCCAGCTCCTGCCGACATCGGGGTGGCGCTCGTACACGATCGCGGTGGGCGTCGGGGCGACATCGGTGTGCTCGAGGAACGCGAGGACGCGCTCGACGTCGTCCAGGCGCGTGGCGGGGCCGAGGATGCACATGCGAAGGACGTAACGGCCGGCGACGCGGGTTGACGAGATCAGCCCGAGGCCGCTGTGATCCAGCGCCTCGACGAGCGCCGCGTTCCGCCGATCCTCCTCGTCCTCGTCGCGGTCGAAGCGGCGCCGAAAGCAGACGACGGAGAGCGACGGCGGCGACGCGAGCTCGAGCGACGGGGAGTCGTCGATCCTGCGCCGCGCCGCGTCTGCAAGGTCGAGGCAGCGGTCGATGGTGGCGCGGAACGCCTCGACGCCGAACGTCCTCAGCGAGAGCCAGAGCTTGAACGCACGCGAAGTCCGCGTGAGCTGGATCCCGAGGTCGCAGAAGTTCACCTCGTCCGTCTCCGGCCGCGCGTCGTGGAGGTAGGCCGGCGTCATCTCGAACGCCCGGCGAAGCAGGTTGGCGTCGCGAAGGAGTAGGCAGCCGCACTCGTACGGCTGGTAGAGCCACTTGTGAGGGTCGAGCGTGACTGAGTCCGCGAGCTGGATCCCGTCGAGCGCGACGCGGCCGCGGTCCGTGAGGATGGCGAAGCCCCCGTACGCCGCGTCGACGTGGAACCAGAGCCCGCGCTCACGGCAGATCGTGGCGACCTCCGGGAGCGGATCGATCACGCCCGTGTTCGTGGCGCCTCCGTTGGCGGAGACAAAGAACGGGATTCGGCCCGCGCGTTCGTCTGCGTCGATCGCGCGGCGCAGCGCCTGCAGGTCGATGCGGCACTCCCCGCCGACGGGGATCACCCGGACCTGATCGGGACGAAAGCCGAGGATTCGCGCACCGCGCGCGAGCGACGAGTGCGCCTGGTCCGAGACGTATGCGACGACGCGGTCGTTCATCGCGCCGACCCGCGCCTCGCGGGCGCACGCGAGGGCCGTCATGTTCGCCGCCGAGCCGCCGCTGACGAGGGAGCCGCCGGCACCTTCCGGAAGGCCGATCCAGCCGCGGAACCAGTCCAGCACCTCGAGCTCGAGCTGCGTCGGCCCCGCCGCCTCCATCCACGAGCCCGCATAGACGTTGCAGGCACTCGCAATGAAATCGCCGAGCGCGCCCGGCCACGTGCCCGCGAAGGGGACGAACGCGAAGAAGCCGGGGTGGTCGCCGCGACTCGTGAACGGCAGCACGTCCTCCGAGAGGCGCCGCAGCAGCTCTTCGAACGGCTCTGGCTGTTCGGGCGCGCCGTCCGACAGGCGCTTGCGCATCTCGGCCGGCGTTGCGCGCCGGAGCGGCGGCGCCGAAGCGTCGAACCAGCGTTCCACGAGCATGTCGACCGTTTGGTGCCCAAGGCGCCGCATCGTCTCCGCGTCCAGCGCGAGCAGGTCCCGCGGGGCGTCGGCGGCGGCCACTGCGCGTTCATACCAGACGCCACTCGCTTCCACGTGGCGCCGGCCTGCGAGAAGATCCGACGACAACGGCGAACGGACGGGAGGGCGGGATGGCGGGGAAGGTGGCGTTTGAGGGGCGAATCCTGGTCATCGGGCTCGGAGCAGTGTCCCGGTGCACGCTCCCGCTCCTGTTCGAGCACGTGCCCGCGCAGCCGTCCCAGTACATCGTCCTCGACTTCGGCGATGTCGCCGAGAACGCGCGGTGGGTGCAGGAGCACGGCGCTCAGTTCGCGGCCGGCCGCGTCGAGCAGGACAGCTACGCCGAGGTGCTCGGCCGTCACGTCGGCCCTGGCGACGTGATCGTCGACCTCGCGTGGAGCATCGGCACCGCAGACATCCTCGAGTGGTGCCGAGCCCACGACGTCCGCTACGTGAACGCGTCGCTCGAGGTGTGGGATCCGTACGCGGGGATGGGAACGAGCCATCCGACGGAGCGGACGCTTTATGCGCGGCACATGGAGCTCCGCGATCGGATCGCCCGCTGGGGCGACAACGACGGCCCGAGCGCCGTTCTCGACCACGGGGCGAACCCCGGGCTGGTCTCGCACTTCACGAAGGCCGCGCTGGCCGACATCGCCGACGCCGTCCTGGAGCGCGGCGGCGCCGACGGTGACGCGATCGCCGCCGCCCGCGCCGACGGCGCGTGGAATCGGCTCGCCCAGGCGCTCGGCGTGAGGACGATCCACATCTCCGAGCGTGATACGCAGATCAGCAACACGCCGAAGCGCGAGAACGAGTTCGTGAACACGTGGTCGGTCGAGGGCTTCTATGAAGAGGGTGTCGCGCCGGCGGAGCTGGGGTGGGGGACGCACGAGAGGGAGCTCCCGCGGCTGGCGTACACGCACGAAAGCGGGCCGCGGAACCAGATCTGCCTCGCGCATCCCGGCTGCCGC
>Ga0126312_10000468_pt1 | contig 23948 bp, 30 predicted proteins | sample Plot104A_FD_92537 | JGI IMG/M metagenome (GOLD analysis project Ga0126312, IMG submission 92537) | Serpentine soil microbial communities from UC McLaughlin Reserve, CA, USA - Plot104A | ecosystem: Environmental > Terrestrial > Soil > Grasslands | place: USA: UC McLaughlin Reserve, Lake County...
AGAGCTTGTGGAGGCGGGGGGGCTCGTGGCCTATCGGGGTGGGCTGGAGCCGCTGCCAGTCGGAGACCGCGCGGTCAGGCTCCAGCACGTGCACGGCGGCCTCGGCGATGTCGAGGGACTCCTGCGAGCGCTGCTCCAGATAGCGCTCCGCGGACCGGGCGAGCCGCCAATGCCCCGTGACCGGCATGACACCGAAGCCGAGCGCAAGCCCCAGGTCCACCCCTGCGCCGGCCGCCACCACCACCCGCCCGACCTCTCTCGTCGGCGGCCCGGGCCAGCAACGCTCCAGCAGCGCGTGGGCGATGCCGCGGCCCTGGTGGTCGACCGAGACGCACACCTCGGTCAGCTGCTCCATCCGGCCGAAGGTCACGATGCGGGCGAAGCCGACGAGCTCGCCGTCGCTCTCGGCGATCCAGAAGCAGCCGCCGCCCTGGGCCGCCATGAACTCGACCAGCGGGCGCTCCAGCTTCCAGTTCGCGTCTACGTCGGCTTCGGCGAGCTCGTCCCCACGGGGTGTCCCCATCCGCCGGGCGGCGGTGTCGATGGTCCGCTCGTAGAGCCCGAAGGCGGGCCGCAGGTCGCTTGCCCGACCCTCGCGGAAGGTGACCTGGCCGCTCATCTGCGGACAGCCCCTCCGAACTCGTCCGCTCCGACGCGTCCGTCGTCGAAGTAGACGCCGAGCGAAGGCGGATGTCCGAGCTGCCCGAGCTCGGCGGCGGCGCGTCCAAAGAGGAGGCCCACGGTCCAGTCGGCCATCAGCCGCAGCCGCCGCGCCGTGCCGGGCATCATCGCGAGGTGGTAGGTGCGGGCGGCGAACCAGGCGACGAATCCCCTCAGTCGCAGGCCGAGCATCGTCGCCACCGCCTTGTGCTGGCCCATGTCGACGAAGACGCCGAGCGTGCGGTAGCGGAATCGGCGCAGGCGCCTGCCCGCGAGCGTGGCGGCGAGGTTGTCCGCCACCACGCGCCCCTGGCGGATCGCGTGTTGGGCGGTCGGCGGACTGGGCTGGCGGCCGCCCTTGGCCGGGTCGGGCACCGCGGCGGCGTCGCCGATTGCCCAGACGTTCTCGCGTCCATTGACCCGCAGTGTCTCGTCGACTTCGATGCGGCCGCTCTCGTTGAGGGGGAGGCCGAGCTTCCGGACCACGGCCGGCGGCTTGACGCCGGTGGTCCAGACGACCGTTCGCGTCGGGATGCGCTGACCGGTCGACAGCGTTGCGGTGGACCCGTCGACCGCGTCCAGGCGCGTCCCGGTTCGGATCTCCATGCCGCGCCCGCGGAGCTCGCTCGTGGCGAACTCGGCCAGGCTCGCCGGGATCTCCGGCATCACGCGATCCTCGGCCTCGACGAGGATCCAGCGCGTTCCGTCGAGACGGCAGCGAGGATAGCGGTCGATCAGTCCGGCGACGAAGTCCTGGAGCTCGGCGATGCCCTCGAGCCCGGCGTAGCCCGCTCCTACGAACACGAACGTGAGCCACTGCCGCCTCTCCTCGGGGTCCGCGATCGACTCCGCCACCTCGAGGTTCCAGATCGCGCGGTTGCGCAGGGCGATCGCCTCGGCGAGGCCCTTGAAGCCGACCGCGTGCTCGACGAGTCCTGGAACCGGCAGCACGCGCGAAACGGACCCCAGGGCCAGCACGAGCTGGTCATAGCGGATGGTCTCCGTGCGCCCGTCGGCGGTCTGGACGCCCAGCTCGGCGAGCTCGGGGTCCGCGCCGGTGACTCGGGCGATCCGGACGTCGGTCCAGTCGAGCTCTTCGCGCAGCGGCACCACGACGTGACGAGGCTCGAGCGACCCGGCGGCGGCTCCTGGCAGCAGGGGTGTGTAGAGCATGTAGTTGGCGTCGGCGACGAGCAGGATGCGAGCGCTGTGCCGCGGCAGCCGTCGCTCCAAGCGACGAGCCGCGTACAAGCCTCCAAACCCGCCGCCCGCGATGACGACGGTCCAAGCCACTCAGCCCGAGGCTACTCCCCGGGCCGCGGTGAGGGCCGGCCGCATCCGCTTCGGGAGCCGCCGGCGGACGCGCCAGGCGGCTCCTGCGAAGGCGTGGTTGGCCACCGTGGCGAAACCCTCCTCGTCCTCACGGAGGGCGAGCAGGAGGTGGGCGATGCGGTCCGATGGCGGCAGCTCCGGATCCGTGGTCCGCACGCAGAAGCAGTGCACGCGGCGGCGGGTGACGAGCAGGGCGCCGGCCTCGCCCACCAGCCAGACGCCGAGCTTGCCGCGCTGGAGCGCCAGTCCGGTGGCACGCTGGACCTCCCGCTCCTGGTGGCCGAGGAGGTCGCCGAGGAAGCCCTGGGCCGTCGGCTCGCCGCCGTCGTTGCGGGGTCCCTTCGGCCGCACCACGCTCGCCCCGCGATAGGCGTAGAGCTCGGGGATGATCCAGGCGTGGGCGAACGCCGCCAGCGCGACCGGCGCGGCCAGTGGCTCGAGAGCGATCATGACGATGCCGGCCGCTATGAACGGGACCGTGTAGGCCACGGTCCACGCTCCCCAGATCCGGCCCCAGCGACGCAGCCAGCGCTCATCGGTCCGCTGGCGCCAGGGGACCGACGCCAGCTCGGGAAGGGCTGCCCCGGTCATCGGACCGGTCGCGGAGGAGCGCGGCCCGGTCGCTGATCCCGCCGGCACCGGACCAGAGTGATCTCAGCCGCCGGCAATGGGGCGTCGCATGATCACGAGCTCCGCGTCGCGCGGAAGCTCACGGACGTGGGTCGCCTTGCCGGGGCCCTCCGGCACCGTGCCGATGTAGCCGAGCTCGAGCTGCCCGCCGAACTCCTCCACCGCCGCCTGGAAGGCGGCGTCGTCCCGCGCCGTCCACTCGGCGAGCTTCGTGTGCCCGCTGCCGTCCATCCGAACAAGTCGCGCCATTTGCGCTCCTCCTTTGCGTACCAAGCTCGAAGGATACGCGCGTGCCGTTTGGCGCCCCGGGTACAAAGCGTGCACGGAAAGGAGTTCTGAATGCTGTGGCTGATTCTCGGGATCGTCCTGCTGATCATCGCGATAGCCGGTGGAGTCATCGTCCATCCGGTGCTGTTCGTGCTGGCGATCCTGGCACTAGTGATGTTCGTAATGCGCGGCCGCTACGCGTAGACGCAAGGAGGCGAAGACATGGCCGGACGTATGGATAGAGCCAAGGGGCGCGTCGCCGAGGCACTCGGCGCGCTGTTCGACAACAAGAAGTTGAAGGACAAGGGCCGCGCCTCACGCGTCATGGGCACGACCAAGGGCAAGACCGCCGACGCGGCGGACGAGGTCAAGGACAAGACGCCGACTCGCTAGAGCAGCCGCCCGAGCGGACCGAGATCGAGATTCAGGTCCTCCTCCTCGAGGCCGAACTCCTCGCGCAATTCCTCCATTCTGTCCTCGAGGGCCATCAGCGCCCGCCCGAGGTCCTCGATCTTCTCGTCGCTCAGCCCTCCGGCGTCAATCCGTCGCAGCGCTTGTCGCTCCATCAGCTGCCGGACCAGCTCGATCAGCGTCATCACGAGCTGCGCGACGCCGCGGGCGACGTCCTCGCGATCGGCCTCGATCCTCACACGCGCTGATCGTCCGGTCTCGCTCACGCCGACGCCTCTTCGCCGGTGAAGCTGTATGGCGGCCACGGCCCGGTGACGAACAGCTGCAGGTCCGGCTGATTCGTTGCCAGCGCTTCGGCGCGCTCGCGGAAGCGTGCGACGTTCTCCTCCTCGATCAAGTAGGAGCCGACGAGGATCGCCGGCGGCGACGGCTGCTCTCGCAGCGCGCTCGCCAGTGCGAGATCGGCCAAGGGCTCGTGCAGCTCGCGCGCGGCCCGATCGGCGCGCCGCTGCTCGTCGAGCCTGCCGAGCAGGTACTCACGTCCGCTTCCGCGGCCGACGCGCGACCGTCCGTCGGAGCCGCCGAGCACCCGCAGCCCCATCTCAACCCGTCCGCGCAACCGCTCCAACGCGCTCAACAGGGCGTCGCGGCGCTCGCGAAGTACCTCCTCCAGCTCCTTCTCGCTCTCCAATTGCGTGCCGAAGCGCAGCGGGAGCACCGGTCCTCGCTTCATCACCGCCTCTAGAACGCGCTCATGGGCGAGGACCTCGGCGCGGGAGACCTGCGGCGTGTGCGAGCGGTGGCGGGTGTAGACGGCGGCGAGCCCGTCGCTGCGGAGGGCACGCACCTGCGCGCCACCCACGCCGCGGCTGCTGGGCGCCGGGTCGGCGCTGCGTGCTTCGCAGATGCCGTAGGCGTAGATCAGCGCGCGAGCCCCCCGGTCTCATCGAGCGCTTCAGCTAGGTCGCGGCGCACGGTCGACACCGAGCTCAGGAGGAGGCGGAGGTTGAGATAGACGAGATCGACCTCGGCCAGCGAGATCGTGATGTCGCCGTGGATGACGACGCCGGTGTTGAGCGCCCGGTCGACCAGATCGACAAGGGCAACCTCACGCTGGCTGGCGAGCTCGCCGCGCCCGCGCGCCATCAGGCGGGTTGTTCGGTGGCGACGAAGTTGTAGGGAGCCCAGGGCCCGCTGAGATCGAGCTCCAGGCCGACCCCGCGCTGAGTTTCGGTGAGCTCCGCGACGGCCGCCCGGAATGCGTCCGCCCGCGAGCGGTGCACGAGGTAGGCGCCGTTGAGCACCATCTCGCCCGATCGGCCGGAGACCTCCCGGCGCTGCGGCGGGAGCAGCGTGTGCGCCTCCGACTCCTCGCTCAGCCGGGCGTGGACCTCCTCCGCGGCCGCCTCCACGAGCTCGCGGGAGCGCTCGCGCAGGCTCCGCTCCTCGCGCTTGCGGGCCACGTAGGCATGACCGGCGCCCGCGGCGCCGGCGTCGGGAGCTGCCGCGGCGCTTCGCGCGCGAACCGCCGCCTCCACCGCCGCCGGATCGGCCAGGGCCTTGACGCTCCACTCGCTGTGGTCGCGGACGCGCTCGAGCGAGCCGAGGAGGTGCTCGTGCTCGCGCGCGAGCATCTCCCGAATGCCCTCCTCGTCGTCGAAGATCGTGCAGAGGCGCATCGGGACGATGGCCGTAGCCGAGTCGAGGACGCGGTCGAGTACCGCCTGGTGAGATCGCGCGGCGCGCTCGAGCCACGCCATGTCCTCGAGGTTCCGTCTGAGCGCCTCGGCGCCGAACTCGTCCAGCGGCACCGTGCTTGCGACGGCGCTGAGCTGCTCATCGCCGATCAGCCGGATCTCCGAGCCGGAGTGAACTGCGGGTTGTCCTTCGAGCTGCGGCCGCTCGTCCGCCGCGACCACGCAGTAGACGTACCAGCCCTGCCCCTGCTCAGCCATCCTCGGACTCGTCCGCGGGCTCGAGCTCGCGCTCGAGCCGTTCGATCTGCTCCCGCAGCGCGCGGTTCTCGTCCTCGAGCTCTCCAGCAGGCAGCGCTCGATCGTCGTTCGTCTGGCCACCCTCGAGCTCCCGCTCGAGCCGCTTCACTCGCTCGCGCAGCGAGCGGCTGTCGTCCTCGGCGGCCTCTCCGCTCAGCCATGGATCGCTCTCCCACCACGTCAGCCCTATCCGGCGGGCGGTGTCGACCGAGGCGACGATCAGCCGCAGCTTGATCGTCAGCAGCTCGATGTCGAGCAGGTTGACACGGATGTCGCCGGCGATCACCACGCCCTTGTCGAGAACGCGCTCGAGGACGTCGGCCAGGTTTCCGCCCGGCTCCGATGCGGCGGGGACGCCGCCCGCGCCGCTCGGCGTCAGTCCCCCGGCTCCGCCTCCCGTGTTCTGCTCCACCTAGGTCCTCACCTGCCCTGCGCTGCCTGCGCCTGGTCGGCCTGGCTCCGCGAGTACCGCCGCAGCCGGCGATAACCGATGATCTCACCGTCCTCGTCGAGCTCGACCTCGTAGCTGCCGAGCATGTCGTCGGTCTCGGGGATCCGCGAAAGCTCGAGCATCTCGACGGTGACTTGCCACGTCCCGTCCTCGGCTTGTTCCAGTGATGTCACGGCCTCCGCGTCGAGACCGGTCATCGCCGCGAGCTCCTCACGCGCGCGTTTTGCGATCTGTGCTCCCGGGGAGCTCTTGCGCTTGCGGTCGTCGTCAGCCATTGCGATCGCCCTCCTCCGGCGCCTCACGTTCGTCGGCCGCCGGCTTCGCCCGCGCGACCTGCTGCTCAAGGATCTCGCCCTCGGCCTCGGCGGCCTCTTCCTCGCCGATCTCGCCGCGCTCGTGCTTCTCCTCGAGTTCCTCGATCTTCTGCACGCCCGCTGCAGGACTGTACTCCTGGCGATCTACCTCCTCGCTGACCTTGTCAGCCACCCAAACGGTGAACCGCAGCGGCGCCGCGGGCAGTAGGGCGAGCTCCTTTATCAGGCCCAAGCCGGCTCCCTCTCGTTCACGCTGCAGCCGGCTCCTCGGTCTCGATGAAGTGGTACGCGGGCATCGGACCGATCAGCTTGAAATGCATCTCGTCCCGCTCCTTGGCCACTTCCTCGACCGCCTGCTCCAGCTTTTCGACGCCGTCGCGCTCGACCAGGAGCGCCGCGTTCAGCACCATCAGCTCCTTCTCGGGCGGATCGTTCTGGCTCTCGAGCACGGCGTCCTCGAGCTGCCCGAGGATGGCCGCGCTGTCGCGCTCCCGGCGCTGCTCGATGGCGTTGCCGATGAGCTCCCCTAGACGAATCCGCTGGTCGCGGGTGGCGTCCTCGGAGCCCTGGCCGATGGCCTCACGCAGCTCTGCGACCTCGGGCTGCTCGCGGACGATCTGGCGCAGCACCGACCCGTCGTCGTACTCGACCTTCAGCACCATCTCGACTTGTCCCTCGAGCCTCTCGAGCAACTCGGCGAGCTGCTCGCTCTGGTCATCGAGGATCCCGCTCGCCACGTCGTCGTCACTGGGACACATGACGCCGAATCGCATCGGTACCACCGGCGCGTCGCGGACGGCGGTCTCCAGCACCCGCGCATGACCCAGCGCCTGGTTGCGGGTCGCCTTGGCATCGTCCTCGGGGGCGTCACCCACGATCGCCGCGAGCTCGCCGGACTCCACGAGCCAGACGTCGGGCAGGTCGTCCCGGCTCTCGAGCTGCTGGAGCTGGGCGTCCGCCGGGACTATCCCGTAGACCCAGACCCGTCCCTGTTCGTCACTCATCAGCCCTCCTCCCTCGAGGTGGCCGCCTCCTTCTCCTCATCGCCGGTGCCGAGGATATCGTCGAGCTTCTCCGCGCCGGCCTCGAGGGCGCCCTTCGCCTTGCCCTTCGAGACGCCCTCCGAACCCTTCTCGCCGATCTCGCCGACCATCTCATCGAGCTGCTTCGGCTCCTCCGAGCCCATGTCGAGCCGGCCGACCGCCTCCGCGAACCGGAGGTAGGTGTCGACGCTCGCGATCACCACCCGGGCGTCGACTCTGAGCAGCTCGATCCCGACCAGCGAGACGCGGGCGAATACGTCCACCACGACGCCCTTGTCGAGGATCGTGTTGACGACGTCGGCAAGCGAGCTCTCCTGCGAGCGCTCGACCGTGCCTCCTCCTCCTCCACTGCTGGGCTCTATCGACATCGCTGTTACCTCCCACTGCGGCCGGCCGGGCTCCGCCTGCGAGTGGCGGGCCGGCGCCGTGCCGGCTTGCGCCTGCGCTTGGGCTTCTCCTCCTCGGCGGCCTCGTCCTCGGCCTCGGCGTCCTCCGCCTCGGCCTCCGGCTCTTCCTCGTCCTGGGAGTAGTCCTCGTCGTCGGCCTCGTCCGCCTCTTCGGCCTCGAGCTCCGGCTCCTCGGACTCGTCGCGGCGGGACCGCTTCCTCCGCCCCCGCTGCCGTCCTTCGGTGCTCTCCTCGTCCTCCTCGCCCTCGGCGGGCTCCTCGCCCTCGCCGACGACCTCACCTTCCTCGACCTCGCCGCGCCAGGCTCCGGTCTCCTCGTCGCGTGTCTCGATGAACGCCTTGAAGCGCATCAGATCGGAGCGCAGGGCGCGCCGGGTCATGCGGAAACCGGACGAGGTCTTCTCGAACAGGCCCTTCGGCTGCTGGTCCAGGCTAACCTCGACCCGCGTCAGCCGATCGCTCAGCTCGTGGAACGTCACGACGCCCTTCTGCTTGGGGCTGCCGCTCGTGGACTCCCAGGCGATCCGAGCGTTGGGCTCCTGGTCTGTGATCTCCGCCTCCCACTGGCGGCGGACGCCCCAGATGTTCTCGTGCCACATCAGGTGCGTTTCGTCCTTCTGCTCTACGCGCTCGGCGCGATGCATGAACTCCGGGAAGTCCTCGAACTGCGTGTACTGGTTGTAGGCGGTCTCCAGCGGAACGGCGACGTCGATCGACTCCTGGATCGGGAGCCGCCGGCCGCGGCCGGTGCCGCTGGGGGCGTCCCCTCCGCCGCCACCGCCGAGCTTCGACAGCAGGCCACCGACCGGGCCACCGCCGGCGCCGGCCTTCTTGGCAAGCTCGAGCGGGCCGCCCGCGTCCTTGACGCTGTCGGCCACCTTGGGCATCACCTTGTCGGTGACGAGCCCGGGGCCCTTCGAGATGGCGTACTTGGCCGCCTGCGTGGTGGCCTTGCGGGCGACGGGGCTCAGCGCCTCGATCGCCGCCTCGCGAACGACGCTCTTGATCTCGGACGTGACGGTCTGCGCCGGGCCGGAGGCAACGTCTCCGGCCTGCTCGGCCTGACCCGTCGCCTCGTCACCGGCGTCCTGTGCCTGACCGGTCGCCTCCTCGCCAGCGTTCTGGACGGACTCGGTCGCGTCGTTTGCGCCTGCGCCATCCCCGCTGGCTGAGTTCTTCTTGGCAGGACGGCGACGCCGCTTCTGCTCCGGCATGAGGGACTCCTTTCCGCGAGGAGGATCGGCCCTCAAGCCCCTGTCCTCCTGCTCTCCTCCGACGTGGGGTACTTCGCCGCGCTACCCGGGGTACGCGCCCCCATAAACCGCGCATTCAGCCAATCCGCTCGCGGATCAGCCGCTGGACCGCCCCGCCGTCGGCGCGGCCCTTGGTCTCGCGCATCACGGCGCCCACGATCGCGCCGACGGCCTTGCTGCCGGGGTCGGCCTTTAGCTTCTCCACCACGTCGGGGTTGGCGGCCAGCGCGCGGTCGACCACGTCCGCCAGCTCGTCCGCCCCGGCCGCAGCGAGGCCCTTGGCGTCCACGATCGCCTGCGGGTCGCCCCCGTCGGACACGAGCGCGTCGAGGACCTCCTTGGCGGCCGACTGAGAGACCGCCTTCTCTCCCACCAGGGCGACCAGCCGCGCCAGGGCCGCCGGCTCGACCTTCCACTGATCGGGCTCCGAGTCGCCGACCCGCGGAACCAGCTCGTTCTTGACCCAGTTCGCAAGCGTCGTCGGGTCGGCGGCGCCATCGCCGGCGGCCATCGCCTGCTCATAGAAGTCGCCCAGCTCGAAGCGGTGGGCCAGCACCCGCGCCGTCTCCTCCGTCAGGCCCAGCTCGCTCTCGAAGCGCTCGGCGCGCTGCGCGGGCAGCTCCGGGATGGCGGCCTTGGCGCTCTCGCGCATGTCCTCGGTCGGGGCGAGCGGCACGAGATCGGGCTCTGGGAAGTAGCGGTAGTCGTGCGCCTCCTCCTTGGAGCGAAGCGGCGACAGGGCACCGGTCTGAGGATCGAAGTGGAGCGTCTCCTGCTCCACCCCTTCCCCGGCCCGGAGAATCTCCTCCTGGCGCTGGATCTCCGCCTGGATGCCGCGGCGCAGGAAGCTCCACGAGTTCATGTTCTTGAGCTCGGTCTTCGTGCCGAAGATCGCCTCGCCGGCGGGGCGGATCGAGACGTTCGCGTCGGCGCGCAGCGACCCCTCCTCCATGTGCGCGTCCGACACCCCCATCTGGCGAAGCGTGGCCTGGAGCAGCCGGCCGAACTCGGCGGCCTCCTCGGCCGAGCGCAGGTCTGGCTCGGTGACTATCTCGACGAGAGGCGTGCCGCCGCGGTTGAAGTCGACCACGCTGGCCTCGGACCCGTGGATCCGCCCCGACGCGCCCGCGTGGACGAGCTTGGCGGCGTCCTCCTCGAGGTGGACGCGGTGGATGCGCACGTCGCCGAGTCGGCCACCGCTCGCCAGGGGGATGTCGTACTGGCTGATCTGGTAGCCCTTCGGGAGGTCCGGATAGAAGTAGTTCTTGCGATGGAAGATCGAGCGCGTTGCGATCTCGCAGCCGAGCGCGAGGGCGATCATCAGGCCGTACTCGACCGCCTTCTCGTTCGTGACCGGCAGGCTGCCGGGGTGACCGAGGCAGACGGGGCAGATGTGCGTGTTCGGCTCGTCGCCGAAGGACAGGGCGCAGCCGCAGAACATCTTGGTGCGCGTCTTCAGCTGGCAGTGGATCTCGAGTCCGATGACGGGCTCGTATTCGCGAGCGGCCCCATCGGTCACGCCACCGGCACCCCCTCGAAGCCGATCGCCTGCTCGAGCGCGTAGGCGCCCTCGAAGATGCGGTTCTCGCTGAAGGCCGGCCCGGCGAGCTGGATACCCACGGGCAGCCCCTCGGACAGGCCGCCGGGAATCGAGATCGCGGGGATGCCGGCGAGCGGCATCGGCACGGTGCAGTAGTCGGACATGTACATCGCCAGCGGGTCGGCGGTCCGCTCGCCAAGCTTGAACGCGACCGTCGGCGAGGTCGGCGTGACGATCAGGTCGACCTTCTCGAACGCGGCCTTGAAATCCTCGGCGATCTTCGTGCGCACGCGCTGGGCGCGGCCGTAGTAGGCCTCGTAGTAACCGCTCGACAGCGCGTACGTGCCGAGCATGATCCGCCGCCTTACCTCGGGGCCGAAGCCGGCGTGGCGGGTCTGCTCGTACATCTCCGTCAAGTCGCCGTTCCCCGAGCGGGGGCCGTAGCGGACGCCGTCGTAGCGGGCGAGGTTGGCGCTGGCCTCGGCGGGGGCGATCACGTAGTAGGCGGCGATGCCGTGCGGCGAGTGCGGCAGCGAGAGCTCCTCGAGCGAGCCGCCAAGGTCCTCGATCGTCCTGAGCGCGCGCTCGAAGACCTCACGAACTCCCGGCTCGACTCCTTCGCCCGACAGCTCGGGCGGCACGCCGAAGCGCATCCCGTCGAGACGCTCGGCGCTCGGCAGCGCGACCTGCTCGGGAAACTCGAGCGAGGTCGAGTCGCAGCGGTCGCGGCCGACGACGTGCTTGAACAGGAGCGCCGCGTCGGTCACGTCGCGCGTCAACGGGCCGCACTGATCGAGCGAGGACGCGAAGGCGATCATGCCGTAGCGCGAGACCGCGCCATAGGTCGGCTTCAAGCCCACGATCCCGCAGAGGGCCGCCGGCTGGCGGATCGAGCCGCCGGTGTCGGTGCCGATGGCCCAGGGCGCCAGGCCCGCGGCCACGGCCGCGGCCGAGCCGCCACTGGAGCCCCCGGGGACCCGCTCGCGGTCCCACGGGTTCTGGACCGGGCCGTAGCCCGAGTTCTCGTTGGACGAGCCCATGGCGAACTCGTCCTGGTTCGTCTTGCCGAGCACCGTGGCCCCGGCCTCGCGCAGCTTGCGCACGGCGGTCGCCGTGTAGGGCGGCCGGTAGCCCTCGAGGATGCGCGACCCGGCGGCGCTCGGCACGTCCTCGACACAGAACAAATCCTTCACGGCCAGCGGCAGTCCGCCCAGCGGCCCGTCGGCCGCATCCGGCGCCTCGTCCGCCACCCAGAGGAAGGCGTTCAGGTCCTCGCCGGCGGCGCGCTCCCGGTAGGTCTCGAACAGCTCCGTGGCCGACAGCTCGCCGGTGCGCACCCGCTCGGCCGCCTGGGCGGCCGTGAGGCTCAAGATCTCCTCGCTCATCCCGCCCCCGGGCTCGGCACCCTGAAGCCGTCTTCGCTCGCGTCGGGAGCCTCGGAGAGCATCCGCTCGCGCGGCCAGCTCGGTCGCGGCTCGTCCGGACGCAGCACGTTCTCGACCTGAACCACGTGCGAGGTCGGCTCGACCTGGTCGAGGTCCAGCTCGCCGATCTTCTCGATGTGGTCGAGGATGGTGGAGAGCTCGCCCGACATCCGCTCGACCTCGTCGTCGCTCAGCTTCAGCCGCGCCAGGCGGGCGACGTGCAACACCTGCTCGCGATCGATCACGGGCCCGATTCTAGGCCCGTGGCCCCGGTACCCGACGCGGCGACCGCCGGCTGATCAGCTGAAGCGGATCGGGAGCGAGTCAAGGCCGTACAGGCCGGTGATGCTGCCGTAGACCGGCTCGCCTTCGAGCTCGAGCCCCTTCAGGTGCGCGGCGAGAAAGGCGAGCCCCTCCTGTAGCTCCGCGCGCGCGAGGTTGGCCCCCATGCAGAAGTGCGCGCCGGCGCCGAAGGTGAGCGCCTTGCCGGAGCCACGGTCGGCGCTGATGTCGAAGCTCCTCGCGTCTCCGTCACCCGAGAGGTCGCGGTTGGCGCTGAACTGAGAGACCGCGACGACCGTGTCCTTGGGGAGCTCGATCCCGCGGTACTCCACGTCCTCGAGCAGGATCCTCGTCGTGAACGGCGCGACCGGCTCGAAGCGGAGGACCTCCTCGGCAGCCGCCGGCGCCCGCTCCGGCTCGCGACCGAGCAGCCGCCACTGGTCGGGGTGGTCGGCGAACAGCCTCACGCCGTGGGCGAGCTGGCTCTGGGTCGTGTCGATCCCGCCGTTGAGGGCGTCGCGGACGAGTCCGACGCACTCCTCGTGCGAGAGCCGGTCCCCTTCCTGCTCCGCCGCTATCAGCCGCGAGACCAGGTCGTCTCCGAGATCGTCCCGCCGCTCGCTCACCAACCTCTCCACGTACTCGTCGAACTCGACGGCCGCCGCCTCGAGCTCCTCGCGGCGCGTGGCCAGGGCGATGGCGTCGAACTGGCTCTGGAGCAGGTTCGACAGCTCGTGCAGGCGCGCGGCGTCGCCCAGCGGCGCGCCGATCACCGTGGCGATCATTCGCGCCGGGTAGGGCTTGGCGAAAGCCGCTACGAAGTCACAGGCGCCAGCCGCCTTCACGGGCTCGTACAGCTCCGCCAGGATCTCCCTCATGGCGGGGCGGTAACGATCGGCCGCCTTCGGCGTGAACGACTCGTGGACGAGCCGGCGCAACCGCCGGTGCTGGTCGCCGGTGAGGCTGATGATGTTGTTCGACAGCGACTCGTACAGCGGGCCGTCCGTGATCCCAACCAGCTCGAGGATGCGCACCCCGGGGAAAGCGGCCCTGTCGGTGCGAAGGAAGAAGCCGGCGGCCTCGCGGTCGAGCACGAAGTAGCCGAGGTCCCATTTGGCGAGCCACGACTCGTCGGCGAGCCGCAGCATCACCTCGTGGAAGCGGTCGCCCCGCAGCTCGGGATCGAGATAGTCGAGGCGCGGAAGATCCAGTTCGGAGACGGGGGTCAGGTCGCTGCGAGTCGCCATGGAGGGGCATTCTCCCTGCTTGACCTGCGCATGGTGCGGGCGTAGCGTCCGAAACGACTCGCACCCGTCCGAAAGGACAGCCATGTCCGAGCAGAACAAGGCGGTCGCCCGGGCCGTGTTCGACGTGTTCAACGGCGCCGATCCGTCCAGCCTCTACGACGTTGTCGCAGCCGACCTCGTCGATCACGATCCCTACAACCCGTTCCGCGACGAGGGGCGCGAGGGGCTGAAAAAGGTGATCGCCATGTACCGGTCGGCCTTCCCGGACCTTCACTTCGACATCGAGGACCAGATTGCCGAGGGCGACAGGGTCGTCACCCGCTGGGTGGGCCGGGGAACGCACGAGGGAGATTTGATGGGGGCTCCCGCCACAGGCAAGACGAGCGAGGTCGGTGGAGTCGGAATCGACCGGATCGAGAACGGCCAGGTCGTCGAGGCCTGGGGCTACTGGGATGCGCTCGGGATGTTCCAGCAGCTAGGGCTCGCCGGCCAGCCGGCCGCCGCGGCGCGGGTCTAGCAGCTTCGGCGCCACGGGCGTCGATGCCGGAGCAAGGGAAGCGGGCGTCGGGAGGGCGCCCCTTCCCTAGCGCAAGCCGCTTCGGTCGACCACGCGCCGCTCGTGGCTTCCCACCCCGATTGTCCGGTCGCCCTCCCGGACCTCGACGGCGAAGCGCAGCTTGCGTTCGTCGACGACCTCCTCGAGCCGCGCATGCACCGTGCAGCGCGCGCCCTCGCCGGCCGCTGCCACGTGCTTGACGCACACCTCGAAACCGACCGTGGCCCTGCCGTCGGGCAGATTCTCGAAAGCGAGGATCGAGGCGTTGCGCTCCATCATCGCGATCATGCCGGGGGTCGAGAGCACCTTCGCGCCGATGGTGCCCCCGACGTCGGTGAGAAGCCTGTCGGCGACCTCGAACTCGTCGCTGCGTTCGACGCCCGGCTTCACTCGGCGGCGGGCTCGGCCGGCTTGGCCGCCGGCAGCTCGCGGGAGGGCTGACCCTCCTCCTCGTGCTTCAGCGCCCGCGAGCAGGCCAAGGCGATCAGTCCGAGCGCGACGACCGCCAACGGGGCGCCGGCCTTGATGGTCGAGGCCGCGTCGAGCCCCGGCTCCTGCATGATCCGGTAGATCACGAGCACGGCCGAGACGCCGGCCGCGACAGCCGCGAGCGCACTCGGAGTGAACGGCAGCTCGAAGCGCCTGCCGGCCGCTCGCAGGAATCCCGCGCCGATAGCCAGCGCGACCGTGGCGAGGAGGCTGAGGAGGATGATGCGGTCGATCAGCGCGTCGGCCTGCCAGGCGTTGCGCTCCTCGCCCTCGGCGATGTGCTTGGCCTCCTGGTTGGTGTCGTGGATGTCCTGCCCCGCCTCGCCCGCGAAGTTGCCGCGGGTGTTCTGCTGGACCTGGCGAGCCTCCTCCCCGAGCTTCGTGGAGTACCAGTCGGCGGCCATGACGACAAGCAGCGCCAGTGCGGCGACTATCGCCACCCAGTCGGCCATTCGGAGCCGCGCGAAGGTCATGGGCGCGGCGCTGGCAGCGTCTCGATCTCCGGCGGCGACGGGGCGGCGGCCATGCGATCGTCGCGCACGCCGGTCCAGGCGCCGGCGGTCAGGCCGACGGCTGCGGCAAGCGCGAGCCAGAGTCCCCATTCGCGCCCGCCGCCCGGCGAGAGTACTCGCACCAAGATGAGGACCACTGCGACGACTCCGAGCACCGTGACGATCGCCTCGAGCGCGATCGGGACAGCCGGGACGCGGTGGGTCGCCGTCACGACGACCAGTCCGAGCGTCGTCGCTGCGATCACGGTGAGGAGCAAGTCAGTCGCCCCGAGCGCCTCCCAGGCGGACCGGCCCCCGTCGAACCAGGGCAGGAAGAGCGACACGAACAGCGACACGCCCGAGAGAGCGACAATCCATTCGCCCGCGCGCAGCCTTCTCAGGTCCATCGCGCCGCAGAGTAGCGACGCGTCGGCTAGCGACGCGCCGTCTAGCGACGCGCGGCCTAGCGACGCGCCGCCTTCACGGTGTTGGCTAGCAGCATCGCCCGCGTCATCGGGCCGACCCCACCGGGCACGGGCGTGATCGCGCTCGTCTTGTCCTTGACGGCATCAAAATCGACGTCGCCCGTCAGGCCATCATCGGTGCGGTTGGTGCCGACGTCGATCACGATCGCGCCCTCCTTGACCATGTCGGCCGTCACGAGCCTCGGCCGGCCGGCCGCAGCCACGAGGACGTCGGCCTGGCTGCATACCGAGGCGAGGTCGCGCGTCCTCGAGTGGCATTGAGTGACCGTCGCGTTGGCGGCGAGCAGCAAAGCCGCCACCGGCTTGCCGACGAGCTGTGAGCGGCCGAGCACCACGGCGCGGGCGCCTTCGAGCTCCGTACCCGTGTGCTCGAGCAGGACCATCACGCCGGCGGGGGTGCACGGCACCATCCCGGGTTGGCCCTGAACGAGGAGTCCGGCGTTGACAGGGTGCAGCCCGTCGACGTCCTTGGCCGGGTCGATGAGCGCGGTCATCGCCGCGTCGTCGAGGTGGTCGGGCAGCGGCAGCTGGAGCAGGATGCCGTGAACTCCCTCGTCGGCGTTCAGCTCCCCCAGCAGCGCGGCCAGCTCGTCGGCCGAGACGTCGGCCCCCGGCTCGTGGTGGAACGAGCGGATTCCGACCTGCTCGCTGTCCTCGCGCTTCATGCGCACGTACGTGGCCGACGCCGGGTCGTCGCCGACGAGCACGGTCGCGAGCCCGGGCGCGAACGGCAGCTCGGCAACCTCCTCCGCGACCCGCTCGCGCACCCGCGCGGCGATCGCCTTGCCGTCGATGATCTCCGCGGCCATGCGGGCTGAGGCTACCCGCGGAGTCGGCGGGCGACCTCCCGCAGAACCGCCTCGACGAACGCCGGCTCGTATCGCACCTGCGCCCGGGTGAAACGAAGCGGCGTGAGACCTGCGGCCATGTGAGTCTGGTCCCTGATGCGATCCCGGGCCTGCTCGGCCGGGGTGCGGTGGTAGCGGAGCCCGTCCGTTTCGACGACCAGGCCGAGCTCGGCCCAGAAGAAGTCGACTTTGAAGCCGTTGACCCACACCTGGGTCTCGGGCTTGTCGAGCCCCACCCCCCGCGCAATCGGCAGGAAGCGCCGCTCGAGCTCCGTGTCGGTCATCGTGTAGGTGCGGCGGTCGAGCGTCATCCGCAGCATGGCGACACCGGGCTGGCCGGCATATGCGCCGAGCGCGCCCCGCAACTCCTCCGGGTCGATGAGATCGAGCTTGTCGGCCTCGTTGACGGCACCCTCCAGCGGGTCGCGCCCGAGCTGAGTGGCGATGTCGATGAGCGTCTGGACGGGTGAGGTGACCGGGACGCCCCGGTAGATGCCCGCGTCGAACCGCGCACGGCGATGAACACGGACGCCGGGCGGCCTCGCATGAACGACGGCCGGTACGGACACGTCGACGACAAGCGGCAGCGGGCGAACGCCGAGCACGCCGGTGGCGGTCAGGTGGCTGGCAGCCGCCCGCGGTCCGCAGCCAAGGACGTCCGCCATCACCCTGTCAAGCGGATCCAGGTCGGGGCGACCGACGGCGTACACCGTGCGCCGGATGCGGTGCAGGCGGCCGGTGTGAACGCGATGCCGGATCGCCTTGTCGCTGAGGCCGAGCTCCGACAGCTGCGACCAGGTGACGAGCCCACGCTGCCGATTGGCGATCCCCAGGACGCTCGACAGCGACGGTTGGCCATTTAGCGCCCCCATAGGGGCGGTAAGTGGTCACTCGTCGCGATTTCGTCCCGGTGAGGCGGGCCCGGCCTAGCGCTTCTTCAGCGGCGCGTAGTCCGCCATCAGCTTGCGCTCGCTTCCGTCCGAGGCGAAGCGGACGACCACCAGGCCGCCCGGCTCCATGCCGGTCACGACGCCGTCGCCGAAGTTGGCGTGGACCACGTCGTCGCCCAGGCCGAACGAGGCGCCCGCGGCGCGGGGCTCCGGCGTCGTCGAGGTCCGCTCCCACTGGGTGGGCGGCGCCTCCTCCTCACGGTCGGTGAGCTCCGTCGGGATCTCGCCGATGAAGCGCGACGGCAGGTTCCACTCGCGGGAGCCGAACAACGCGCGCGTGCGTGCGTATGAGACGTAGAGCTCGCGGCGCGCGCGCGTGATCCCCACATAGGCGAGCCGGCGCTCCTCCTCGAGGTCGCCGGCTTCGATCGCGCGCATGTGGGGAAAGACGCCGTCCTCGCAGCCGATGATGAACACGACGGGATACTCGAGGCCCTTGGCGTTGTGGAGCGTCATCAGCGTCACGATCCCCTGCTCGTCCTGTAGCGCGTCCTGCTCCGAGAAGAGGGCGATCTGCTGGAGGAACTCCTCCAACGAAGGCTCGTCGGCGGTCGAGTCGTACTCGCGCCCCACTCCGACGAGCTCCTCCAGGTTCTCGAGGCGGCCGCCCGCCTCGATCGTGCGTTCCGCCTCGAGGGCCGCGATGTAGCCGCTCTCGTCCAAGGTCTCCTGAAGCAGATCGCCGATCGAGGCACCGCCCTCGGCGCGCTCACGCAAGCGAATCATCACCGAGGCAAACCGCTCCACCGCCTTCGTCGCTGCCGTCGCCAGCCCCGGGATGGCCTGCGGGTCGAAGGCGACCTCGAGGACCGGTGAGCCAATAGTGTTCGCGTAACCGACGATCCGTCCCTGCGAGGTCTGCCCGATCCCTCGCCGTGGTGAGTTCACGACCCGCTGGAAGGCCACGACGTCCGCCGCGTTCACGAGGAGCTGGAGGTAGGCCAGGGCGTCCTTGATCTCCGCCCGTTCGTAAAAGCGGGTGCCGCCGATCACCTGGTAGCTGACGCCGTAGCGCACCAGCATGTCCTCGAGGACGCGCGACTGAGCGTTCGTCCGGTAGAAGACCGCGATCTCGTCGCGCGACGTGCCGGAGTCGACGAGCGACTCGATCTCCGAGACGACGAAGCGCGCCTCCGCGTGCTCGTCCTCGAGCTCGCGAAGGTGGACCGGCTCGCCCTGACCCAGGTCGCTCCATAGCTCCTTCGCCTTGCGCGCGCGGTTGTGGGAGATCACCGCGTTGGCGGCCGAGAGGATCGTCTGGGTCGAGCGGTAGTTCTGCTCGAGCTTGACGACGTGGGCATCGGGGAAGTCGTCCTCGAAGTCGAGGATGTTGCGGATGTCCGCGCCTCTGAAGGCGTAGATCGACTGGTCGTCGTCCCCGACCACCGACAGGTTGCGATGCTCCTCGGACAGCAGCTGAAGCCAGCGGTACTGGGCATGGTTGGTGTCCTGGTACTCGTCCACGAGGACGTGGCGGAACGAGTGCTGGTAGCGGTCGCGGACCTCGGGGAAGAGCTCGAGGACGTTCACGCACCTGAAGAGCAGGTCGTCGAAGTCCATCGCGTTCATCGAGTGAGCCCGCTGCTCGTAGAGCTCGTAGACGTCGGCCGCGGTCTGCTCGAAGAAGGAAGAGACCTTCAGGCGATAGGCCTCGGCGTCGAGCAGCTGGTTCTTCGCGTCGGATATCTGCCGGCGGATCCCCCGGGGCGCGAACCGCTTGGGGTCGACGTCGAGCTCGTCGATGCACTGCTTGACGAGCCGCAGGGAGTCCTGCTCGTCGTAGATCGTGAAGGCGCGCGTATAGCCGAGGCGCTCGGCCTCGGAGCGGAGCATCCGCGCGCAGGCCGAGTGGAAGGTCATCACCCACATCGCCCGCGCTCGATTGCCGACGAGCGCCTCGACCCTGCTGCGCATCTCGTCGGCCGCCTTGTTGGTGAAGGTGATCGCGAGGATCTCGCCGGGCTGGGCCTGGCCGGTTCCGACGAGGTAGGCGATCCGGTGAGTCAGCACGCGCGTCTTGCCGGAGCCCGCCCCCGCCAGGATCAGGAGCGGCCCCTCCCCGTGCAGGACCGCCTCGCGCTGGGGCTCGTTGAGCCCCTCGAGGAGCGCATCGGCGGCGGCGATCGACATGCGAAGCGAGGATAGACCCATGCCCGGGCTGTTAGACGCCGTGCGCCGGAGCGCCGCCGAGATAGCGGCGAGCGCGAAGCACGTCCGGGTCGACCTCGACGCCGCCGGCGCGATCGAGCTCGGCCCAGAGCCCGCGCTGGACCCCGAGAAGCACTACCTGGAGGGCTCGCGCGAGGAGGTGATCGCCTACCTCCTCACCCTCGACTCGATCAACTTCGGCTCGGGCTGGTTCCCGACGCTGCGCAAGCGACCGGGCTGCTCCGGCTACTACACGATCGCCTGGGCGTTGGCCGACCGCTTCCGCGAGCACGGCCCCTGGAGCCCGGGCGAGCTGCGGCGCATGGATGCGGCGACCGTGGCGGCGACGCTGGGCCAGGACCCGGGGCACGAGCTGATGTCCCGATACGCGCGGGCGCTGCATGACCTCGGCGGTTTCCTCGAGGTGAGCGAGCCGGTTACCGAGGGCTCGGCCGAGCGATTGGCGGAGCAGCTCGCCGAGAGCATGCCGATGTTCGACGACGTGGGCTTCTGGAAGCGCGCCCAGATCACCGCCAACGACCTGACGCTCGCGGGAGTCGCCCGCTTCGACGACATCGATCGGCTCACGATCTTCGCCGACAACCTCGTCCCGCATGTGCTGAGGATGGACGGCGTGCTCGTCTACGACGACGCGCTGGCGGCGCGCATCGACGCGGGCCGGCTGCTCCCGCCGGGGGAGGAGGAGCGCGAGATCAGGGCTTGCGCGCTGCACGCCTGCGAGTCGATCGCCCGGGAGCTTCGGATCCCGCCGCGCGACCTCGACGTGATGCTCTGGAACCGAGGGCAGGAGCCGCGCTACAAGGCGCGCCCGCGGCACCGGACGCGCACGATCTACTACTAGCCCCCAACTGGGTCCGGTCCCCGGCGCGGCCGAAGCGGGCGGACCTCGGCGGGCCCCGGTTCACGCCCGCTCTGCTCGGCGAGGGTGTGCTCGACCTCCGTCAGGCGGTCGGACAGGCCCTTGAGGGCATCCGCCACCGGGTCGGGAAGGTGCACCCAGTCGGCGTCCGGCCCCGTGGGACGGCGGCCGTCGACGCGCACGGGGTGCCCGGGGTTCCCGACGACAGTCGAGTTGTCGGGCACGTCGTGGATCACCACCGAGTTGGCGCCGATCTTCGAGCAGTTGCCCACCTCCACCGGCCCGAGGATCTTGGCGCCGGAGCCGACCACTACCCGGTCGCCGATCGTCGGATGCCGCTTGCCGCGCTGGAAGCCGGTGCCGCCCAGCGTCACGCCCTGGTAGAGGGTGACGTCGTCGCCGATCTCGGCCGTCTCGCCGATCACCACGCCGGCGCCGTGGTCGATGAACAGCGACCGGCCGATCTCCGCGGCCGGATGGATCTCCACTCCGGTCGTGACGCGCACCACGTTCGCCAGCACCCGCGGTACGAGCGGCACGCCGACGTCGTGTAGCGCGTGGGCCACGCGGTGCGACAGGAGCGCCTGCACGCCGCCGTAGGTGAGAAGGATCTCGCCACGTCCGACAGTGCGGGCGGCCGGGTCGCGCTCCTGCGCCGCGGTGAGATCCTCACGGAGCTCACGGGCGACGCGGGTAAGGGTGCCGAGCCCGAGCATCGCCTTGATGTTACGGGCCGAAGAAGGGCGTCGAGATGTACCGCTCGCCCGAGTCCGGCAGCACCGCGACGATCCGCTTGCCCCGGAACTCGTCCCGCTCACCGAGCTGAATCGCCGCCCACAGCGCGGCACCGGCCGAGATGCCGATGAGGACGCCTTCGCGGCGGGCGCTGAGGCGGGCGGTGTCGAGCGCGTCCTCGTCGTCGACGGGCACGATCTCGTCGATCACGTCGCGGTTGAGCACCGCGGGCAGGAACCCTGCGCCGATCCCCTGGATCTTGTGCGGACCGGGAACCCCGCCGGACAGGACCGCCGAGCTCTTGGGCTCGACGGCGACCACGTGCAGGTCGGGATGGCGCTCCTTCAACCGCTCCCCCACCCCGGTGATGGTTCCGCCGGTGCCGACTCCCGAGACGAGCGCGTCGACGTTGCCGTCCATGTCGCGCCAGATCTCCTCGGCGGTGGTCCGCCGGTGGATCTCCGGGTTGGCGGGGTTCGAGAACTGGTCCGGGATGAAGCAGTCGCCTCGCTCGTCGGCGATCCCCCGGGCGGCGGCCACCGCCTCGTCCATCCCGCCCATCGACTCGACCACCGATACCTCGGCGCCGTACAGGCGGAGCAGGCTCTCGCGCTCGCGGCTCATGCCCTGGGGCATCGTGAGGACGAGCTCGTAACCGCGCGCGGCGCACACGAACGCGAGCGCGATCCCGGTATTGCCGGAGGTCGGCTCGACGATCGTCGTCCTGCCCGGCTCGATCTGCCCCTCGGCCTCGGCGGCCTCGATCATGGCCACGCCGATTCGGTCCTTGACGCTTCCAGCCGGGTTGTACGCCTCGAGCTTCCCGACGAGCTCCGCGCCGCTGTCCGGCGCCACCCGGGTCAGGCGCGCCATCGGCGTGTTGCCGACCAGATCGGCCAGGTTGTCCGGAATCGCCCGCGTCGGCGGGGACACGTCCATGAGGCGAGGGTATCCGGCCGGAGCAGCGCCATGGGCGATACTCGGCAGGCCATGGCGGAGGGGAACACCGAGGTCGTCAGGCGCTCGTATGAGGCCTTCCGCCGCCGCGACCTCGACGCCTTCCTCGACTGCATCGATCCGGAGGTCGAGTTCAGCTCGCTCGTGCTCGAGGTCGAGGGTGTCTATCGGGGCCACGAGGGTGCGCGGTCCTGGTGGAATGGCGTCCTCGGCGTCTTTCCCGACTGGATGCCGGAGGTGGCGGATGCGCGCGAGATTGGCGCGCAGGTGCTGGTCCGGACGCGGGCCGAGGGCAGCGGCACTGGCAGCGGGGTAGCGCTGCAGCGCGATTTCTGGCAGGTGGCGGAGGTCCGTGACGGGCGGATCACCAGCTGGGCGTTCTTCCGCACCCAGGAGGAAGCGCTCGAGGCCGCCGGCCTGCCGGGCTAGCTGACGCCGGAGGACAAGATCGCTTTCGCAGGCCGCTGAACGGCGAACGGCCCCGGGGTCCAGATCCGGGGCCGTCGCCCAATTCGAGGCCGGATTGGGCAACGATTCCCAGACCGGACCTCGCGTCGGCGATAGCTCGTTCGACGACATGTGGGGGCGGACCTGCCGCCAGCGGCGTCGGTCGAGCACGTGAAATTCGGCTTGCACTCGCACGACGTCCGCGGGAGCGGAGGTGCGGCAGCTACCGCGTCGAGACGACCGGCAGCGTGATCTTCGCCTGCTGGACGTCCAGCTGCCCGGCGATCTTCTGCGGGTAGTAGACCGTCGTCGACGGCACGAGCTGGAGCCGGTAGCGGTCGCCCTTGCTCGCGTGCGCCGCGATCGCCTCGATAGGCAGCTCGATCGTGTGCTTGGCCCCGTCGAGCCTGATCGGCACCGGTGTGACCTGGTTCCCCACCACGATGTTGCGCTGCTCGTCCACGAGCTGCGCGTACACAAAGCCGTCCTGTGGCGTCCCGCTGCCGGAGTACGTGAGCTTGAGCTGCGGCTCGCCGAGCAGGTCCGTCTCCTTCGCCGCCGCCTGGATCGGCACGTTGAGCGCGTCGGCCGCGACCGGCGTCGCCAGGATCAGTGCGCCGGATTGCCCGGCCGGGGTCAGCGGGAGCGTGCCGCTTCCGCTGCCGTTCAGCGAGCCGATCAGGCTCAGCGGGAAGGCGCTGGCCGAGCGCCAGCGGCCGTCGTCGGCGATCCACTCGAAGGCCGGCCCGGTATCGGCGCCGGTGTCGCCCTTTACATAGCGGTCGAGCCACGCGATCGTGCGCTGCTCGACGTACCCGGGCGTGCCCGACCCCGTCTGGCATGCGCCGTGGCCGCCGCAGAACCACATCATCTTGAGCGGGACGCCGCTGCGCTTGAGCACTTCGTAGTTCTGCATTCCCTCCTTGAGCGTGAAGAGGGTGTCGACGGTGCCCTGGACGATCAACGTAGGAACGTGGATCCGCGAGATCAGCTCATCGCCGGGGCCACGCGACTCGAACCAGGCCTTGTCCTCCTGCGACACCGTTCCGGTGGCGGTCCCGGAGGCGCAGGCGCTCGTGACGTGCGGGTCGACCGAGCCCGTCTGGGTGCCGGCCGGGCCGATCAGGCCGTCCGCCAGCCCATTCACATGTCCCAGACCGCAGAGCGCCACGCCCCAGCCGGATTTGACGTCGCCGCTCTTGTAGAGACTCGTGATCAGCGAGTGCCAGGCGATGGTGGGGACGATGGCGTCGATCCGCCGGTCTATCGCCGCGGTGACGTTCTGGATCCCGCCGCCGTAGCTCACGCCCGCCATGCCGGCGCGCGGATCACCCGCCGCGTCGAGCTGGGCCTCGGGTTGTTGCGCGATGTAGTCCAGGAGCGCCTGGACGTCCCGGCCCTCGTAGTCCTTCGAGTCGACCCGCGCCATGTCCCCCGAGTCGCCGAAACCGCGCGGATCCCAGGTGAGCACGTTGTAACCCGCGTGGCGCAGCGTGCCGACGCCGGGGTTGCCGGTCGAGTCGGATCCTTGGGCCTCCGGGTCGTCCTCCCCCGGCGAGGACCAGCCCGGGCCCTCCAGCACCGTTGGCGCCTTGGCGCCGTCGGCGAGACCGTCAGCGGGAAAGAAGTTCGCCACGATCGGCGTACCGTCGAACGATGTGACGACGGTCTCGCGCGCGAGCGCCGAGGCGGGCAGCAGCAACATCG
>Ga0126312_10000469_pt1 | contig 23944 bp, 27 predicted proteins | sample Plot104A_FD_92537 | JGI IMG/M metagenome (GOLD analysis project Ga0126312, IMG submission 92537) | Serpentine soil microbial communities from UC McLaughlin Reserve, CA, USA - Plot104A | ecosystem: Environmental > Terrestrial > Soil > Grasslands | place: USA: UC McLaughlin Reserve, Lake County...
GGATCAAACTGATAACCATCACCTATAAACTTGAGTTTTTGTTCAGGATATCTTAAGGTAAATCTCTTTATAATAAGATGTTTTGATCCTGATTCTATTGCTTTGATAAATCCTCCTGCAGAGCTACTAGCACCTGTAGTACCGCCTATGTTGGTACGTGTGATATCTGGCGCCTTTCCTTTTTTATCAGGTGATAAAGATGACGTCATCCTGATGTCAATATCCCTTGTGGTCCTAGGATACCACCATAGACCAATGCTAATGCTATGAAAATATTTATGAAAGACAATACTATGAGTTTGTACCATCCTGTATGAAGAAGAATATCTATTCGAATTCTAGGATTAATCCCTCTTGGTAAAAGCATCAACATAATCATTCCGAAGGTTTTCAATGTAAACCAGAATATAGAATTGGCTGTGACTGGATTATAAATACCTTCTAGTGTTAACAGTTGTATCAAAGGTGTCTTCTCTCCCGGGGGTCCTAACTCTTGTGGAAATACCTGAGGTCCTGCCCATCCACCAAGGAAGAGGACAACAAATAGAGCGCTCAGGGCGTACAACTTGATATATGTTCCAAGTTGGATCAATCCATAAATCATGCCGGATGTCTCTGTAAGCCATCCTGCTACGATTTCTGATTCTGCTTCCGGCAGGTCAAATGGTACCCTTTCGACTTCAGCAAGAGCCGAGATATAAAATACAAAGGCGCTGATCGGAAGAAACAATATGTACCAGTAAGGTTGCTGAGCTTCTGCTATGCCTGTCAAATTGAGAGTTCCAGCTAAGAGCACAACTGATAATGCAGAAAGGATAAAAGGGATTTCAAATGCGATCAGCTGATGTAATGCCCTCAACCCTCCAATGAATGGATATTTGCTGTTGCTTGCCCATGAAAACAATAGTTCTATAAGAGGGAAAAACCCAAAAATAGCAAACATAGCTATTATGCCTACATCCAGGTCCGCAACGACCCAACCAGGAGCCACTGGAATAAGAGCTGTGACAGCCGCTGCAGATGCTACAAAGGCTATCGGTGCTGCCCAGAAAATTGGTTTGTCCGCTCCCGAAGGTACGATTATTTCCTTTGAAACTAATTTTAATCCGTCTGCAATCAGCTGCAAAATTCCTTCTATCTTTCCAGCATATAACGGACCCACTCTTAGTTGCATTTTTGCCAGGAATTTTCGCTCGACAAAAATAGTTACGGCTGCAATTAGTGCTGCATACGTAAAACCAGGAAATACTGCAACCCTGAAAAGGTCAGTTTGCATAAGGAACTGAAGAATTGGAAGCGTACGGGTAGGGTCTACAACCATAGATAGGAATAGGTATGGAGTGAGTACTTCGCCATCAGCGAGAGGTAGAGGAACATAAAAAAGTATGACGAAGATTAGCGGCAGCACAACAAGGGTAACAATGAGCAAAATCCAGAATACAAGCCAAATTATACTTGCAACAAAATTACCAAAACGGAATTCCTGTGGATATGATGCCAAGCTACTATCTATCAGCCTCCACTGGCCAATAATTCAATGCCCAATATATAGATGGCATGTCTGCCAATTTTGCTCCCACTAGTAGATGTGGTAGAGCCAACATATTTCTGAAAGAACCTACTGACATTTTTACTCTATAAGGCCTCGGCGTCCCGTCACTTACTATATAGTACCCAAGTGCGCCTCGCCCTGATTCAACTCTTCTATATGCTTCTCCCGCAGGGCCTTTCGGGTTAGGCTGTAATTTAGCCCTAACCTCCCCCGAGCTAGGCATCTTATCCAGCAACTGTCTCATGATATGACATGATTCCTTCATATCCAAAAATGGAACATAGGCTCTTGCAAAGCAATCACCTGTTCTCATATACTGAACCTTAAAGTCAATTTCATTGTAAATATCGTATGGTTCAGCCTTCCTAACATCAAATGGAACAGCAGATGCCCTCAAAACTGAACCTGTAACTCCCAGTTTTATCGCATCTTCTCTTGTTAGAATCCCGACTCCTTCAGTTCTTTGACGAAGCAAAGGATTATTGTAAAAAATATCTTCATATTCTTCAAGTCGCTTTTCGTAGTATGCGATATGTCTTAGGGCTTTTTGCTTAAAGCCTTCGGGAATATCGTTTCTTACTCCCCCTGGTATGTTAAAAGCGTGTGTTACTCTCGCCCCGGTCAGTGCATCTAATAAGTCTATAAATAATTCTCTGTCTCCAGTAGGCCACATGAACATTGTTGAATGCCCTAAAAAAATCCCGTATATCGCAAGCCAGTATAAAGTATAAACCTGGCGATCCAATTCGGACGTTAAAGCCCTTATGAATTGACCTCGACGGGGTACCTCTATTCCTACTAGTTGTTCAACGGCTAAGCTATAAGAGTAAGTAATATTTGCTGAATCGTGTATAACAGGCCGTTCTAGGTGCGGGATATTTTGAATAAAGTTCCTATATTCACACATTTTTTCCTCGCCTCTATGTACGTATCCTGGATCTGGATCACAGTAAACGATATAGTCTCCGTCAACCTTAATCGTAAACCGAAAATGGCCTGAACCTGGATGCTGGGGGCCGACACTCAGTGTCATGAGGCGGTCATCATCTGGCGAATATTCTTTTATGACTTGCATACCCGTGCTTACGGCTTCATCTATTTTGCTTCCATTAGCTTCTGCCAATCTTCGATTCACCTACCAACTATAGTATTTTAAGTGTTGTTGTTGCTGCTTTTTTTATCTTCCTTTAATCCTGAATTCTCTTCGCAGCGGCGGGATGTCAGCCCAATCCTCGGGTAATAGAAATCTTTCATTTCGAGGGTGACCTTCGAAATATACTCCTAACATTTCATAGGTCTCTCGCTCGTGGTATTCTACGCTTCTAAATACGTTTATCAAACTGGGTAGTCGAGCCTCGTCTCGTGACGTTCTGGTGGTAAGGGCCATAATGTGGCCTTCTAACTCTCGAGTCCCATATGATCCCAAATGGTAGATTACCTCAATTTGATTATCTTTTGGATAATCAGTCCCTGCAACTGATTCTGCATGGTCAAATCCCATGCTATCGCGAAGGAAAATGGCAACCGCCGAAATATCTTTCGGTTCGACTACAATCTTTATCCTTAGAGGTCTTGCGTAGACAGCGTTTATTTTATTTCCGAATTCCTTAACTAATGTGTCGATAATTCCTTTCTCTAACGCTGGAGGCTCAGCCTCTTTTTTGGTAACGGCGCTGGTGGTGGTGGGTGCGGGTTTTGTAACTGGACTCGGGGCAGAAGGAGGCCTGGCAGGAGGTTGTGCCTGATTAACATTATTTGTTTTATCTAGTTTCCCATTTGTTGTCTTGGAGGCCTTATCTGAGTCCTGGCCCATGTTACTTGATCTTGGACCTTTTGATCTTTTCCTGTAGCAACATGGTACCCTGAATCAAAGTTTCAGGCCTTGGAGGGCATCCTGGCACATATACATCAACAGGTATAATTCCATCAATTCCAGGGAGAACATTATACGAATCAATGTAAAGACCCCCTGTTATAGCACAAGCGCCCATTGCTATAACATACTTAGGTTCTGGCATCTGGTCATATACCATCCTCACTCTTGGTGCCATTTTTCTATTTACTGTTCCCTGTACTACTATTAGATCACATTGCCTTAAGGAGCCAAATGCTTCTATTATGCCAAATCTTTCAACATCGTATCGAGGACCCGAAGCAGCTCCAAATTCGACGCTGCAGCATGCAGTTTCAAGATGTACTGGCCAAAGAGACCAGACACGCCCCCAATTAATAGCATATCCCAAAGGCTTATCCACTGCTTTAACTAATACGTCACTAAGTTTGCTTACCATGACATTAAAATTAGTAGGATTAAGTAAATCTTTGAACATTTTCCGTTAGATTCTCCTCTCCTTCACTTCTATTGTTTGCATGATTGATATTTAATGCTTGTTAAAACGGTCTAATATGCAAACTGTTACCAGATTCCTTTCTTCCCAGCTAAATAAAGAGCATAGCCCATAGCAGCAAACATTATTCCTAGAAATGCCATCACTGGAAGCGTCGCGGCCCTTGGGAGAGAAAAAAGGGATGCCCCCCAAGCGTAGAGAAAAATTGCCATTACATCGAACACAACAAACATCAGAATATAGGAATAGTACTGCATCATGAAATGAGACCTGCCCTCGCCGCTAGGCATTTGGCCACATTCCATTGGAAGGAACTTTACCGGATTAAACCTGCGGCTTGGAGAGATCAACCTTGATATCACCAATGCTGGTACAGCAGCCACTAGCCCAAAGCCGAGCATATACAAAATCGGCATAAATTCAACGACCGTGCCTTGAGCCAATAGTACAAACTTCTTTCGGAAAATAATATAAAAATCTTGCCTTAACCTCTGCGCAGGACTGAGCTGAACAGCCGTCTTGCTGCTAGTCCAGGATGATTCAAAGCGAGCCTAAGCATCCTTGTTCTGGTGAATTCTGCTCGAATAAAGTCGACAAATTCTTCCGAGGACATATGTCTTAGCATCTCTATCTCTTGATCCCATTGATTATCGGACAAGTTCATCCACCTAGATTGAATTTTCATTGCCGAATTAATCTTCGATTGGACCTTGTTCTTCCAAATTCTTTCATACTCGCTTAATGAGCTTTTGACTGATCCTTTAGAAAGAGATCGGGCACCCACCCTACCGGCCAACCTACCAAACTCTATGGCGTATCTAATCCCCTCTAGGACTAATGGGTTAGATTGACCTGCAGAATCCCCTACCATTATCAATCTGTCATCTATTGTGGTTTGTCTCGAACCCTCGTTTGGTATAAATCCGAAATGAAACTCTAGTGGTTGAACATTTTTTAGTCTGTCTAAAGGTTTTAATTTTTTTTCTAATATCTCATTTAACTTTTGTATTGGATCAAAATTTGACTCTGGCCTGCCTATACCTACCCCAATTCTGATCCGACTTTTTGATAGGGGAAAAACCCAAGCGTAACCTGCATCGGAGTATCGTTTTCCTACCATGAGAAACCAAGTTTCCATGTCCACATTGTCACAATAGCATTCATACTCCGCTCCAATTCCATACTTTTTCCAGGAATTTACGAGCCCAAGTTTCCTGCCAACAAAACTGTTAAAGCCACTTGCGTCGATGACTAGTTTGGTCTTTATTTCCAAGTTACCAAGGGGGGTGGTTGCCCCAAGCATAATTTTGCCCTGTGGGTTAGAAACTAGACCGTATACACGACTTTTAACCATTATTTTTGCTCCTGCTTCCGCCGCGAGCATAGCTAAATATTGATACACTCCTCTCACATCAAGTACACATGACGAAAAGTCCTGTCCTTTGATAGTCACTTCGTTGGATGGAGATATAAAAGTAAAATTTTTTATTGGGTTATACAGCTCTCTTGGGATTTTTAATTCCTCCATTTCCTTTATCCACGAAACGCCACTTGTCCTTATGTTGTGGGCTATCGCATCATCTTTTTCAAATAATATTACTTTGCTTCCCTCACTTGCCGCAGAATATGCGGAAGATAAACCTGCTGGTCCTCCACCAACTACTGCAATATCGCATTCAAGCAATATGAAATTTCACTTCACAGGATATTTATGCAGATCTATATACCGCACCAGAAAAGGACTGAGGCATTTATTTCATTCTCCTTAAGTAACATAACGGATTGACAGGATTGTTGTTGTCACTGCCTTTACTTCTCTCGAAAACCCATTAACTTAGGTCCAAAAATATGGAAATTGTTCCTGCGACTCCTGCCAGCGAATTCCAAGGAATAAGATAACTGGATTAACACATACTCTGAGGGAATAGGCCCCGATATTAAGGGGTTAAATAGGAACAAAATACATGTAGAGCATTCATTAAGCTGATAGATTTTTTATAGATAAAACCAAATTAAATGTCACAACCGGGTCGCAAGCTTTTTCTAGAGATCCCCCGAGTTAATACATTAATTTGAGTGAACTATCAATCTGCGAAGGCGATTGCGCTCCTGACTTTTTGTTCGATGATTATCGTGGTAAAGAGATCAAACTTTCTGACCTCCGGGGTAAAAGAGTTGTAGTCTATTTCTATCCGAAAGATTTTACTCCTGGCTGTTCTACTGAGGCAGCAGAATTCGCCAGTGACTATAAGAAGTTTAAGACAGAAGATATTGAGATAATAGGAATAAGCCCAGACGATCCAGAATCACATCTAAGATTCAGGGAAAAAATGAACATTTCCTATTTCCTTGTTCCAGATACAGATTTTGTGATATCAAAGAAGTACGGTGTATATGGTTCTAAGATGTTTATGGGCAAGCAGTACATGGGAATAAATAGAACAACGTTTCTAGTTGACAGGAAAGGAGTTGTATTTAAAATCTTCAAGAAAGTAAAGCCTTTGGGACATAGTCACGAGGTCTTAAAGGAATTCAAATGAGTCGGTCTAGAGATGAAGGCATGGGTATTTTTTATTGGATTAACTATAAGATGATTTCTTCTAGTAGAGTAACGTCGGCTAGATAGGCGTGCTCGAATCAGGGAAGTATATATTTTTGATGGCTATTCGTATATCCGTTAATGGGATGTGAAAATACTTAAAAGTCTCTTCTAAGTAGCTGTCGTCAGCGTCGCTGTCTGGTCTAGTATCTCTTCCTAACTTGCTAATAAATTCTGATACCTTGATAAGAAGTTTAGTGGCAAAAAAATTCCAGCTTTCCAGACCATTTATAGTATGCCTTGACTTTAGCGTTACGACCAAAACTGCAAAAGATGCAACGATAGCTAATCTAAATTTCTGCAGATTTAATTTAATGGGATCGGTATCGGAGAGGGAAGAGACAATAAGGCATATTTTTAGTTGATATTCGTCTAGATTCTTAGCGATTCCCAGGGCCTTGCCCAGAGGAGGGATATTCTGCCGGCTCAGATCTGCATCTAAAGATACACCCTCAAATATTCCTGATAGCTTGTCGATTGTAAAGTTCCTTGTTGTTACACCATCATTTGATATCATACGTTCGCATTGTAGAGTACCAGCTGCCAACTTTTGGACAATTGCGTTTAGGATGACATTACCCATCGATTACATCTCTTGGGCAGAGTACAGTCTAGATACATTGAAAAAAACTGAATTCAAAGCGGGCAACTGTTGTCTCCTATATATCGATCATCTTTATCTATGGTCTTGTATTCTATGGTCTTGTAGTTCCCGTCTAGTTTGAGTAGGACTGTATCAGCTGATCCATATGTTCAAGGATTTTGATATGGTGGTCCTCGTCTACGATTATGCTAGTTAAGATAGATCTTGTTTCAGGTTTGTCAGCCATTTCAAGACATTCTTGAAGCAATTCTTTTGATTCTCTTTCCTCGGAAATTGATTTTTTGATACCATCACTTGTTAAACCTGAGCTACGACTTGCACCTTCGATATCTGACATCATCTCTGAGATATACTCTATATGTCTTAGCCCATCGCCAAGCAAAGTACGAAAGTAGCTTCTTACTATAGAATTTTGGACGCTACCGAGAAGCTCTATATAACGCATGAGCTCTTCACGCTCTGCCTCATACTGAGCCTTTAGCAAGTTATACAATTTTTGTTTTTTTTCCAGTTGTTTAATATGAGGTTCCAACTATGTTAGCTAAGATGAATGCCCCCAATATTAAAGCCACTATAGCAAAAAACATTTGCGGGTACATATTGATTGGGTATAGTCAATCAACAGAATTGTCAATACCAGGGTCTGATGGTGCGGGAGATGGGATTTGAACCCACGAACCCCTGAGGGATAAGAGCCTCAGTCTTACGCCTTTGGCCAAGCTGGGCGACTCCCGCTTATGCTAGAACGCTTCATGCCACTAATTTGAATATTACCTCTACCAAAGTCAGAATAATTGTAATTCACTTAGTCTTACTGATTGCTATGCAATGCATTCATATCGTTGGAGGACATGCGATAAAGGCCAATAGTTTTTATAGAACAGATGAATGGTGAATTATATATTATGCTAGTGCCTGTACGATGTTTTACCTGCGGAAACCTGGTGGCACACAAATACGCAGAGTATACTAATAGGACTAAAGCGGGCGAGGATCCATCTGTGGTTATGGACTCATTGAATATTAGACGATACTGTTGTAGGAGGATGCTAATTTCAAGCGTTGAGACAATTTATCAAGTCATCCCATATTACGAAGCGTTAAGAAGGAGAATGTCTGAAATTCAGTCCGAAGTAGAATAAGTTAATCTCATGAAAATCAGATCTGTCTAATGCCGTTAATCACAAAGCTCAAAAGCAGAACCGTGTTTAATAGTAGAGGAAATCAAACTGTGGAAGTCGATGTAATTACGGATAATAGATACTTTGGTAGAGCATGTGCACCATCTGGTGCAAGTGTCGGCAAACATGAAGCACAGAGCTTTCCTCAAAATGACCCAAAAACAGCGATACAAACTTTTAAGTCCCATTCAAACAAGTTTATTGGTGCTGAGGCATCAGACCCGAAGGTAGTCTCCGAAATCTTAAGGACTATTGATAGTACTTCTTCCTATAATATAGTAGGCGGCTCAATAGCCTACGCATTGAGTCTTGCCGCAGTCGATTCCGCCTCAAAGGCCTTAAACATTCCCTTGGCTAGCTTACTCCGTAAAAGCAAACCCTATGAGAATCCGTTTCCACTGGGAAATATTTTGGGAGGGGGGGCTCACGCAGGCCCTGGTACCCCAGATATACAGGAGGTTCTCATCTGCCCAGTAGGAGCAACAGACATCATGCAAGCTTTGGAGATGAATTTCAAAATACATAGCGAACTTCGCAAAGTCCTTGAGAACGAAGATAAGAACTTTACAAATGGCAGAGGAGATGAGGGTGCCTGGGCGCCTCGAGCAAACAATGATGAAGCCTTGGAGCTTGCCGAACAAGCCATAAAGAACTCTGGATTCGAAATCAAAAATGAAGTAGGCTTGGGAATAGACTTTGCAAGTTCTTCTCTCTGGAATAGCGACAAACAGTGTTATGAATACAAAAGGCAGCAGTTGTCACGAGATACAAATGAACAGATTGAATTTGTGAATTCATTAATACGTAAATACAATCTTGTTTACGTAGAAGATCCTGTGCATGAGGAAGACTTTCAAAGTATGGCTGAAATAACGCGAAAAAATCACAAATGTATTGTCACAGGCGATGATATGTTAGTTACAAATAAGGGACGTGTTACTGAAGCATCAAAATACGGCGCATGTAGTGGAGCCATTTTAAAAGTTAATCAAGCCGGAACGCTTTATGATGCACTTCTTTTTGCAGAAGAATGCAAGAGGAAGAACTTAAAGATCATAACTTCACATAGATCTGGAGAATCGGTAGACCCGCATATTTCTCATATTGCAGTGGCAACTCAATCCAAGATGATAAAATCTGGGATAATCGGCGGAGAACGTGTTGCTAAATTAAATGAGCTAATTCGTCTTGCAGAGTATGATTTAATAGATGGGATGACAGATCTGTCCTTCTAGCATGACATTCGAGGACGGACAAAAGATAGAAAATAACCATCCTGAAGTAGAGGCGGTACGACAAGATAATAGTATCTCGAAAGACAGTTCTGAACAAGCCTATGAAGAAGCAGGTGGTCTCGAAGGGAGCAAAGGTTCAGAGGTTACAAGAGATGAGGAATTGGGTTATGCATCTGAGATAGATAATCTTGAAAAAATGATTCTTTCGACAGGAATTCGAGTCGGAACTCCCGTCAAGACAAAACATATGTCTGCATTTATAGTACGTGCAAATCCTGAGGGATTGTATATACTTGATATTAGTAAAACTCTAGCCAGAATAGACGTTGTAGCCAAATTTATTGGAAGAGCAAATATTTCAAAAGTTGCGGTAACTTCAGCTAGGGAATATGGGAAAATGCCTGTTCAGAAATTTTGTCAATTAACAGGCGCTACAGGGATATTCGGACGCTTCATGCCAGGTACCTTTACGAACCCCTCGCTGCCAAATTATATGGAGCCTGAAATGGTTATTGTTACAGACCCTCAGGCTGATCAGCAGGCTGTGATGGAAGCTACTAGGGCAGGAGTCACGGTCGTTGCTATTTCAAACAGTGATAATGTGACTTCTAGGGTGGATTTGATTATCCCCGCAAACAATAGAGGACGAAAGGCTCTTGCTACTGTCTATTGGTTGTTAGCCAGAGAAGTTTTGAAAAAGCAGGGAACTATTAGATCCGACAGTGAAATGAAAATACCAATAGATGACTTTGAAACCAAATTAGTAGAGGAGGCCATGTGAGAGGTTTAAAGTCGAGACCGCCAGCAGTATCTGGAATATTTTATCCTAGTGACCCTTTTGAATTACGGAAAGCCATTGAGCAATCATTTTTAAACAGGAATTTCGGTCCTGGTACAATCGCTCCAGCTCATAAACGTAGTAAAATATATGGAATAGTCTCCCCGCATGCAGGATATGCCTATTCTGGAAGTGTGGCAGCCAATGGATACCAACAGATCTTAAATATGGACCACGAGACCATTATAATTACAGGTCCTAACCATTATGGAATAGGTAGCGGGGTCGCCACAATGCGAGAGGCACTGTGGAAAACACCAATGGGAGGCGTGGAGGTTAACACTGAATTTGTTGACAGAATTTCCAAGGACTCAGTAATAGATGTTGATGATTTTTCCCATAGCAGAGATCATTGTTTGGAAGTTCAGTTGCCTTTTCTTCAATTCATCAAGAGAAATGACAATTTTAGAATCGTCCCTATTATCTTGATGTGGCAGGATATTGATACGGCTAAAGATGTAGGGAAAATAATATCTCAGGCTATAAAAAGCGAAGGGACTAAGGCTTTGGTCATTGCATCTTCAGATTTTACCCATTATGAACCAAATGAAGAAGCACACAGGAAAGACCGAGAGCTGATCAATGCCATATTATCGTTGGATGTATCGTCATTTTACGAGATTTTAGAAAGATTTGATATTTCGGCCTGCGGATATGGTGCTATTGCATCTGCAATGATTACCGTAAAAGAGCTTGGCGCGACTAGAGGCGAATTGCTCAGGTATGCAACAAGCGGTGATGTAACAGGTGATACAAGCTCTGTTGTGGGATATGCCTCAATTATTTTTTTATGACCTGCGGAAAGATTATGCGCGCCTCTGCTCCAGCAAAGGTGATGTTGTTTGGAGAACATTTTGTAGTATACGGCGGTCCCGCCATATTGGGATCAATTGACAGGCATGTGCGAGTCACAGCACAGTGCATCGATTCTGCAGAAATTAATATTAGCTCGGATATGGGATTTTTTGCCTCTTATTCCAGTGAGGTATTAGAAGAGCCTGGATTGCATTTCTCAGAAGCACAAAGCTTTCTTTATCCACTCTACACAGCGATATATGATGTCCTGAAAGACCACTTCGTTGGGAGAAATCTTGGAATTAAAATTGACATAAGCTCAGATATTCCGTGGGGAGCAGGGTTAGGGTCATCAGCCGCGTCGTGTGTTGCAACTGTCGCGGCTGTGGGATCGCTATTTGTTAAACCAGAAAAAGGTTGGGTATATTCAAGGGCGCTTCGCGCTGAGAAGATCATCCATAAAAACTCTTCAGGAGCGGATTGCCATATCTCAACATTTGGAGGTCTTATTTATTATGTTAAAAATACACAGAATAGAAAAATAAGATCGAAGAGAGATCTGTCGTTGGTGGTAATGAATACAAGGATTAAGCATTCCACAAAGGCACAAATATCTTTGGTCAAAAATTTCAGAATCCAAAACAGGCTATTATTCAACGATCTAGCAAACCATGCAACCCGTATATGTAACGAAGCAGTATCCGCGATAGCATCAGGGGACAAAAGAAAACTGGGAGAGTTGATGAATGAAAATCACTCACTTTTAAAAGAACTAGGAGTATCGAACGATGAGATTAATGACCTCGTCAAATTTTGCTTGGACAATGGAGCACTGGGAGCGAAGCTTACAGGGGCAGGAGGAGGTGGGAGCGTAGTTGCACTGATACCAAACAAATATCAGACTGACTTCATTGCTAAGATGGACAAGAAAAGGTCAAGCCAGTGTATCCCTATAAGAATAGGATCAAGAGGACTTTTAACAGACTAAACTTTAAAATCGAACTAGGATTAAAGCAATTGAGAAAGGTACCCGATGAGAAATAATTTAGTGCTGATTAAAATGGGAGGATCGGTCGCAACGTTCAAAGACAGCCCAGAATCAGCAAACTTCTTAGCAATTGAAGGAATTGCCAGGGCCATAAGTTTGCTAGAGGAAATACCGATGATTATAGTGCATGGAGGAGGGTCTTTTGGTCATTACTGGTCTGTTAGATATAATATGCATACAAGACCTAGTAATTATGATGCCCACGGAATATCGATTGTGCATAAATCAATGATAAATTTAAACCAGATTATTGTAAATTCACTCGTAAAAAATGGATTGAATCCCTATGCCATTTCTGTTTTTGCGCTAACTGATGGCAATAGGCCACTAACAACAAAAATCAAACAAATACATACTATGGCACAAACAGGCCTCTTACCGGTAACGTTTGGCGATGCTATTCATATAAGCGATGGTAATTATTCTATTCTTTCAGGAGATGTTATAATGACCATGATAGCCAAAATACTGAATCCATCTAAGGTCATCTTTGCTGTGAACACTGATGGAGTATATAGCGACAATAAAAGTAGAAAGACTATCCGTGAACTTACAAGGGCCGATATCGCAGACAGTAGGTCATTTCGATTCGCGACAACATCACAGACTATTGCAGATATCACAGGCGGGATGTACCGGAAGGTAAAAGAGGCCTTCAAGATCTCATCCAAAGGCCTGGATGTGATGATTGTTAATGGATTGAAGCCCGAAAAAATAACCCAAGCAGTACGCTCCGGGCCAGAAGATTTTGAAGGCACGGTTATAAGAGGTCGCTCTAGTAGGTCGGAAAAGGGATAAATGAGTAAGAAAGAGGCAATCGACTCCCTGTCTGAGCTCGAAACTATTAAGATTAGGAAGAAAGATGGAATAGATATACCACTGAAGAGAGGAGCACAGGCAAAAACCTCGTCAACTTATCTGGAACACGTGAGACTCGTGCACAATGCTTTACCTGAACTCGATTATGCCGACGTTGAAACTTCGTGTTTTTTTATGAACCGAAGATTTTCTGCTCCCCTTATTATTGATTCTATGACAGGAGGAACGCCAGAAGCAAGAAAAATTAATGAACGGCTGGGCAAGCTAGCCCAAGAGCATAACATACCTATGGGTTTAGGTAGTCAGAGAGCCGGTCTCAAAAGCGAAGAGCTTGCATCAACGTATGCAGTTGCAAGGAAAAACGCTCCTCAGGGATTCCTCATTGCAAATATTGGAGGTGCACAACTTTCAAGGGGACTTACCATAAACGAAGTCAAGAAAATTATTGAAATGATACAGGCTGACGCTATTGTTATTCATCTGAATCCATTGCAAGAGCTTATACAACCTGAGGGAGAACCAAAGTATAGTGGTGTACTTCACCAAATAACCGAACTAGTAACGAATCTAGATTTGCCAGTAATGGTCAAGGAAGTCGGAGCGGGAATTTCTAGAGAAGTTGCAGTTAAGCTGGAAAAGGCAGGCATAGCCGCTATTAATATAGCTGGGTCAGGGGGAACAAGTTGGGCAGGGGTTGAAAAGATGCGTGCAGATGCTGCAAAAAATAAAATCAAAATTCATCTTGGTGAATTATTTTGGGACTGGGGAATACCAACTGCTGTTAGTCTCATGGAGGTTAAGAGTGTCATAAAGAAAACTCCAATAGTTGCATCAGGAGGCTTGCGGAATGGGCTTGAGGTTGCTAAATGCGTTGCTCTTGGCGCAGATATGTGCGCAATGGCTTACCCTTTTTTAGTGGCGGCTGCGCGATCTACAGATAGTTTATTCAATTACATGAACATGGTTTTGGCTGAGCTTAAAAGCACGATGTTTCTTTTAGGATCCAAAAACATTGAAATGTTGAAGAGCTCAAGGTATATATTGACAGGCGCTTTGGCAGTAGAGGTTAACCCTGCATGAATACAGATACTATTAAAGACGAATTAGAAACCAATGCAATATATGTAAATGATTTTATTCTATCCTACCTTAATGGGAATCCTAAGGAACTCTATCGGGCCTCTGCACATTATATTTCTAGTGGAGGTAAAAGGATTAGGCCTTTTATCCTACTCAAAGCATCTGAGCTCTTTGGTGGTACTTCAAGACAGGCAATGCCCGCTGCAGCTGCAGTAGAATTGATTCATAATTTCTCGCTTGTTCATGATGACATCATGGATAACGACGAAGTGCGGCATAATGTTCCGACTGTTCATGCATCCTATGGAACACCGTTGGCCATTCTAGCTGGGGATATCTTGTTCTCAAAGGCATTTCAACTTATATCTATATGTGGACTCGAAGAGGGGACTGCTGAAAAGTCGATATCTCAGATGGTTAGCAGATTATCTACAGCCTGTATCAACGTCTGTGAAGGACAGGCAATAGATATGCAGATGGCTTCTGAGAGCAAAAAATCGTACTCTCAGACCGACTATATTACAATGATTGAAAAAAAAACTGCATCATTATTTGAACTATCGTGTTCTTTAGGTGTGTTGTCTGCTGATAATTATAAGGTTGAGGATCTTGATCGACTGTCATCTTTTGGAAAGAATATCGGTATAGCATTTCAACTAATTGATGATCTTATTGGCATAGTAGGAGATCCACAAATAACTGGAAAAGCCGTGGGTAATGACATAAGGGAAGGGAAAAAAACCTTTCCGATGATCTTAGTACTTGAAAAAGCCGATCCAAATGAAAGAAATAAGATCCTGAAGATTTTTGGTTCTCGGAGAACGACTGATATTGAATTGAAGGAAGCCGTACGGGTTATATCCGGACTCAGAATAGAGGATGAAATACGAAATTTAGCAGAGTCTTATATACACCGCGCTTTGCAGTCATTGGAAGTATACGCAGACTCGGAGCCAAAAAGTGCTCTTCAAACGTCTGCAGATTTTATTGCGAGGCGGAGTTTGTAGTCCAGGTGCTTCTTGACCAACGATTACTTGATTCTATCAGGGCAACCGCACTCCAAAATGCCCTCGAACATAATGGCAGGGCAAAAGCTGATGCGGTAATCGGCAAGATTGCTGCATCAAGTACAGAATTTCGATCAAATCTAAAAAATATCGTTCCGGCCATAAAAGAGACAGTACGGGAAATTAATGCTATGACATTAGATGAACAGAAGTTGTTGCTGAAGCAATTAGAGGTTGTTGCTCCTCCTCTGCAAACACAATCAGTGGAGAGGTCAAATATTGCTTCTTTGCCGCTTCTTCCTAAACTGGAAAATGCAGCTCCAGGAAAGGTTATAACAAGGTTTCCTCCCGAGCCCAATGGATATCCCCATATCGGTCACGCCAAGGCTGCAATAATTGACGAATATTATGCCCGACGATATGACGGAAAGTTTATTCTACGTTTCGATGACACTAATCCATTAAATGAAAAACTAGAATACTATGAAGCATTTATTCTAGCTCTACAATGGCTAAACATTCGTCCTGATATTATAAAAAATACGTCGGACGATATTGAACTATTATATCACTATGGAAAAAAGCTTGTCTCAAACGGCCACGCCTATGTATGTACTTGCAACCAACAGAAAATACGCGACCTCAGATTGAAAGGGATTGAATGTGACTGCCGAAAAAGCATGACAGCGGCCCCAGGTCGTATAGACGACTTCTTCGGTGAGAGATTCCATCAGAATGAAGCAATAATTAGATTCAAGGGATCCATGGCTGATTATAATACTGCAATGAGGGATCCTACTTTGTTTAGAATAATCAAAGGACGTCACCCCAAACTCGGAGACAAATATCATATATGGCCTACTTACGACTTTGCTGCACCGATAGAGGATAGTCTTGATGGTGTTTCACATGCGTTCAGAACTAAGGAATACGAATTGAGAAACGCTCTCTATTTTGCAATCCTCGAAAGACTTGGATTACGTAAACCACATATGATAGAGTTTTCAAGGTTGGAATTCAATGGACTTCCGGTTTCAAAAAGGAAGATAAAGCCATTGATAGAGAACGGAACCATAAAATCATGGGATGACCCTAGGCTTCCGACACTCGCAGCGATGAAAAGAAGAGGGTTTATCCCGGAAGCCATAAGGAGATTTGTTCTTTCACTGGGTATGACCCTAGCTGAAACAAAGCCTCCTTTTGAGTCACTGGAAGCCTTTAATAGAAAATTAATTGAGCCCGAAAGCACTAGACTATTTTTTGTTAAGGATCCAGTTGAAATTATGATACTAAATACTTCACCACGCGAAACCATTTTGAAAAATCACCCAAATATTGATCTTGGATCTCGAAGAATTAAGGTCAACGACTCTGCTTATATTTCTAAAGACGATGCGATCGGCTTCCGTCCGGGTTATGAAATAAGGCTGATAGAACTGTATAACATACGAGTCATTGATATTAAGACAGAAGGTACAAAGATGACAATAATAGGCTCATGGTCTGGAGATGATGTTAAACCAGATATGCCCAAGATTCAGTGGGTGGCCAAAAATGATGCGCATCCGTTTGAGGTTCTTGTTCCAAAGGAACTCTACATAGGTGACATGTATAATGTCAATAGTCTTGAAGTGTGGAAAGGGGTATGCGAGTCGTATGTGACCAGTTTGAAACCGGACTCAAAGGTACAGTTTGTACGGATGGGTTTCTGTCGGATCGAAGGAGACAGCTCGGCAATTTTCACACATAGGTAATAGACCGGAATGAAGATTGCGAGAATAAGAAATAATGCAGAGGGAGAAACATATGCCATCTTATCCTATGATGGGAACAAATTAGTCACAAGGTCCGAAATTCAAGAACAGACAGGGATACCTCTTCCCCCCGCCATTAAGGACTTTTTGTTCAGTGGTTGGATGGAAGAAGTTATGGCATATCAAAGAGATCTGGACTATAATATTAATCTCGAAGGAGTAGAGCTTCTTGCACCTCTTCCAAACCCCCCAACAATAATATGTTTGGCATTCAATTATTACGACCATGCAAAAGATGCTGGCCTAATGCCTTCAGATGAACCTGTAATTTTCATTAAACCCCGAACCGCATTGAATCCTCCTTATAGCGACATAATATGTCCTAGCTTCGTGAAGAGACTAGATTACGAAGCAGAGATAGCAGTTATCATAGGAAAAAGAACAAAAGAAGTATCAGAGGAAGAAGCCTTAGATTCTGTATTTGGTTATATGATAATGCACGATGTATCAGCGAGAGATATACAGTTCAAAGATAAGCAATTCACTAGAGGTAAAGGCATAGACACATTTGCTCCATGTGGACCGTGGATTACCACAAAGGATGAAGTAAAAGATCCTCAAAATCTGACGATTGTTACCAGAGTTAACGATGAGGTACGGCAGAATTCTTCTAGCCTAAATATGGTAATCCCAATAAAAAGAATAATATCTAGTTTGAGTAGTATAATGACAATAGAGGCAGGTGACATAATTTCAACTGGTACGCCCGCAGGTGTCGCTATGTCAATGGCTGAACCCAAGTATCTAAAGCATGGAGACATAGTGGAAATTACTATAGAGAAGCTGGGTAGAATCAGTAATCGGGTCACGATGAAGTAATCCTGACAGGGATTTTGCTTATAGTAACTAACAACAACTGCTTTCATCGTTTATTTGTGCGGGACAGATCGGCTCTGCCTAGTCAATCTAACGATCTCCTTTTCCAGTAGTTCTGAATAATGCTTATAAGATTGGAACAGTTTATACCTTATATTAGCCATTTGAATTGAAGCATTGAGCACATCCAAGCATGTATCTAACGATCTGTCTGACGCAAAGTTGTGCATCGCGTTTTCAAAAATCTTAATAATTCTCTGGTGTTCTGCTGTATCCTCGTTTATTTCCTTCGTAAGTTCATCTATTTCATTCGGGGAATCTGAAACTGACCTCTCCCTTCTGTTGATTTTTTCTGACCGCTCCCTCATATGTGGGCTGGCGTTGGGAAGCAATTGAATAAATTTCTTACCTCAGCCTCTGTTTACATCGGAGTATATTTGTGAACAATATATTTATTTAGCTTAGACAGAATTCCAAATTCATATATGGTGGTCGATAACAGAGGAGTAGTCTCCTATATTAGAGTGCTTAAGGAAGATCTTTCTATTTTCAAGATAACCCCACTTGATGGTCCAGTCCCAGACTTTAAGGCTGGTCAGTTTGTAACAATAGGTCTCCATAACCCTAATGAAGGAAAAATAGTGAGGAGAGCTTATTCAATTGCATCTCCTCCTGAGCAGAAGAAGTATTTTGAATTGCTAGTAAGATGGGTACGTAAACCCCTTCCAGGACGACTTACTACCGAACTATTCAATAGAAAAGAAGGAGAAGATATAACCTGGGTAAAACCGACAGGGATATTTACAATTACTGAAAAAATGCATGATGGATCCCCAGACAACAGGAGGATGGTCTTAATAGGAGGAGGTACAGGCTTGGCACCTTTTATCTCGTACTCTTTGCATCTAAAATCAATAGGAAGCAAACGGGAAATAGTCGTGTTACATGGAGCCAGCTATGTCGACGAATTGAGTTATCGAGAAGTATTGTCACAGTTAGAAGAGGAGAGCGAAGATGTTGGAAGAGACAAATGGAATTTCAGGTACAGGGCCAGTATCAGTCGACCTCAGGAATGGTTCAATAGGTCATGGAATGGTCAAAAGGGCAGAGTTGAGTCCTTCCTGAGACCAAAACCTGGGACAGACCAGTCACCTCTTGAGGAATTGGTTAATGATAGGATTACTCCAGAAAATACTTCATTTTATGTGTGTGGATGGCAAGGTACTGTAGACGGGGCCCTAGACTATTTAGTTCCAAAGGGCTTTGTGACAGAACGCAACAAGAGGAAAGATGGAAGTTACGATGTCAAATTCGAATCCTATGGCTAGTTGCATTCTTTTATTGTCGAGCCAGTGCATTTAAATCCTTATATATGGTCTGCCTTGTCAAGCTAGAATATGAAGTTTGAATTCGAAGAATTCTCTACAGTAGAAGATGTTTTCCTCTATTTGGTATCCGTTGCACCATATATGAAACAGGTGCTACCAGTAAGTTCGTACAAAGGCTACGTATTTTCTATTATTCCCTTAACTCCGTTGTCTGGTGACGTGTTAATGATGGTGTATACAAAAGCACATATTGACCCGGGAATGGTTGAATTCGATATCTCAACTAAGAAATATAAGAGTGTGACAGCAGTCGAACGGGCTGATAAGAATTATTTTGTAGTATTGACACCTAAAATTGCAACGCTTGCGGACGGAGCAATAAATTTTTTAGAAAAGCAATTTTAAGATGGTCGCTATACGACAGATCTTCAATAATACATGATGGATTATACTTTTCGTTATGTATTATGATAAGCATAGCCGAATGTCTTACCGTTGCTACAGCTTTGGAGGCAATGACGCAGTGACAGACTTTTTTCGCGAATAGTGATCTACAATATCTTCGGGAAGGGATCCGTTAAATAGCTCCTTTGACAATCCCCTGAAGTATCTCATAATTGCCCAGGTGCCAGCCCTTATTAATCCTGCCATGAACAGTTTCATAATCGGACCGTAGGATTTATTTCTAATGATTATGGGGATAATATCATTAATAACCCAAATATTATGCTCCCAGCATCGCCAAAAAAGGGTGAACTGTGCTTCGTTTAGGTTGCCGAAATGCATCGAATTCCTTTCCGAAAAGTCCTGATACAATAATGGTGCTATCAACCCTCTCATTCTCGTCTCTTTAAAGTCATCTATTAAATCAATTGTATACTGCGTTTCGTCAGGAGTCTCATCAGGCCATCCGATTATAAGAGTCAATGCAGGGAACCAATGATTACAATTCATGATCTTGCATCCTTCTCTTACAACTGCTCCCCACTCCTCTGTCTGAAAGGGTTTTGTCTTTATCCCTAGATGCTTTTTCACTAGACTAGGTGCAACTGTCTCAACCCCCAGATTAGTAGCAAGCCATCTGCCGTTTTTATCCATATTATTGACTTCAGATATTCTCCTAATGAGATCCGGGGAGGATGCTACTGCAGATAAGGTCATATGAGTGGTGCCAACGAAGTTAGCACCGAGGGATTTTAGCCCTTTCCAAAGATCCAAAATAGTATCAGAGTTAGGAACAAACTCCTTATTGTCGCATCCATACAGCAGCATCTCATCCGACTGCAACCATATAGAATCAAAGCCGTATCTAAGATTAAATCCGGCCTCTATTTGTAGCCTTTCAAGAGGCATGTCCTTCTTAGAGCGTTTATTGACATCACAGAAGTCACATCCTCTGCCACATCCTCGCATAGCCTCTATAAGAGAATTTATAGTCGGACCCTGAATCATAGGAATATTTTCAATATTTCTAACAAAAGTGTGAAGCAATTCAGGGGCTTCTCCGCTTTCCAGATCATGAAATAGGTCAAGCGCAAGTTCATCGGCTTCTCCCACAACGACAGTATCTATGCCGTGAATTTCCATTCTGTCTGGCTTGGCCAGTTCCCAAGCACCATTTCCGCCTACAACAACTTTAAAGTTATACTTCTTCTTTAGTTGAATAATTGTAGCACACATCTTTTTGAACTTCATTGCAATATAGGAAAGTTTTTCTGGTGACATAGTTGTGGTTACGGGGGCCATACCTAATGGATCCATCACATTAAGTCCCACTACTTTAGTTTCCGGCCCTATGCATCTATCAAGCATTTCCGGATTTGCAAGAAATACATCAGATCTGTCATATTCCTTTAGTAGCGCACTCTCAATTCTTCTCAAGCCGCACTGTGCTACTTTTACCTCGCCTGTAACCTTGTCGGTTTCGACACTTGGACAAAATAGCTTGTCAAACACGATTTCCGGAATAAGCTCATACGGACCACATGCGATGAACCCATAAAGAAAATTTCCCCTGTAATTGGTCATGAGGCTTCTATCTGCTGTCAACACTATGCGTTTTCCAGCTGTCACCATCTTCTAATATCCTGTTTAATGCGTTATCGATTGGGTATAAATCTATTACTCTATTCTTGCGAGTATGGCTTAGGTGATTAATCACCCTTAGTATAGTCCTTTTTGATGACCTTTCACCATTACTAATTTTAATTGCTGATGATGGAGCATACATAGGGCATCTGTAAAAGGTGCCCACCTGAATTCATAGTGCTCATGGGAGATCTCTACATTTCTGTCTGGTGTTAGTGCAAAATAGAACGACACTTCCTTCTCAGATTTCATGCCATCAAATCTAATGTATGAATAATGAATTTTCCCTATATATGACCTAATATTTAAACTAGTAATTCCTGTCTCTTCTGAAACTTCGCGGATTAAAGTTTGGATTTCGCTTTCACCCTTTTCTTTATGACCTTGGGGAAAACCCCAGAAGCCCCTCCTGTTTTTTAAGAGAAGGAACTCAGAACGGCATTGGGAAAATATATCTTCAAATGCTCCATCGTTATGATACTTTATTATTGCCCCTATTGATCGCTCTATTACCGTCACCCAGCTCTGCTACCTTGACTCAAATATGTTACAAGTGGTGATTATTATAATTATATATTGCATAGATTTCTTCTAAGCGGTCATACCAATTGGATTTTAATTAAAGGTATTAATAGGCAAATAAGACATTCGATGAAATGGAGGGCCGGTCGTCTAGTCCGGTAGGATACGGCATTGGCATTGCTGAGGTCGTGGGTTCGAATCCCACCCGGTCCACTTAAACTAAAGGGTCGAAATTGACTTGTTCTTTTAAAGAAGCCAGAAAAATCTCTTTTATATTAAACGCTATGTTCTTTTTAAATATTATATGGTATATTTTATAAAAGCTTCTATTATGGGGATCATATCCCAATGTACGAATACTCTTGAATGTTTCCAACCTCTCGGAGTCAAGTATGTCACCTATACTTTCTTGTTTCTTTCTTATTCTTCTAACTATGTGATAGGGAAGAAAAGGAGGATAAATTTTTGATCTAGCGTTCACTAATACTTCGCTATTTTTTTTCAGAACTATGTTTGCAGACCTAAATATAACATTAACGAGGTCTCTTTGTTCCAATATTCTCACTTCTGTTTCTGAGCCTGTAAATAGGGATAAAGTCTTTTCCAGGGTCCCTGTGGCAGCAAATAGAACTTTTTGGGGTATGGGTATTTTCGTCTTCATTTTCTTCTGCAACTCGTAAATGCCATCTAATATGTTTCTTCTTTCGATTACGACAGATATCTGACTCATTGTGATGCTAAGGAATAACTACAGGATATTTATTTAGTGTATAGTAAGAGAAAATAATTTTTCCGGCTTTTTTTCCATACCTAAAGTCATTTGGTATTTTTATAAGTTCATCAATCTTTCTATCCTGTTTATAAGTTCCTGCATGTCGTTAATTTTGCTTCGAATGTTTTTATTATGTTCTGCTCCAAGTTGTGGATGTTCTATATACGTGCGATTTATCAGTCTTTTCAACCCCTCCTTGATAAGACTGGCTTCATATACCGTAACGTCTAAGCGTATTTTACCTAAGTCGCCTAAATCCATTATCTGCTGATTATATATTTAGGATATTGACTTATAAGTAATATCGCCAAAACCCTATAGTCATTCTATTGATTCAAATAACCGAAGCCTATGCCGCAAAAGGTTGTATTGTACCTTCCTTTATCATAGTGGCCATATTGGCGCAACATTATTGTATAGCCATGAGTTAAAATCTGCTTCTGTACAATAGGTTTAGGTAGAAGAAAAAATGTGTTACTATAAACTGGTAAACTGGTTTATGTGTGTAATTATACATATTCTTTTTTATCTATTTTACCTTCTCCTTGTTAGATAACCATCTGCAATATTCCTCTTGTATGATTAGATCTATGACACAGTCTGCTTATGCGCCCTTAGATAGCACGCGATATTAGGAGAACGATATATCCCCTTTGCTTCTGGTCCAGTGGTAAAACTTTCAGTAACGCGAGTCATTTCTCCCTGCCATTAGTTTTATACATTTTATCGTTCGTTCGCGTTGTATACCTTTATTACGAATTTTGCAGGCGGGACAATTACAATTACATAAGACACCTTTGATATGCATACAAGCTTTGCTTAGTCTCCTGCAGTTAAAGTATAAGCTGGGATCTAGCACCTTATAGCGTTTAAAGGAGCACTTGTGAATATAATATACAAGGCCATCCTGCCATAGGTCAGTCATGTTGCTGCAGGGGGGCCTTAGACTCAACAACGCGCCTGTCCACAGCCGTTGAGTCTCCCTGCAGTTTTTCATTATTTTTCTTCGTAGTGTGTGAACCTGAAGCCGATTAATCGTTAGTCATGCGATGCTCAAGCCTATGATGGTCCTGGTCAAATATCCAGAAGGGTAAGCCCCTGCAGCTTTGAATTATCAAAGGAAAATTCAACTGAGTCTCCAGCTTGTGTTATCGCTTTCTGCAAATCCTTCCAAGTCAAGCTTATCTAGATAATGGTGCCTTACTTAGATAAGTTAGTTGTTAGTTGACATAGTGGTACGTAACCATGAAGTGGTAGCAGCCCGACCAACCTGGGTAACGGCTCCACCAATAATACTTGTTCGTACTGAAGGGGATCATGTACTGCCTGCCATTAAGTGGCCCAGTAACTTTAGCAATGGGATGAGTGATAGACTTCAAAACAGGGTGTACGGTAGGCTTAAAGATAAAGCACTAAAACAGGCCTTCAAGGTTGTCAGGGATAACGGTGGGCTAGACATTGCAGGTGAATACGGCAGCCTCGAGATAAACGATAAGGA
>Ga0126312_10000470_pt1 | contig 23942 bp, 20 predicted proteins | sample Plot104A_FD_92537 | JGI IMG/M metagenome (GOLD analysis project Ga0126312, IMG submission 92537) | Serpentine soil microbial communities from UC McLaughlin Reserve, CA, USA - Plot104A | ecosystem: Environmental > Terrestrial > Soil > Grasslands | place: USA: UC McLaughlin Reserve, Lake County...
CCTCGGGATGTCGAAGCAGCTCGACGAGCGCGTCGAGCACGCGCTCGACCGCGCGGCGCTGTGGGACGAGGTCAAGGACCGGCTGAAGAAGAGCGCGCTGAGCCTCTCGGGCGGCCAGCAGCAGCGTCTCTGCATCGCGCGCGCGCTCGCCGTGGAGCCCGACGTGATCCTCATGGACGAGCCGGCCTCGGCGCTCGATCCGATCGCGACGACGCGAATCGAGGACCTCATGTACGAGCTCAAGAACGACTACGCGATCGTGATCGTGACGCACAACATGCAGCAGGCCGCCCGCGTCGCCGACCGGACCGCCTTCTTCAGCGTCGAGTCGGTCGACGGGCAGCGCTCGGGCGTCCTCGTGGAGTACGACGAGACGGCGAAGATCTTCACGCAGCCGTCCGACAAGCGGACAGAGGACTACGTGACTGGCCGGTTCGGATGAGGATCACCCTCCAGGAGGACCTCGACCGTCTCCAGGCGGACGTCCAGCAGGAGGGCGCCCTCGTCCTCCGTTCTCTCCGTGCCACCCTCAACGCGTTGCGGACACGCGATCTCGAGCTGGCCGACGAGGTCATCGCATTCGACGACGAGGTCGACGACCTCTACTTCTCGATTGCGGAAGGCATCCACACCCTGCTCGCGCGGCAGACGCCGGTCGCGATCGACCTGCGCCTGGTGCTTGCGACGCTCCACATCAACCTGCACCTCGAGCGGATGGCGGATTACTGCGTCACGATCGCGAAGCTGACGAAGCTCGTCGGCGGCGTCGAGCCCGACGACGATCTCATGCAGGGCTTCGACGAGATGGGGACGCGCGCTGAGGAGATGATCCGGGTGGCCCTCGAGTCGTTCGCGGCGCGTGACCTCGACGGCGCCACGTCGCTGGTCGACCTCGACGAGTTCATCGACCGCGCGAACCGGCGCGTGGTCGGGCACGTTCTCGAGCTCGGGGGCGACGAGGAGCAACGCGAGTGGGGGCTGCGGATGATCATCGTCTCGCGCTGTCTCGAGCGGATCGGCGACCACGCCGTCGACATCGGCGAGCAGACGGCGTACCTGGTCACGGGCGAGTTCCGCGAGTTCACGGACGCTTCGCGCGACGACATGCCCGACCGCGGCGTGTAGGCGCGGATGTCGAAGGTCCTGATCGTCGAGGACGACAAGCTGATCGCCGACGCGATGGCGGCGCACCTCCGGAACGCGGGCTTCGACAGTGTCTCCGCAGCGCGCGGTCTGACGGGGCTGGCGCGGCTTCGCGACGAGCGGCCCGACATCTGCGTGCTCGATCTGATGCTGCCGGAGCTCGACGGGCTGACCCTGATCGAGACCGCGCGACGGGAGGGAATCGGGACGCCGATCGTCGTCGTCAGCGCTCGGGGATCCGAGCAGGATCGCGTTCGCGCTCTCGACCTCGGCGCCGACGACTACCTCGTGAAGCCGTTCGCGATGCGCGAGCTGGTCGCGAGGGTGCGAGCCGCAGCCCGCCGCACCTCCGCGCGCGCGCCGGAAGGCGCCGAGCCGATCGAGATCGAGGAGCTGCGGATCGACCCGCCCGTCGTGCAGGCGTTCGTGGACGGCATGAGCGCCGACCTCACGCCGACCGAGTTCCGCCTCCTGCACGTGCTCGCGCTCGAGCGTGGCAGGGTGGTGACGCGGGACGAGCTCCAGCAACGGATCTGGGGCCGCCGGCAGACGTACCGCGACAGGACCGTCGACGTCTTCGTCAGGCGGTTGCGCGACAAGGTCGACCGCCGGGCGTCCGCTCACACGTTCATCCGTACGCGGTACGGCGTCGGCTACCGGTTCGAGCCCGAGCCGAAGCGCCCCGACGCTGAGACGTAGGCTCGCCGGGAAGGTCGGCATACTGCGGTCGTGGCAGAAGACTGGCCGTCCGCTCAGCACGCCGACCGCTCGCCGCTGCCGCGCGTCGAGGATCTGGCTCGCGCCGAGGACGGCTATGCGCCGGAGAGCGTCGAGGAGGCGTTCGACGCCTTCTACCGTCACCTTGCGCAGCTCGACGCCACGTTGCGGACGCTGGAGACGGTCGAGACGTTCTCGCGTCAGGCGTCCGAGCTCCGCGCCGACCTCCGCTCGATCCGCGCCGCCGGCTGGAGCCCGTACCCGCGCGGCTACGCGGTCACGGCGCCCGCGCCTCGGATGGCAGGCGTGCCTCCAGCGGTCACGCGCATCGCTCTCGAGGTCGTGTTCCTCGTCGCGGTCGCGGTCGCCGTGGCCGTCGCCGGTTTCTCAGTGCTGGAGATCGTCGTCGTGATGGCGGCCGCGTTCGCGATCGCAGCCTCGGTCGAGCTGATCGCTGCGCGCGATCGCCCGCGCGCGCTCCGTCCGTCGGCGCCGGCCGCGGCTGTCGCTGCACCGGCCGCGCCCGTGCCGGAGGACGCCGCGACGCCTGCGGCCGCCGACGCAGCGCCCGCGGCTGTCCCGGCCGAGCCCGTTGTCGCAGCCGACGAGGGTGAGCGCGGCTGGGCCGCGTTCTCGGACCCGTCGGGGCCGGAGGCGTTGACGGTGATGGAGGCGCTCTCGTACGCCGAAGATGCGGCAGGCCCACGCGACGGCGTCGCTGTCGACCAGCCGGAGTCGTTCGAAGCCGAAGCCGAAGCCGAAGCCGAAGCCGAAGCCGAAGCCGAAGCCGAAGCGGAGGCTGTCGCCGCGGAGCCGCCCGAGTCCACGGCCGAGTTTACGCCGGCCGAGGCGGAGGAGCTGCAGGCGCTCGTCGCGGAGAGCGAGGCCGTCGCCGCCGCTCCGGACGTTGCCGAGTCCGTCGGCCCGGAGGCGCTCGTGCCCGGCGCGGAAGCACTTCGTGGCTCTGAGTCACAAAGTCGGGAGGAGCCCCGCCTCGACGAGGAGCCGCTTGTCGATCAGGGTCCGGCGCCTGAGGCGGAGCCGCTGCTCGAGGAAGCGCCGGCGCTGGACGCGGAGCCGGTCGCGGAGGAGTCGGTGCTGGAGGCCGACCCGGTGGCCGAGGGCGACGCTGCTTCTCTCGCGGGAGTAGGTAGCTCCGAGCCGCAGCAACGTTGGGATGAGCCGCGGCCCGACGAGGAGCCGCGCACAGACGAAGAGCCGGCGCTAGAGGGGGAGCCGGCCGTCGAGGAGCCGGTGCCCGAGTCCGACCCGGTGATCACGGGCGAGGCTGCTTCTCTGGCGGGACTCAGTGGCTCAGAGCCACAAGGTTCGGAGGAGCCGCGCCCCGACGATCAAGCCGCGCCCGACGACGGAGCGAGCGCCGCGGTGCCGCTCGTCGCGGCGACGGCTGCGCGTCGCCGTTTCCGGTTCGGGCGGCGTCGTGATGCCGTCACCGGCGGCGCGGAGGGAGCGGCTGACACCATCGACGGCGGAATGCCTGAACAGCTCGCGGAGAGTAAGCCGGCGACCGAGGCCGCAGAGCCGATCGCCGAGGACGAGCCGACGCCGGAAGCCGGGCTGCCCGAGGAGCCCGCAGCTGCGCCGGACCTCGAGCCGGTCGCCGAGGCTGCGGCCGAGCCAGAACCAGAGCCCGTCGCAGCCGCGGACACTGCCGCGCGCGACGCTGAGGTCGCCGCCGAACCTTCAGACGCGCCGCCCGCCGCCGAGCAGGCCGACGACGACACGGCCGAGCGCAAACGTCCGCGTTGGGGCTGGCGCCGCCGCCGCGACCCGGAGCCCGAGCCGGAGATCGCAGAGCGCGAGCCGCCGAAGCACGTCCGCGTCCTTCCGCCGCCCGAGCCCGTCCTCGAGCGCGACCTCGATCCGTGGGAGCGCGGCTTCGACTACGACCACGAAGAGCCCGAGACCGAGGCCGGCGAAGATATCCCGGTCCGGCGCACTCCGCGCTAGGGCGACCGCGTGGGTTGCTAGGGCGCCGGCCCGCAGCGGCGCAGCGCGTTCAGGCACTGCTCGACGAGCCGCTCGAGCTCGGGCTGCTGCCAGGCGTTCACGAAATCCGCGTGGCCAGAAAGCTGCCCCATCGACGCGAGCTCGATCCGCTCGCTGCCGCGGACCGGGTAGCGCACGAGCAAATCGATGGACGGCACGGCCACCCGGTGCGACGCCGCGCAGCGCCCGCGCTGCGAGTACGCCATGTGACTGTTGTGGTCGGCCGAGTCGAGCCGCTTCCCGTCCCAGCAGTCCGGGAAACGGACGTGCAGCATCACGTTCCGCCCCTCGGGGCACGCCTGCACGGCGCTCGCCGGGGGGTTGCGCCCGTGGCTCGCCTCGCCGCAGTCCCAGTAGACGGCCCGCATGCTCTGCGGTGCGCGCGCCGCCGCGTCGCCCGCGATCATCTGCAGTCCCGGCGGGAACGCGCGGACGCGCTCGATCGTGCGCCTGCGGTAGTAGACCTTGGCGTCGACCGCCGGGACGGGCTGGTCGTCCGCGACGAGCGTCGGCGCCCAGTACGCGGCCGAGTCCGCAGAGCGAGAGCAGGACGTGGCGTCGCCGCGGAGGGACTCGGGTGTCGAGAACGCGTCGGTGGTGACGTTGCCGAAGAACGTGTGGTCGTGCGACATCCCGGGGTTGCCCGGGTGGACGATCGGGTCGTCGCCCGCGCGGTGGCTGAACTTGCACACGACGACGAAGTTGACGTCCTCGAGCTCCGCGACGTCGAGCGCCGGGCCGGCCGCGTTGCCTCCCGTCACGGCGAGCGCCGCCGTGAGCGCGGCCGCCGCGGCAAGGAGCACGAGCACGATGCGTGTCTTGGGATTCGTCATCTAGTAGTCGTCGAACTGGCAGGCGATCCCATCCTCGCTCTGGTCGAGGCGGTGTGGGTCGGGTACGGCGACGTCGCGGCGGACGCGGAACTCGCGGACGGGAAGGTCGTTGCAGTCGAGATCCGGCGGCGGCGACGGGATGCAGACGGACGGATAGCTCGGGTCGCACAGCGTCGGCGGCGGCCCGGCCGCGATGTCCTTGACCACGATCGCGAGGGCGCCGAACGTGTCGTTGTCGCGGTTCGTGTCGGCCAGCGGCACGGCCCCGCACGGCGACCGGACACACCACGTGAACGTCGACGCGGCGCGAAGCGATGCAACGCCGGTGCGCGTCAGCGCCACGCCGACCTCGACGGACGACGCGGCGCCCGCGGCGAGGTTCCCGAAGCCGCAGGTCGCGTGCCAGCCGGCGCTCTTGCACGCCGCGGGCACCGAAGTGAACTCACCGCCGGCCGAAGGGCGGAGGTCGACCGTCACGGCAGGCGCGGCAATACGGCCCTGGTTCGTGACGGTGAGCGTGTACGTGGCGGTCGCGCCGAGCTCGTACGCCTGTCCATCCGAGTCCAGCTTCACCGCCACGTCCGTGCCGCACCTCCGCCAGAGGCCGCGCACGTTCTTTTCGGCGAGCTGCTGCGTCGCGACGTACGTCGGCAGGCGTGCGAACGGTGCGCCCCAGAGATCCGCGGTCGACGCGCCGTCTGCCACGAGGATTCGACCCAGGTCAGAGCCGTCGGGCAGGCGGACGTACGCCAGCACGCGGCGCGCACCGTCACGAGCGCGCGACGTCCCGTCTCCGACGAGAGTCACGCGCTTCCGCCCGACCAGCGCGCGAATCCGCGCAAGCGCCTGCGGCGCGTGGCACTCGCCGCCGGCGGGTGCGGAGATGCCGAGAACCCGGACGCGCTCCTGCGCGCCCGACGGGAGCCGAACGAGGAGCGAGTCGCCGCCGAGCGCGCGTACGACAACGGCGCGCTGGGTGAACGGACCGCGCGCGGTCGCCGTCGTGACGACGACGATTGCGGCCGCGGCTGCGGCCGGGAGAAGGAGCCAGGCGAGACGTCTCATCCGCGGAGCCGCCGCCTAGGGTGCCAGCGACCGGTCGCGTCGGCAACTCGTCTTGACGTGCCCCCGCCGTTCCCATTTGATTTCCTCAATGGGAGCACCCGCAGAGCAGCTGGGGCAGGTTCCGCAGGACGAGCCGGTACTCCGGCTGGAGCGCGTTCGGAAGAGCTTCGGCGACAACCTCGTGCTCGACGAGATCGATCTCGAGGTCGTCCCGCGCGAGGTGCTCGTGATCATCGGGCCGAGCGGAAGCGGCAAGAGCACGCTCCTTCGCTGCGTCAACCTGCTCGAGCCCCTGGATTCCGGCCGGATCTTCTTCGAGGAGAGCGAGATCACGGGGAAGGGCGTCGACGTCTCGGGCGTGCGTCAGCGGATCGGGATCGTCTTCCAACAGTTCAACCTGTTCCCCCACCTGCGGGTGATCGACAACCTGACACTCGCCACCCGCCGGATCCGGAAGCTCGGCCGAGCCGACGCCGAGAAGCGTGCGCAGGCGCTCTTGCAGCGCGTCGGTCTCGTCGACAAGGCGAGGCAGTACCCGCACCAGCTCTCTGGGGGCCAGCAGCAGAGGGTCGCGATCGCGCGGGCGCTGATGATGGATCCGCACGTGATGCTGTTCGACGAGGTGACCTCGGCGCTCGACCCGGAGCTCGTCGGCGAGGTGCTCGTGGTCATGCGTGACCTCGCAAAGATGGGGATGACGATGCTCGTGGTCACGCACGAGATGCAATTCGCCCGCGAGGTGGGCGATCGGGTCGTGTTCATGGACGAAGGGCGGATCGTCGAGCAGGGCGACCCGGTGGACGTGCTCGACCGCCCGAAGCAAGAACGAACGCGGCAGTTCCTGCGGCGTACGCTGCAGCTGGACCACGCGCTCGAGGAGCTGTCAATCGAAGAAGGAGGGGTTGAATGAAACGACTTCTGGTCGTGACGCTGACGACGGCGCTTGTGGTGGGCGTCATCGCAGCGGCGACAACTGCGGCGACAGGGGGCAAGGCGTTGCCGGCGAAGCGGGGCGTCAAGGCGGCGACGCCGAAACTGCCGCCGCTTCCGGCCAAGGTCCGCGCACGCAAGCGGTGGATCATCGGCGTCAAGTGCGACGTGCCTCCGTTCGGCTACATCAACGTCAAGGGCGAGAACGCGGGCTTCGACGTCGAGATCGCCCGATGGTTCGCCCGCTACGCGTTCGGTAAGGCGAACCGCGTGGCGTTCGTCTGCGCTCCGACGCCCGCGCGCGAGCCGCTGCTCACGACGGGCCGTGCGGATCTCGTCATCTCGACGTTCACGTACACACGCGACCGCGACACGCGGATCGACTTCTCGCGCGCGTACTACAAGGCAACCGGGCGGCTTCTGATCAAGAACAACTCGTCGATCGGCTCGCTCCGCGATCTCTCCGGCAAGACCATCGCGACGACGAGCGGGTCGATCTACGACAGGTGGGTGCGCAAGTGCTTCACCAACTCGACGCTGTCGGTGTTCGACAACCTCACGAACGCACGGCTCGCGTTCGACCAGGGGCGTGCGGACACGCTGATGTGGGACGACGCCGGCCTGGTGCCGCTCGCGGCGGCCGACCGCAACTCGAAGCTCACGACCGACACGTTCCTTCAGCTCCCGTACGGGATCGGGATGGAGCAGGGGAACGTTGCGATGAAGCGCTGGGTCGACTCGCGTCTCGCGCTGATGAAGAAGCGAGACACGTTCATGCAGATCCTGCGCAACAACGTCCCGAAGCGGTTCGTCGCCGCGTTCTCGCGGAACATCCTCCGGCCGAACAACAACTTCGGCTACGCACCCGCGGACGCGCCGGCAGTCGAAACGGTGTGCCCGTAGGGGCCGAGACAGAGGCTCAACGACGCAAGGGGAGCGGCCGCGCACGGCGCGGCCGCTCCGCTGAGCAATGACCCTCGCCGTCACCTACGACCTCTGGGGCTTCCTCACCGAGAACTGGGAGCTGCTCCTCCGTGGCTTCGGACGAACGATCAAGGTCTCCGTGATCGCGGTCGTCGGCTCGTTCGTGATCGGCCTCGTTTTGGGAGCGGCGCGCGCGCATCGTGTTCCGGTCGTGAGCCAGATCGCGGCGGTCTACGTCGAGGTGGTCCGGAACACGCCGATCCTCGTCCAGATCTTCTTCCTGTACTTCGGCCTGGGGCAGTTCGAGGTGACGCGCTTCGACGTGTTCACGGTGGCGTGGCTCTCGATCACCATCTGGGGCGCCGCGTTCAATACCGAGAACTTCCGCGCCGGCTTCGAGGCGGTCCCGTACCGCTTCCGTGAGGCCGGGCTCGCGCTCGGCTTCAGCCGCATTGCGACCTTCTTCAACGTGACGCTCCCCATCGGTGGCCGCATCGCGCTGCCGTCGTCGATCAACACGTACATCGCCGTCGTCAAGAACACCGCACTCCTCTACGTGATCGCGTACGAGGAGCTGACGACGACGGCGTTCCAGATCCAGGCGCTGACGCTGGAGACGTTGGAGGCGTTCACGCTTCTCGGCATCGTCTATCTCGTCCTCGTGTGGTCGCTCTCGGCAGGGATTCGCCTGCTCGAGTCCCACCTCGCGCTGCCGGAGGCTCGCTAGCGATGCTGCTGCTGTTCCTTCCCGACTGGGTCGGGCCGGTCGCGCGCTACATGTTCGAAGTGGGGCTGCCTGCGACGCTGAAGGTGTCCGCGATCGCGCTGACGACCAGCAGCCTCATCGGCGTGACGCTCGGGACGCTCATGACGATCCACTTCTTCCCGTCGCGTGCGCTCATTCGCGCGTACATCGAGGTCTGGCGCGGACTGCCGATCATCGTGACGCTCTTTCTCGTGTACTTCGCGGCGCCGCAGATCAGCCCGACGCTCGAGTTCGGGCCGCTCACCGCCGGAACGATCACGCTGACGCTCTGGGGAAGCGCTCAGATTGCGGAGGCGACGCGAGGCGCCGTCCAGTCGATCCCGCGCGAGCAGCACGAGGCCGCGTCCGCGCTCGGGTTCGGCTGGAGCGGCCGACACCTGTACGTCATCCTCCCGCAGGCCCTCCGGCGCCTGCTCCCGCCGCTCGTCAGCCTGCTCGTCGGAATCATCCTGAACACGACGCTGATCCAGGTGGTGGGCGGTGCGGAGCTGCTCGAGACGGCGGAGCGCTCGGTGGAGCGCCTCGCGGCGCCGACTCCGCCCGAGTTCACGCCCGGGGACATCAAGGCGTTCGAGATCTACGCGGGAGTCATGGTCATGTTCTTCCTGATCACGTTCCCGCTGACGCGGCTGGCGGCGTACCTCGAGCGGCGGCTGGTGTAGAAGTCCGGCCGTGGACGTCGCCGAGAGTCTCTCCCAGCTCGCGCTCTTCGCGGATCTGACGCCTGCCCAGGTCGAGGCTGTCGTCCACAGCTTCGACGAGGAGGTCTTCACGGAGGGCCAGCGCGTCCTCAGGCAGGGCCTCAGCGGCGGCAACGTCTACGTGATCATCGACGGCGAGGCGTCCGTGCGCGCCGACGGGCGCGAGCTGCGGACGCTTTCTCGCGGCGACGTCTTCGGCGAGCTGGCGGCCCTCACGGACCAGCCTCCGAGCGCGGACGTGGTCGCGACGACGATCCTCCGCTGCTTCGTGATCCCGGGCCCGCAGCTCGAGGAGTTCCTGCTCGAGCGGCCGCGCGTCCTGCTGCGACTGCTCCGCATGGAGGCGCGCCGCCTCCAGACCAGCGCCGGCGAGTGGCGGCAGTAGAGCCGCGCGGCGGCGACCGGCCGTTCCCGCCGGGCCGGTACGACGTGGTCGTCGTCGGCAGCGGGCCGGGCGGGCTCCAGACGAGCTACGCGCTGCGCCGGCTCGGAGTCCGGCATGCGTTCCTCTCCCGCGACGACGCCCCCGCCGGGATGTTCCGCCGGCTGCCGATCTTCCAGCGGCTGATCACCTGGACGAAGCCCGCCGCTCCGGTCGAGCGGACGAGCCGCGAATACGAGTGGTACGACCACAACAGCCTCCTGTCGGACGAGCCGGAGCTGAAGGCGCTCGTTCCCGACTTCATGGACCGCAGCTTCGACCTCCCGTCACGCGAGGACATGGAGGCGGGGCTCGTAGCCTTCGCCGAGCGCGCGCGGCTCCAGGTCCGATACGGCTGCTCCTGGGAGGCGACGCGGCTCGAGGGCGAGCGCGTGGTGCTCGAGACGAGCGACGGAGAGTACGACGCAGCGGCCGTCGTGTTTGCAATCGGGGTGACCGAGCCGTGGCGCGCGTCGGTGCCCGGTCTCGAAGATGCCGCGCACTACGTCGAGACGACGCACGCCGAGCGCTACGCGGATCGCCGAGTGTTCATCGTCGGCAAGCGGAACTCCGGGTTCGAAGTCGCGCAGGGGCTGCTGCCATGGGCGCGCGAGACGATTCTCGCCTCGCCGCGTCCCGTCCAGACCGGCGCGCTCGCGCTGTCTGCGCTTCGCGTCCGGTACCTGCACCCGTACGACGAGTACGCACGCGGCGGCCCCGGCACGTACGTCATCGACGCGACGATCGAGCGGATCGAGCGTGACGGCGAAGGGTTCCGCGTGCACACGCACGGGACGACCTGGGACGGCTCGCTCACCTTCGACGTCGACGACGTGATCGCGGCGACCGGGTTTCGCACGCCGCTGCGCGACCTCCCGCAACTCGGGCTGGTAACGGTCAGCGACGGCCGCATACCGGCGCTGACGCCGTGGTGGGAAAGTGTCTCGCTTCCGAGGATCTACTTCGCGGGGAACGCGTCCGGCGGCGCGAAGGGCATCGGGAAGCGCGGCGCCGGCGCGAGCTCGACCTCCGTCAACGGCTTCCGCTACAACGCGCGCGTCCTCGCTCAGCACATCGCAGAGACGCACTTCGGCCGCGCGCGCGAGCGCGCGCCGGTCGCCCGTGACGACGTCATCCCGTACCTGCTCCGCGAGCTGAGCGGCGGGCCGGAGCTCTTGGTGCAGAAGGGCTACCTGTGCCGGGTCCTCACGGCCGCACACGGTGGCTTCGTCGACGACGGAATCGAGCCGGTCGCGCACTTCCTCGATGCCGGAGGTCCGGACGGCGTCGCCGCGACGATCGAGGTCGACGGCAGCGGCGGGATCGTCCCGACCGTGTACGTGCGCGGCCGCAGCGGCGTCGACGAGCACGAGCTGCCGCCGCACCCGCTGCGCCGGTACGACACCGAGCCGTACGAGCGCGAGCTCCAGTCGCGCCTCCGCGGCTTGCTCGGCAGCGGGTAGCGGCCCTCGGAGCCGCCCGCCGCGAGCGGCGAGCCCGCCGAGCCGGCCGAGGCGCGTCGAGCCGTCAGTCGACGTCGGGGTCGAGCTCGTCCGCGCGCTGCGTCGTCTGCTGCGCAGCCTCGCGGTGCCGACGGGCGTCGTCGAGCTGCTCTTGAGCGACCACCTCGCGCTGCTCCGCCTTCTCCTCGCGGATCCGGGCGCGGTCGCGAAGCGTTGCGGCCTCGGTCCGCTTCTGCTCGAGCTTGGCCTCGCGCCGGCGCGGCAGGACGACGAGGGCGCCGACCAGCAGGAGAGCGACGACGACGGCGATGACGATCCAGATCCAGGTGTCCATAGTCCGAGTGGGCCGGCGGGGAGGCCGGACGCCCCCCCGCCACGCGCCCTTAGAAACGATCTCCGTAGTAGGTCCCGAGCTGGTCGCGGTACGCGGTGCCCTGCACCTGCGACTCGTCGTACTCGGGCGCGTCCTTGATCTCTTCCTTGGTCCGGCTGACGAACACCGTCTCGTCGTCGAGGTCGACACGGTCGATCACGCCGGCCGGGAGCATGACCTTCTTGCCGAAAATCCATGGGCCGGTGTCGACGACGATGTACTCATCGGTGGCAGTCTCGATCTTGCCGATGCCGCCGTCGGTGGCTTCGACGTCCATTCCCGCGAGCGCCGTGCCAGACCATGCGGTGTCGCGATATGTCCAGAGATCGGTCGTGGGCATCCCCCACCTCCAAGTTCGGGAACTCATCGCGTACCCCGCGCAGTTGGTCCCAAACGCCGAATGACGGCACGGAACATGCCGTCTGCATCCCCCTATTCAGGGATTTGAATTTCTGCGAAACCGGGCTATGTTGCATCAGCAGAGAGGGGACCGGCTGCTGCGTTCTCGTCGGCCCGACACCACTCATCCGGGGACACGGTTCGACACCAGCGAAAGGGGCGGGCGTGCAGACGACGTTGTTCAGGGGGGCGCTCGCGCTCTCGATCGTGGTTGCGACGGTCGTCGCGATCGCAGCTGCCGGAGGACACTCGACGGCGACAGCCGCCGATCCTCAGGGGCCGAGCCCGCGGGCTGAGGTGCTTCACCCGTCCGGGTTCGGGCGCGTCGACGTCGACGTGCGCCAGATCCCGCGCGTCAACCCCGGCCGGGGCGAAGGCCGGCCCGAGCCGAAGAACCCCGACGGCGTCCTGCCCGGCGGGCCTTCGGTGAGTGACCCGGCGACACAGTCGGAAGCGCTCGCCGCATCGGCGCCGACGAGCGGCTCCAACTTCGCCGGCCTCTCGAAGAACCCGTGGGGCGCCGGCTGGCCGCCCGACCCGAGCGGGGACGTCGGCCCGAACCACTACGTCCAGACCGTGAACACGTCGATCGGGATCTACGACAAGTCGAGCGGCGCGCTGATCGACGCGAACACGTTCGACGGCCTCTTCGGCGCGGCCAATACCGGGACGCCGTGCGACAACGACAACCAGGGCGACCCGGTCACGCTCTACGACCCGTTCGGCGACCGCTTCATCGTCACCGACTTCGCGTGGACGAACTACTCGACAGGCCCGTTCTACCAGTGCATCGCCGTCTCGAAGACGGGCGATCCGGTCGGCGGCGGCTGGTGGTTCTACGCGTGGAAGGTCGAGAACGGCGCGTTCCTCCCCGACTACCCGAAGCTCGGCGTCTGGCCCGACGGCATCTATCTCTCCGCGAACGTCTTCGCCTCGAGCGGCTCGGGTTCGTTCCAGTACGTCAAGGTGATGGCGTTCAACCGCGAGCAGATGGAGGCGGGCAACCCGAACGCGCAGGCGGTGTCGTTCAATCTGCCGAAGACGGTCGGCGGCGTCACCCTCTTCAGCCTCCTGCCGAGCAACGCGCGCGCCGTCACCGGTGCGCCGCCCGCCGGCTCTCCGAACCTCTTCGCCTCGATCTGGGGCACCTACGCCGTGCGCGTGTGGAAGTTCCACGTCGACTGGGCGAGCCCGGCGAGCTCGACCTTCACGGGTCCGACGAACGTGGGTGTCTCGACCTTCAACGTCGGCCCCGGGACCGTGCCGGAGAGCGATGGTAACGCGCTCGACACGCTGTCGTACCGCGTGATGATGCAGAACCAGTACACGAACATCGGCGGCCGCGAGTCGCTCTGGCTCACGCACACCGTGGGCAGCGGCGGTACGCCGAACATCGCGCGCGTCCGCTGGTACGAGATCCCCGTGACCGGTGGGACGATCTCGAGCCCGCGCCAGCAGTCGACGTTCGGGCCCGACTCGCTGCATCGGTTCATGCCGAGCCTCGCAGTCGACCGGAACGGTGACATGGCCGTCGGCTACAGCGTCTCCAGCTCGGGGATGTATCCCGCGATTCGATTCGCAGGGAGGCTCGCGGGCGACGCGCTGAACCAGATCACGCAGACAGAGACGCTTCTCGTCAAGGGCCTCGGCTATCAGTGCTGCTCGTTCTCCGACGGCAGCACGAACAACCGCTGGGGCGACTACAGCGCGATGACGATCGATCCCGACGGCTGCACGTTCTGGTACACGGGCGAGTACTACGACGACCAGCCGACCACGCTTGCACAGGACAACTGGCGGACGAGGATCGGATCGTTCACGCTCCCCGGCTGCGGCGGCGCCGTCGTCGCGCCGACGATCAGCGGGTTCTCGCCGACGAGCGGATCCGCCGGGACGAGCGTGACGATCACCGGCTCCGGCTTCACCGGCGCCTCTTCGGTCACGTTCAACGGCACGCCCGCGAGCTACACCGTCAACGGCGCCTCGCAGATCAGCGCGACGGTGCCCGCGGGTGCGACCACGGGCACGATCGGCGTCACGACCTCGGGCGGCGCTGCGAACTCGGCGGACACGTTCCAGGTCACCGCGGCGGCGGCCACCCCGTCGATCACGAGCTTCTCGCCTACGAGCGGCTCGGTCGGCTCGACCGTCACGATCAACGGCACGAACCTCGAAGGCGCGACGACGGTCGCGTTCAACGGGACTGCGGCCGCGTTCACCGCCATCAGCGGGACGCAGCTCAGGGCCACCGTTCCGGCCGGAGCGACGAGTGGCGCGATCAGCGTCACCACCCCGGAAGGGACCGCGACGAGCTCCGGCAGCTTCGCGGTCGTCGTCCCGGGCCCGACGATCTCCGGGTTCAGCCCGACTAGCGGCCCGATCGGCACGCTCGTGACGATCAACGGGACGGGTTTTGCGGGCGCGACCTCGGTGGTGTTCAAGAACAGGCGCGCCGTGTTCAGCGTCGTCACCAACACGCAGATCACGGCGACGGTGCCGACGGCCACGAAAACGGGCCGGATCACCGTTGAGACGCCCGGTGGCTCGGCGCAGAGCGCCGCGAACTTCACGGTCACGAAGTAAGCACCCGGCCGACGAGGGCGAGCGCCTGCCGCTCGCCCTCGTCCCGTGCTCGCGCAGTAGCGTCGCCCGGCGTGGTGGGAGCTCGAGCGAACGCGAGCAGAGGCTGGCTGAACCGCGGCGTCGCGGCGATCGGCGGCGCCAGCCTCCTCGACGATGTCGGCCAGGAGGTTCCGACGGCGCTCCTGCCGGCCTTCCTCGCCTCGACTCTCGGCGCGCCGGCCGCGGCGCTCGGTCTGATCGAGGGCGTCGCCGAGGGCGTCGCGGGCACGGCACGGCTCGCGGGAGGAGCGCTCGCGGACGACCCCGAGCGTCGCCGGGCAACCGCGGTCGGCGGCTACGCGGGCGCGGCTGTCCTGAACGCTGCGATCGCCGCGACGACTGCGGCGTGGCAGGTCGGCGTCCTCAGGAGCGGCGCGTGGCTGATGCGCGGGCTCCGCACGCCGGCGCGGAACGCGCTCCTCGCGGATGTCTCGTCGCCGGCGACGTACGGACGCGCGTACGGCTTCGAGCGCGCGATGGACAACTTCGGGGCGATCATCGGGCCGCTGCTCGCGGTCGCGCTCGTCGCCGCCGTGGGCGTACGCGCGGCGATCGCGGTCTCAGTCGTGCCGGGACTGCTCGCGGCGGCAGCGATGGGCGTCGCGGCGGCGAGCGTGACGCGGCTCGCGGAGCACACGCGGCGCCCGCTGCGTCTGCGCGTGCGGCCGGTGCTCCGCGGACCGCTGGCGCGGCTCCTCGGCGGGATCTCCGCGTTCGAGCTCGGCAATGCCGCCGCCACGCTGCTGATCCTGCGCGCGACGGAAGTGCTGACGCCCGGCCGGGGGCACGACGATGCGGTCCAGGTCTCGCTGTTGCTCTACGCCGCGTACAACGGCGCCGCGACCGCCGTCAGCGTCCCCGCCGGCCGGGTCGCCGACCGGCGCGGCAGCGTCCCCACGCTCGGAGCCGGCGTCGCGATCTCGCTCGTCGCGTACGCCGGCTTCGCCTTCGCGGGCGCAAACGTGGCCGCGCTCCTTCTGCTCTTCGTCACCGCCGGTGTGGCGAACGGGCTCGCCGAGACCGGCGAGCATGCGGGTGTCGCGTCGCTGGCGCCACCCGAGCTGCGCGGCTCCGCCTTCGGCGTGCTCGGGGTCGTGCAGAGTGTGGGCAAGCTCGGCGCATCCGCGGTCGCAGGTGTGCTCTGGACGGTCGTTTCGCCGCGCGCAGCCTTCCTCTACCTCGCGGCGTGGATGCTCGCGAGCATCGTCGTGCTTGCCGCAGGGGCCGCGAGGCATGACGGGTGACCCGCAGGGCGGCCCGCGCGAGCCTCGAGAGCGCTGCATATGCGCACGTTGATTGACAAGTCAATCTGTTTGGAGCACGGGGGCGGAGGCTACGAGTGCTCGCAGCACTTCTAGGTGTTCGGCCGGGTGCCGCCCGTACCCCTCCTCGGGCGGCACCAGTTTCCTCAACCGGTGAGCAAACGCCAGTGACGCCGACCTCGCGGACCCTCACGAGATCCTTACGAGCGAGGTCGAACCGGTGCCGGAAACCGACCGTACCCTGTGGTTCCGAGGACGAACGACGAAGGGGGTCACGATGTGGGTGAAGGTCGGCCTAGCGGCCGTGCTCGCCGCAGCGCTCGCCGCTGCGGCTGCTGTTCCAGCCTTGTCCCGATCCGGGGCGGGCGTCGATCCGCGGTCGGGCGGGCTGAAGATCGCGCTCGGCGAGTGGACGGTTGCGCCCGAGGCGAAGGCGATTCGACCGGGAGTCGTCACGCTCGTGATCACGAATCGCGGCGAGCTCGTCCACGCCTTCCGGATCAGAACGGCCCGCGGCAGCGGCAAGAACCGGCTCGAGGCGAGGACGAGGGCGCTCCGGCCAGGTGAGACCGCACGGTTGACCGTTGATCTCGGCGCCGGCGTCTACGACATCGAGTGCCCCGTGGACGACGGCGGCGTCGACCACGAGACGCGCGGGATGCACGCGCTGCTGCGCGTCGCGGCCGACGCGCCGCTCGTCGCGCCCGCGGCGAAGCGCGCGCCGAACCGCGCCGCGATCGAAGCGTTCGCCTACCGCCCGGCGAGGTTGAGCGTCAAGCGCGGGACGACCGTGCGCTGGACGAACGGAGACGCCGCGCTTCACACGGTGACCGCCGCGAACGGCTCGTTCTCGTCACCCACCCTGCGCAAGGGCGCGATCTATGTGCGCCGCTTCACCCGCGCCGGCCGATTCGCGTACATCTGCGCGCTGCATCCGCAGATGAAGGGCCTCGTCGTCGTCAGGTAAGCCGCTTCCGGCGGGCAGCCTCCGGCGGCGGCCGACGGCTCTCGGGGCCGGGTTTCGCTGGAACCCGGCCCCAACCGTCTCTACGCTTGGGTAATGATCCTCTGTCCGAGCTGCGGGGAGGAGAACCCCGCGCGGTTCCGCCTTTGCGGCTTTTGCGGGACGCCGCTCGTCGCGCAGCTGCCGGCGCAGGAGGTTCGGAAGATCGTTTCGATCGTCTTCTGCGACCTCAAGGGCTCGACCAGCCTCGGCGAGAGCATCGACACCGAGTCCCTCCGCGAAGTGATCTCGCGCTACTTCGACGAGATGCGCGCCGTGCTCGAGCGGCACGGCGGCACGGTCGAGAAGTTCATCGGCGACGCGGTGATGGCGGTGTTCGGGCTGCCCGTGCTGCACGAGGACGACGCGCTGCGAGCCGTTCGCGCCGCGCGCGGGATGCAGATCGCGCTCGAGGAGCTGAACGAGGATCTCGACCGCCGCTACGGCGTCCGCCTCGCGAACCGGATCGGTGTCAACACTGGCGAGGTCGTCGCCGGCGACGCCGCGGCTGCGCAGCGCCTCGTCACCGGCGACGCGGTCAACGTCGCCGCGCGGCTGGAGCAGGCGGCGGGCGAGTTCGAGGTGCTGATGGGCGATCTGACCTACAGGCTCGTGCGCGACCACGTCGAGGTTGAGGCGGTCGAGCCGCTGGAGCTGAAGGGGAAGGCGGAGCGCGTCCCCGCCTACCGGCTGATCGACGTCGTCGAGACGGTGCCGGCCGCGCGGCGCAAGACGCCGCTGGTCGGCCGCGAGCGCGAGGTCGCCGCGATCACGGGTGAGCTCCAGCACGCGCTGACGCATCGCACCTGCCGCCTCGCGACCGTCATCGGTCATGCGGGCGTCGGCAAGACGCGGCTCGTGGAGGAGATCATCCGCCGCGCGCAGGATCGCGACGCGGTCGTGCTCCAGGGGCGCTGCCTGCCGTACGGCGACGGGATCACGTTCTGGCCCCTGATCGAGGCTGTCCGCCAGGCCGCCGGGATCGACGACCGAGACGCGGCCTCCGACGCGCTCGAGAAGCTCGAGCTGCTCGTCGGGGTCGAGGCGGGCGACGTGTACGAGCGGGTCGCCGCCGCAGTAGGGCTCTCGGATGCGCATTTCCCGCTCCAGGAGCTGTTCTGGGGCGCGCGCAAGCTGTTCGAGCTTCTCGCGGCGAGTCGTCCGCTCGTCGTTGTCTTCGAGGATGTGCACTGGAGCGAGGACGCGTTCCTCGAGCTGATCGAGCACCTGCTCGACGCGGTCGAGAACGCTCCGGTGTTGCTCGTCTGCCCGGCGCGCCCCGACCTGCTCGAGGCGAAGCCCGACTGGGGCGTTCGCGACGACGCGACGCGGGTCGTGCTCGAACCCCTCGACGACGCGCAGAGCGAGCAGGTGATCGACAACCTGCTCGGCGAGTCCGGGCTCGCGGACGAGGTTCGCTCGCGCGTGATCGACGCCGCGCAGGGAAACCCGTTGTTCGTCGAGCAGCTCGTGTCGATGCTGATCGACGAGGGGTTCCTCGCGCTCGTCGACGGGCGGTGGCTGCCGACGACCGAGCTGCCGGCCGCCGCGGTGCCGCCGACGATTCACGCGCTCCTCGCGTCGCGGCTCGACGGGCTCGAGCGCGAGGAGCGCGCCGTCGTCGAGCCGGCGTCCGTCGCCGGCTACGTCTTCCCGGTGGACGCGGTCCGCGAGCTCGCGCCGGACGCCGTCCGAGACCAGGTGACCGCGCATCTCTCGTCGCTCGAGCGGAAGCAGTTCGTGCACCCAGACTCCTCGAGAAGTTCGAGCGAAGCGCACTTCAAGTTCGACCACGCACTGATCCGCGACACGGCGTACGACGCCCTGCTGAAGCGCGCGCGCGCGACGCTGCACGAGAAGTTCGTGCAGTGGGCCGACCGCGTCAACCGCGCGAACGGCCGCGAGGCTGAGTACGAGGAGATCCTCGGCTACCACCTCGAGCAGGCGTATCGCTACCTCTCCGACCTCGGTCCGCTCGACGAGAACGGCCGTGGACTCGGCGCCGACGGTGCCCGGCGGCTTGCGTCTGCCGGGCGTCGCGCGCAGGCGCGTGGCGACGTCGGCGCTGCCGCGAGCCTGCTCGGCCGTGCGACGGCGCTCCTCGACGCGCTCGACCCGGAGCGCGTCGCGCTCTTGCCGGACTACGGCGAGGCTCTCCTCTACCTTGGCGACTTCGCGCGGGCGGAGACCGTCCTCGACGAGGCGATCGAGCACGCGAAGCGGATCGGCGCCGACGGGCCAGCCGTGAGCGCGCGGCTCGTGCGGCGCTGGGTCCTCCTCCGGGCAGGAGACGCCGAAAACTGGCGCGAAGAGATGATGCGGGAGACGTCGGAGGCGATCGAGGTGCTTTCTCGGGAGGGAGATCACGCCGGGCTCGCCCGCGCGTGGGTGCTGCGCGGGTACGTCCACGGCGTCGCCTGCAACTTCGGCGACGCTGCCGAGGCGGCCGCGCGAGCGCTCGACGAAGCTGCCCTCTCGGGCGACTCGCGGCTGCAGACGAGGTCGGCGACCGCCTATGCCGCAGCAGCTCTCTACGGCCCGACGCCGATCGGCGAAGCGATCGAGCGCTGCAACGAGATCGTCGAGCAGGTGTCAGGCGACCGCCACGCTGCGGCGACGGTGCGCTCGCTGCTGGCGAGCCTCGAGGCGCTGCGCGGCGACTTCGAGCGTGCGCGCGAGCTGTACGCGGACGCGAGGGCGGTGCTGGAAGATCTCGGCCTCACCGTCGCCGCGGCCCAGACGGCGATCGAATCGTCACGCGTCGAGATCCTCGCGGGGAATCCGGAGGCCGCCGAGCGGGAGCTTCGCCGAAGCTACGAGGCGCTCGAGGCGGTCGGCGAGCGGTACCTCCTGTCGACGGTTGCTGGGCTCCTCGGGCAGGCGCTCGCGGATCAGCAACGCTACGACGAGGCCGACGAGTTCGCCGCGACCGCGCGGGAGCTCGCTGCCGAGGACGACGTCGACTCGCAGGCGCTCTGGCGCAGCGTCCGCGGACGCGTCCTCGCGCGGAAGGAACGTTTCGAAGACGCCGAGCGGCTCGTCAAGGAAGCGGTCGATCTCCTCGCCGATACCGACGGTAGCCTGATGCAGTTCGGAGCTTGGCTCGCGCTCGCAGAGCTGTACGAGCTCGCCGGGAACCGGCAGCTCGCGCAGGATGCCGCCGACGCGGCCGTGCGGCTCGCCGAGCAGAAGCAGAGCGACGTCGCCGCAGCGCTGGCCCGCGAGCGGCTGGCCGAGGTGTCGGCCGGCCGCTCGCGCGATGCTTCTGCGTTGTCTCCCTAGCCGAAGTTCCAGGAGCCGTTCGAGAGGCTCTTGACGACCTGGGTGACGATCTTGGTCTTGTTGTCCTGCGTCGGCGCGAACTTGCACACCGTTGCAGCGCCCGGGAGCGAGCCGTCGTTGTTGCAGAGCGCTGTGACCTCGGTTCCGTTGTGGAGGACGATCAGCGTCTTGTAGTTGAAGCCGTTCGACGGAAACTCCAGCGGGCTCAGCCTGAAGCGGAACGTCGCCGGCGTGTCGAACGTCAGGAGGTCCGCACAGGTCGCACCCGGAGCGTCGACGCAGATCTGGGACGTCTCCGAGAATCCCGCGTCGCCCGTCGCGTGCGCCGATTCCGTCAGGGCGAGCGTGTTCCCGTCGTTGAAGTCGGTGACGCACGCCTCCGTCGACTGGACGTTGCCCGTCCCGAGGCTCTGGCTCGTGGCCAGAAGCGACGGGTCGCCGGTGTTGTTCGGGTTGCAGGCGGTCTCGAAGTAGCCGCTGGCGTGATTCGGGTCGGTCGCGTCGAACACGGTCGTCGTGACCTCCGTCGGGAACGTATCGGTGTGCGACGACTGCGGCTGCTGGTCGTTCGAGCCCTCGTTCAGGCTCGCAGAGGCCGTGTTCGTGAACGAGTTCCCGGCCAGCGAGGCGGGAATCGTCAGGACGATCTTCAGCACCACGACCTGGTCGGCCGCGAGGCTGCCGATGTCACAGGTGACGCTCGTGGTGGTCGCGCCGACGGCCGGACACGTTCCAGGCCCGCTCGCGACCTTTGCCGACACGAACTTCGTGCCCGCGGCGAGCGATTGGCCCGTCGCGGGATCGCTTACCGTGACGTGGTTCGCCGCCGTGCCCTCGTTCTTGACAGTGATCGTGTAGAGCGCGTTGTAGCCGCGCGTCACGCTCTCCGGCGCGCTCGTCTTCTTGATCGTCACTGTCGGCCCCGCAGCGCGCACCGACGCCGCGGCCCCGCCGATCGCAAGTGCCATCACGACTGCCGCGATCGCCACGCGCCAGGCCGCTCGCCGGATGCTCGCCGCAGGACGAGCGGTCGTTCTCCTCATCATTCTTCGTACCCTCCTTGTCGGGTCACGCCTCCCCCGGGGGCGCAACTTTCAAAATCCCTTGTGGGAACGAACCCACACCGAATCACAACGGCGGCGCCTTTTCAAGGCCCGACCGCCGCTTTCTACGTCCCGCCGGTGGCGCCGCGCGAGCGTTCGAGCGCCGCCGCGATCTCTGCGGCGTGGTTCGCGGCGAGCTCCGTGGATGCATGGACGAGGTGCGCGACCCGGAAGCCCTCGTCCGCCGCGATGATGTCGTCGCGGCCCGTTTCGAGGTAGGTGTCGAGGCGGCGGCGCAGCTCGAGCAGGATCGTGTCGAGCTCGCCCAGGAGCTCCGCAGTCGTCGCGGCCGTCGAGACGTCGCCCTCCCTCTCCATACGAGGAGCGTAACGCCTCTGCCGCAGCCGTCGTCGTGCGCGGGTAGCTATTCGTTTCGTGGGTAGCCCGATGCTCATGGCCGACGCAACCGAGCCTCTGGTTCGCCTGCGCGACGACCTGCGCTCGACCCGCCTCGAGCTCGAGGTGCCGGGCGCGGAGGAGGCGCGGCGCGCGCGCGACGAGCTCGTCGCACAGGTCGACGACTATCTGCTCCCGCGCCTCCGCCGGATGGAGGCGCCCGTGCTGATGGTGGTCGGCGGCTCGACGGGCGCTGGGAAGTCGACGATCGTGAACAGCCTGATCGGGAGCGTCGTCAGTCCTGCCGGCGTCCTGCGCCCGACGACGCGCGTGCCGGTCCTCGCGTGTCATCCGGATGACGTTCGCTGGTTCGAGGACGACCGGATCCTGCCCGGCCTCGCGCGTACGACCGGCGGCGAGGGCGCCGGGCAGCGGTCGCTGCAGCTCGTTCCAACGCCGCGCCTCGGCGAGGGTCTCGCGCTGCTGGACTCGCCCGACATCGACTCGGTGCTGGCGGAGAACCGCACGCTCGCGAACCAGCTGCTTGCAGCGGCAGACGCCTGGTTGTTCGTCACGACGGCAGCGCGGTACGCGGATGCCGTGCCGTGGGAGTTCCTGCGCGCGGCGCGCGAGCGCGGCACGTCGGTGTCCGTCGTCCTCAACCGCGTGCCGTCCGACGCGGGACGCGAGGTGCCCGCACACCTCGCCGAGATGCTCCGGAACGAGGATCTCGGCGACAGCGACGTGCTGGTCGTGCGCGAGGTGCAGCTCGGGAACGGCCTGCTGCCCACGTCCGCGCTTGCACCCGTGCGCGGCTGGCTCGACGACCTCGCGGCGGACGCGCAGGCTCGCGCGTCGCTGATCCGGCGGACGCTTCGGGGAGCCCTGGCGAGCCTGCCCGTGCGCGCGGCCGTCGTCGAGAGGGCGGCCGTGGAGCAGCTCTCGGTCGCAGCCGAGCTCCGCACCGAGGCGGACGCCGCGTACGCCGCCGCGCTGCGCGAGGTCGAGGGCGCCCTTCGCAGCGGGTCGCTCCTCCGCGGCGAGGTGCTCGCCCGCTGGCACGAGGTCGTCGGCACGGGCGATGTCATGCGCGCGCTCGAGACGCGTGTCGGCTGGGTTCGCGACCGGTTGAAGAGCATCGTGACGGGATCTGCGCCGCCCGACGCCGAGCTTCGAACGGTGGTCGAGAATCGTGTCGAGGCCGTCGTGCGCGCCTCGGCCGAGCGAGCCGCCGAGCGGACGGCGCGGGCCTGGCGCGATCGTGTCGCCGGTCGCGCCCTGCTCGCAGACGCCCCCGGGCTCGAGCGCGCGTCGGAGGCGCTCGACACGGCCACCGAGGAGGAGGTGCGGGCGTGGCAGGGCGTCGTGTTCGAGCTCGTCCGGGAGGAGGGCGCGACGCGCCGCACGACCGCCCGCCTTGCGTCGCTCGGCGTCAACGGCGCGGGACTGACGGTGATGCTGGCGGTCTTCGCCCACACGGGCGGACTGACCGGCGCCGAGGTCGTGGTCGCCGGAGGCACCTCGGCGGTCGGGCAGAAGGTGCTCGAGGCGATCTTCGGCGACCAGGCGGTGCGCGCGCTGGCGGCGCGTGCCCGCGACGATCTCGTCGAGCGCGTCGACCGGCTGTTGCGCGAGGAAGCCGCCCGATTCGACGCGGTGCTCGGCGCGGCCACGCCCGGGGCCGACAGCTTCGCTCGCCTGCATGCTGCAGTGGACGCGATCCGCCGCGCGGCATGACGATCGCTCCCGCCCGGGGGTCGGGCGAGTCCGGAGAGCTCGACCGGCGGCTCGGCGCGCTGTCGGAGGCGGCGGAGCTCGCGTCCGGCCGGCTCGACGACGACACCGTCGACTCGGCCCGCACCCTGGTCGCGAATGCAGGAGCGCGACTCGGTCTCGGTCTGGAGTGGACCGTCGTTGCGCTGGCCGGGCCGACGGGCGCCGGCAAGTCGCAGCTGTTCAACGTGTTGACGGAGACGGAGCTGGCTGCCGTCGGGCGCCGCCGGCCGACCACATCATCCGGCCACGCCGCCATCTGGGGAGACGGCGGTGAGGAGCTCCTCGACTGGCTCGAGATCGCGCGCCGCCACCGTCTCGAGAGCGGCGACCTCGAAGGCCTGGTCCTCCTCGATCTTCCCGACTTCGACTCTGTCGAGATGTCGCACCGGCTCGAGGTGGATCGGGTCGTCGAGCTCGTGGACCTCGTGCTGTGGGTGGTCGAGCCGCAGAAGTACGCAGACGCGGCGCTGCACGACCGCTACCTGCGCCGGCTCTCGACGCACGCTGCCGCGATGGCAGTCGTGCTGAACCAGGCCGACCTGCTGGCCGCCGCCGAGGTGGAGGCTTGGCGGGACGACATGCGTCGGCTGCTTGCGGAGGACGGGTTGAAAGGGATTCCGATCGCTGTCGTCTCCGCCCGAACGGGTGACGGTCTCGCCGAGCTTCGCGGGCTGCTTCAGGAGCGGGTAGCGGCGCACGAGGCGGCACTCGAGCGACTCGCTGCAGATCTCGCCGCGGCCGCCGAAGGCCTCGGCGCCGGTTGCGATTCCGGCCGGCCCGCGGGCGTGGGACGCGACGAGCGACAGCAGCTTC
>Ga0126312_10000471_pt1 | contig 23908 bp, 28 predicted proteins | sample Plot104A_FD_92537 | JGI IMG/M metagenome (GOLD analysis project Ga0126312, IMG submission 92537) | Serpentine soil microbial communities from UC McLaughlin Reserve, CA, USA - Plot104A | ecosystem: Environmental > Terrestrial > Soil > Grasslands | place: USA: UC McLaughlin Reserve, Lake County...
GCGCGACGCCGACGGCGAGCCCGACCAGCGCGAGTAACAGGAGTGGTCGCTCGAACCTCATCTCACCCTCGAGCAGACGGCATGGACCTGGACGACGGCTCGAATGCGTCCGAGCTCGGCGTCACCCCGAACTGACACGACCACACGGCGGCCACGCACAGCCCGCACTGCCTTCACCGTCCCGATCACGCTGGCGCTCGGCGGCGTCGGCGTCCCAAACGCGACCGCGTGGGAAGCATCGACGAGCGTCTCACGCGCACGACATGCGCTCGCGACGGTGTTCGACCCCGGAAGGACGCGCACCCTGCCAACCCGCCTGATCGTCGGCTCACCGGGCTTGACCATGCCGAAGGCGGTCGGGATCCCTCCTCCGCCGCTCGCCGGCATGCACCCGATGAATGGTCGGAAGCTCGGTGCGCGCGCAGTCGCTCCGACGTAGCTCGCCACGAATACAACCGAGCGGGACGTCGTGATCCCGGGATTCACCGGACTGCCGAGTTTCCCGATGAACGTCACGTTGATCCCGCGGTCGCTGAGGCGGGCGTCGAGCCCGCCGACGATGTAGCCCCGTGGGCAAGTGAGCTGGTACTCGACCTCTGGTCTCGGCACGGAGCTCCCGGTGGGAACGACGACCCACGGCCCGGCCACGGGCACGCAGACCATCAAGCCGTCGCACTCGTCTGCCGCCTGTGCGGGGCCCGAGCCGGCGGTCAGGACGGCGCTCAGTGCCGCGATCACGAGCAGCTTCTTCATGGGACCCTCCTGAACCAGAGTGCCGACAAGGCCCCGCCGGTGAGCAGGAGTGCGGCGGCGCCGCCCGCGAAGTAATCCCCGATCTCGCGGGACTCCTTGCGCGTGCCGAGTCGCGACCCGAGCTCCTCATAGACCCGTTGGAGGCCTTCGGCATCGGTGGCAGTGAAGAACTCGCCCCCCGAGAGCTGCGCGATCGCTCTGAGCGTGTCGGGATTCGGTGGGACGCGGATGATCTGCCTGAAACCGCCGGTGAGCGTCTCCTCGACGACGCCGTCTTCGGTCCCCACAAGCACCGTGTACACGGGCACTTTGAGCTGCTTCGCGCGCCGGGCGGCCACCTGCGGGTCGACCGCGCCTCCGTCACGGGCTCCGTCGGAGATGAGCAGGACCGAGCGCGGCGGCGCATTGTCCTGATCGCCCTGCCGGGGCTGGCCGACCCGCGTGGAGAGAGCGACCGCGTCGCCGATCGCAGTGCCCTCGCCCGGCGCCAGCGTGTCGAGCGATGCCTCGACCAGCGAGCGGTCCTCGGTCGGCACCACTCCGACGACCGCGCGCGTCGCAAAGGAAACAACGCCTACTCGGTATTTCTCCGGCACCTCGCCGAGGAATGCTTTGGCGGCGTTCCGAGCCGCGTCCAGCCGGGTGGGCTCGACGTCATCCGCCTTCATCGAGCGCGAGGCGTCGATGGCGAGAACGACGGTCGCCTCCTCGCGCTTGACGTTGACCGTCGCGTGGGGACGCGCGACGCCGAGGACGATCGCAGTGAGTCCGAGGAGCATGAGGATGAGGGGAAGGTGACGGCGCCGCCCGGGCCTACGGTCGATCACGTTGGGCAGCAGTGCGGGGTTCGCGAAGCCGGCGGCGAAGGCCGTGCGCCGGCGCTCTCGCAGCAAGTAGAGGGCGACGAGCAGCGGAATGAGGAGCAGGGCGAGGAGCGCGAGCGGCCAGTCGAAGGTCACGTGCGTCTCCGCCGTAGGAAGACAGCGAGCGACCGCAGCCAGTCGCCCGAGGTCGACAGGACGAGGTGGCGAACCCCCAGCGAGGCAAGCGCCTTCACGACGTCGTTCCGCTCTTCCGCGGCGGCCGCCTCGAAGCGCTCGCGCAACCTGCGACTCCTCGTGTCGACGCGGAGCAGGCGACCCGTCTCGGGATCGACGAGCCAGAGCGCGCCGACGTTTGGCAGCGCCTCCTCGCGCGGGTCGCGGACCTCGAGGGCGACGACATCGTGCCTCCCGGCGAGCTCGAGCAGCGGGCGGCGCCAGTCGCGGGGGCCGCGGAAGTCGGAAACGACGACGACCAGGCTCCGTTGCCTGGCAAGGGCGCCCGTCCGGGTGAGCGCCTCGCCGAGCGACGTGGCCCCGAGGCGTTCCCCCTCCGGCTCCTCGCGAAGCGCCATGAGCAGGCCGACGAGGCCCATCCGTCCCTGCCTGGCCGGCAGGCCGCGCGGGTTCGCGTCTCCGAAGGTGACGACGCCGAGCCGGTTGCCTCGTCTCGTTGCGACGTGTCCGATCGCGAGCGCCGCTCCTTCGGCGACGTCGGCTTTCCGCCGCTCAGCGGTGCCGAATTGCATCGAGGCCGAGACGTCGAGCACGAGCCACGTGGCCAGCACGCGCTCGGCAAGCTGGACGCGCACGTGCGGCTCGCCCGTCCGGGCGGTGACGTTCCAGTCGATGCGGCGGACGTCGTCGCCGGGGACGTAGGTGCGCACCTGCGCGAGCTCCGTGCCGTCCCCGAAGAGCGATGAGCGGTAGTCGCCGGCGAGTAGTCCCTCCATCCGGCGCCCGATCGTGATGTCGAGCGCCCGGAGCAGGGCATCCGGCATCGGCCCCGGCCCGGGCCGGTCCGGTGTCGGTGCGCGCCGGATCGCGTTCACGCCGCGCTCACGCGGGTGAGGTCGATGTGCGGGACGGGCACGGCTGCGATCACGTCGTCGAGGATGGCGTCCGGGGTCACCTCCTCGGCGAGGGCCTGGTAAGTCAGCACCAGCCGATGGCGGAGTGCGTCCTTGGCGAGTGCCTGGAGGTCCTCCGGGAGCGCGTACTCTCGGCCGCGGATGAGCGCAAGTGCCCGAGCGGCCTGGACCAGGCTGATCGGGCCGCGGGGGCTGGCGCCGTACGCGATGTACTCGGACGACTGCTCGGATGTCTGCCGCGTCGAGGTCGCCAGATTGACGGCGTAGCTGACCAGTGCCGGATCGACGTAGATCTCGAACACAGCCCGCTGGAGCGCCTTCAGCTCCTCCAGCGTCAGCGCCTCGCGGAGGTCGGGCGGAGCAACCAGCTGGCGCTCGACGATCGTCAGCTCCTCGTCGTGCTCGGGGTAGCCGATGAGAATCTTGAGCATGAAGCGGTCGACCTGCGCCTCCGGCAGGGGATACGTGCCCTCCGACTCGATCGGGTTCTGGGTCGCCATCACGAGGAAAGGATCGGGAACCGCGAACGTGTCGTGCCCGATCGTCACCTGGCGCTCCTGCATGACCTCGAGCAGGGCCGACTGCACCTTCGCCGGCGCGCGGTTGATTTCGTCCGCGAGCAGGAAGTTGCAGAACACCGGACCGAGCTCGGTCTCGAAGGTGCCTTCACCGGCTCGATAGATGCGGGTCCCGACGAGGTCGGACGGGACGAGGTCGGGTGTGAACTGGACCCGCGAGAACGTGCCGCCGAGCACCCCCGCCGTCGTCTTGATCGTGAGCGTCTTGGCCAGGCCGGGGACACCTTCGATCAGCAGATGGCCCTGCGCCAGCAGGCACACGAGCACTCGCTCGAGCATCGTCTCCTGACCGGCGATCACGCGCCGGATTTCGAACAGTGCTTGCTCCAGACGTTCCTTCGCCACTGGGGGGGTCGGGACCGGCGAATCGGTGTTCGACACGGGGGCTCCTCTCTCGTGGGCTCTCGTTCCTACGAGAACCGGCGAGCTGCAGTTTTCGCAGCGGCCTCCTCGGGCTTGCCGTCAGCCTACCGGCTAACCTTGCCCGACCCAATGGCGACGGTCCAGGACACTCAGGCGGTCGAAGAAGGGCTGCCCGCGCGGCAGGCGCCGGAGGTCTTCCGCTACTACCAGCTCGCGAAGAAGCAGGAGTGGCAGGTGCGCGACATGCCGTGGGAGGAGTTGCCCCCGATCCCGGAGAGCTCCGGCACGAAGGAGAAGCAGGCCCGCCGGCGCGACATCTGGCGCTCGGTCATTACCCAGCAGCTCCAGGCGGATTCACTCGCCGTCGAGATGGCGGCTCAGCTGCTCGAGCTCGCCAGGCACCACGACGCGAAGCTCTACTACTCGACGATGTCCCAGGACGAGGCTCGCCACGTCGAGGCCTGGCTGCGCCTGATCGAGGCCGCCGGCGGCCCGACCGAGCGCGATCCACACCTTGACCAGCTGGCGCAGATCTTCCTCGGCCTGAACGAGCTCGAGGAGAAGGTCTTCCTGATGCAGGTCTTCTTCGAACGGATGATCATTCCCCGCTTCCGACTGATCGCCCGCGCCTCACGGGGGACGGTGCTCGAGGACCTCTGCAACCGCCTGACGGTCGACGACGGCATCCACCACGGTTCGGGGATGGCCTATGAGAAAGTCCTTCTGCGCACGGCTTCGAAGAAGACAAAGGACAAGATGATCCAGGGCGCGAGCAAGATGCTCCCGATCTTCGCCGAGCACGTGCTCTGGCGGCCCAAGGAGCGGGACTTCGTCAGCACGACGATGCGCTCGCGGGATCTCGCCCGCGTCCAGCGCGAGATCGAAGAGGGGATCAAGATCGCGTCGTCGCTGGGACTCGACGTCAGCGACATCGAGTACACGATTCCTTCCTGAGGCCAAGGCGCCGACTCGGCGGCGCCGACCAGCAAGGCTAGCCGGCTTGCCGGCGTGGCCGCCTTATCGACGCCAGCGCCGCCGTCGCGCGGGGATCCTTCGTTTCTGGGCGACCCGCCGAATCACCGGCAGCTCCTCGAGGCTGTGCCCGGCCCCGGTTGCGACGCAGGTGAGGGCCGAGTCGGCCACGTAGACCGGGAGCTGGGTCTCGACGCGCATGAGCTCATCGAGGCCGCGCAGGAGCGAGCCGCCGCCGACGAGAACGATTCCACGGTTCGTGATGTCCGCCGCCAGCTCGGGCGGCGTAGCCTCGAGCGTCTCCTTGACGATGCCGATGATCTGACCTATGGGCCTTTGGAGCGCTTCCCGGGCTTCGTCGGCCGTAAGACGAACTCGCCTCAAGCCGCCGCTGATGAGATCTCGGCCGCTGACGTCCGTGTCGGGCAGCTCGGGTGTCTCGATTGCGGATCCAATCTCGATCTTCGCCGCTTCGGCCCGCTCCTGGCCGATCAGGACCCTGCGGTGATCTCTCACGTAGCGGACGATCGCGTCGTCCATCTCGTAGCCGCCTACGCGGAGCGAGCGCGAGACGACGATTCCCCCAAGCGAGATGACCGCGACCTCGGTCGTTCCTCCTCCGATGTCGACGATCATGTTGCCGCTCGGCTCGGCAACAGGAAGACCGGCGCCGATCGCCCCTGCCATCGGCTCCTCGATCAGGTCGGCCTCGCGCGCCCCGGCGGTGAGAGTGGCTTCCTTGACGGCGCGCTCTTCGACGTCGGTGATCCCACTCGGAACACAGAGGACGACGCGCCGATGGATGCCCCTATGCCCGTTGGCCTTGGCGAGGAACCCACGGAGCATCTGCTCGGTCATGTCGAAGTCTGTCATCACTCCGTGGCGAAGTGGACGTGTCGCTCGGATTTTCGCCGGCGTCCGACCGATCATCCTTTTCGCCTCGTCTCCGACCGCCTGCACCTTGCCGGTCGTCTCGTCTATTGCGATCACAGATGGCTCGAAGAGGATGATCCCCTCGTGGCGGACGTAGACGACCGTGTTGGCGGTGCCCAAGTCGACGGCCATGTCGCGGCGACGGTACGTCGGCAGGCGAAGAGAGATACCCACGGCCCGCGATTCCATCACGAAGCCGCGAACGGGGTTGCACTCCGCCGGCTCGCGCGGACGACGGCCTTAGAGCCTGAGCGTCATCTGGATGGGCTGCTCGTCGTCACGGGCGAATCCGCACGCGGCGTAGAACGCCTTAGCGCGGGGGTTGTCCGCGAGCACCCACGCCTCGACGACGCCCTCGTCTTTCATCCATTGGCGCATGGCCTGCATGAGCCTCGTTCCAACGCCTCGCCGGCGGCTCGCCTGCCGCACCCCAATCTCGTAGAGGAGGAGTTGCCGCGCCTCGCCGGCGCGCCGCAGCTCCACGTAGCAGAGGAGGTGCCCGACGACGACGCCGTCTTCCTCGGCCACCCAGTGGAGCACCGTCGGTTCACGCAGGTACGCCGCGGCAGCGTCGCCCGTCAGGGGTCGTTTGGGCGCTCCGCGCTCGGCTAGGTCGAAATCCTCCTCCTCTTCCGCCAGCGCCCGTAGGACACCCTCGTCACCGGGCCCGAGCAGCCTGACCTCGACCGTCGGTTACTCCTCTTCGAGCTTCAGCGCCGCTGAGTTGATGCAGTAGCGCTGACCCGTCGGGTGCGGGCCGTCGGGAAAGACGTGTCCGAGGTGGCCGCCGCAGTTGGCGCACAGCACCTCGGTGCGCACCATCCCGTGGCTCGTGTCCCGCTCCTCCTCGATCACGTCCTCCGACGCCGGTGCGTAGAACGCGGGCCAGCCGCAGCCGGAGTCGTACTTCGTCTCCGAGGCGAACAGCTCGGTGCCACAACCCGCGCAGCGGTACGTCCCCGGTTCGAAGACATGGTCGTACTCGTTGACGAACGGCGCCTCGGTTCCCTTTTGGCGCAGCACCTGGTACTGCTCGGGCGTCAGCTCCGCGCGCCACTCAGCATCTGTCTTCTCGATCTTTGGCATAGGAGTGCAGTCTGCCAGCGATGTGTCATCCGACCGAGGGCCGGGCACGTATGACCCCCAGAAGCGACAAAGCGTTTGAAAGAGGGGGGATCTCTGTTGATCCGACGGATCACGCTTCTCACAGTCTGGACTGCGGTCGCCGCAATCATGCTGGCGGCGCCGCTCGGGGCATCCGGCGGCTTTCCAGAGCGGATTTCGCTGCCCGACCGCTTCCGGCCCGAAGGGATCGCGATCGGCCCGCAGGGGACGTTCTACGTCGGCTCGATCCCGACGGGAGCGATCTCTACCGCGGCAATCTCAGGACCGGTGAGGGGACGACCTTCATTCCCGGCATAGAGGGGGTCCGCGCCGCAATCGGCGTCGAGTACGATCACGGGCTCCTGTTCGTCGCCGGCGGGGGGACCGGGAAAGGCTTCGTCTACAGCGCGAGAAGTGGCGACTTGTTGGCCGAGCCGCAGCTGGCTGTACTCCCGATCGATGACGCGAACCCGACGTTCGTAAACGATGTCGCCGTCGCACGGGGCGGCGCGTACTTCACCGACTCACGGCGGCCGTTCCTCTACCGATTCGGCCCTGGCGGCGTCGAGAGGATCCCGCTGACCGGCGACATCGTCTACCAGGCCGGAAACAACGCCAACGGCATCGAGGCAACCCCGGACGGCAAGACGCTGATCATCGTTCAGAGCAACGTCGGCAAGGTCTTCACCGTCGATCCGAGCTCCGGCGAGACGGAGGAGATCGCGCTCGGCCAGACGGTCGTCAACGGCGACGGGCTGCTGCTCGACGGCAAAAACCTCTACGTCGTGCAGAACCGGGACAACAAGGTGGCCGTGTTCAGGCTTAGTCCGAGCCTGGACTCAGGGACACTGACGGTGAATCTCACCGACCCGGACTTCGACGTGCCGACGACGATCGACGAGTTCGGCAGGCGCCTCTACGCGGTCAACGCTCGATTCAGGCCAATGACGGAGCCGCAGGAGACCGTGTTCTGGCTCGCGCAGTTCCGCAAGGCGAGCGGACACTAGGAGCGTCATCAGGGATGGCGGTGGAGTACCCTCCACCGCCGTCCCGCTGCTAGCGGGTTCGCACGAGGACGAGCTTGTCGACGCCGGACTCGGCGCCCCAGAGCTCGCCCCGGCGACCAAGGAGCTGGCGCACGTCAGCGCCCGCGCTCGGAACCCGGACCATCGTGAACCGCTGTGTCCGCGGGTCGAAGCGGACGATGGCGTTCGCGCCGAAGTCGGTGATCCAGACGATGTCGCGCTCGTCGACATAAACGGCATATGGCTGCGGGTTCCGGCCCGGGAGCCGCCACTCGCGCCATCGGCGCCTTGCCGGGTTGTACAGGCCGAGCTTGCCCGCGTTCCATTCGCTGATCCAGATGCGGCCGCGCGAGTCGGACCAGACCCGGCGGGCGCCCTGATTCCGGGTGGGCGGCCGCAGGACGGTCGCCTTGCCGGTGCGGATGTCGATGCGACCGAGGTAGCTCCCGGCGAGCGAGGCGTAGTAGACCGCGCCGCGGGGAGTGGTCGTGATGCCGTAGGGACCAAGCCCGCGCGGAGCGGCGAAGACTCGTATCCGCCCGGTCTTCGGGTCAAGCCGCCCGTAGGTGCCGCTCTGACCGGTGAACCAGAGGACGCCGCGACGGTCGAACGTGGCCGTGTTCAGGTTCGCGTACGCGCTTCGGCTCGGGAGGGGAAAGCGACGGACGCGCCGTGTCCGCGGGTCCACGCGCACGATCGCGTTGAGGCCGCCGTCCGTGATCCACGGAGCTCCGTCGGGGCCGACGATCACGCCGTGCGGCGCCGAGCCTTCCCCCAGCGGAATGTGTCGCGTCACCCCGGTCTTCGGGTTGAGCCAGCCGAGCTCGCCCGAGCCCTGCGCGGTGTACCAAACGCCGCCGTCGCGGGCGGGGGCGACGTCGTGGGGGTGTGCGCCGGCGGGCACGGGATACTCGCGAACTTCGAGGGCAGGTTGGCGGCCGGTGGCCGCGGGCGTGAGCGCCGCCACCAGGGCAAGCGCCGCCAGACCAACGATCGGCAGACGACGACGGAAGCGCACGATCTAGGCGCCGACGAGCGCTGCAGGGACTAACAGGGCGAGCAAGCGCAGCCAGATCCCGGCCTCGTAGAACATTTCACGCCCGGACCGGCCGGCCATGACCGGCACGCTACCCACAGTGGGAGGGTGAGGCAGGGGATCGAGGCACCCGCGGGAATCTGGCCGCTGCCGGTGATTCGGTCAGCGCGAAAGCGGGGACGACCGGGTGGATGCTCCGTCACGCCATTCCTGCACTCACGCTGCTCGCACTAGTTGCGGCGGTTGCGAGTGCTGCGCCCGCGGCCCGGAACGGTCAGCTCTTGTACCTGCGGTCGCTCGGTGGCAACGCACCGCCCTACGGCCGGCTGTTCCTGGCGGGCCCACTCGGGGAAGGCGCGCGCGATATCACGCCCGCCGGCATCCTCGACGTCCAGGGTGCGGCCTGGTCTCCCGACGGCCGACGCATCGCGATCTCGGCGATCGCCGAGGGTGACCACGATCCCGAGATCTTCGTCGTCGCAGCCGACGGGACGTGGCTCCGGCGTGTGACGGACAATTACCTCTCGGACCGGCAACCCACGTGGTCGCCGGACGGACGGCGGCTTGCCTTTGCGAGTGCTCGCACCGGGCTCTTCCAGATCTACTCGATGCGTGCCGACGGCAGCCGCCAGCGCAGGCTCTCGCACCAGGCAGAGGACTGCGAGACTCCTGCCTGGTCACCAAACGGGCGCTGGATCGTGTTCACGTGCCAGCTCGGCTATTGGAAGCTCGTGCGCATGCGTCCGGACGGGTCGGGCGAGCGCCGCCTGCTACCCGGGTATCCACTGACAGAGAGCTCGCCCACCTGGACGCCGGACGGGCTGATCGTGTTCTCTCGGGGTGCGAAGTCGGCACGCGGGCGCGGCATCTTCACTGCTCGCGCCGACGGCACGCGCCTCCGCCGGCTCCGAGCAAGTGGCGGGGATCCCGCCGTCTCGCCTGACGGTCGTCTCCTCGCCTTCACGTGGATGCCGGACGGCGCGAATCAGGAGATTTTCGTGATGCGCCGAAACGGCACGGGAGTCAGGCAGATCACTGCAACGAGCGGCGTCACCGAATGGTGCCCCGACTGGCAGCGGGACTCGCGGTGATCTAGCGAGCCGACACGGCTGCTATTTCTTGGGCCCGGGTTCTGGCGTGGGAGGCGGCGCCGGCTTAGGAGTTTCCGAGGGCTTCGGCGTCTCCGTCCGGTGCGCCGGCTGAGCGGGCTTGGGGCGTGCGGGTCGGCTGTGTCCGATCTTCTTGCCACTTGCCGGCCGTGTTCGGGCTTTGGGCGCTGCGGGGTTCGGCTTCTCGGTCGGCGGTGCTTTGACCGTCGGCGTTGCATGCTGCGATGCACGTGCGAGTTTCGCCGCAGCCCTCTCTGTCCTTCCCGATGCCTTGGCCGGAGGCATGGGACGGGCCGGCAGCTCCTTGGTCTTCGCCTTGCCCGCCTTGCGCGCCGGACGACCACTTCGCGGCTGGGCTGGGGCGGGCCGATCGACCGGGACACTCGTAGCGGCGATTTGTGCGACCTGTGCGCTCCGCGGCGTCTCGTGGGTGATCGCGGTCTGTGCGGCCGTCTGCTCGGATCTCGTCACCGGGTCGGGTTTCGTTGCGACGCCGTAGCCGACGCCGCCGGCAGTCACTGCGGCCGCCGTGAGGGCGGCCGCCTTCGCGGCGAACCCGGCCGCAATCCCTGTGCCGCCCGCCCCGGCTGCAGTCGCGGCACCACCGCCGACCGCTCCGGACCCACCCGCCGCGACGGCGCTCGCTCCGAGGCCGGCCGCAGCCTGCTCTCCCCGGAACAGGAAGATGGAGGCGGGGACCGGCATGACCGAGAGCCCCTTGAGCAGCGCGCGCTGCCGTCTCTGCACGTCCGCGAAGCGCACGCAAACCTGGCACTCATGCAGGTGCGCCTTGAGGCGGCGCCCGACACGGCGTGGCAGGCGGCCGTCGAGGCGCCGCAGGACGGCCTCCTCCGCCTCGGTGCACGTGAGCGCCTCCTCGAAGTGTTCGGCCAGTGCCCGGCGCGCCCGGAAGAGCTGCCCTTCGAGCGCGCTCTGCGTGATGTTCAAGATCTCGGCGATCTCCGCGTACGAGCGTCCTTCGAACTCCCGCATCAGGAGTGCTGAGCGCTGAGCCGGCGGTAGATGCTGGAGCGCGCGTAAGACGTCGGCGAGGCTCGGATCGCTCCGCTCGGGGACGTTCTGCGCGAGCCGATCGTCGAGCTCCACCTCGAGCGCTTTCCCCTGCACGGACCGGAAATGCCGGCGCACCTCGTTGTGCGCGATCCGCATGAGCCAGTTCTCCGGCTTGCGCGGCTTCGTCCCCTGCGCGATCGCGCGGTAGGCGTTCAGGAACGTCTGCTGGGTGACGTCCTCGGCGTCCGCGTGGTTGCCGAGCACTGCGAATGCGTAGCGGTAGACGGATGCTGCGTGGCGACGGTAGAGTCGGTCAAAATCGACGGTCCTGGCCACGCGGAGCAGGGCTGCCATCGCGTCCATAGTGCTTGCTGCGGTGGTCGCGCGCGGCCCTGCTTACGGAAATTTTACGAGCGAAGTTCGTGGGTTTCTCGCTGAAACGGTGTCTACCACTCAGGCCGCAGGCCTCGTCCCGATCAGTTCATGAAGCGTTTTCTTGCGTTCATCATCGTCGTTTTCGCCGAGGCCGCCTAGGCGGCGTTGTAGCAACTCCAAAACTGATGCCTGCGGCCCGAACTGCAATCCTCCTCGATCCGCATCCTCTGTGGCTGGATGCGGTGCAGCGCGTGCTCGAGGGCGTCGGCGTCGATGTGAGCGGCAAGGCGACACAGCCCGAAATGGCCCTAAAGCTCGTCTCTGAGCACAGGCCCGATCTCTTCGTGGCCGAGTTGGTCGCCAGTGAAAGCCTGCTGGAGGCAGCCGACACGATTCGCTCGGTGCACGAGCGCGCCCCGGGTGTTCGGGTGATCGCGCTGTCGTCCGTGTCCGATCCGGAGCAGATTGACCGCGCTTTTTCCGCCGGCGCGGTTGCCTACGTGACCAAGACCGTCCAGCCCGAGGATCTCGCCTCCGCCGTGCGCAACGCGTTCGAGCACTCTGTGTTCTTCCCGGCCAGGCGGAGTGCAGTCAAGGAAAAGACTCCGGCGCCTCCGTCAAAGGAGGCGGGCTCGCTCACACGCCGCGAGCTGGAGATCCTTGGCCTCGTCGCCGAGGGGCATACGAACGCACAGCTGGCGCGCATGCTGTGGGTGACGGAGCAGACGGTGAAGTTCCACCTCTCGAACATCTACCGCAAGCTCGGCGTCGCGAACCGGACCGAGGCGAGCCGCTGGGCGCAGCTCCACGGGATGCTGTCGCACGAGCGAGTTGCGAGCTAACCGGCGCGGAGCACCGCGCCGAACACGGGCATCTTCACGTCCATGAGAGTCACGTCCCGATCGCGGGGCCGTCTGCGCAGTCGCCCGCAGCTAGTGCTTACGGAATTTTTACGAGCGAATTTCGCGGGTTTTTCGCGGAAACCGGGTCTACCAGTCAGACCGCCGGCCTAATCCAGCCACTGAAGGAGCAGCTCCTCGTGAAGCGTTTCTTGTGTTCACCATCGTCGTCCTCGCCGCGACGGCCTCGGCGGCGTTCGCCGGCGGCGAGGGCGGCGTCCTGGGCGAGAGACAGGCGCGGGTCAATGCTGCGAAGGCCTGCAAGGCCCCAGCTGCGCTGCCGGAAGCCGACTTCCGCGCGACGCACAAGGGGCAGTCGTTCAGGGAGTTCTACGGAAGGAATCGGAACGGCTGGAACACTTACGGCAAGTGCGTCTCGTCGAGGAACAAGGGGACGTAGGGGGAGCGGCCTGGAGCGCGTCGAGACCCTCAGGGGTACTGGTCGCAGACGGCCGGAAGCCGGAGCCTCGGCCGACGGCCCTGCGGAACGTCGCGATCGCACTGGCCTCGGTCAGCGCCGTCGCGCTCCTGGTCGCGTAAATGGCTGGAGCCCGCGAATGTGTAAGGGGGCTGTAAGAACCGCGTGTAAAGGAACTGCAAAACCTGTCGATTTCCCGGGAGACTATTCCGCTGCCGGGAATACCTGGAAACGAAAACAAACGCAAGGAGGTACGACGTGAAGCGTCTATTGATTGCGATCGCTGCCGCAGTGCCGGTGCTGTTCGCGGGTGTCGTGGCGGCCGCGCAGGGCGGGGAGGTTGCGACGCCGACCGTTACGCCGCCGAGCAAGATCACGATCTGCCACAAGACCGGTTCGGACTCCAACCCCTGGCGACGGATCACCGTCTCCAGCCGGGCAATGACGAAACCGAACTCGAAGTCGGGCAGTGTTCTCCGTGGCCATCTCCGCCACGCCGGAGACGCAATCGTTGTCGGGACCGCCGCGTGTCCGTCGCCGACGCTGACGCCGGCGCCGACCACGACGCCGCCCACGAAGATCACGATCTGCCACAAGACGGGCTCGACCACGAACCCATACCGGCGGATCACGGTGTCGAGTCGGGCGGTCACGAATCCGAACTCGCCGGCCGGCAAGGTCCTCCGCGGCCACATGGGCCACACCGGGGATATCCTGATGCCCGGCGCGGCGGCGTGTCCGTCGGGTACCCAGAACAACCAGGGCGTCAAGCTCACCGCGACCCTCGCGCCCGTGCCCGTGCAGGGAGCGAGCGGGTCGGGCGCTGCGACGGTCACGATTCAGATCGGCATGTCCAGGCTCTGTTCCACGTTGACGGTCACCGGCGTCGCGAACGTCACCGCGGCGGAAATCAACCGTGTCTCCACCGGTGCGCACGTCGTTTCGCTGACGGCACCGACGACCGGCACGGCGAGCGGTTGCACGACCGTCGCGAAGGCGCTCTTGCAAGAGATCGTTCGAAACCCGGACGCCTTTAACGTCAACGTCGAGACGTCGACATACCCGAACGGTCAGGTTCAGGGCACGCTGAGTAAGTAGCGACAGAACTACGCGAGGCCGGCGCAACCGCCGGCCTCGCGGTTTCTGGATCTCGACGGACGACCTCAGGAAACGGTGATACCCTGCCCGCGCCCTGGGCTTGCCCAACGCTTGTCCACGACTACACGAACCAGTCCAGCACGCGCGCGTACGCCAGGGCCGCAGCCTCCGGGTCGTACCGTGCTCCCGTGTCGTTGAGGAAAGTGACGATGTCGTGCACGAGGCCGGCCGCCTCGAGGGCCGCCTCGGCAAGTGGCCGCGTCTCGTTCACGCGCGTGTCCAGGCCGGCGTAGATCGCCAGCACCGCGGCCTTCGAGCCGGAGAGGTCGCCGTTCACGACGCGGGGATCGGGAACCTAGCGCGAACTATCCGAGCCGCTCGACCGAGTAGCCGTCGTCGCCGGCGACGACGAGAACGCCCGCGCCCTTCGCGAGCGGCGCCACGATCTCGCCGGTGAGCCCGAGGACCGCCGCCTCGTTCGTCGGGCTGTGGCCGACAACGAGCGCGCGGCCGCCGTCCGGCAGGCTGTCGAGGACGCGGCGCAGCGCGGCGCCGAGCCGCTCGGAGTCCTCCGCGACGAGCTCAGAGTCAGCCTCGCGTAACGCCGGGAGGTCGCCGCTTCCCGCCATCTGGTAGGCCGAGCGCCAGCGGTCCTCGACCTCCGACCGCAGGCCGCGCTCGACGACGACTCCACCCGGCACCTGCTGGGCGAGTGCCGCGAGGAAACACGCGAGCGTCTGCGTCGCGCGCTGGGCGCCGGTCGAGACGGCCAGGTCGTAGTCGCCGCTGAGGCGTGCGCCGATCGCCAGCGCGGCCCGCACGCCTTCGCCGGTAAGAACGTCGCCGTCGGCGTCGGTGTGCCGCCGGAGCTCGATCTCCCTGCCCACCGAGGCGACGCTAACAGCCGGCGTATCTGGGCATCTCGTTTACGCGAGCGCTACGATCGAGACGATGCCGTGCTGACCGTGTCGCTCCCGCGCGCCGAGCTCGAGCGCCGAGCGGCGGAGGCGCACGAGTTGCTCGGCGAGCGCTGCGTCGTGTGTCCGCGCGGCTGCAAGGTCGACCGACGCGCCGACGTCGCGGGCCTCTGCGCGATCGGGCGGCACGCGGTCGTCGCCTCCTACTTCCCGCACTTCGGCGAAGAGGACTGCCTCCGGGGTCAGCGCGGCTCGGGAACGATCTTCTTCTCCGGCTGCAACCTCCGCTGCGTCTTCTGCCAGAACCACGACATCTCGTGGGAGGTTCGAGGCGAGCTCGTGACTCCGGAGCGGCTCGCCGGGATGATGCTCGAGCTGCAGGCGATCGGCTGCCACAACATCAACTGGGTCACACCGGAGCACGTCGTCCCCCAGATCCTCGAGGCGCTACCGCTCGCGTTCGAGCGGGGCCTCGATCTGCCGATCGTCTACAACACCAGTGCCTACGACTCGCCCGACAGCCTCCACCTGCTGGAGGGAATCGTCGACGTCTATATGCCCGACTTCAAGCTCTGGACGAACGAGGCGGCGCGGCGCTACCTGAAGCGCGCCGACTATCCGGACGTCGCGCGCGAGACGATCGTCGAGATGAACCGCCAGGTCGGCGATCTCGTGCTCGACGAACACGGGATGGCGCGGCGCGGCCTCATCCTCAGGCACTTGATCATGCCCGGTCTGCTCGAGGAGACAGAGTCGATCTTGCGTTTCGTCGCCGAAGAGCTCGGCCGGGGGACGTACGTGAACCTGATGGCGCAGTACTACGTCTCCGGGAAGGTCGGCGAGAACGGCCAGTACGAGGAGATCGCCCGCGGGATCCACCGCGAGGAGTACGAGCGAGCGCTCGTGCTTGCTCGCGAGCTCGGTCTCCGCCTCGACCCGCGCAGCGTCGAGGATCGTCAACGCCTCGCCCGCGCCGTCTGAACGGCCTGCAGCTGCATGCTGCCCTTGGGCGAGCCCGGCTTAACCGGAAACAGGAACGCGAGGCGGTCCCAGCGTCCGATCTCGCAGCCGTCGGAGCGCGTGAACTTCGCATCGACAGTCTCGCCTCGGTACAGACCTTCGACCTCGGCGACGGCCGGGCCGCCGTAGACCTCGGTGCAGACGGCGTCGCGAGGAGTGGGCGCGAAGGGATCCGCCAAGTCGAAGAGCTGCTCGCAAGCCTTCTCGGGCGCTGGATGAGTTCCCCCAGCCAGGTCGCAGTGGAGCCTCCATTCCCGGGGCGCTCCCCGGTCTTTGCCCTTCGGCCACGCCTTGATCTGGAGGACCGTCTGGGTCCCAGGCGTCTTGCCGCCTTCCCAGCCGCCGCAGCCGGCCAGAACGAACGAAAGCGCCACCAGACTCGCCGCGTGCTTCATCACGACAAGCACATTGTGCTGACGGCCTGCGAGCGGGACAGCCCGAGTCGGAGTCGCCGTACCCGACGGCGGGCAGCGTGACGACACCTGAAGTACAGCACGTCGAATTCGTGCTGGCCGGTAGTCGAGTCGGGCGCTGGCCGTGAAGACACACGCGGGTCGAGACGCGATCGTGGATGGTGTGCCGAAAGCAGACCCGAGGGCGTCGCCGACCTGATCCTGAGCGGTTTCGCACCCGACCAGCCGCGCCGGATGAAGCCCCGAAAGGGACGAAGGGAGAAAACACAGTGAGGATCCACGCAATTCAAACCGGAACCGTCGCCGTTACGAGTGCCTGGCGCGAGGGCGTCGGTCGCGGTAAGCGCCGCCTGGGCAGCAGCAGCCGCAGGCTGATCAGAGCACCGGCCGTGGCGGGCATCGCCTACACCACGGCGTGGGTGCTGGGCCTGGCCGTGTGGCCTTCGAATCTGGATGTGGCCGCTTCCAACATCAAGGTAGTCGCCACCTACAGCGCGCACCAGGGTGCAGCGATGACGCAGTACCTGCTGATAGAGGGCCTGGCCGCGATTGCCCTGGCCATCGTCGTGATCGCCCTGGGCCAGGCCGCTCGCCGGCGCGGAGCGGACCGGCTCGGGCAAGCCACGGTGGTCGCCGGTCTCACCGCGGTCGCTATCTCGCTCGCCCAGTGTGCCCTGGGGCTGCTGCTCGCCGGCTCGGTAGCTCCTGACGGCGACACCGACCGGGCCGGCCGCCTCTTCGACCTGATCAACCGCATGGACGGCGTCAAGATGTTTGCGCTGGCGGCAATGGCAGCAGCCGGCGTCGGAGTGGTTCGCCGAGCGGTGCTTCCCCGCTGGCTGGGCTACACCGCAGCCTTGCTGACGGTGGCGCTGATTGCTTCCGGTGCCGGTTATCTGCTCCTCAACACGATCTTTGCTCAGGCGGCGCTCGTCGCCGGGCCGCTGCTGCTCGTGTGGGTGACGGGGGTCGGCGTCGCCCTCGCCCGGACGAACCGGTCGGGCGAGGCGGCGGCATGACGACGTCAGACGAGCCACGCCCGCCCCGAAAGGCACGAAAGGAGAACGCACTGTGAAAATCCACGCAATCCAAACCGGAACCGTCGCCGTTACGACCGCTTGGCGCGAGGGCGTCGGCCGCAGCAGGGGCCGCCGCCTGCTGCACACGATCCTCGACCGCGAGTGGACGGAGCCGCTTCCGATCTACGCCTTCGCGATCGAGCACCAGGAGGGCGTGATAGTCGTCGACACCGGCGAGACCGCCCGCGCCTCCCAGCCCGGCTACTTCCCCAGCTGGCATCCGGGCGTCCGCGCCTTCCGCGAGTGGGTCGAGCCCGAGCAGGAGATCGGCCCCCAGCTCGAACGGCTCGGCATCAGACCGGGCGATGTGCGCTGGCTCGTGATGACCCACCTGCACACCGACCACGCCGGCGGCCTGCAGTACTTCCCCGACACCGAGATCCTCGTCACGCGCACGGAGCTCGAGTTCGCATCTGACCTGCGCGGCTACGTCGCGAACATGCACTGGCCGGCCTCGTTCAGGCCAACCGTGCTCGAGCTCGAGCGGAAGCCGCTCGGGCCGTTCCCGCAGAGCCTGCGCCTGACCGAAGCGGGCGACGTCACGCTCGTGCCCGTCCCCGGCCATACCCCCGGCCAGATCGGCGTGCTCGTCGACGAGGGCGACCAGACCGTCTTCCTCGCCGGCGACAGCTCCTACACGCAGGACCTGATGCTGCGCGGGAAGGTCGACGGCGTCGGCTCCGACGAGGGGGCGGAACGGCTCACTCACGAACGGATCCGGGCCTACGCGGCGGCCAACGCAACCGTGTATCTAGTCGCGCACGATCCAGAGACCGCGGCTCGGCTCGCCAAGCGGCAACTGGTGCATCCGGCCACAGTGAAGGTGGCGGCGTGATCGCCTTCGAGACGAAGGTGCGCATCAACCGGGGAATCGAGGAGGTCTTCGCGTACGTCTCCGATCCGCTCAACTTTCCGCGCTGGAACTCAGCGGTCAAAGCCGTGCGCAAGACCTCAGTCGGCGAGGACGGCGTGGCCTCGACGTACTCGATGGAGCGAGAGCTTCCGACCGGTCGCGCGATCAACGAGCTCGAGGTCGTGGCGAGCGAGCCGCCGCGAACGTTCGCGATCCGCACGACTGCGGGTCCGACGCCGTTCCTCTACCGATACCAGTTCTCGGCGGAGAACGGCGAGACAGTCGTCAACCTCGACGCCCAGGTCGAGGTCGAAGGTGCGGCCGCCTTCCTGCCGCAACTCGCTCGGCGTCTGGTCAAAAAGGGCGTGAATGACAACCTCGCCACCTTGAAACAGATCCTCGAGGCTGCCCCTCGTCCCTGATCGCCCGACCCACGCCGATGGCCGATCGCGTGGCGGCGACGCCAGGTTTGAGCCGGGAGCCGCTCGACGTCTCCTCCGGCGACGTAGACGGTACTGCAGGGCCGTCCCGCTAGGGCGTCGGCCGACCCTGCAGCATTCGATCCGGGAGGCCTGACCTACGAAGTCCCTGTCGATTAAGTCCCTGTCGATTCCGGCTCCGACTGCGAGTGGGCTCAGAACCCCGTTGACGTGGATCTCGTACTCGATCGCGTACTGAGGGTCGGTGTCGTCGGTGGACTGGGTCCAGCAGACCCAGAACTCGAAGCAACCACCGTCGACGACGCGCACGTTGGTCGGCGCCGAGGGCGGCGTCACGTCGCTGGTCGCCTCGGTCGTCAGCGTGACCGCGTCGCCCATCGTCGTGTTGGTGTTGAAGTCGTTTGCTTCAGGTGCCAAACGCGCCAACGGATTCATTAAATGTCGCGGCCTCGTTGAGCGTAGCGCCGTGACCGCGATCCGCAACCGCGGTTGGGGAGACGCTCGAGGTCGTTCCTAGTCTGGAAACGCGTCAGCCGTGGTTGCCGGCCGCGCATGTGCGCGGGACGCCGCAGCAGGCCGTCGTCTGCTCCGTTGCCCGAACCTTTGACTTGTCATCCGCGTGCGGCTCGGCTAGCCCCGCCGCGTTCCGGCCGCTTATCCGTCTTCACCGATGTCCTCGTACCAGATCTCGGGGTGCTCGGCGATGAAGTCCAGCATCAGCCTGTAGCACTCCTCGCTGTCAAGGTTGACCACCTCCACACCGCTCGCGCGCAGCAGGTCCTCGGCCCCGACGAAGGTCCTGTTCTCGCCCATCACGACCCGCGGGATTCCGTAGAGCAGGATCGCCCCCGTGCACATGAGGCACGGCGAGAGCGTCGTGTACATCGTGGCGTGCGCGTAGACCGTCGCCGGGAGGCGACCTGCGTTCTCGAGCGCGTCTGTCTCGCCGTGTTTGATCGCGCTCCCCTCCTGCACGCGACGGTTGCGGCCGGCTCCGAGCACCTTGCCGTCCGCGACGAGCGCGCCGCCGATCGGGACGCCGCCCTCGCTACGTCCGATCCGTGCCTGCTCGATCGCGATGTCGAGGAACTGCTGGTCGTCCATACCTTCCCCCTTCTCACACAGGGCGGTAGGCCGCAGGTAGACGTCAGGGTAGGTGACGTTTCGGCCCGAGGAGCCGTGGCGCGCCGGGAAGCTTGTAGCCGGGCGTCGGATCAGCCACCCGCTCGGCACTGATCACCGCGGATACATCACCTATAGCGAGGACGGATACATGTTCGTAGCGATCATGCGTGCCAACCGCAGAAGGTCAGCGCCGGAGATCTGCTCCGGGGGACGCCCGAAGAGAAAGCGCACGCCGCTGAAACGTACGTCTCCTATTGCGGAACGTACGAGTTCCGCGGAGAGACGGTCATTCACCACGTCGAACTCAGCCTGTTTCCGAACTGGGTCGGCCACATCGCTCGCACCGCGTTCGCAGCGCCGCTGCCTGAGTGGGCAACGCATCGAGGCGCTCCTCGCCGTCCCGAGGACGCCGAGCTGGTCGGGAGCGACCTCTCGCTCGGCTCGATCTTCGACTTGGGTCAGCGGCAGAGGTCGCACGGAGCGGGTTGCGGGAGCGACAGGAATCGAGCCCGCGACCTCCAGCGTGACAGGCCGGTTTGGAGTTTCTGCGAAGGGATCCCGGAGGGGCTGGCCTCTGGCGATGCCCACTTGAGACGCTGCGGTCGTGCGACGATCGTTTCGTCGTAGGTATGAGCACGATCATTCTTCGTGGTGGTGTCGAGGTCGAGAATCCACTCGAGCTGGCGCTCAAGTTCCTCGACGCGTATTCGACCTATGAGCCCTACGACACATCACGACCCGCGTCCTTCGACGAAAGAGACTTGAGGCTGGCTAACCGCGGCGGTGCCCGCATCTCGGCGGCCGAGATCGGCGCGATTCTCGAACGCCGCGGCGAGATCGAATGCGCCTTGCGCAAGATTCACCGCGATGCATCGTTGGTCGAGGTGACGAGCTCGATCCCGTGGGTCCCGTTGACGCGGCTCTTCGACGCGTTCGCGGACATCCGCGGAATCGGCTTGTCGAAGATGACGAAAACGCTGCACAGGAAACGGCCGGCACTGATCCCGATGCTCGACAGCGTCGTCCAGGCATACCTGACGCGGGACAATCCCGAGACGGGCTCGTCGGGGACGTTTGGTGAGCGCGCCACCGCGCTCGTCCGCAGCTACAAACGAGACCTGGATCGCAACCGCTCGGTCCTGCACGAGATCCAGAGAAAGCTCGCGAGCCGGGAGTACCGACTGACGGAGGTGCGAATCCTCGACCTCTTGATCTGGTCCCGATCAACCCCGGCCTGAACGTCGGCGGCGTTCGAGCTGCCGTGTTAGATCACGTGATCGTCGTCAGCCGCGGGTTTTGCCCGACGGTAGACGCGCCTCCCGAACGCGTCTACCAGGCATTCACCGATCCCCCTCCGCTTCGGCCGAATCGCGGTCATTCATGACCACACGTCTATCTAGCGAATTTCCCATTCAACCTCGTCGCCATCCTCGTCTCCTTGGCCGTCTCTCAGAGTGAGGGCCGTCGGCTCGACGCGGTGAGGGATATCGAAGATGAACGTAAGCGACGCTTCTTGGTCCGGAAACATGGTCGCAGGGAGAACTGGCGTCGCAAACATCGCCGGATACTCTTCACCCCTAACGTGTAACCACTGGCCGGCCGAGCTACCGGGGGTAGGCAGCAAGAAACTCCGGCTTTCGTCCGAACTGTTGCGGATTCGAAAATAGGCGAAGCAAAGCTCGCCTTTGATCGGAAACGGTATTTCCTCGATCCGCTTAGGGAGATCCTTGCGGCGCTTGTGGCACGCGATCTTCCGGAAGCTGAAGTCAAATGGACCCGACGCGGCTGTGTCGCCAACCCGCAACCTTCGCTCCGGCTCAGCCCGAAAGAGAGCAGCGAGGAGGAGCACGACGGCGACCGCACTTCCCAGCGCCGCAAGGACAATTACCACCTTCCACACGATGTTGAGCCGGCTCCACGCGCCCGCGAAGGCTTGCCTCAAAGCGCTGCCTCTCGTTGCTCGTACGTGATCCGGCGCAAGAGTAGAGGACGCGACGGCGGCTGAACGCGTCGCCGCAAGCGCCGCCATCGTCATGCGAAGGTGCGTCGTCGCGATTTGCCTGCGGGACGGCCGATATGCCTGCTGACCGGCCGGGTTTGCTTGAGCTCCTAGCCGCTGCTGGTTGCAGCGCCGACAGAGGACTCGAATGTTGCTCGGATCGTCGGTTCCGCCGCGCGCCTTCTCAACGATGTGGTCTGCGCTCAACGGGTTCTCCTTCGATCCCGGATGGCGGCAGAACGTGCACCACGGCTGGGCTGCGATCGCAGCTGCTCGTAGCCGGCGCCACTCTTTGCCGTATCCGCGCTGCGACGCCGTGCCCCTGTCGTAGTAGCGCGACTTGATGTCCTCGCTGGGGCGCGGAGCCGTACCCCCGTTCACGTCCAATGACCTCCTGGCGCAACCACGTCGTGCTCGCCGCCTTTGCTGTACTCCTCCTTGCGGTAGAGCATCGCGCCGAGCATCGCCGGTACGGGCTGAGCGCGGTGGCTGAGGCCCTGCCTAGGTCACGAAACGCCCGCATGAGAGTGCGCGATCCAACCGACGAGGATGGAATCCGAGCCAGGGCGGTTCGGCGTAGTAGCGGGCAGCGCGTGATGTCCTCCCAACAGGATGGATTGGAGGCAAGAAATGACGGAGTTGAGTCTGTACGAACGGCTCGGTGGCGCATTCGCCATCGCAGCTGTGGTTGACCACTTCAGCGATGCTCTCGTGCACAACCCGATCGTCGGCCAGAACTCGGAGAACCCCGACCTCCGGGAATGGCACACCAACAATCTGGGCAGACTTCCAGGACTCAAATTCATGCGGACCCTGTGGGTCTGCAACGTTGCCGGTGGACCCAGCAATATGCAGGTACGAAACCAGGCAGTACTCCGCTCGGCTTGGAAGAAGCCCATCGCGAACTGAAGATCTCTCCCGCCGAGTTCGACGAAGTGGCGGCTGAACTTGGGCGAACGCTTGACTTCTTCAAAGTGCCCGAGCAGGAGAAGGAGGAGGTTCTGGCTGCATTTGCCGCACACAAGGGCGAGGTGACTGAGGGATACTCTCAGTAGCCCCCGACCTTTTGGTCGAAGGGGCACCCCTAGTCGCGAAACGCGCAGGCTCCGCCACCCCGCGCCAGCTTTTCGCACGAGAAACAACGCCTCACGGCAGGGGTTGTTACGGACGCGGTGGCGGGAGAGTGTGCTCCCACCACCGCCCTTGCTCTTTATGCCAACAGGGGACAGAGGTTGGTCCAGGTTCCACCGACCGGGGCGATGCTTGTGATCTCGTCGCAAGGCCGTGCTGGGGGCTGTCCCGCTCAAGCAGCTGGACGAGTTGGCTCGGCTGCCCGTAGCACGTCGTAGTTTCGAGCAGGTGCATCGGGGCCGCCGCGGATGCGCCGTGGGACGCCATGTGCGAGCGTGGGGCTGGAAGGAGGTGCGACATGGCAACAGTCCCGCACGAGCCGTCCCGGTTCGTCCAGGAGAGGCCGAGCTGGTCGCTGCAGCTGCTCGTCCCCGAGATGTGGGCGACGCTGGCGATCGTCGTGATCTGGCTCGCCGTGCTGTTCGCGGCCGTCTACGGGCCGAACATCGAGAGCGCGTCCGCCGGGGGTGACCACACCACGCTTCCGTCGGCAGTTCCCATGGCACTGTTCGCGTTCTTCGCCACGTGGGTCGTCGCACGGTACGGCTACGGCCACGAGCGGAAACGCGCTGACTGACCTCCGTCACGACGCGCGCCTGAGCGCCGATCGCGATCTGGAAGGCGAGCAGGTCGGACTCGCGGGCGAGACTCGAGCTCGCGTGCCCGGACATCCGCCGCAGAGGTAGCCGTATCGACTTCAGCCTGGGCCGCCATCGCTATGCCTCCCTCAACTTGATCTGGGTCGTGACCGGGCTTCGGGTTCGAACACCGCGAAACGGCGACCGCCGCCGTACCAGCGGCCGCCCGCGCTGAACTTGCTGCGCCGACGACATCACGCATCGAGCCGATCTTACGCCCGTACCTCTCGACGCGAAGGTACGTGCGCGCCTACCGAACGACCGCGGCTACGAGCTCGTTATCGGCTGCTCGTGACCTGCTTTGTTCGTACGACCGGACACAAACTGGGCGGTAAATTATGCGATTTCCAGGTATTTTAGTTCAGACGTTTGGGCCACGGGATTGGGCCACGAACCGATTTGTTGCGTCTGATCAGGCAACAAAGATGCCTATTTGCAGGCGCTTCAAAAGACGGGAGCGACGGGACTCGAACCCGCGACCTCCAACGTGACAGGCCGAGTCGGGCGGCACGACTGGCCGACAACGATCGTCCCTGAACGGCCTCATTTGCAGGCACTTTTCGCTCTGGCGTTGCCTCCGTTCCGACGCTTCTATGTTGTCAAGGGAAGCGCCGACATCTCGCGCAGGCGTCGGTAGAAGTGGCGGGCGAGTGCGCGCTTGACGCAGCGGCGTGCCTCCCTTGTGGTCTTGCCGGCGGCGAGGA
>Ga0126312_10000472_pt1 | contig 23899 bp, 31 predicted proteins | sample Plot104A_FD_92537 | JGI IMG/M metagenome (GOLD analysis project Ga0126312, IMG submission 92537) | Serpentine soil microbial communities from UC McLaughlin Reserve, CA, USA - Plot104A | ecosystem: Environmental > Terrestrial > Soil > Grasslands | place: USA: UC McLaughlin Reserve, Lake County...
AGCCTCCGGAACGAGAACCGGCGGGAGCCACGCTCTTGACAAAGAGGACGGGAACCTCAGGGCGCTTAAGTGGTCTCCCGCCGGGACTCCCCCAGTCTCACGCCCTCATTAGGGTGCTGCGCTTCGCTCGGGTCCTCCGGATTCCACCCTTGACGGGCCTCCCTACGGCCAAGAATCGCGGGTCCCGGGAGAGGGCAGAGGGGGAACAATCAGAACTTGGCTCTCGGCGGTGCGTTAGGCACGGAGCCGATCATGCCCGCGTCCGGTGTGTATGCCACAGGGTTCAGCCTTTCGGGTAAAGGGTGGTCGCCGGACATAGGTCGGCTGCCGGGTACAACGCCTCGACCGCGGTCGGCGTCGGCGTGGGGTGGGTTTCCGCGGTTTCGCCGAGGCGGGGACGGCGACCAGGCCGGCGGCGCTGCCGAGGCTGATGGTAAGGAAGCGGCGTCGGGGAAACGTGGTCACAGTCACCTCCGATCATCAGGTTTGCGATTCGACCCAACGGTTCCAACGGGCCGGGTCGTCGACGGTGACCGCGTACGGGAGCAGTTTCGCCGCCTTGGCGTAGTCGGTTTCGGTTTTCAACGTCCACACGTTCAACCGGATCCCGTTGTCGCGGTACAGCTTCGCCACCGAGCTCGGAATATCGAGGCGCACGTCTACTGTGTTCCCGAACGTTTTCACTTGGGTGACGCTCGGCCAGGTTGGGTAGCCGTGTGAGATCAGCCCGTACTGCAACCGATGGGCGGTGTCAGCGAAGTCGAGTGAGCGAATTTTGTTGATTGGTGACCCGGCCACTTCGGCGGCCGGGTGGAATGCGACAACCCGGACGTCGTAGTTTCGGATGGCCGCGTACAACTGGCGGGCCTGATCCCAGGTAATCGACGACGGTTTGATTTCAACGTTGATCTTCTTGCCGTACCCCTTCGCGTAGGGCAGCAGGTCAACCAGCCGCCACATCCGCTGGTTGGCGATCTTGGTGCGGCACCGGTTGTAAATGTCGGACCACAACCATTGGTCGACATACCAGGGTTTGGCCCGGCTGGTCGTGCAGTTGTAAAGATCATCAAAGCGGCGGTTGTGGAGCAGCACCATCGTGCCAACGGTGTCGGCGTCGTTGCTGTCTTTGGTCCAGCGCACGTCGCTGTCTAACCAGTCGGCTCCGTGGTAGACGGCGTAGCTGTACGCCTTCGGGGTGCCCTCGGGTATTACGCCGGGGATGGAGGCGCCGCGGTGGGCTACGACTATGGCATCGAGCACTGACGCTGCTGCGCTGTTAGTAACGGTGAAGGTGAGGACGAAGGTTGCGGCGAGGACCCCGAGGAGACGCACCCGCGAAACCTTAGCCGTCAACCGGTGATTACGCTGACAGGCTGGCCACGTTCGTCTTACAAGCGGCCGGCCAAGTTGCCTCCAGTCATCCCGCTCGCACGCCTTTTACGTAATCCGGCGGCCCAGTTGCCGAAACGTTGTCCACAGCCTTCGCGGCTTCGTATTGGGCTCGCCACTGGTGACGCTCCGCAATCGGCGGCCACCAATGCGGTCAGGTGGCCTGTCGTGTGCTCAGCAAGTGGCCACCAAGGTCCGACACCACTTGGGCGAGGCCAAAGATTACGAAGTGCAGTAGCGTCCTCTCCAGAAAGAGGTGGGCTTGAAGATCGTCAAGGTAAAGAGGCACGGTCTCCCCATAGTGCGCAGATCCCATGGTGTTCGCTGTCGCGGCGAAGACATCGGATACGGTTGCCGTGCGCATTCCGGACGCCGTCTTGACAGATAGAACTGTGAACGCCAGATATGTCTCAAGGTCGACGAGTTTGTCAGTCGGCGAACGCCTCTTGCATGACGCCTTTAGGTTCGCAAATCGCGAATCCGCGGCATTAACAATGTCCGGAACAGCATCCTCTTTCTCTATGGCTGCGAAGACCGGCAATGGCGCCCGCATAATGTTTGCCAGGCGAATCAGAAGTGGGTTCCATGTCGGCCTGTCCTTCTCTCGGGGAGGCCAGTAGATCAGGGCCCTCAGTTGACCGGCGAGGACTGGCAGGAGATGTAAATCCCCAGCCATCGCTGCGGCATTGAACTGGCGCAGCGCATCAACCCCGTCGCGCAGATCAATAAGCTGCTCCGTGAGTGACTTTTCCCGGCTCTCTACGCGCGGCTGAAATCTCGGTCGGCTGGAGATGCGGTCCTCACGCTTTGCAATGGCGTGCTGACAGGCCTGCGCTGCCTCGGGATGGAGATAAGACAGTTGAGGGTCGCCCGTCCCGAGCTGGGGTATTTCAAATACGGCCTGCGGGCTCTTTGCCAGAAGGGAAAGTTCTTTGCCATTTATGTACGCCGCAAGATTGCCGTCCCCAAATGTGATGCACAAGACGGTGCGGTTGGGGCCGGTGACACCTAGACGCTGAAAGTGCTCTGCCGCGAACGGAGCAGCTCCTGGTGAGTCACTTACTGCCACTTCAAGATGTCCATCGACATGGACCTTGAGAAGCACAAGCGTCTGCTTGATCTTCGAGGCATAAAAGACTAACGGTGTCCATGGCGGCCACGGGCTAGGAAGTTGGAGCGCGAGGAAGATGGTGAAATCGGCAGGCGCCACCGGAAGATCGTATGGGGTTGGATCGCGCGCGTCTGACAGTTGACGCCCGCGAGCGGGCTCCTGGAGCCGCCTTTGGACCCTCGTGACCTAAGCTCCGGCGCCTCAGCTGGCACGTCAGCAAGGGCACGTTCGGCGTCAGCAAGAGCGAGAGACATGCTGATCCTGCGATCAGGGCTGCATGCGGGACAGTTACAGGTACAAGGTTCTCCGAAGCGGCATACGGACCTCGGGTCTTAAGCCCCTGGAGCCAGTAGTCCTGGAGCTTCGACGGATCAGGCTTCATCGGGGGCGCATGACTCGCTCAAAGTCTGAAGCCAGTCCGCTTTCAGATACTTCACATAGGTGGACGCCGACTCCAGAGCCTCGCGGAGCCCTTCAAACGAGATGTAGCGGCATACCTCGACCAGAGGTGGCTTCATCCGGTCGAAAGTCGGGCGATTGACCTGCTGGATCACCTTGCTGCGGCGATCCTCAGGAGCGACCAAGAACAGCGGTATCGCGATGTTGGGCTGCATTGCCAGCAGATCGCTCATTCTCAACAGCCCGGAGTATATGGATGTCGTGCTCTCTATCTCGAAAGCCGCCACGATGGCGTTGCCTTGGAGCCATAGCAGATCAATCAGCTCGATCGTTCTGTTCGTGGCTGGGTCGAACTGCTGCGGTAGCTGCTCCCTACGCCGTGGCAGATCACCCAGGCGCTGGCCCTTCCACTGACGGCTGGCGTCATTGCTGGCAAGGTGCACATCAAACCCCATGTCGGCACCCAGCCTCATCAGGAGGTACTGGATTTCGGTGTGCTTGGTGCCCTCCGAGTCGGGCGCCTCCTGAGCGTCGTTGTCGTCGCTACCGGGCACAACTACCACATCATCCTGCACCGCAACGACGTTGGCCGGATCTGACTTTGTCTTGCTAAGCCTGCCTAGAGGTCTTGCAATTGGGTTCGCTTCAGCCTGACGTAGAGCTGCCATGACAGCCTCGCCATCCGATGCCTTCCACTTAGCTGGAGAACCGCGAAAAGGCCCGCTCCACAGATTCGGGTTGCTCAGGTTTTGGAAGACGGTCAACTCCTGGCGCATGTCCAGCACGGGAACTCCGTACTGCGGGTCGAGCGCAATAACGGTCCGAACAGGGATACGGCTAGGGAAAGTCTGCGACGTCCAGATCGGCGACTCATCGAAATAAGCCTCGCCGGTGACCTCCAAGACGCCTACCCATCGCGAGATTCGCGTGACGTAGCAGAGGAGATAGTCACCCGGCTTCATCCGCTTCACGGTGGTGAGGCGGGCTTCGCTGAAGCCAGAAACCGTACGACTCTGGTCGAGGAATTCCTGCCAGGTCTCGATCGTGAATAAGTCCAACCAATAGGTGCGAGCCATGAGGGGACTCTGCCAGATCTAATCCCCAGACCGCTGCTTAACTTGCGGCTAAGTGTGAGCCGAGTCCGCCCGGAACCGCTTCCGCCCAAGTTCCAAACGCCGGGCAACCGACGAGCAGCGGTACGGCTCAACTAACCTGGGGCGACCCGCGACCATCAAACCTTGGGCCAAGAATCGGCCGGATAACGGGCGCCGAAGGGAACCCCAGACATAGTGAGGCCCAGTCCTGCATACCCGGGTGCTCCAGGAGGGTCCCGGTTTCGATGCCGCCGAGGGTAACCACGTGTATGCAGATCCAGCCGCCGGACATCCCTTCTGCATCGGCTGGGGACAGCCGTCTCAAGAGAGCCTCGCAGCGTTCGTCGTCAAACACTTGGGCCAGAGCGAGCCACCCGAAGGAACGTAGGACTGGCTGAAACTGACCATTGTCGCAGATCAGCTGGCGGAAGGCTGTCGCCATCGGTCGACGGAGGAGATACTTCACCAGCCCTGGCACTGCGGCAGCGCCGGGGCCCGATGTGCGGCGCAGCCGTACATAGCGGCTGACGCAGCCCGCAGACCTGCCGCCGCGCTAGCTGCTTATAGAACTCCCGCCAGCGCCTGCTGCACCCGCACCTGGTGCAGCACGGTGGACTCTTTCACGATAAGCATTACAGCGCAGGCACACCTCGTAGTGCTCATGGGTTTCTGGGTTCTCCCGATCGTCCCAATCGTGCAGGCGAAGACGGCACTTCCAGGGTTTGGCCAGGCTCAAACTGTGCTCCCGGCTCAGACGCGCTGGGAAGGACGCGAGCGGTGCCACTCGCTCCGCCGTCCCAGCCCGCTCGCGGCCACCACAACAGTGCATGGTGGTGACGGCCGCCAGTATTAACTTGGTTAACAGTGGCGGGATTCCCGCCAGTATCCGAATTTCAGACAGTGGCGGCCCATAACACACCGCGAGCCGGACCAGTCAGCCAGGACCTCAGGACTTCTTCGGCGACGGCCGGAGCGGCACCCACTGCGGATTCGAGGGCGGCGGCCGCCACTTGCCCGGACTAGTAGCTGGCGGCGGATTCGTCCTGACCGGCCGCGGCGAACTGAATCCACCACGCTTAGGCATTTTCACCTCCTAGCAACCTGCTCATCTCCTGCTGTCTTTGCACCAACTGCCGCAACGGTTTGAGCCGGTTGTGAGCTTGCACCCGCGCCTTCACCCACTCCAACCGTTCCTCGGACAGCGGGTCTCCACGTGGCACGCCCCACTCGACCGGATAGACACCGCTACTCCGGAGACCCCGGACGCCATACTCGACTTTGCTACTCACCTCGTACCCTCCAGAACCTTCTTGATCAGCTGCTTCAGCCCGGAATCCACAGAACGGGGCTTTGGCTCAGGGTTCTGCCTGTCCCAACGGGCCAGCGCTTCCCGTGCGGCCGCATGACCCCTATCGGCAGCAGACCCGGCGTTCAGACCGGCACGAACCGCATCAGCCCAGCCCTCTTGAAACACCCGCAGCCGCTCGGCTTCCCTATCACGCAGCCATTGCTCGTGACGGACCTGGTAATCATGGTTCACCTCGTTTTCGGCATGGGTCTTCGCGGCCGAACCATCGACCAGCTGCGCCGCATCCACCGTGCTCAACGCCGAACGGCCATCCCAAAGGTGGCCAACGAATAGACCCAAACGGCGCGCCTCCGCGGTCACCGCATCAGCCGAACTCCCGAGCGTCGCGGCCACTTCCTCGACAGCCACGCCGGTTTCAATCAGCACTCCTTCTGTCATCTCTTCCTCTCTTCCACTGCTCGGCGCCGGCCGGCGCCGAGCGAATCCCAATCGCAATACCTGACCCCGACCTCGCCAGCAGGGATGTGGTGCTCATCCCACAGGCGGCCACGCAGCACCCTGGTCACCGGGTCAACCACACCCTCGGTAATCACGTGACAGGTGGCAGCCACAGCGCCTATCCGCTCGAACGGGTGCCGGGTCATCCAATCCAGCTGCACCTGAATCTCGCCGTTGAGCAGGTCCACAACATCACCCAGTGCATCCGACTCCGGGTGTTCCGCAAGCCAAGCCCTACGGGCCTCACACCACCGCTGGAAGCTCGGGTACCACGTCACATCGGCAGGCTCGCCAGGGCCGTGCGGCCAATCCTCAGGGTCGAACGTCACCAGCTCAGCCGGTGGCTTGGCGCTCGGCGGCCTCCGATGCATCGCCATCGCCCCTCCTTCCCCAGCGAGCTAGAGCGGCCGTCCTGGCATGCCGCTGACCCGGCCGCAGACCAACCTCCTGGAAGTCATCCGGCAGATTGAGAGCAGAGGTCAGCCGCTCGAGCAGCAGCCGATGGTTACGGACCTCTTGCAGCAGCGGATGTGGGCGTGGCTGTCCCATAGACCCCGGCACCGTCAGCTCTGGCAGCTCGCGCAACGCCTGCTCCAGCCGGGTCAGCTCATCGGCCGTACGGCAAGCCTCAGCCAGCATGGTCAGCTCGGCCGGAGTCAGGATGTAGCGACTAACGACCGATTTCCACAGCTTTTGCCCAGGTTCAGCCAGGCCAGCCGGGACAGCTTCAGCAGTCATCTTGGCCGGTCCTCCAGGGGCAAAAAGGGGTCTGAGCACCAAGCGTTGACGAGCGAAAGAATGAGAGGCGGGTCCACATTTGTAGCCCCTGAAAAACTCGACCGCCTCAGAAAAGGGACACCATTTCCAGTGACATGAGGTCGATTTCGCCGCGACTTCATGACAGACCGCCCGCTACGTCTGCGGCTTTGAACATCTTGTCGATGTGGTCGGCGGGTTGGTCGTTAACAAGCCCGATGAAGCCGACCGCTAGTAAGCCCAGGTCTTCGGCCAGCTGGGCCAGGTCAGCGAAGTTGGCGATTGCGGCTTGGCCTTCCTTGTCACCGACGGCAAGACACTTGAGGAAGGCCAAGCTGGCTCGCAGGCGGTCTTCGTGATCTTGGTTCATGCCGTCTTCCTTCTTGTTGGTTGGCTCGGGCAAGCGCTCGGAGGTTAGTCATGACGCACTGGAGGGGTCACAATTCGGGTGGGTGTTTTCACCGACGACGGTGAGTGCAGGGTCAAGCGGGAACCTGCAAACTGCGCACGCTGAGGTCTTGTTGGATGTGTTGGAACTGTTGTCTTCTGGGCTTTCGCCCTCTCCAGATCCAACAGAGACAACAGTTACAACAGGGGTATAGAGACCCCGTTCAGGTCTTCGGACCTTGCCAGCCTCCAAGAGCCGCCCGAGGTAAACACCGGCTTCCTTGGAACGCATGCCCATGGCCTTCGCCACATCGCCAGCCCGGACTCCGTCGGGATGGCCTTGGACGAACCAGAAGATTTCGGCCTGCCGGTCACCGAGGTTCGCCGTAGCTCGAACGGTTTCGGCTGCTTCCGCAGCATCGTCAAGGGATTCGCCTGCCAGCCGCCAGCGGCCACTGGAGACGGTCACCGCATACTCACGTTCGACCACGTCGCGGCCGGTTACCTGGAGCAGGCCGGTTTGCTCGGTCCTCTTCCGGGACAGCACCACGATGGTGTCAGCGGCGCCAGCTATACCGTTGGTGCCCGAAACGCTGTCCACGAAGTCCTCTGCTTGCGCCTTGCGGTCGTGATGCAGCACCAGCAGCGCCATGCCCGGCCGGGTGTCGCATATCTGCTTGAGGTGGCCGGACACCTTGTAGTCACGTTGATAGGGCGACTGACCGGGACGAGCATCCGGCATGACCTTGCCCAGGGTGTCCAAGATGACCAGCGGGTCACCGGCGCCCGTGTCCAAGGTGTTCAGCCAGTCTCCAATGGTGGCCTGCAGCATGTTGTGGATGATGCGGGGCATGTAGTGGAAAAGGGACGGAATGCGCGCACCGGGGATCAGGGCGCGTATCCGCTCCTGGAGTCGCCTGTCACCGTCCTCCAGGGCCAGCAGTAGCACTGGGCGGGGCTGGCCGACTTCCAGATGCCCGAGCGCACGACCGCCTGAGGCAACCGCCAACGCTATGTCCAGGGCCAGCCAGGACTTGCCAATCTTGGGGCCGCCAATCAGCAGCGACATGCCTTCAGGGACCAGACCAGGCACCGCCCACCGGAGGGGCTCAAACACCTGTGCATCCAGCCAATCGCCAGTCCGAAGACCGGCCAGCAGTGAGTCCCCGGGCGCAGGGTCGGACTTTGGAAGGGCCGGTGGGGGCAACTCGCGGAACGGTCGGTGCCCGTTGACCATGAGGGGTTTGGCAGGTACAGGCACGCGACCCGTGGACGGCGGAGGCAGATAGGCCAAGGCCTTGCAGTCACGCCGGTGTTGCTCACCTGGTTCTGCCGGACACACAGTGCACCAGCCGTAGCCGTCGCGGAAGTCGCGGGCAATCGAATCGGCATTGACCTTCATCGGCCCGACCGCCTAACCGGGTCCAATGGGTCACGGCGGCCATCAGCCAACGGTGGCAACCGGTATGAAGCGGCCCGCCTACGGCGCAGCTGCACAGCGATGGTCTCGACTACACTGGAATCGCTGAAGTTCTTTGATGCGGGCTCGGTTCCCAGGCCGAGCCTGCTTCTATCTCCGGCCAGCATCTTCATAGCTCACCGCCGAACTCGCGTAGCTCAACCTCAGCGGCAGCGGCCTCAGTAGTGAGTTCCCTGATTCGGCGGCGAGCCTGCGCGCTCTTCAATGCCAGCCTCAGATAGTGCGCCCGCCTCAGGTGCTCAGCGCGAATAGGGTCGCCACCGGCTTCAGCCAAGAACTTGGCGGCGAACGCAGCACGGCCCGGTGCGGTGCGTGCGGTTCGGTCCTCGGTTAGAGCCCAACCTTCATGGGCCGCGATACGTGCAGCAAGTTGCCGCTCAGATGGTGCGGACGGCACGGCGATAACTCCTCGGAACTATCGCCTTCCGGTGCCAATCTCCGCGAAGGTCTTGCGCCTAAAGCTGGCAGGCCTTGTGCACCAAGTCTAGGGCATGAGGCTTTCAGGGCTGAACCATCACACCGTGCCGGTGAGCCACTTTGACCATCCGAAACGCGGTGCCGTCCCTCAACACGGCCCAATACCTACCGCAGTGTTGGCAATAGGTGACGCTGGCGCCAGATGCGCCCAGAGGCCAAGCCTTATCGGCTTCATGCAGATGAGCCGTCGAACCCTTGGCCTCGTTAGGGATTCGGTAACCCTTCTGCCATAACCACCGCGAACCGTCCGATTTCGCGTAGACAATCACCAGCGACGTCTGGCGGCCGCGGCCGGAACAATCGCACCCTCGCCGGGTGTCGGGTCTCAAATGCTCTCTTTCAGCTCGGAGCGTCTCGGCAGCGGCACGGGCAAAGTCATCTTCCAGGACCCGCGTCTTCGGGGTCCGAGGAGCGTTCGCAATCCTCTCCAAGAACTCGGAGGCCGGTTCCATAAGCGAGTAGACATCTACCAGCTTGAACGGGTCGTCGTGCGCCGAATCGACGTCCCGAGAGACTACCAAGTAACCCTCTGCTGAACTGTCTGTCATAGCTCCCCCAGGTTCAGCCGTAACGCCTCCTCTGCGGCCCGTGCAGAGGCCTGAGCCTTCGTGTACCGCATCAACATGTCCGGCCTCGTCCACCCTGCAATCGTCATCAAACCGCCCTCAGAACCACCCTTAGCAAGCCACCTGTGAGCAGCTGTATGACGCAGCCGGTGTGGGTGAAAGCCCACGACCCCGGCCATCTGGGCGCGCATCCCGAGCGCCTGATGGAGTGCGTCGTATCCGAACCCCTGGCCGCGATCACCCAGCCACAGCGCAGAGCTGGACGCCAACCGGTGCCACCTTCGAGCACGCAAGTACCTGTCCACGGCGGCCGCTGCCTCTATCGGGATCGGGATCACCCGGCCCTTACCGCCCTTGCCGCGGCGAATCACCGCAGTAGCCGGGTCACTCCGCAGGTCAAGATCAGCAACCGTAAGGGCCACGACCTCCCCGGCCCGAATCCCGGTGGTGAACATCAGCCGGAGCACGGCTTCGTCGCGTCTGTCGCGCAGCTCCGACCCACGGCATGCCTTGATCATCGCCCGCAGTTGATCGTCGGTCAGCGGCTCAACCACCGGCTTGTCCAGCTTGGGCGCCTTCAGGCCGAGCAGTGGATCGTGATCCTGCTCGCATTCCTCGGTCAGCCACACCGAGAAGCGGCGCACGGCCAAATGACGGAGGTTCGCCGTTGCCGGGCTAGAGCCAGCGGCTAGCAGTCCGTCGATGAACTCGCGCACCTGGCGCCGGTCCAGCTGGACGGGCCGACCGTTGGCCTCGCACCATCGCAGATAGGCGCGGACGCCATCGCCGTAGGACTTGACGGTGCGCGGCGACATTCTTGACGCTCGCATGTTCAACTGCCAGGAGCCCAGCAGTTCCCCGAGTTCAACCACACCGGCACTCTATCCTGGATTAGAGCGTTATGCGTCTGCTCAGAACACCCGTATGGACTCGTTTTACGCGCGAATCTCGCCCAGTTGGCCTAGCGCCTGCGCCAGGTAGTCGTGGTATATCTTGCTCCGTTCCGCCTCGGTGCCGCGCTGGGCACGCGCGGCCATGATCAACAGCGCCAGCTGGCGATGTTCATGGACGTTGCTCTGGATCAGTGGCAGCCAGTCCTCGCTCCGATAGCTGATCTTGGCGTACGGCTTGGCGACGGCACGCAGGTCTCGGAGCCGAATCCCGATGAAGACATCGCCTTCGCCATAGCCGCCGGGTCTGACTTGAAAGTAGCGGGCCATGGCCTCGGCGTAGTCGGGATTCGCCACAGCAGCCAACTGCTCGGCGACCGGGTGCACCTGCTCTGCTCCCGATCGGCTAGACGCCGGCGTAGGAGTGCAGGCCGCTGACGAGCAGGTTGATGCCGATGAAGTTGAACCAGAACGATGCGAGCCCGACGATGGCGATGACAGCGGTACGCGTGCCCCGCCAACCGGCCGTCGAACGGGCATGGAGGTAGCAGGCATAGATCACCCAGGTCACCAGGGCCCAGGTCTCTTTGGGATCCCAGCCCCAATACCGGCCCCAGGCGTATTCGGCCCAGATCGCGCCCGCGGCCACGGCGAAGGTCCAGAGCGGGAAGGCGAAGGCGTGGAAGCGATAGCTAAGCACGTCCATCCGCCGACTGGTCGGCAGCCACGCAAGGTACCCGCGAACCGTCCCCCGCTCCTCGGCCCTCTTCTTGACCAAGTAGAGGATTGCGAGCAGGCCGCCGACGTTGAAGGCGGCACCGGCGATGGCGGCGGCAACGATGTGGATCAGGAACCACACCGAATGCAACGCTGGGACCAGCGGCGCCACTGCCACATAGAACACGGTGACCGCCAATCCATTGCCGATTGTGGCCAACAGGGTCACCGGCAACCCCAGCCAGCGCAGGCCCAGCCGCCACACCATGATCAAATAGGCACCGACGATCAAGACCATGGCTGTCGTGGTGAACTCGAACATGTTTCCCCACGGCGCACGATCCGCGGCCAGCCCGCGCAACGCGACGCCGCTCACACTGAGCCCGAAGCCGATCAGGGTCAAGGTGATTCCCACTCGACCGAAAATTTCGATCCTGGTGCGTAACATGCCCTCCGCGGCCGCCGACTCGAACGCCCGATCCGCGGCGCTCCCCGCCCGGCCTGCGACTGAGCCGGCCGCTGCCAAAGCCGGTTCGGAAACCCGCGGGGAGGGAGTCGCAACATCCACCTTGCGAGCAGCAGCCCATTCGGCCGCGTGTGCGAACATCGCTAGCGCATAGAGCACGACCGAGGTGACAAAGGCCAGATTCGAGTAGTACTCAAGGTTCATGTCTGGCCCCGATCCTTCGATTCCACGGCCGATCCATTCGACGCTGATCCCGCTCCTGAAAGCCCCGCCGCCAGCTCCGCGACATCCCCGGTCAGCCCAGCCCGCGCGTCCGCACGGTCCAGCCCACCGACCTCCACGATAGCGCCAGCCGCCTCCGCACGGACCTTGATCCAGACCCTGCGCGGGCGCACGAACAGCGACAGGCAGAGTCCGAGCACGGCCGCGGCGAGGGCGGTGAGGGTAATGATCAGGCCAGGCGTCTCGCCGATCTGGAGCTTTACCCAGCGCACCCAGCCATCGAGCTGGATCGACCCCTTGCCGTCGGGCAGTTCGATCACATCGCCGGTTTGCAGCGCGTACCTGAGCGGATCGCCGGTTTCGTCCTTGAACTGGGTCAGACCGGCAGTGTCCAGCGAGTAGACGTTCTCCGGAACACCCGTCTCGACCTTGGGCGGCCCATACCAGGCATTAAGGAACAATGCCGGGTTCAACGCATCGGGAAAGACTGATCGGGGTCCCTGTTCGTCGAGCAGGGCCGTCGGCAGGAAGAAACCCTGGAACGCCAGGCGTTCAGGCCGGGCGTCGGGGGCCTTGATCGCGCCGGCTGAGGTGAAGTTGCCGTCCTGCGGCAGGAAGACCACCGGACCTGAGTAGGCCACATTGCCGCTGCCATCCTTGACCGTCACCCTCGGCGCATAGCCATGACCGATGAGATGGACCTTCGTGCCGCCAATCCGCAGCGGCTTGTTCACTTCGAGAGTTGCCGATCGCGGTGTCGCACCCGGTCGGTCGACCACGTCGACAGTGGCGGAGAACAGCCGAGCAGCGCCCCGCTGGACACTGCCCGTCTCGAACTTCACCCGGAAGTCCTTCACCGTTACGCTGAACGGTCGCAGGTCGGAATCTTGAAATGATGCACCAGCGGAGAAGTCGTCGTACTGGGTGAGGTTGTTGGCAAATCCTTGGCCGATGACGACCACGCTCGTGCCCCGGAATCCGAACAGACTGCCGATCGCCACACCGAGGAGCAGGAACACCAGGCTCAAGTGGAACAGCAGGTTTCCGGCTTCCCGCAGATACCCCCGTTCTGCCGCCACCGAGCCCTCGCGAAGATCGACCCGGTAGCGCTGCCGCCGCAGACGCTCGGCAGCTTCCTCGAGCAGACCGGCGGGCTCAGTCACGTCGGCCTTGGCGTATGCCGGCAACCGGCTCAGATTCCGTGGCGTAGCTGGCGGCAGCGCCCGTAAGGCTCTCGCATACACCCCAACGCGTGGAATGATGCAGCCGACCAGCGACAGGAGGAGCAGCAGATAGATCGCCGAGAACCATGGCGAGCTGTAGACGTTGAACATGCCGATCTTGTCGTAGATCGGTCCGAGGACCGGATGGTTCTGAAGAAAATCCGATACCCCGATTGGGGAGACCTTGCGCTGCGGGATCAGCGAACCTGGAATTGCGGCCAGCGCCAGAGCGAACAGCAGCAGGAGGGCGGTTCGCATCGAAGTCAGCTGAGTCCACACGAACCGGACCGCTCCGCGGGGCCCGAGAGCCGGCAGGTCAGGGCGATTCTCAGCCTCGGCAGCCGCCGGCTGCCGGTCGCGGGTTTGGGTGTCGGTCATCAGATCGCCGTCTCGAACGACGACGCCCACTGCCGCAGAACGCCGGTGAGCCAGTCCCAGGCACCGGTGACGAGCATCAGTCCGACCCCGACCATCAAGAACCCGCCGATTCGCATGATCAACTGTTGGCGCTGGCGGAGGAATCCGACAGCGCGAGACATTCGGCTGAACGCTAACCCAGCCAGGATGAACGGAATACCCAGTCCGAGGGCGTAGACAAAGCCGAGCAACCCTCCGCGGGCCGCGGTCCCCTCGTTGAAGCCCAGATTGACGACCACCCCCAGGGTCGGTGAGATGCACGGCGTCCAGCCGAGCGCAAATACCATGCCGACAAGGGGCGCCGCTGCCACACCGACCGCGGGCACGCGATGCGACCGAAGATCTCGCTGGCCGATCCGGAGGACGCCCGCGAAGATCAAGCCCAGCAGGATGATCACCACGCCGAGCACCCTGCTGATCGCCGTCCGATACTCGAACAGGGCGCGTCCCATGGATCCGGCCACCACCCCGCTGACCACGAAGATGACCGCGAAGCCCAGCACGAACCCGCTAGTGCCGAGCAGCATTCGGCCCTTTCGGCTGCTCCCCTCGACCACCTCGGCTGCGGCCAGACCGGTGGCGTAGGAAAGGTAACCGGGTAACAGCGGCACCACGCAGGGGGAGAAGAACGACACTAGTCCAGCCAGCAATGCCACCGGCAGCGCGAGTGCCATCGATCCGCCGACAGCGCTCTCGGCCCAGCTGCCGAGATCCATCGGGAACATCTATCTGCCGTTCGCGACATCGTTGATCATGTCGACCAGGGTCGTCCTACTGATCGGGCCGAGCACTCGGGCGGCCAACCGGCCATCGCTGTCGACGATCATGGTCGACGGGATGGCACTGGGTGGCAGAACGCCGGCGAAGTCCAGCAGTACTCTTCCCGTTGGGTCGAAGATCGACGGGTAGGTGATCGAGAACGCGCGGGTGAACGCCAGCGCAGGCGCAGGATCGTAATCCTTGCTGGTTATGCCGAGGAATTGTGCAGCGTCTTTGGTCTCCTCGCTGGCGGCCTGCAGCTCGGGAGCCTCGCTGCGGCAGGGAGCGCACCAGGATCCCCAGACGTTGATCACGACCACCTTGCCGGGGTAGTTGCGGCTGGACAGCATGCTCTCCGCACCAAGCGCTTGACCGGAGATCTCCGGCAGGAGCTTGCGTTGCTCTGGCGCAATGCGAGTGAGATTGCGCTCGCTCTGCGGGTAGCCCGCCTGGGCGGAGCCACGGCTCGGCTCGTCCCCGCTGGTAGCGGTGCACCCGGTCAGCAGCATGCTTGCTGAAGCAACCAGCCCAGCCAGAAAGCGGCCGTAGACAAATGACTGGCGACCCAGTCCCTTCTCGCCTGTCACCCCTTTCGGCAGAAGCATTCAGGCGCCCGCGACGTTCTTCGCGGGGCCGCGCAGCAAGTCCGCTACCGGTTCCCGGTAGATCACCAAGCTCACCCGGCCATCGAGGTAGGAAAACGATGTGATGCTCGCCAACGAGCAATCCCGGCGGCGGGGGTCATGAATCAGCCGTCGGCCCTCGGCATCGCAGCGTGCCATCCAAATGGGCAGCTGGTGGGACACGATCACCGCCTCGTGCCCCGATGCGGCCTCGCGCGCATCCTTCATGGCCGCCCGCATTCGGGCGACGATCGCCTTGTACGGTTCACCCCAGCTCGGGGTCAGGGGGTTGCGAAAGTGGCGCCAGTTCTTCGGCGTCCGTAAAGTGCTGGGGAAGGAGACCTTCAGGCCCTCCAAGTAATTCGCCGCTTCCAGCAGGCTGTCGTCGATAACTACCGGCAGGCCGAGCGCTTCGGCCAGCGGCGCCATTGTCTCCTGTGCTCGTTCCAGCGGCGAGCATCGGAGGTGCACGACATCGCGCTCCGCCAGCTCACGAGCCACCCGTTCGGCCATCTCCCGGCCAACGTCAGAGAGGTGGTAATCCGGCAGTCGGCCGTAGAGAAGTCCCGCCGGGTTGAAAACCTCACCGTGGCGGACCAGATGAAGGACGGTCTTCTGCGGGGGCATCGATCAGACCTTTGCAGCAGCGCTGGCGGCAGCCGGCAGCGCCGCGACGATCCGATTCATGGCACCATCATCATGCGCCGCGGACAAAAACCATGCCTCGAAAGAGCTGGGCGGCAGGTAGACGCCGGACTCGAGCATGGCGTGGAAGAACGCGGCGTAGGCCATCGTTGACTGGGTTCCGGCGGTGGCGTAGTCCGGTACGGCCGTCACGCCCTGCGGCACGAAGAAAACGCTGAACAAGTTCCCGGCGTTCTGGACCACATGCGGGACGCCGGCGGCAGACAAGGCTGCGGTGACCTCGCCGCGCAACTGATCGGAGATCCGGTCAACGCAGGCATAGACCTCGTCGGTCGCAAGGCGGAGGGTTGCCAGGCCCGCGGCAGTGGCGACCGGATTGCCGGACAGCGTGCCGGCCTGGTAGACCGAACCCACCGGAGCCAGGTGCTGCATCAGATCCGCTCTGCCGCCGAAGGCTGCCGCCGGAAAGCCGCCGCCCATCACCTTGCCGAAAGTCATCAGATCCGGCTCCACGCCATCGAGGCCGTACTGCCCGGACCGGCTGACCCGAAAGCCGGTCATCACCTCATCGGAGATGAACAGGGCACCGTGCGCGCGGGAGACTTCGGCCAGAAAGGCGTTGAAGCCGGTGCCGCCCTCGACTCCGGGCGGGACCACTCCCATATTGCCCGGCGCCCCCTCGGTGATCACCGCCGCGATCTGATCACCTTCTGCGGCAAATGCATTTCGGACAGCTGGGCGGTCGTTGTAGCTGAGCACAATAGTGTCAGCGGCTGTCGCAGCCGTGACACCAGGCGTGCCGGGAATACCAAGCGTCGCCACTCCGGAACCAGCGGCGGCCAGCAGCGCGTCGACGTGCCCGTGGTAGCAGCCGGCAAACTTGATGATCTTGTTCCGGCCAGTTATGCCGCGGGCCAGCCGTAGCACGGACATGGTCGCCTCGGTGCCCGAGCTCACCAGCCTCACCTGCCCGACCGGCGTTCGATCGATGATTTCTTCGGCAAGATCAACTTCAGCCAAAGTCGGCGCACCGTATGAGGTGCCGGCAGATGCAGCCTGAGCGACCGCCGCCAAGACCTCGGGGTGGGCATGGCCGAGGAGCATTGGGCCCCAGGAGCAGACCAGGTCGACAAGCTCATTGCCGTCGACGTCGTAGAGATAGGGCCCGCGTGCGCGGTCGATGAAGCGCGGGGTGCCGCCGACCGAACGGAAGGCACGGACCGGGGAATTCACCCCACCGGGTATCACCGACTGGGCGCGTGCGAAGGCTGCCGCCGACTTTGCGTCCATGCTCACTGCCACTTGCTATGGGACTCCGACGAGGTCGGACCGTCGAACCGCTCCGACGAAGGAGGGCTTGGTTCGACGGAACCAACAAGCCGTGAGCGCTTGCGCTCTCCATGCTTTTCGTCGCACAGCGACTGTGCGAACTCCAGGGCCCAGTAGGTCAAGATCACATCGGCCCCGGCTCGGCGGATGGAGGTGAGCGTCTCCGTGATGGCGGCGTCGCGGTTGATCCAGCCTTGTTTCGCGGCGGCCTCGATCATGGAGTACTCACCCGAAACGTTGTACGCCGCGACCGGAATGTCGACCGACTCCCGTACCGCCCGAAGCACGTCCAGATAGCCGAGCGCCGGTTTGACCATCACGACATCGGCTCCCTCGGCGACGTCGAGCGCTACCTCGCGCAGCGCCTCCCGGACGTTGGCCGGATCCTGCTGATAGGTCTTTCGGTCTCCCTGAAGCGAGGAAGCGACTGCTTCCCGGAACGGGCCGTAGAACGCCGAGGCGTACTTCGCCCCGTAGGCCAGAATCGCAACGTCGGTTGCTCCGACTCCGTCAAGGGCAGACCGGATTGCGCCTACCTGGCCGTCCATCATGCCGCTGGGAGCGACAGCATGCGCGCCGGCCGCAGCGTGCAGCACGGCCATCTTGGCGTAGATCTCAACGGTGGCGTCGTTGTCGACCACGCCTGAGGCGGTGAGTACCCCACAGTGGCCGTGATCGGTGTACTCGTCCAGGCAGACGTCCGACATCACCAGGCAGTCGTTGCCCACCTCCTCGCGCACCGCGCGCAGGGCAACGTTCAGAATCGCGGAGTCCTGGAGTGCGGCCGAACCCACCGCGTCTTTGTGCTCAGGAATACCGAAGATCATCACGCCGGCCAGACCTGCGTCGGCAGCCTCGACCGCAGCCTTGCGCAAGCTGTCCAGGCTGTGCTGGACCACGCCAGGCATTGCGCGAATCGGCCGAGGCTCGGCAACCCCCTCAACCACGAACAGTGGCAAGATCAACTGCCGAGCCTCGACGCTGGTCTCCGCGACCATTGCCCGGGTAACTGCGTTGGTACGCAGCCGGCGTGGCCGGATGGTCATCAGGAGCGGGTACGGCGCACCGGCGGGCGGCGCTGCGACGGCTTCAGCACCGGCTCCCCCGCCGCAAGAAAGGCGTCTCGGCGAGCCGCGGCAAAGCTGGCCAAAGCATCAGCCAGCTCGACGACGGACGGCTTGGCTGCGATCACGTCAACTCGCAACCCGTGTTCCTCGCAGGTCCTGGCCGTGGCCGGGCCGATGACAGCGACGATAGTCGAGGGATGCGGCTTGCCGGCGATGCCGACCAGGTTGCGCACGGTTGAGGACGACGTGAAAACGGCCGCGTCGAACTTGCCCGTCTTGATCGCCTCACGCACCGATGCCGGCGGCGGAGCGGCCCGCACCGTGCGATAGGCGGTGACGTCCTCAACCTCCCAGCCCAATTTTTGCAGGCCCGCGGCAAGCGTCTCGGTCGCAATGTCGGCACGTGGCAGGAAGACCCGGTTGATCGGATCGAGCACGTCGTCGTACGGCGGGAACTCCGCAGCCAGTCCCGCTGCAGATTGCTCCCCGGAGGGGACCAGGTCAGGCTCGATTCCCCACGCCTGCAGGGACTGCGCCGTTACATCGCCGACGGCAGCGACTTTGAGTCCGGAGAAGGCGCGAGCATCCAGCCCGTACTCCTCGAACTTCTCCCGGACGGCTCGCACCGCGTTGACGGAGGTAAAGGCGACCCACTCGTATCTGCCCTCGACCAGCCCGCGGACCGCCTTGTCCATCTGAAGTGGGCTGCGCGGCGGCTCAACCGAGATGGTGGGCACCTCCTCGCTGTGCGCGCCATAGGTCCGCAGCCTGGCAACCATGGGTGCCGCCTGGTCGCGGGTCCGCGGCACGAGTACCCGCCAGCCGAAGAGCGGCTTGGTTTCGTACCAGCTGAGTTCCTGCCGTTGCTCGGCGGCATCGCCCATGATCACGTGCACCGGGTCAGTGGCAGGCGGACGAGCCGCTCGCACGGCCGCAACCAGCCCGGTCAGGTTCGTGCTGATTGTCAACTGCTCCGTGCTGCCGCCATGCAGAGTGGCCAGAACATGATCATCTTCGGGCCGGCCGGCTGCTCGGGCGGCCTCGACCAGTCCGCCGATCATGGAAACGACGGTGCTCACCACTACTGTTGGCGCCATCCCCCACTGCGCGGTGTTCACCTTGTTGAACTTGCCGTCGGTGACCGAGGTGAAGTGCACTCCCCCGGCGTGGATCAGATCGACTCCGGCGTATTCCGGAACCGCGGTCAGGCTGGAGACGCCGGGAACAACTTCAAAATCGATTCCGCCTCGGACGCAGGCAGCGGCTTCGTCCGCCACAGCATTGTCGAGGAATGGATCGCCGCTGACCAGCCGCACGACCCGACGACCAGCGGCGGCGTGCTTGATGACGATCTTGGCGCGCGCCGAGGGGGTCAACGGCTTGCCGGCCTCAGACAGACCCAGCGTCGTCACTTCCGCACCATCGGCGACGGTTATCGCAGGGTGGGCCAGAATCTCGGCTTGCCGTTCCTGGTCCAAGATCACGGCGCTGGCGTCGGCGAGAGCGGCGATCGCGCCGAGGGTCAGCAGGTCGGGATCTCCCGGGCCGGTGCCGACGAAGATCACTCGCCCACGCGTTGTCGGAGCGGGCGGATTGGCGGAAGACGTCTGGGTGCGGGACTTGCGTACTGACGTTGTACTCACTGACTGCTCTCGCGTTCTATTGTTCAGCCTCGACATCACCGTGCCGAGTGCGTTGTAGGTCGCGCAGCTTGCCCAGAACCGAACGTCCGGTCGCCGCCCCGTATGCGGCCGGATCCGACGTTGAACCCTGCACTTCCAGGCGAAAGGGTGGGCTTTGCGCCGGCTCTGACAACCTGCTCGACAACGTTCTCCCAATTACGGCGGCCAGAGTCAAATCGACGCTTGTATCACGGACAGATTTGACAAACGCGCGCGCACCCACCGGTGCAGTGCAGCCGGCCTGTAGTGCGGCCAGAAAGCCCCGTTCTGCGTCACACTCCGCTCGGGAGCGGGGATCGTTCAGGGCCGCAACCGAAGCACGCAGGCCGTCTGGGAGATCACGAGAAACCTCCAGCGCGAGCGCGCCCTGACCGGGTGCCGGAAGCATCTGGTCAAGGCCAAGCACCTGGCCGGGAAGCTGCCTGACAACGACGTCGGCATTGTCAGATACCGCCAAGTCCAGATACCCGAGTCGGCGTAGCCCGGCAGCAGCCAGCAGCACCCCGGTCAGCTTCCCTGCTGCCACCTGATCGAGTCGAGTCTGGACATTGCCGCGGATCGGTACGACTTCGATGTCAATCTCCCGGATCCGTGCCCAGTCCTGCAGTTGAAGTGCCCGCCGAGGGGCACCAGTACCGATTCGAGCGCCGTCACTGAGCTGATCCAACCGGCAGCCAACCAACACATCGCGGCTGTCCTCGCGGCTTGGCACGGCGGCAATTTCGAGATCATCAGGCTGCACCGTCGGCAAGTCCTTGAGCGAATGAACGGCCAGGTCGATGGTCCCCTCCCGCAGCGCCGACCGGACGGCGGTGGCGAAGACACCGGTACCGCCGATCTCGGTCAACTGGCGCGAGTCGACGTCGCCCGTGGTCGTGATGCCAACGAAGCTTGACCGCGTTCCGCGTTCGGCCAGGAGGACAGCAACAGTGCCGGCTTGGGCGCGGGCCAGTGGGGAGCGGCGCGCCCCGATCCGAAGTGCAGTGCTCACCGGGAGGCGAAGCGGTCGCAATCGCGCAAGGTCATCGCGGCACCTCCGGCGACATCACAGCGGCAACCGATTGTGGGTGCAGAGCGAACAACTCCCGCAACGCTTCGGCGTAGTCCAGCGCGTCAGGATCTGCGGCCAGCTCCTGCACCCGCACGGTCGGCTGGTGCAGCAGCTTGTCCACGATCCTTTGTACCGTCCGCTGGACTTCAGCCCGCTCCCGCTCGCCGAGCCCCGGCAGCTTGGCATCCAGGCGGGCAAGCTCAGCAGCGACCACACTCGAGGCCATGGTGCGAAGAGCGACCACCGTGGGTGCGACCTGCGCCGAACGGCGGACGCCCAGAAAGTCGCTCACCTCCTGCCGAACCAGATCTCGGGCGAATTCCACTTCGCCCACGGAGCCTGAGTCCGGCTTCTCAGCAACCAGGCGTTCGATGTTGACCAGTTCTATGCCGAGATCGGCGACGGCAGGGTCGACGTCGGGAGGTAGTGCCAGATCGACAACGCCACGCACCGGGGTGTCGGCCAGATCAGCCCGACTTATCGCGACAGTCTTTGCGCCGGTGCAGGTGAACAGGATGTCGGTCTGCTGCAACACGCTGGGCAGGTCGGACAGGCTGACTGCGGATCCGCGGACCGAGCTTGCCAAGCGCTCCGCCCTGGCAAGAGTGCGATTTGCACAGGTCACAACGGCACCCGCCTCAGCTGCGGTCCGGGCAGCGAGGCTGGCCATCGAACCGGCACCGACGACCAGCAGCCGTTTGCCCGCCAGCTCGCCGCAGCTGCGGGTCAGCACCTCGCAAGCCGCAGTGACCAGTGAGCGGCCCGCGGATCCGACGCCGGTCTCGGAGTGCACACGCTTGGCGACCCGGATTGCCGACTGGAACAGCGTGTTGAGCACTGTGCCGACACTGCCGTGGGTTTGGCAGTGAGTCAGTGCCGCCTTGACCTGGCCGAGCACCTGGTTCTCGCCGATGACAACGGAATCCAGCCCGGACGCAACCGAGAAGGTGTGGGCCACTGCTCCTTCGTCAAAATAGACCGCGCAGAGGTTGTGCAGGTCAGCGACGCTCATGCAGGCGAAGTCCGCGAGCGTTGCAGCGACGTCATCCAGGGCGCCGTGGAACCTGGACACCGCGGCATAGATCTCGGTGCGGTTGCAGGTGGAGAGCACGATCGCCTCATCGATGTGCTCGCTGGCGAGCAAGCCGTCGACCATCTTGGTCGAGGCCGGCGCATCGAGGGCGAGCCGCGCCAAGACCTCGACCGGAGCGGTCTTGTGCGAAACGCTTACCGCCAGGACGCTCATCGACTGGCACCGCGGTAGTCGGCCCTCGCCCGCTGTTCGTGGTACGCGAGGATCTGGAGCTCCTGACCAAGATCAACTTTGCGGACGTTCACTCCATCCGGCACGACCAGGACGGTGGGAGCGAAATTGAGGATGCTGGTTACTCCGAGATCGACGAGCCGATCTGCCACCGCCTGGGCCGCATCGGCTGGGGTGGCGATGACTGCGATAGCAGCGCCCGTGCTCGCGACAACCTCCTCGAGTTCTGAGAGATCACGAATGGCAAGGCCGTGGATACGCTTGCCCACCAGCTCAGGAGCGGGGTCGATCAGACCAACAACCTGGAAGCCCCTGGAGTAGAAGCCTGAGTAGTTGGCCAATGCCGTGCCGAGGTTGCCGAGGCCGACGATGATCACCGGCCAGTCGTGTGCCGAACCGACCTGCCGGCCAATTTGCAGCCGCAAGTACCCGACGTCGTAACCCACCCCTCGCCTGCCATAGGAGCCGAGGTAGGACAGATCTTTGCGCAGTTGCGCCGGGTTCACTCCAGCCGCCTCGGCCAGAGCTTCGCTCCGGACAGTGCTGATGCGGGCTTCGGCCAACTGGTTAAGAGCCCGCAGATATACCGGCAACCTGGCAATCGTGGCGTCGGGTATGCCCTTGACCGGGCTCGGCTCGAGATGCCGGAGGGCGGTGTCCTGAGCCTGTCGAAGGACGGTGTCGTCCCGGGTCTCGGCGGCGGTCACGCAGCTCCTCGGTCACCGTGGTCCTGCCAAGTCAGAACCTCTCTCACTTTAGGAGTTGGTGAAGAGGCGCACAAATGCATCTCAGTTGGCCAAGGCTGCCCGGAGGCGGTCCGGATCGACCCGCCAGAAGTCATGCTGCCGGCCGTCGACGAAGGTAACCGGCACCTGATCGCCATACTGTCGCTGGAGCTGCTGATCACGATCGACGTTGCGCTCTTCGTAGGAGTCTCCGGTCTCAGCGCAGACGATCTCGATCACCTCAATCGCTTGTTCGCACAGATGGCAACCTGACCGGGTCAGCACCACAATCCTCGGCTCGTCGCGACTCGCTCCAGCTGACACCGCTCAGCCCTCCTCCGCCGGAGCTGCGGAATCGGCATCGAGCAAGCCGTGCCGCAGGATTCCCTTCTGCACCTTGCCGGTGACACCTCTCGGCAGCTCGTCGATCAGCCGAACGGAGCCCGGCCGTTTGAACTTGGCCAGCCGACTGTCGCAGTGCTGCGACACCTTCTCGGTCGTCAGGTCGCTACCGCTCACAAAGGCCACAATCTGTTCACCGGTACGAACATCCGGCCGGCCGATCACAGCGACCGACTCCACGCCGGCCAATTCTTTGATCGCTTCCTCCACTTCGGCCGGGTAGACGTTGAACCCGTTCACGATGATCAGCTCCCGCGCCCGATCGACCAAAAACAACTCGCGGCCTTCCAGGTATCCGATATCGCCGGTCGGAAACCAACCATCAGGCCCCGGTCCGCCGTGCCCAGCCGGCCAGTAGCCGGAGAACAGATTGCTGCCCCGAATGATGATCTCGCCCGGCTCGGTCGGCTCGCTTCCGTCTCCGATCCGGATCTCGACGCCCGGCAATGCCCGGCCGACATGACTGTGTCCGAGAATCGGGCCGCCAACGGTAGCGGAAACCCCAGGCGCCGCCTCGGTCAAGCCGTAGCCCTGTTCGACTCGAAGGCCGGTGCGCATGGTGAACGCCTCCCGCAGGCCGTCATTGAGCGGCGCGGCGCCGGAGACCACGGTGGCCCCCGGCGGAATGCGCTCGGGAAGCTGATCATCCGCCAGCATCCGAGCCAGCAAAGCCGGCGAGACCGGCATGTTGTTCACACCTTCGCTCCGCACCACTTCGAAGAAGTCCGTGGAAAAGCCGTTCATGATCACCAGTCTGGCGCCACCCCGGGCCCAGCTGCCCAGCACGGCATTGAGCCCGTACACGTGGAACAGGGGCAGGATCGCCATGATCGTGGTCTCCGGACTGATGATGCGGAGGGACGCGACTTGCTCCAGATGGCTGAGCAGGGCGCGATGAGTCAGCATGGCGGCTTTGGGCCGACCAGACGTTCCCGCGGTGTACAGCAGAAC
>Ga0126312_10000473_pt1 | contig 23897 bp, 23 predicted proteins | sample Plot104A_FD_92537 | JGI IMG/M metagenome (GOLD analysis project Ga0126312, IMG submission 92537) | Serpentine soil microbial communities from UC McLaughlin Reserve, CA, USA - Plot104A | ecosystem: Environmental > Terrestrial > Soil > Grasslands | place: USA: UC McLaughlin Reserve, Lake County...
CCGGCCGCGGGCCTTCTGCGTGCCGCTGTCGCTCAAGGTCGGCACCGGGTCACTGCCCCTGCCGTCGGTCCTGGGCGCGCTGCTCGCCGGCGTGGGCTGGCTCAGCGTCGTGATCCTGCACGAGGGCGCGCGCATCGCCGGCGGCGTGTGGATGCTCGGTGGGTTGTCGCTCTATGTGGTCTACCGGCGCACCCAGGGCAAGCAGCTCACGCGTCGCTTCACCATTCCCGCGGAGGCGCTCCGCGAGCGCGCCGGCGAGGGCGAGTACGGCAGCATCCTGGTGCCGGTGTTCGGCGAGAAGATCGACGACGACATCGTCGGCACCGCGGGCCGGCTCGCCGCCGATCACGCCGATGACGGAGAGGGCGGCGCGGTGCTCGAGGCGCTCTATGTGTTCGAGATCCCGATGGCCCTGCCGATCGACGCGCGCGTGCCCGATGACCGCATGGACGAGGCGAAGCGGGTGCTGGCCCGTGCGAAGGACGTGGGCGAGGAGTACGACGGGGTGGAGGTGGCCACCGCGATGGTGCGCGGGCGCAGCGCCGGCCAGGCCATCGTGTCCGAGGCCCGCCGCCGGGGGGTGGAGGCGATCGTGCTCGGGGCCGAGGAGCCAACGCGCATCAAGGGCGGCGCCATGCTCGGTGGCCGCGGACGCGCGCGGGACCGCTTCGTTGGCGACACCACGCGCTACGTGGTGGAGAAGGCGCCCTGCAAGGTCATCCTGACGGCGGCTCCCGCCCAGGGCGCCGCCATCCGGGAGGGCGTCAGGCCGTAGAAACCTCCCGCCGGCGGCGCTCGCCCGTTGTATTGTGAGCCGCGTATGTTCGTGCTCATCGTAGGGTCGGGGAGAGTGGGCTCGGCTGTCGCCAAGGCCATGCTGGCCGAGGGCAACGAGGTGTCCGTGCTCGACGAGGACCCCGAAGCGATCTCCCTGCTCAACCGCGGGCAGGTCGAGAGCTGGGAGGACCTGGGTGGCCGCTTCACGGTGGGCACGGCGCTCGAGATCGACGCGCTGTGCGAGGCCGGCATCGAGCAGGCCGACGCGTTCGTGGCGTCCACCGACGGCGACAACACCAACCTCGTGATCGCTCAGATCGCAAAGCGCCGCTTCGACGTCGAGCGAGTGGTCGTGCGGGTGCTCGATCCCGCGCGCGCACGCTGGTACGCCGAGCAGGGTCTTCAGACCGTCTGCCCCACCCAGACGGCCATCGAGCTGCTCGAGGCGGCCGTGCGCGGCCACATTCGCTTCGAAGGGGTCGCGGGCTGACGATGTACGTGCTGGTGGTGGGAGCCGGGAAGGTGGGCTGGAACCTGGCACGCGAGCTGCTCGGCAAGGGCCACGAGGTCACGGTGGTCGAGTCCGACCAGCACCGCTACACGACGGTCGAGGAGGAGCTCGAGCACAGCGTCCAGTACGGCGACGGCTCCGAGCTGTGGGTGCTCGAACGAGCTGGCATCGAGCGCGCCGAGCTGGTGATCGCCGTGACCGGTGACGACGAGGACAACATCCTCATCTCGCAGGTGGCGCGCGAGAAGTACGGCGTCGGCCGCATCGTGGCCCGCTGCAACAACCCGCGCAACCTGCAGCATTTCGAGCTGCTCGGCGTGAAGCCGGCGGTTTCGGCCACCGACCTGATCCTGCGCCTGATCGAGCATGAGGTGCCCCAGTACGGCCTGGTGCACCTGCTCGACCTGCCCCAGGAGCGGCTGGAGATCATCGAGCTCGAGGTGGCGGAGCACTCCGAGGCCGCCGGCAAGGAGGTCAAGGACCTGGGCCTGCCCGATGGCTCACTGGTGATCTCGATCCTGCGTGAGGACTCTGGCTTCGTGCCCACCGGCGACTCGGTGATCCACGCGGGCGACGAGGTGCTTCTGGTGCTCGACGTGAACATCGAGTCGCGGGTCACCGAGCGCTTCACGAGCCGCGCCCCAGAGGCGGCCTGAGCGCGCGAAGATGGCCGACCGCTCGGTCGATCATCTCCTGATCGGCGGGGGGCTCGCGGCGGCCAACTGCGCGCGCTGGCTGCGCGACGAGGGCGGCGACGGCTCGATCCTGCTGGTGGGCAGGGAGCCGCACCCGCCGTACAACCGGCCGCCGCTGTCGAAGGGCTACCTGCGGGGGGAGGAGGGGGTCGAGGACACCCTCTTCCGCCCGACGGAGTGGTGGGAGCGGAACGACGTCGAGCTGCTCACGCGGACGAGCGTGATGAAGCTCGACCCGGGGGAGCGGGTGGCGACTCTCTCCAACAAGCAGCAGGTGGCCTTCGGCAAGGCGCTGCTGGCGACCGGGGCGAACGTCAGGCGGCTGCGCGCGGAGGGCGGCGACTTGGAGGGCATCCACTATCTGCGGACGCTCGGCAACTCGGACCTGATTCGAGCGGACGCCGAGCAGGCCGAGCGGGCCGTGCTGATCGGCGGCAGCTACATCGCCTGCGAGGTGGCGGCGTCGCTGACCGCCTCCCACGGGGTCCAGTGCTCGCTCGTGATGCTCGAGGACGTGACGCTCGAGCGCCACTTCGGCGCGCGGGTCGGGCGCTTCTTCCAGGGCGTGCTCGAGGAGCACGGCGTCGAGGTCCACGCCGCCCAGGAGCTCGAGCGCTTCGAAGGCGCCGACGGACGGGTGCGAAAGGTGGTCACCCGTGGCGGCCTGGAGCTCGACTGCGACCTCGTGGTGATCGGGGCCGGCGTCGCGCCCGACGTGATGCTGGCGCGGCAGGCCGGGCTGGAGCTGGGCGAGGCCGGGGGCGTGAGGTGCTCCTCACGGCTCGAGACCTCGATCCCGGGCATCTACGCGGCCGGCGACATCTGCGAGTACGACAGCCCGCTGCACGGCGCGCCGATACGAGTGGAGCATTGGGATGTGGCCTTCAACCACGGCCGCACCGCCGCGCTCAACATGCTCGGCCGCGATACCGAGCACGACGTGGCGCCCTACTTCTTCTCCGATCTGGCGGACTGGGCCTCGATGGAGTACGTGGGCCCCGGCTCCGGCGAGACCGTGATCCGCGGATCGCTGGACGACGGCGACTTCACCGCCTTCTACCTCGCCGACGGCCGAGTCACGGCCGCCCTCAGCGTGGGGCGCTCGGACGACCTCGAGCACGCGAAGCGGTGGCTGAGGCAGTCCGCCAAAACCGATAGAAATGCGCTCGCCGACGAGTCCACCGACCTCGGGAGCCTGCAATGAGCCTCTACGAGCTGATGCTCTTCCTCCACATCGTGGCCGCCGTCATCTGGATCGGCTCGGGCACGCTTTTGAACATCCAGGCCTTCCGGGCAGACGCCGCCCGGGATCACGAGGGGCTGCGGCGTGTCGCGGCCGACGCAGCGAGCCTCGCCGAGGTGCTGTTCATCCCCGCGTCAGTGGCGGTGCTCGTGCTTGGCGTCCTGCTCACGATCGATGGCCCCTGGTCATTCGACGAGCTCTGGATCGTGCTCGGCCTGGTCGGGATCGCCGCCACGATCGCCACCGGCGTCGCGGTCATCAAGCCACGCTCCGAGGAGATCGGCGAGATCCTCGAGCGGCACGGGACCACCCCCGAGGCGGCCGTGAAGATCAAGCAACTCGTCACGATCGGCCGGATCGACCTCACCGTGCTGTACTTGGCCGTTGCCGACATGGCCGTGAAGCCGACCGGTGACGATGTCGGCGTGCTGGTCGGCATGGCGCTGATCTTGGCTGCCGCCGTGATCTTCTTCACCTCACGAGCACGCGCGGCCGAGCACTCAGGCGCGGGGCGACCGCAGCCCGGCACCAGCGCACCCTTCTAGACCCTTCAGGCCGGGCGTTCCTTACTGGGGACCAGGGACTTGAACCCCAACTTCGACATCCAGAGTGTCGCGTGCTGCCATTACACCAGTCCCCATCGAGGGCCTGAGTATAGGGCGACCCATCCGGTCCGCCTGCGAACGCGCGTTCGCTTTGACGGTGCGCGAAACGATCCGGAAACTGGCCGGCGCGGGGCTGCCGGCCAATCAGATAGCGGTCAAGCTCAGGCTTGCGGCGCCCACCGTGGACTACCACCTGAGCCGGCTGCGCTTTCCGGCGTCAGCCGGTCATAAGCGTCTCGATCCGCAGCGAGCGCATTGCCCGCAAGTGAAGACGAGAGAGCAGGTGTCAGAGCTATTGGAGAATGGCCTTTGCCGGGCTCACATCGCGCGCAGACTCGGCGTGTCCAAAGGCACGGTCTCCTACCACGCTCGCCGGCTTGGAGCGACGGTAGATTCACGCTGCGCACGGCGCTACGACTGGGCGGAGATCCAGAATTACTACGACGCTGGCAATTAGCGTGCGTGACTGTCAGGCACGTTTCGGGTTCTCGCGTTACACATGGAATGCCGCCATAAAGCCGAGGAGCAGTGGTGGCGCGGCCGGCTGCCCTACCGCTCGAGGAGCTGCTGATGGCCGGGACCTACAGGAGTCGGCACAACCTGAACGCTCGCCTGATCCGCCACGGGCTCAAGCAGCGGGCATGCGAGTCCTGCGGGTTGGCCACCTGGCAGGAGCGCCCAATCTCCCTGGCACTTCATCATGCCAATGGGGATCGGCTGGACAACCGGCTGTCGAATCTGCAGTTGCTCTGTCCGAACTGCCACAGCCAGACGCACAATTTCGCGGGCCGGCTGGCGCCTTCCCGCTAGCTACTGTCCGCTACGTCGACCCGGAGGTCTGTTGATGCGTGCTCTTGGCTGTTTGGCGTCTGTGGCGGTCGTGTTGGGTATCGCCAGTGGTTGCGGAGAGGACCGAAGCAGCCAGCCCTCGTCCGGCTCGTCGGAAGGGAACAGCACCGGCACCGGGGCCCAGACCAGCGCCGAGCCGGCCGGCAAGCCGGTAGCCACGGTCGACGTGAGCGAGAGCGAGTTCAAGCTCGATCCGCCGCGTCCCAGCGTCGGCAAGGCCGGCACCGTCGAGTTCAAGGTCAGCAACGACGGCAAGGTGGTGCATGCGCTGGAGGTCGAGGGGCCGAACGGCGAGAAGCAGACTCCGGCGATCCGGCCAGGCAGGTCGGCCACGCTTAAGGTGGACCTGGGGAAGGCCGGCAGCTACGAGTGGTACTGCCCCGTCGGTGACCACAAGCAGCGGGGCATGAAGGGCGCGATCAAGGTTGCCGGGGGCGGGTCGGGTGGGTCCACCTCCACCGAAGACTCCGGCGGCGATGGCACCGACGACTCCGGCGGCGGTGGTACCGGGGGCTACTAGCCGCTAGGCGGCGGCCTGACGCGCCCAGTCACGGTAGAGCCGGGCGTAGGCCCCGTCGGCGTCGATCAGCTCGTCGTGGCTGCCCTGCTCGGCAACACGGCCGTGGTCGAGCACGACGATGCGCCCGGCACCGCGGATCGTCGAGAGCCGGTGGGCGATCACGATCGCGGTGCGACCCGCCAAGAGCCGCCTGAGGCCGCGCTCGATCTGGCCTTCGGTGTGCACGTCGACGTTCGAGGTTGCCTCGTCGAGGATCAGGAGGCGCGGGTCGGCGGCGGCCGCCCGCGCGAAGGCCACGAGCTGGCGCTGGCCGGCGGAAAGGTGCCCGCCGCGCTCCCCGACCTCGGTTCCGTAGCCGTCCGGGAGCCGCTCGATGAAGTCGTGCGCGCCCACTGCCCCGGCCGCGGCCTCCACATCGGCGTCGGTGGCATCCGGCTGCCCGAAGGCGATGTTGTCGCGGATCGTGCCCGAGAATAGGAAGCTCTCCTGCGGCACGACCCCCAGTTGCGAGCGAAGGGAGCGCTCGGTGACGTCGCGCAGGTCGTGCCCGTCCACGAGCACCCGGCCGCTGGTGGGGTCGTAGAAGCGCGCGACCAGCTTGGCGAACGTGGACTTGCCGGCGCCGGTGGCCCCCACGAGCGCCACGGTCTGCCCGGGCGGCACGTCGAGGGTGACCTCGCTCAACGCGGGCGCCGCATCGCCGTAGCCGAAGGTCACCTCCTCGAAGCGGATCTGCCCACGCAGCACCCCGAGCTCTACCGCGCCCGGCCGGTCGGCGATGTCCGGCTGCTCGTCGAGCAGGCCGAAGATCTTGTCGAGCGCCGCCATGCCCGCCTGGTAGGTCGTGTAGAGCTGCGACAGCTGCTGGATCGGGTCGAAGAAGCTCTGCAGGTAGAACACGAAAGAGGCCAGCACGCCGATCGTGACCGCCCCGTCGATCACCTGGCTGCCGCCGTAGAGGAGGATCACCGCGGTGGCCACCGCCGACAGCAGCTCCACCGACGGGAAGTAGGCCGCGTTCAGATAGACGGTGCGCATGTTGGCGGCCCGGTTCTCCTCGTTGAGGCCCGCGAAGCGCTCCTCGTGGCGCCCCTCCTGGCCGAAGGCGCGCACGATGCGGACCCCGGAGAGTGTCTCCTGCAGGTAGGCGGTGACCAGCGCGATCTTCTCCCGGGTCAGCCGGTAGGCGTCGGCGGACACGACCCGGAACGCGACGCTGCCGGCCAGCAGGAGCGGGAACACCGCGAAGGTCACGAGCGCCAGCTGCACATCGAGGAACAGCAGGATCGCCGCTGTTCCGACCAGGGTGAGGCTGGCGCCGAACAGCGTCGAGATGCCGTCGGTCACGAGCTGGTCGAGCGCCTGCACGTCGTTCGTGATGCGGGAGATGATCACCCCGGCCTTGTTGCGCGAGTAGAAGCCGATCGACAGCCGCTGCAGGTGGCGGAAGAGCAGCAGCCGCAGGTCCTGGAGAGCGCGCTGGCCGACCCAGTTGATCAGGAACGTCTCCGCGTACGACGCCAGCCAGTTGACGGCCGCGGCGGCGATGAACAGCACCAGGATCAACGTGAGGAAGCCGGCGTCGCCGGCGCGGATGCCGTCGTCGATCGCCCGGCCGGCGAGGTAAGGTGGCGCCAGCGCGGCGCCGGTGGCGAGCACCAGCGACACCAGCATGAGCGCCACCCGGCCGCGATAGGGCCGCAGCAGCACGAGCAGCTTGCGCAGCTTGCGCAGCCGCTTTTTTTCGCCGCGCAGCAGGCTCCAGAAGGTCTTTGCGCGCGCCCTCACAGGCCGGCCAGCTCGCGTTCTTCGGGCTTGCGGGTGAGGAAGACCTGGTCCGGCAGCCCCTTCTCGGCGATCTCGCGATAGAGCGGCGAGCTGTCGAGCAGCTCGTCGTGGCTGCCCCGGGCCGCCACGCGGCCCTGCTCGAGCACCACGATCTCATCCGCCAGGGCGACCGTGGAGAGCCGGTGCGCGATCACGAACGTCGTGCGGCCGGCCATCACCTCGCCCAGGGCGTCCTTGATCTGGTTCTCTGTGGTGGCGTCGACGCTCGAGGTCGCGTCGTCCAGGATGAGGATGCGCGGGCCCGCCAGCAGGGCGCGCGCGATCGCCACGCGCTGGCGCTGCCCGCCCGACAGGGTCAGCCCGCGCTCGCCCACGAGCGTGTCGTAGCCCTCGGGCAGATCGTCCACCAGCTCTCCGAGCCCCGCCCTCCGCGCGGCTTCGGCGACCTCGTGCTCGCTCGCGTCCGGCCGCGCATACGCGATGTTGTCGCGCAGCGTCGCCGAGAAGAGAAACGCGTCGTCGGACACCATCGCGATCTCCCGCCGCAGCGACGCCACGTCGACCGAGCGCACGTCGGCGCCGTCGACGAAAACCGCGCCCTCGCCGACATCGTAGAGGCGCGGGATCAGGGCGACCAAGGAGGTCTTGCCCGAGCCGGTGGCGCCCACGAGCGCCACGGTCCGGCCGGCCTCGACCTGCAGATCGATGTCGTGGAGGACCGGCTCGGCGCCGTCGTAGCCGAAGCTCACGCCGCGGAACTCCACCCGCCCGCCGCCGGCCGGCAGCTCGGGGGCGCCGGCCGGAGCGGTCAACCGCGGCTCGCGGTCGAGGATCTCGAACACGCGCGCGCCCGAGGCCACGGCACGCTGCGCCATGCCGAGCGCCATGCCAAGCATTCGCACCGGCCCGGTCAGCATCAGCACGTAGCCGTAGAAAGCCACGAACTCGCCGACGCTGATCGAATGGTTGATCGCCTGGCGGCCGCCGACCAGCAGGAGGGCGGCGAGCCCGAGCTGTGGCAGAAAGCCGATGAACGGGCTGTAGAACGCTCGCAGCCGGGTGGAGACCATCGACTGGTCGAACACCCGTCGCACGACGCGCTCGAAGCGCGTGAGCTGACGGGCTTCTTGAGCGAAGGCCTTGACCACACGCACGCCGCCGACGTTCTCCTCGGCCTCCGCCGTCAGCTCCGCGATGCGCTGTTGCACCTCCTGTGAGGCCGGCCGGTTCTGTCGCCCGTACCGGAAGGCCACGTAGACGACGAACGGCATCGGCGCGAGCGCCACCGCCGCCAACGGCGCGTTCAAGGCGACCATCACCCCCGCGGCGATCAGGATCGTCAGCGCCGACTGCGCCATGAAGATCAGCCCGTAGCCCAGGAAGAAGCGCACCGACTGCAGGTCGACGGTCGAGCGCGACATCAGCTGGCCCGTCTGCTGCCCGTCGAAGAACGCGAGCTCGAGCGACTGGAGGTGGGAGTACATGAGGTTGCGCAGGTCGAACTCCACTCCCAGCGAGACGCGGCCGGCCACCAGCCGCCGCACGACGCTGAACCCAAGTCGCAGCACGCCGGCGGCCGCCACCGCTATCGCCAGCGGCCACAGGTTCCGCCCTCCGCCGCGCACCTCGTCGATCGTGCGCCCGACCAGATACGGAATCACCACGCCGGTGCCCATCGCGGCGGCGGCAAGCGCAAAGGACACGATCACTCCTCCCCGGTAGGGGCGGAGGAAGCCGAGCAGTCGCCAGAAGGTACGCACCTACGCCATTACTTTACTTACTGAAGCTAGGCGGTGATCGAAGATGCGCTCGAGGTCGCGCGCCACGAACGCCCGCCGCGCCAGCTCGCCCAGGGGCCCGAGCGGCAGCGCGTAGCGCACCACGTCCCGAACGAGCGTGCCGTCGCCGTCCGGCTGGAAGCTGTGCGTGTGGTGCCACAGCCGGTAGGGGCCGCGCAGCTGGACGTCGACGAAGCGCCGCCCTGGCTCCCACACCTCGATGCGCGTCAGCCAGCGAATCGGCAGCCCGTGCAGCCGCAGCCGGTACTCGATCAGGGCGCCCGGCCCCATCTCGATCCGCCCCGGCGTGGCGGTCCCAAAGCGCAGCCAGCCCGGCGTGATCGCCTCGAGGTTGTGCGGGTCTGCGAAGAACGCGAACACCTCGCCGGGTCGGCGGGCCACCCATTGCGAGCGCTCGACCAGATGGACCCTCATCCGAGTGGTCACCAGCTGCGATCGTGGTCGGGGGCATGCCAAGGCACGTCGATCGCTACCTTCGCAACAACGCCAGCAGCCGCGGTGGCGTGCGTCCTCGCCTCTGCGTGCTTCACACGACCGAGGGCCACAATCGCCCCGGCCTGTCCGACCTGGAAGGCCTCGCGCGCTTCTTCGACGATCCGTCGAGCGCTGCGTCCGCGCACCTGGGAGTGGACGCCGAGGGCAATTCCGTGCGCATGGTTCGCGACGAGGACAAGGCCTGGACGCAGTGCCTCTACAACGGCGTGTCCCTGTCGGTGGAGCAGGTGGGCTTCTCCGCGACGTCGAAGCGCGACTGGGTGCGCCAGTACCACGTTGGCCTCTACAGGGTCGCCCTCGCGCTGGCGCGCTGGCACCGCGACCACGGCATCCCGCTCAGGCACTCGACCCGGCGCGGGATCTGCCAGCACAAGCATCTCGGCCGAGCCGGGTGCGGGCACTTCGACTGCGGGCCGGGCTACCCCGAGCGGCTCGTGACGATCTGGGCCCGTCTCGCCTACTACCGGATGGTCGGGTGGAACAAGCGGCCCTGGTGGAGGCGCATGAGGGCCCGCAACTACAAGCGCCGGGTGCTGCGCCAGCTCAGGCGCTACGGCGCGCCGCCCACGACCAGACCATGGGCCGAGTAGCTCCGGGTGGAGCCGCACCCGGGCAATATGCCGCCCGGCGCCGTCGAGCTGCCTCATCTTGCACCGCGCGGCGTACCCGGATAGGTTCGGCCCGAAAGGAGGTGGTCACGTGGACACCTACGTGATTTTGAGAAGGTCCGGCTGGCGCTCGCCCGAGGACCTCCAGGAGGCCGCCGGCCGCTCGAAGCAGGTGGCCGACGACGAGATGCCCGACGACATCGGCTGGATTCGCAGCTACGTGCTGGAGGAGGGCGGTGGCTCGGTGGGGACGGTCTGCGTCTACCAGGCGACGAGCGAGGAGGCGATCCGCGAGCACGCGTCGCGGGCCGGCCTGCCCGTCGACGAGGTCGTGAGGGTGGTGGACACGGTGCTGGTCAGGCCCGATCCTGAGCCGGCCGCGACCTAGCGGCAGAGAAAGGCGAGACCCCGCTGCCGGAGCGGGGTCTCGCCGTTGTAGCTCCGGGTGGATTCGAACCACCGACCTCACCATTATGAGTGGTGCGCTCTAACCGCTGAGCTACGGAGCCGCGATCCCGAGTCTAGCCTTGCTCATCTCCGCGCCGAACGTCAGCGAGGCCCTCGATCGGGCGGTGCTGGAGGCCGTGCAGCGGGGCTTTGAGCCGGCGCGGCTGCTCGACATCCACAGCGATCCCGACCACGGCCGCTCGGTGTTCACGCTCGCGGCACCCCAGGGCGAGCTCGCGCCGGCCCTGCTCGGCGGAGCGCGCGCGGCGGTCGAGCGGATCGACGTCCGCGGTCACCGGGGGGTGCACCCGCACGTGGGTGCCCTCGACGTTCTGCCCGTGGTCTATCTCGACGACGCCCAGCGCGGTGCGGCTTGTGCCGAGGCGCTCACGGCGGCGGCGCTGATCGGGGAGGAGCTTGAGTTGCCCGTGTTCCTCTACGGCGAGCTGGCGAGCCGCGCGGAGCACGCCGAGCGCGCGCTGCTTCGGCGCGGTGGTCCCGCCGAGCTGGCCCGGCGGCTGGAGTGCGGCGAGCTCGTGCCGGACTACGGCCCGCCGCGGGCGCACCCCACGGCCGGAGCCCTGCTGGCCGCCGCGCGGCCGCCACTGGTGGCCTTCAACGTCGAGCTCGCGAGCGACGATCTGGAGCTGGCCCGGCGGATAGCGGCCGGCCTGCGGGAGTCTGGCGGTGGGCTGCCGGCCGTGCGCGCCCTCGGTCTGCGGCTGGGAGCGCCGGGGCGCGTGCAGGTCTCCACGAACGTTCAGGACCACCGGGCAGTGCCGTTGAGGCTGGTGGTGGAGCGGGTGCGCGAGCAGGCCGAGGTCGTGCAGGCGGAGCTGGTGGGCCTGGCGCCGCGGGCCGCGCTGGAGGGCTTCCCCGACGACGTTCCGCTGCGCGGCTTCGTCCCCGAGCGGCACGTGATCGAGAGCGCGCTCGAGCGGCTGTAGGCTCAACGGCGGTGGCGCAGACGAGGAAGAAGCGGCGGCGCAAGCACCGCGGCACGCAGGCGGGGACGATCGACCGCTCCGGCCGCACGGGCCGCCAGCGCACACGCGAGGATGCAAAGCAGATCTCGCGCCAGCGCCGCCAGGAGCGCATGGACCGGCCGCCGACGATGAAGGGGGCGGCGCAGCGAGCGGCGATCGCGGCGGCCTTGTTCGGCGTGCTGGTGGTGGCGCTGTTCGGCCGCGACCCGGCTCAGGGGGCGGTGCTCGCGCTGTTCATGTTCGTGGTCTACATCCCGCTCGGCTACGCCACCGACAAGGCGATCTACAACTTCCGGCGGCGCCGGAGGGCGAACGCAAGATCGAAGTAGGCTGAGGCCATGGACGTGCGCATGTTCACGGTCGGCCCTGTTGCCGAGAACAGCTTCCTGTTCCGCCGCGACGGCGCTGGCTCCGCGCTGATCGTCGACCCCGGCGACGAGGCGCCCAAGCTGCTGAACGCGATCGAGTCGCTGGGCGTGGAGCTGGAGGGCATCCTGCTCACGCATACCCACTTCGACCACGTCGGCGCGGTGGCGCCGCTGGCGCGTGCGACCGGCGCGGAGGTGTGGGTCCCGGAGATCGAGAAGGGCGTGCTCGCCGACATCAACTCCTTCGTGCCCTGGCCCGGCTTCGGACCGTTCGAGGACTGGGAAGCCGAGCACACGCTGAGCGGGGGGGAGAAGCTCGAGCTGGCTGATTTCGAGATCGACGTGCTCTTCACGCCCGGCCACAGTCCGGGCCACGTGACCTTCTCGATCCGCGACGAGGCCGCCGTTTTCTCCGGCGACGTGCTGTTCCAGGGCTCCGTCGGCCGGGTCGACCTGCCCGGCGGGGACTGGGCGACGCTGCTGGAGTCGCTGCGCACGCTCGTGGAGGGACTTGCGCCCGAGACAACGGTCTACCCAGGGCACATGGGCATCACCACGCTGGCTGCCGAGCGGGCGTCCAACCCGTTCCTCGCAGAGCTCACACGGTGACGCGCCTGCAGGCGCCGCGAGGCACCTTCGACGTGCTGCCCGAGGACGGGTGGCGGCGCCTCGAGCTGGAGCGACTCGCGGGCGAGCTGCTCTCGGGCGCCGGCTACGACTTCTTCGAGTCGCCGGTGCTCGAGGACACCGAGCTGTTCGCGCGCGGGGTGGGCGAGTCCACGGACATCGTCCAGAAGGAGATGTTCACCTTCGAGGACAAGGGCGGCCGCTCGCTGACCCTTCGGCCGGAGGGCACCGCGGGAGCGTGCCGCGCCTACGCAGAGCACGGCATGCACAAGCGTCCCCAGCCCGTGAAGCTCTGGTACCGAGGCCCTTTCTTTCGTCACGAGGCACCCCAGGCCGGGCGCTACCGCCAGTTCAACCAGATCGGCGCGGAGGCACTGGGGTCCGACGATCCGTCGCTCGACGCCGAGCTGATCCTGCTGCTGTCCCAATTGCTGGAGCGCGCAGGCGTCGCGCAGGTGCGGCTGCGGCTGTCGAGCCTGGGCGCGCCGGCCACCCGGGCCGCGTACCTCGACGAGCTGCGCGAGTACCTGCACGCACACGAGGACGAGCTGGCCCCCGAGCTGCGCGAGCGCATCGATCGGAATCCCTTGCGCGCCTTCGACTCCGGCCACCGGGGCACGCGCGCCGTGATGGGCAGCGCGCCGCGGCTGCTCGACCGCCTGGACCGCGAGGACGCGGACCACTTCGCGCGCGTGTGCGCGCTGCTGGACGAGGCCGGCCTGGCGTTCGAGCTGGACGCGACGCTCGTTCGTGGGCTCGACTACTACACGCGCACGGTGTTCGAGTTCGAGAGCGACGAGCTCGGTGCCCAGCGCGGGCTGGGCGGGGGCGGCCGCTATGACCTGCTGGTGGAGGAGCTGGGCGGCCCGCCTACGCCGGCGGTGGGCTGGGCGGCGGGCGTGGAGCGGATCCTGTTGGCCGCCGGGATCGCGGGCGGCCGGCCGCATCCGGACGTCTTCGTGGTGGTAGCCAAGCCGGAGGCCGGCGACACCGCCTTCGAGCTTGTGCGGCGACTTCGCGCCCGCGGCCTGCGGGCGGAAATGGAGCAGGCCGGGCGCTCGCTGAAGGGACAGTTCAAGCACGCGGACCGGGTAGGGGCGCGCAGCGTGCTGGTCGTGGGCGACGGCATCGAGGTCAAGGACATGGCCAGCGGCGAGCAGCGGCCGGTGGCCGGCGTGGACGACGCCGTGAGGGCGGTGGCCGCGTGAGGCCGCCACGGCCGAACGGCTACCGCGACAGCTGGGTGGGCTCGCTGCGCGCGGAGCGGGTGGGCGAACATCCCCGCGTGGCGGGCTGGGTCCACCGCCGGCGCGACCACGGCGGGCTGATCTTCATCGACCTGCGCGACCGCACCGGGCTGCTTCAGCTGGTCTTCCGCCCGGAGGAGGCGCCCGAGGCGCACGCAGCCGCGGGCCGGCTGCGCGCCGAGGACGTGATCTCCGCGCGCGGCGAGCTCGTTCGTCGGGAGGAGGGCACCGTCAACCCCAACCTGCCCACGGGCGAGGTGGAGCTCGCTGTCGACGAGTTCGAGCTGCTGGCCGGCTCGGAGACCCCGCCATTCCAGATCGACGAGGACGAGCCGGTCGGCGAGGAGCTGCGCCTTCGCTACCGCTACCTCGACCTGCGCAAGGAGCGCATGCGCGACACCCTGGTACTGCGCCACGACGTCGTCCGCGCGATCCGCGACCACCTGAGCGGGGAGGGCTTCCTCGAGGTCGAGACACCGATACTCACGCGCTCCACTCCCGAGGGCGCGCGCGACTTCCTGGTGCCGAGCCGGCTGGTGCGCGGCTCGTGGTATGCCCTGCCGCAGTCCCCCCAGCTGTTCAAGCAACTGCTGATGATGGCCGGCGCAGAGCGCTACTTCCAGATCGCGCGCTGCTTCCGCGACGAGGACTTCCGCGCCGATCGCCAGCCGGAGTTCACCCAGCTCGACATGGAGCTCGCTTTCGTGGACGAGGAGGACGTGATCGATACGGTCGATCGCCTGCTTCAGCGGGTGCTCGCGGTGGGCGGCATCGATGTGTCAACGCCGATCGAGCGCGTGAGCTACGACGAGGCGATGCTGCGCTACGGCTCCGACCGGCCCGACCGCAGGCTGGGCACCGAGATCGTGGACCTCACCGAGATGTTCCGCGGCGCCCGGTTCAAGGTCTTCGCCGGCGCGGTGGAGTCCGGCGGCGTGGTGCGGGCGCTCAAGGCCGGGGGCGAGTGGCCGCGCAGCCGCTTCGACGCGCTCACCGACAAGGCGCAGCAGCTCGGCGCCAAGGGCCTCGCCTGGGCCGTGGCCGAAGCCGATGGCTGGCGCTCGCCGATCGCGAAGTTCCTCTCCGACCACGAGGTGCGGCGCGCGACCGAGGCGCTGGGCGCACGCGATGGGGAGGCAATTCTGATGGTGGCCGACAGCGCCGAGATCGCGGCGCGGGTGCTGGGTCAGCTGCGCGTGGAGGTGGCGGAGGCCCCACCCGAGGGCCACGACATCTTCTGGGTCACCGACTTCCCGATGTTCGAGTGGAACGGCGACGAGGCGCGCTGGAACCCGCTGCACCATCCCTTCACCTCGCCGAGCGGCGACCTCGACGCGGAGCCCGGCCACTGGCGCAGCCGCGCCTACGACGTGGTGCTGGACGGCTGGGAGCTGGGCGGCGGCTCGATCCGCATCAACACCCCCGAGCTCCAGCAGCGAGTCTTCGACGCGCTCGGGATCGACGCCGGGGAGGCACGCGAGCGCTTCGGCTTCCTGCTCGAGGCGCTGCGCTACGGCGCGCCGCCGCACGGGGGCATCGCGTTCGGCGTCGACCGAATGGTCGCCCTGCTCGACGGGCGCCCGTCGATCCGCGAGGTGATCCCCTTTCCCAAGACTGCGAGCGGCAGCGACCCGATGACGGGTGCGCCCGCTCCCGTGGACGCCCGCCAGCTTCGCGACCTCGGCGTTCAGCCGCAACCGGGCGGCCGCGGCTGAAAGCGCTGCTACGGTTGACCGCGGCTCGAGCTTGTGCGCCAGCCGGCCTTTCACGTTGAGGCCAACATCACCGGGATGGGAGTCCCACTCGCGGTAGGGCCGTGGCCCGCCGTGGAGGACACCCACTTGCAGTAGCAAGGCCCAACCCGGAGTCGGAGGAGCGGCAAGCTGGGGCCACCCTTTCCATCTGACAGGCTTACGCTCTCTTGGCCTTGCAGCTGCATCTCGATCATCCGCGTGGGCTCGGCGCACTCGCCCGCACGCCGCATGCGGGTGCGGCCGGCGGCGGCGCGTGCGGTGACCTGGTGCGCATCGCCGTCCGCGTCGAAGGCGAGCGGGTGGCCGAGGCCGGCTTCGACGCGTCAGGCTGCGCCGCGGCCCGCGCGGCAGGCAGCGCCGTCGTGGAGCTCGTCCGCGAGCGGCCCCTGCTCGAGGTCGCGCGGCTGACCGCCGGCGAGGTGTCCCGGGAGCTCGGCGACCTCCTCCCGGCGTCCCATCACGCCGCCGAGCTCGCGGCCGACGCCCTTCACCGCGCCGTCGGTGCCGCCGCCCGCGACGGTGCGCCGAAGCTGGCGCCCAGCTCTCGGCGCACCCTGGTCGCGATGAGCGGCGGAGTCGACTCCGCCGCCGCGGCCCAGCTCGCGCTCGACGCGGGCGACGAGGTCGTGGCCGTAACGCTTGAGCTGTGGGCCGACGCCGGCACGGACGGCGAGCGCAGCTGCTGCTCGCCGCAGGCGGTGAGCGGCGCGCGTGCCCTGGCACACCGGATGGGGATTCCCCATTTCACACTCGATCTGCGCGAGCGCTTCCGTACCGAGGTGGTCGACGACTTCCTGGCCGGCTATGCGGCCGGCGGCACCCCCAACCCGTGCGTGCGCTGCAACGGGCTGGTGCGCTTCGACGCCATGCTCGCGCTGGCCGCTGCGCTGGGGGGCGCACGCCTCGCCACGGGCCACTACGCGCGGATCGCCCGCGACCAGCACGGCCCGCTGGTGCGTGCCGCCGTCGACGACCACAAGGATCAGAGCTACATGCTCGCCCGTCTCGAGCCCGGCCAGCTCGAGCGGCTGTCGTTCCCGCTGGGCGGCCTCACGAAGGACGCGGTGCGCACGCTCGCGCGCGAGGCGGGCCTGCCGGTGGCCGACAAGCGCGAGAGCCAGGACCTGTGCTTCGTGGCCGGCCTCGGAGGGCGCGCCTTCCTGCGGCGCCACGGCGGGCGCAAGCTCGCCCGCGGTGGCGAGATCGTCGATCGCGAGGGCCGCGTGCTCGGCCGCCACGGCGGCCAGCACGAGTTCACGGTCGGCCAGCGCCGGGGCATCGGCGTCGCGGCGCCCGAACCCCTCTACGTGCTGGAGAAGCAGGCCGAGCACGGACGGGTCGTCGTGGGGCCGCGTCAGGCGCTCGAGACCACCCGCGTGGCCCTCGAGGACGCGCTCCTGCATCGTCCGGCGGCCGAGGTCGACGCCGTCAAGCTGCGCTACCGCTCGCGCCCGCTGCCCTGCCGGCTCGATGGCGCCGGGACGCGCCTGAGCGCGGAGCTCGAGCGCCCCGCGCTGGCGGCGGCGCCGGGCCAGCTCGCCTGCCTGATGCGCGGGGACAATGTGGTGGGCCACGCCACAATCGCGGAAGGCGGTCTGCCGTGAGCAGGGAGCGGATCGATCTGGACGCCCCGCTCATGGGTGACTTCCAGCCGGTGGTGCGGCTGATCATCGGCGGCATCGCCGAGCGCGTGGATTTCGCCTTCGAGCAGATCGACGACCTCCAGCTGGCCGTCGAGCGCCTGCTCGCGGAGGCGGGCAGCCAACGCAGCGTGCACATGTCATTCGAGGTCGAGGAGGGGCACGTCCGCACGAGCGTCGGCCCGCTGAGCGAGCGGGCGATCGCGGACGCCCTGCGCGATGGCGACGTCGCCCCGGGTGAGCTCAACCTCCGGCGCATCCTCGAGACCGTGGTGGACTCGTTCGGTGTGGAGGAGGTCTCGGACGGGGGCATCGTCGTGCGCCTGGAGAAGCTGAGGGGCGTTCCGTGAGCGCTCCGGCACGGCGGCCGGTGGCAAACGAGCGCGCTCGCGGGGAGGACCGCGAGCTGCTTCGCCGCTACCACGAGGGGGGCGACACGAACGCGCGCGAAGAGCTGATCGAGCGCCACCTTCCGCTCGTGCGCTCGCTGGCGCGCCGCTACGCCGGGCGTGGGGAGGCCCTGGAGGACATCGAGCAGGTCGGCGCGATCGGCCTGATCAAGGCGATCGACCGCTTCGAGCTCTCGCGGGACGTGTCGTTGGCCACCTACGCGACGCCCAACGTGGTCGGCGAGATCAAGCGCCACTTCCGCGACAAGGGCTGGGCCGTGCGCGTGCCCCGTGCCCTCCAGGAGCTGAACGCGTCGATGTCCGGGGCGATCGAGCGGCTGACCGTCAAGCTCTCGCGCTCGCCCAGCATCGGCGAGATCGCGGCCGAGCTCGAAACGACCCCCGAGCAGGTGCTGGAGGCGCTCGAGGTGGGCTCTGCCTACTCGACGGTCTCGCTCTCGAGCGGTCCGAGCGGGGAGGAGGAGCTCGACCCGATGGAGACCATCGGCTCTGAGGACGAGGAGTTCGAGCGCTCGGAGCAGCGCGCCGCTCTGGCGCCCGCGCTCGAGCGGCTGCCCTCGCGCGAGCGCGAGATCCTGCGCATGCGCTTCGAGGAGGGCTTGCCACAGACCCAGATCGCCCAACGCGTTGGGCTGTCGCAGATGCACGTGTCCCGCCTGATCCGAAAGTCGCTGTCGGTCATGCGCGAAGAACTGGCCTGAGAAGGGGTCCTGCTCGGGCTGGCGAAGCAGTAAATTCCTGCTCGACGGGCGTCGGCCCGAGCAACGACACGGAGGGATGCTGAAGATGGAGAAGCTGGGTGGAGGCGCTTTCGTGCTGCTCGTGGCGGCGCTCGCGGCGGTCACCGTCGCCGCGTGCGGCGGCGGGGACGAAGGCGGCGGCGGGGGCGGCGGCGGAGGCAGCTCCGAGAACGCCAAGAAGGGCGGCTCGATCACAATCGCCGAGACGTCCAACCCGGACCACCTCGATCCGGCGAACGCGTACACGGTCGAGGCAGCCGTGGCCCACTGGCTGATCTATCCCGGCCTCGTGACCTACAAGCACGAATCCGGCAAGACCGGTACCGAGCCCATCCCGGGTGTGGCCGAGAAGATGCCGGAGGTCTCCTCCGATGGCAAGACCTACAAGTTCAAGCTTCGCAGCGGCCTCAAGTACGCGGACGGCACCCCCGCCAAGGCCTCGGACTTCGAGCACACGATCAAGCGCTCTCTATCGCTGGAGTGGGGCGGCCTGTCGTTCTTCGAGGTCATCGACGGCGTCAGCGACTACGTGAAGGGCAAGAAGGAGAACGCTGACATCAAGGGCATCGAGGCGAACGACAAGACCGGTGACATCACGATCAAGCTGACCGAGAAGAACGGCCAGTTCCCGTACATCCTGGCCTTCCCGTCGGCCGGCCTGGTGCCAGGCAAGACCCCGTTCAAGGAGCAGAGCAAAGAGCCGCCTCCGGGCCTCGGCGCCTACGCCTTCAAGAAGGGGTCGATCCAGCCCAACCGCGAGTTCACGATGGTCAAGAACAAGAACTTCAACCTGCCGGGGATCCCGAAGGGCAACATCGACACGATCCGCGTGAAGCTCGTCAAGAGCCAGGCTCGCCAGGCGCAGGACGTCATCGCGGGCAACCTCGACTACATGCTCGACGAGCCCTCGTCCGACCTCCTGCCAGAGATTCGCGCGAAGTACAAGGACAGGTTCAAGGAGGAGGTCTCGAACTCCACCTATTACATGTCGATGAACACGAAGGAGAAGCCGTTCAACAAGCTGGAAGTGCGCCAAGCGGCCAACTACGCGTTCGACAAGCGCGCCGCCGTCCGCCTCTTCAGCGGCCTGCTCGAGCCGGACTGCAACTTCCTGCCGCCCGGCATGCAGGGCTACGAGAAGATCGACCCCTGCCCGTGGGGCGACCCGAACGCGGCCCCGAACGTCGAGAAGGCGCGACAGCTGATCGACAAGGCCGGTGAAAAGGGCACGGCCGTGACCGTGTGGGGTGACGACGAGGAGCGCTCGAAGAAGATCACCGAGTACTACGCCGACGTGCTCAACAAGATCGGCCTGAAGGCCAAGCCGAAGATCATCGGCGCGGAGACCTACTTCCAGACCATCGGAGACAAGAAGGGGGTCAACCCGGTCACGATGTTCGACGACTGGTTCCAGGACTTCCCGCACCCGGCCGACTATTTCTTCCTGCTGGAGAGCGGCTCGATCCAGCCCACCAACAACCAGAACCACAGCCTGGTTGACGACCCGCAGGTGGACAAGCTGGCGGCCGAGATCAAGGCAGAGCCGGCGGAGAAGGTCGCCGACAAGGCCAGGGAGCTCGACAAGCTCATCACCAGCCCGCAGAAGGCCTACATCCTCCCGTACGGCCACACGAAGGAGACGACGTTCGTGTCCGAGCGGATGGACTTCCAGAACTGCACCGTCTTCCACCCTGTGTACCAGGACGACTGGTCGCAGTTCTGCCTGAAGTAACGAGACATGGGCAAGGGGCCGCTCCCGCCGCTGGCGGTGGGGGCGGCTCCGAGCTCACTCTCGACTCGGCCGCCGAGCTGGCGAGCGCCGAGGGCAGGACAGGTTCAGCCGCCGGCGTCAGTCCCGGCAAGCTCGCGCTCAGGAAGCTGCGGCGCAACAAGGTCGCGCTCGCCTTCGGCGCGCTCTTCGTGTTGATGGTGGCAATCTCGCTCGCCGCGCCCATCTGGTCGAAGGACGTAGCCAAGACGAGCGCCCGCGAAAACCATGTGACCGATCAGATCACTGTCGGCGGAAGGAAGACGGACGTCGTCTCGCCCGACGGCACGCCGATCGGTCCAACCTGGGGCAAGCGGTTCTTCCTCGGCGCCGATCCGCTCGGGCGCGACATCATGGTCCGGCTCCTGTACGGCGGGCGCAACTCGCTCTTGATCGGCGTGCTGGCGGCGGTGATCACCATGTTCTTGTCGGTCGTGATCGGGGTCGTTGCGGGTTATTTCCGCGGCTGGACCGACGCCGTTATCTCGCGCACGCTCGACCTCATCTGGGCCTATCCGGTGATCCTGCTGGGCGTGGCGCTGGGCGCGGCGCTCTCGCTGGGAGGGCTGAAGATCGGCCCGCTCACGATCGAGGGCGACTCGAAGCTGATCCCGATCCTCGTGATCTCGGTGGTCTACGTGCCGTACATGGCGCGGCCGGTGCGGGGTGAGGTGCTGTCGCTGCGCGAGCGCGAATTCATCGACGCCGCGCGTGTGCAGGGGGCCGGGCCGGTGTCGATCATGTTTCGGGAGATCCTGCCCAACCTGGCCACCACGATCATCGTGTTCTTCCCGCTGATGGTGGCCAATGCCATCCTGCTCGAGGCAGCGCTGTCGTTCCTCGGCGCGGGCGTACGCCCCCCCGAGCCCTCGTGGGGCACGATGATCGACGAGGGCGTCGAGCGCATCATCACCGCGCCTCACCTGGCGATAGCCCCCGGCATCATGCTCGTGCTGACGGTGCTGGCCCTCAACGTGTTCGGTGAGGGCGTGCGCGACGCGCTCGATCCCCGGGCGAGGGTGCGGATCGAGCGTTAGATGGGCCGCTTCGTCGTACGCCGCCTGATCGGGATGGTGATCGTCATGTTCGCCATCTCGGTGCTCACCTTCCTGATCTTCAACGTCATACCGAACGGCGACCCGGCCACCCGCATAGCGGGGCGCGCATCGACCCAGACGGCGATCCAGGCGATCCGCGAGGACTGGGGCTTCGACCGCAGCGTCTTCGTCCAGTACGCGACGACCATGAAGAAGGTGTTCACCGGCGACCTGATCTCCTACTACAACCAGCTCAACGTGGGCGAGGAGATAAGGCGCGGTCTCCCGCGAACCTTCGCGCTCTCGATCGGCGCGGCGATCCTGTGGATGGTGTTCGCGGTGGCGTTGGGCCTGTACAGCGCGGTCAGGGCCGGTGCACTCTCCGACCGCCTGCTCACGGTGCTCGCGCTGATAGGCATCTCGATGCCCGTCTTCTGGGTGGGCGCGCTGCTGAGCTACTACCTCGGGTTCAAGGCGGGGATCTTCCCCAACGGGGGCTACACCGAGTTCGCGAAGAACCCGCTCGACTGGGCCTGGCACCTGATCCTGCCGTGGACCGCGCTCGCGATCCTGTTCATCGGGATCTACTCGCGCGTGCTGCGGGGCAACGTCCTCGACACGATGAACGAGGACTACGTCCGCACGGCGCGCGCCAAGGGCCTGAGCGAACGCCAGATCCTCGTGCGGCACGTGCTGCGCAACTCGCTGATCCCGATCGTCACGCTCTGGGGGCTCGATTTCGGAGCGGTGATCGGCGGCGGAGCGATTCTGACCGAGAGCGTCTTCGACCTGCAGGGGGTCGGCCAGTACGCGGCCGAGGCGATCAACAAGCAGGACGTGCCACCAGTGCTCGCCGTAACGATGCTCGGCGCGTTCTTCGTGGTGCTCATGAACACGGTCGTCGACGTCCTGTACGCATACCTGGACCCGAGGATCCGCCTGCGATGAGCGAGCGCCTGCTGGAGGTCGACGAGCTGAGGGTCTCGTTCGCCACCGAGGAGGGCGTCGTGCAGGCCGTGGACGGGGTCACCTTCGAGCTCGATGCCGAGGAGGTGCTCGCGGTGGTGGGGGAGTCCGGCTGCGGCAAGTCGGTCACCGCTATGACGCTGATGGGGCTGACGCGCTCCCCGAACGCGCGGTTCGAGGGCTCGGCCCGCTACCAGGGCCGCGACCTCGTGGCCGCGTCCGACGAGGAGCTTCAGCAGGTGCGCGGGGCCGAGATCTCGATGATCTTCCAGGACCCGATGACGTCGCTGAACCCCGTGATGCGGATCGGCGACCAGATCGTCGAGCAGATCCAGGAGCACCAGGGCATCCCCGACGCCCAGGCCCGTGAGCGGTCGATCGAGCTGCTCGAGCGCGTGGGCATTCCACGTGCCAGGGACCGTGTGAACTCCTATCCGTTCGAGTTCTCAGGCGGCATGCGCCAGCGGGTGATGATCGCCCTGGCGTTGTCCTGCGACCCGTCGATCCTGATCGCCGACGAGCCCACCACCGCGCTCGACGTGACCATCCAGGCGCAGATCCTCGAGCGCGTGCGCGAGCTACGTGAGCAGACCGGGGCGGCGGTCATCCTCGTGACCCACGACCTCGGCGTCGTGGCCGACATCGCCGACCGCATCGCCGTCATGTACGCCGGGCGGATCGTGGAGCAGGGCACGCTCGACGAGATCTTCTACGACCCGCAGCACCCCTACACGTGGGGGCTGCTCGGCTCGATCACGCGCGTCGACCGCCCGCGCCCGAAGCGCCTGCCGGCGATCGCCGGCCTGCCTCCGTCGCTGGCCGCCCGGCCCGAGGGCTGCCACTTCCGGCCGCGCTGCCCGCACGAGTTCGACAAGTGCCCGAAGGTGCCACCGCTCGAGTCGCGGCTGCACGAAAAGCCGGGCCACAAGGACCGATGCTGGCTGTCGCCCGAAGAGAAGCGCCGGAGGCGTGAGGTCGCGCCCGGCGAGATCGGCCTCGGCTCCAAGGAAGGGGTTGAGGCGGCATGACCGAGGGCGGCAACGGCGCACGTCCGCTCGTGGAGGTCGATCACCTCAAGCTCCACTTCCCGATCAAGCGGGGCATCCTGATCGACCGCGAGGTCGCCCGCGTGCACGCCGTGGACGACGTCACGTTCAGCCTGAGCGAGGGCGAGACGCTGGGGCTCGTGGGCGAGTCGGGCTGTGGCAAGACCACGCTGTCGCGAGCACTCATGCGCCTCATCGATGCCACCCACGGCGCGATCCGCTTTCGGGGCGACGACATCACGGGCGCCGGCCGCAAGGCCATGGAGCCGCTTCGGCGGGAGATGCAGATGGTCTTCCAGGATCCCTTCGCTTCGCTCAACCCACGCAAGCGTGTGGGGCAGATCATCGGCGCCCCGCTGCGCCTGCACGGGGTCAGGGGTGATCAGGTCGAGCCGAGGGTGCGCGAGCTGCTCGAGCGCGTCGGGCTCGCCCCCGAGCACCTCAACCGCTATCCGCACGAGTTCTCCGGCGGCCAGCGCCAGCGGATCGGAGTCGCGCGTGCCCTGGCGCTGGAGCCCCGCCTGATCGTGCTCGACGAGCCGGTCTCCGCACTCGACGTCTCGGTTCAGGCACAGATCATCAACCTGCTCGACGACCTGCAGGACGAAATGGGACTGACCTACCTGTTCGTGGCCCACGACCTCAGCGTCGTTCGCCACGTCTCGGACCGGATCGCCGTGATGTACCTGGGCAAGCTGATGGAGGTCTCGCCGGCGGAGGAGCTCTACACGAAGCCGATCCACCCATACACGAGCGCGCTGCTCGCGGCGGTACCGATCCCGGACCCCAGGGAGAACCGCGCCCGCGAGCGCATCGTCGTCTCAGGCGAGCCCCCGAACCCCATCGACCCGCCCTCGGGCTGCGTCTTCCACCCGCGTTGCCCGCGCGCGACGGAGATCTGCCAGAGAGTCGAGCCGCCGCTGGCCCGCTACGCGAACGGCCATCTGGCGGCCTGTCACCACCCCCTGAAC